>Ga0307412_10001625_pt1 | contig 12392 bp, 9 predicted proteins | sample DK1Cmetagenome_3_FD_203823 | JGI IMG/M metagenome (GOLD analysis project Ga0307412, IMG submission 203823) | Maize rhizosphere microbial communities from greenhouse at UC Davis, California, United States - DK15-C-1 | ecosystem: Host-associated > Plants > Roots > Rhizosphere > Soil | place: USA...
CTTTAGGATTCGATTCACCTATGCTGAAGATCAACCGTCGTCAATTCAACTACGCACTCGCTGTTGCGCTGAGCTCGGTGCCGTTCCGAGGTGTTCATTCACAAACGCCAGTTCGCGTGAATGGCCGGCGGATCATGGACCACATTTTCGCGCTGGCTGAGTTTGGTAAGAACCCACAGGGCGGCGCCAGTCGTGTGGCTTACAGTGACGCAGACAAACAAGGACGTGAATACGTGCTCGGTCTCATGCGTGCTGCGAAGCTGGATGTTTCGATAGATGCGGCGGGCAATCTGATTGGTCGTCGAGCTGGAAGCGCCGCTGGTATGTTGCCGCTGTTGATCGGCTCACATGTGGATACAGTGCCTGAAGGTGGAAACTACGACGGCGTAGTCGGATCGATGGGTGCGATCGAAGTTGCACAAACGCTCGCGGAGAACAATCTGACGCTGCGACACCCGCTCGAGGTAGTCATCTTTCAGAATGAAGAAGGTGGCCTCATCGGCAGCCGCGCGATGGACGGCGAGTTGACTGAGAAAGAACTCGATCTGGTGAGTCGCAGCGGTAAGACTATTCGCGAAGGAATCAAGTTCATCGGTGGAGACGTTTCCAAACTTGCAGACGTGCGACGCAGGAAGGGCGATATAGCCGCTTATCTCGAATTGCACATTGAACAAGGCGGCACACTTGATACCGAAAAGATCAATATCGGCGTAGTTGAAGGAATCGTTGGTATTAACTGGTGGGATGTGACCGTTGAGGGATTTGCCAATCACGCCGGCACGACTGCGATGAACAACCGCCAGGACGCGCTATTGGCTGCGGCGAAGTTTATTGAGGCCGTGAATCGTGTGGTGACCAGCGTGCCTGGAAGACAAGTGGGCACGGTGGGCAGAATCAGTGCGCTTCCCGGAGCGCCAAACGTCATTCCCGGAAAAGTCGTTTTGAGTCTGGAGTTGCGCGATCTTGATGCCGCGAAGATCAATATGCTCTTCGAGAGAATCAAAGCCGAAGCAGAAAAGATCGCTGCGGAAAGTACGACGAAGTTCGATTTCAAAGAAATCAACGTCAACATACCAGCGCCCACTGATCCCAGGATCCGCTCATTGATCGCGGACGCCGCCCACGACCTTGGTCTAACAACCAAATCGTTACCTTCGGGCGCCGGTCACGACGCACAGGACATGGCCCGTCTTGGCCCAGTCGGCATGATCTTTGTTCCCAGCGTCGGCGGCATCAGTCACTCCCCCCGCGAATTCTCCCGCCCCGAAGACATCGCCAACGGCGCCAACGTGCTGCTCTACACGCTGCTGAAGCTGGACAGGTTGTAATGCTTAACGTGCCTTGTTTGGATATGCATTAAGCGCAACTAATCTTTCCCGTACTTCAACACGACTCCCGAGGTTGAGTTGCAAGAGCTTTTCAGTCACACGACCGACTGCGGTCAGGGGAACAATCACGCCGCGTCGAAGCTTAAAATGATCAGACCACCTTTGTATCCGTGGATTAAACAAAGCAACGAGTCGGCCTGTGATCGGATCTACCGACGCGATGAGGTGATCAGGTTCGTGAGGAAAGATGGCTTCTGATTCGGCCAGTAAACAATACTCGCAACGTTCTCCCGCTCTTTCCCGCACCTCTCGCCGTAAGGGAGCGGAGATACGGGTTGCGATCATGTTTTACCGTTCAAATATTCCCGAGCCCTGATTTTAATTAGCTGCATAAAATGTTCGACTTCTCCGAAACACTCAAGCTCTGCCGCTTCTTCTTCAGTTAATTCGTCAGCTGCGTTCCTTTCGAGTAGCTCACGCACTCTATCCTGGGCCTCAACTGAAGGACGAAAGGCCAGTATTTCAGTGGGTGAAGCACCGCGGGCGAATAGATCCACAATTTCGTCGTAGCTCTTTCGCTCAACAGGCAAGTTGATGAATGTCTGGTTTGTTCTTCTTAGAGTTTCGCGTTTCATATGAGGAAGTAAGCGAACTTATCTTAACAGCCTTTTTGACAATAAAAAAGCCAGCCCCAATGAGACTGGCTTTTGCCTCCACATTGCAACTGCTCTTACTTACATTTGCTGTAGCCGCAATCCCTGCAGAAATCGCACCCGCTCGCGTGCTCGAGCTGGCCGTGGCATTCGGGGCAGATGCCGATCATGTTGGACATGATGGCGCCGGTTACGGTTTTCTGATGTAAAGGATGTGATTGCTGTTTGCTCGCTACAGCGCGTGCCGAATCCGGAAGATCCTGTACGCGGCGCACCGTGATCATGATGCACTCGGCAACTGCCTGCTCCGGTGAAGTGAGCAGACGTTCGTTGAACCAGACCGCGTGAGTGCCGGTTACTTTATTCAAACTGTACGCCACTTCGGCCGCGTCGAAACCACCGCGCAACATCTTCGAAGCCAACAAGCCCACACCACCGCTGATTGGACCAGTAGCAAACACTTCCTGAATCATTTTGCCGTCATGGTTAACAGTGACGTAGAGGTTCTGGCCGTCGAAAGGAATCTGCCAGGTCGCACCGCGTAGTTCGCGTGGGCGCTCGATTCTGATCGCCGTCACCGCCGGCACCTTGATGGTTTCCGAATGTTCGCGCGCGATCGCTTCCTGACGAGCAGAAGCATCGTCCGCAGCTGTTGCTTCATCCGCGCTCACAGCTTCTTCCAACGGCTCGACCACCGCTTCAGGATTACACGCGATCTCACCCTTCGGCTCTTCCGCTTTCATTGACGTAAGCACTTGATTCTCACGCGAACCATCGCGATAGTAACTGACCGCTTTGCAACCAAGCTGACGGCCCAGGCGATAAAGCGCATCGACCGACTCCACCGTGTCGTTAACCGCGCCATTGCAGGTCTTCGACACACTGTTATCGACGTTGCGCTGAGCAGCCGCGAGCACATGAACGTGCTGCTCAGCGCTTATGTTCATCGCCGAGATAAAATGCGGCGGCAACTCCTGTTCGTGTTCCACGACGTAAGCCGCAGCCGCATCTATCGATTCCTGATCGCACTGGTCCACATCGATGCCGAGCGCTTGCGCCGCTAACGTGTGTACGTAAGTGCGCGTGCCGAGCGTGTCTTTGCGAACGTAGGCCCAGGAGAAGTTTGGCTCGATACCGGAAGAAGTCTCCGCCACGAGCGAAATGGTTCCGGTCGGCGCGATGGTCGTCACTTCATAGTTGCGCGGTGTGAGCGGAATATCTCTCGATATTCCGATCTGGTTATAAAGAAAATCCGTATACGCCTCACGGTTGGGCTCAAACTCCGGAAACGCGCCCTTCTCCGCGCCCAGTCGATTGCTTTCCAGCCACGACTCACGACGCACAAATCCCATCACTTCATCCATCAGATCAATCGACTCAGCCGAGCCGTAAGTGACCTTCAGATTCAAACAGAGATCAGCGAAGCCCATGATACCCAGGCCCACTGGCCGTGTACGATGGACCACGTCCTGGATCTCAGGCAAAGGCCAGGCGCACGTGTCAATCACGTTATCGAGAAAACGGGTGCAGAGATGCGTCACAGTGCGCAGACGATCCCAGTCGATCCTTTTTTCCGGATCGTAAAACTTCGCGAGATCGATCGAACCGAGATTGCAGGAGTTTGAGAAGTGTAGAAACTGTTCGCCGCACGGATTGCACGAATAGATTGGTCCCATCGACTTCATCATGTGATTATGACGATTCACTTCGTCGATGAAAGCGATACCGGGTTCGGCATACTTGTGGGCACTCGCGACAATGCGGTTCCAGATGTCAGGCGCGAAGATCATGCCCGGACGCGGCGGCTCTTCGATCGTGCAATCCGAAAGATCAGCCGCGAGAAATGCCTGTCGATCGCAGAACGTCACTGTCGTCCCATCCGGCCTTCGATAAAGAACATAATCATCATCGCGAACGGGATCATAAATTCGTTCATGCCAGGGCGCGTCGTTGAACTCCAGTTGGAACCATTGATTGTTGTCGACCGCGTTCAAGAAGGTATCAGTGACGTTGACCGAGATGTTGAAGTTGGTTAATGAATGCTGATCGTTCTTCGCGTGAATGAAACGCAAAACGTCGGGATGCGTAACGCGCATCATTCCCATGTTCGCGCCACGCCGCACACCGCCCTGCTTCACAACGTCAGTCACCTGGTTGACGATGTTCATGAACGACACGGGACCAGAAGCGACGCCGGTCGCCGAGCTCACCATCGCGCCGTGCGGTCGCAGGAACTCGTAAGTCATGCCCGTGCCGCCACCGGTCTGGTGAATGGTGGCTGCGGCTTTTGCATGGTTCATGATCCCGTTCAGCGAATCGGGAACGTCCAAAACAAAGCATGCTGCGAGCTGTCCGTTTGGCTTGCCGGCGTTCACGAGGCAAGGCGTGTTGGGGATGAATTCCCGCGCCAGCATGACCTCTTTCATGGCCGCGAAAAACTTGTCTCGCTTCTCGCCGGTTTCCGCTTTGGAAACGTGCCCCACGACCCGGCCGACGATGGCCTCCCAGTCTTCAAACGGCTGCCCCTTCGCATCTTTCAGCGAATATCGCTTGCTAACTACTTTTCTGGCATTGATTCCAAGCTGCTGCGACTTTCGACGCGGGGAAACGGCGGGGGAGCCAACGCTTTTGTTTCCAACTGTTTTGCCGATAGCTGCGCTCATTATCTCTGCCTTTCAGAAAATAGTTATCCCAGGCGTATTGCTACGCAGGGCCTTAGTTTAGATGTGTTCTGGATATCTCGGTTGGCTCTAGCATCGAGCGGAGCGGAATATACTCCTTTGGACTCGACGTGTCAACAGTATATTGTGGTGCTTATGGTTTTAGGTGCTATAGAGTGTATTTTTCCGCAGATTTCCGCGGATTTTCCGCGAATTTATTTCGAGGTGCCGGTGTTAGACAAAAGCAGCTCGTAATTGCCGATATCGCGGTTGTGGCTGTCGAGCGCGGCAAACGTGTCGGACGTCTCTTCGAGCATCTGCTTGGTCATGGCAATCGAGTCGCTCAGCTGCTCAAAATCAAGCGAGGAAACACGCTCGGGCGTGGGCAGTGTAACTACCTGATCGTTTACGAGACCAAAGAAGTTTTCGATGGACTGCAACTGGCCTTCAACCAATTTCACTGAACGTTCAATGTCGTTGAAGGCAGCAACGCGACGTTTGAGAATTTCGACGTTCGCCTGTTGAATGCGTCTCTCGCGATCGTCTCTTGCAGCTTCGACCGCGCGCTCGGCCTGGATCAACTGATTCTGAACTGCCTGACGATTGATTGAACGCAGATGATGTTTGCGACGACGATACACGTCGAGCAGATCTACAAAGTCTTCCCAACGTTGATCGAGACTCTGAATATTGTGAGGAATCTGTTTGGTGCCGGTGAATTTTTTGTAGTTCGAATAAATCTGATTCTTCATCCAGCGCAAGTACTCAACTGCTTCACGCTCGCGCGGATCGAACAACTTGATCTGAGCTTCTCGTTGCTGCTCACGCAACTTCAACAAGCGCTGCTTCTCTCTGCGATCCACTAACCGTCGATACACGGTACTGGCAGGCACTGTCGCTAAGTAGAGCGTTTCTGTCGCGAGTGCAGCGACGAGTGGAGTAACGTCCTGAACGTATGCAGCGGCCACCGCAAATCCGGCCATGCCCCAGAAGTTAATGGGTTCCTTAAAAGCCTCTTTCAGATACTTCAGATCAATCTTGGGAAGTTCCATAAAAAATTATGGCTACGAACTACAACTATTATTAACTGGCGCGATTTCCTCCGGCGCCATTCTGATTGCCGCCAGTCGTTTCACCTTCAGCCGGAAGAGCCTGTGGCGACGGTGCACTGCCGGCGCCTAACAAACCCATGTCACGCTTGTACGCGAGCAACTTGTCCTGCAACTGCATGTCAAGAGCCTCACGCTCGATGTCCTGCATTTGCGTGTCGACATTCGCAGCGCCTAACTGCATCTTCGCTTCTGCTGCGGCTGCGCGACGATCGATCTTGTCCCGCATCTCGTTGAAGGTCGATGCGTCGTCGCCCAGTTCAAACGACTCCATCGTCTGCGCAAGCTGTTCCTGAAGTTTCGCCTGCTTCGACTGGTTTATCAACTGCATCGCCTCAGCGGTGCGGCGTTGCATTTGCAGCACGTAATTATCGCGCGCTTTCAGTGCCTGTTTCGATGCGAGGTTCGCGTGCTCCAGTTGCTGCCCGGTTTTTTGCAGATCGAGCTGTGCCTGTTGTAACTGGCCGATGTAAGCAGTCGCGATATCGTCGCGACCCATCTTTACTGAAGCGCGAATTTTAGAGTCGAGATCGACGACCTGTGTTTCGAGTCGCTCCTTGTTTTTGGCGAGCAGTTTCTCAGTCGCCATCACCTGCGCCACCGAATTGTTTAATTCGGGCACGCGATCGCGCATGTCGCGGATAGTTTGCTGAAGAATGAGTTCCGGGTCTTCAGTCTTCTCGATTATGCCCCCGAAGAGGGCGCGCATTGAGCGCTTCATTCTTGTCCAAACTCCCATTTCTGCTCATCCTCCGACAGATTTACGGGCCATTTAGCGACCGCTTTGATGTACGACATATACGCTCAGGCGGTTTCAAGTCCGGGAAAACTTGCCTTGGAGTATAACAGCACTGTTAAAAGCCTTCCAGAAAGGGTCATCCGGTCGCCGCCCGCCTGCCTATATCACGCCTGAATTGCATGCCCGGCCAGTGAATTTTTGCCAGCGAGTCGTAACAAACTTTCAGAGCAGCGGGAAGGTTTTCGGCCGCTGCCGTTACTCCCAAAACCCTGCCTCCCGTGGCGATAAAACGTCCATCTGCGTCTTTTGAGGTTCCGGCATGAAAAACCTGCACCTCGTCAGGATTAATCGCATCTAGACCTTCGATAACCGCGCCTTTCTCGTATTTCCCGGGATAGCCTTTACTGGCGGCCACAACGCACGCAGACGACCCTTGTGCCCATTCGACTTTCAATTGGCCAAGCGTCTGGTTGTACATGGCTTCGAAAATGGAAAGTAAATCTGTCTTTAGACGGACGAGAATTGCCTGTGTTTCCGGATCGCCGAAACGTACGTTGTACTCGAGCAGCTTTGGTCCATCTTCAGTCAACATCAATCCCAGGAACAGTATGCCCTTGAAAGCGAAACCCTCTTCACGAGCACCCGCGAGCGTAGGTTCAACGATCTCACGCACGACTCGTTCCTCAACACTCTTCTCCAGAACTGACGCGTCGGTGATCGTTCCCATACCGCCGGTGTTTGGACCAGTATCGTTTTCACCAATGCGCTTGTGATCGCGTGCCGCGGGCATCAACGCATAATCACGTCCGTCAGCAAAAACTAAAAGCGACGCTTCGGTTCCGGTTAACGCTTCTTCAAGCACTACTCGTTGCGCCGCTTCACTTCCTGCGACATGATGGACCATCAGATCTGCAATCGCCTTTTCCGCCTCAGCGTGATTTGCAGCGACGACCACGCCTTTTCCCGCCGCTAATCCATCAGCCTTGATCACCACCGGAGATTGCGCAGAACCAAATCGCCCACTTCTCAATTGCTCAACTGCCTGCGACGAAGACTCAGCCACGCGATACGCAGCAGTTGGTATCTGATGACGCGCCATGAAATCCTTCGCGAAGATCTTGCTTCCCTCGAGTCGCGCGGCAGCGGCAGTCGGTCCAACGATACGCAGGCCTCGTTCGTTAAAGAGATCTACGATGCCGGCCGCGAGCGGCGCTTCGGGTCCGACAAAAGTCAAATCAACCTTCTGTGACTCCGCAAAAGATGCGAGAGCCGCATTGTCATCGACGGAAATATTCGCGACTCGAGCGATTTGGGCGATACCTGCATTACCAGGGACGCAAAAAATATCAATCGGGTTTGTAGTTGTGTGTTGAATGGCCCAGACGATGGCATGCTCTCGACCGCCGGAGCCAGGAATCAATACTTTATTCATGGTTTATTGCCACTCGTCCTGTTTTATCGCAATTTACCTTGACACATTTTCGACATAGTTATATACCAGTTAACCATAAAGCGGCCTCGCAGGCTGAAATCTTATTACCTCATTGGTGGCAAACCGAAGAGCGTACTATTAGCGGTATCTTTAATAACGCCGGGCATGATGTTGTTAAAGGCAAACGGACCGAGGGAGTTCAACATGGCATACACGGAAGCCGCCCAAGCTTTGGAAACCACCCACGAAAGCGAATATCACGACCGCCCCATCAGGTGCGTTGATTGTAACGAGAACTTCATCTGGACTGCGGGTGAACAGGTATTTTTTCACGATAAGGGTTTGAAAAACGAACCAAAGCGATGCAAGCCCTGCAAACAAGCTAAGAATGAACGCTTAGCGGCGATTGCGGCAGCCCAATCATCGGGAGTGCGACAACGTATCGAAGTCTCGGTGCAGTGCGCACAATGTGGACAACAAACCACCGTCCCCTTTTATCCTTCGCAGGGACGACCAGTCTATTGTCGCTCGTGTTTTCTCGCGGGAAAAACTTCAAACGGCGACGGCGTGCATATGTAGCGTTCCTCGCAGTCAGTTAGTCAGCCAGGATTAACCCCCGACCTTAAGACTTAACCGCCCACATGCACGATCGGACGTCGATTGGAGTCCTTTTCTGCCTTGCGTAAAACTTCGTGTGTGACTGGCGCCGTGTCGCCCTCCCCGAAGGCGATATACTTGAGCAAGTACGAAATCGGATTCCCCTCACTCCAGCCAAAATAAACGTGCGGCAATTTGCCCATCTCGTCGCGCAGGTAAAGTAGAAATGCAGCGATCGCATTGGGCACTGCGGGCGATTCCGTGCGCAGTATTCGATAAGTGTCAACTGTCTCGCCGCGAATGCAAAGCGTGCCGGCAAACTCAGAAGCATCGCCCGGTGTTACTTCGAAGAAGAGAATCGGTTCACCAGTCGGAATGTGATTACTGGTGCGTTTCTCATGTTCCTTCTGGGCGTACTCGTCTGCGTCTCCTTTGTCTTTGCGATTGGTGATGATGCGAATCGTTCCTTTCGCCGCGTCTTTAATGAACTGTCGCGCCTGGTCATCCAACTCGATCCGTTCAACACGCAGTTCAGTTGACCGGTACACTCTCGAGAAGAGCGAAGCAAGAATGATCGTCAGGATAAAGAACGACGCGATCTTGATACCTTCAGGTCGTTCGTGAATGTTCTGAACAGTCGTGTAGACGAAGATTAGCGCGATGCCGAGATAGAGGTACCAGTTTCCCGCTTTCCGGCGCACGGCGAGAGTAACTGCGATAGCGGCAGAAGTCATTAATACCAACACACCGGTAGCGTAAGCACCGCCCTGCTGGTCCACATCGGCGTTGAAGATGAATGTGACCGCAAATGCGATCACGATGATCACGATAACCAGCGGACGCGCTGCCCTGGCCCACTCGGGCGCCATGCCGTAACGCGGCAAATAGCGCGGTACGATACTCAACAGTCCTGCCATTGCTGAAGCGCCGGCAAACCAAAGGATCGAAATCGTGCTGAGGTCGTAGAGTGTGCCGAAGATGTCTCCAAAATACTCATGGGCCAGGTAAGCGATGGCACGCCCATTGGCCTCACCACCCTCAGCAAACTTTTCAGGCGGAATAAGGATGGAGGTAACGAAACTGCTGCTAATGAGCATCACGCTCATGATCAGAGCCGCGGAACGAAGCAACTTCTTCGTGTTGCGAATGCGTTTTCGCAAGTGGTGGTGAGTTTTTTTATCTTCAAAGTGACCCGTGCGCCTGGTCTGAATGTTGGCCCAATCGTCTTCACTAATATCGTCGTCTCCCTTAACCAGCGGCATCACTGCCACACCCGTTTCGAAACCGGAAAGACCCAGCGCCAGTTTCGGAAACAACATCAGTGAGACTCCGACGATGAGCCAGCTATTTCCGTGGACTTGTGGGTGAGTGAAAAGTGCCTGCTTCCATTCAGGAAAATGATGCGGATGAGTGAAGAGATCGTACAAGCCAAACGAGATCACGATCGAGTTCAATATCAAATATGTAGCAACAAGTGCTACGGCAATTCCGATCGCCTCTTTAAACCCGCGCAGAAAAATCACACCCAAAATCGCAATCAAAGCAAAGGTTATTCCCAGCTGGTGTTTCAGGATTGCGGGCGTAAACGGATTCTCGATGACGTGAGCAGTCGCGTCAGCGGCGGATAGAGTAATGGTGATGATGAAATCCGTGGCGACGAAACCAAGCAATACGAGTACGAAGAGCTTTCCTTTCCAGCGTGAGAGCAGGTGTTCAAGCATGGAGATCGAGCCTTCACCATGCGGACTCTCTTCAGCAACGCGGTTATAAATGGGCAGCGCGCCGAAAAGCGTGAGTAGCACCAGTATGAAAGTCGCTATCGGAGAAAGTGCCTGGGCCGCGAGGAACGCGATGCCTGGTTGGTAACCGAGAGTCGAAAAGTAGTCGACACCGGTCAAACACATTACTTGCCACCAGGGATGTTGCTTGTGAGTTACTTCAGGAGTGTCTTTTTGTACGGAGCCTTTGAATAACCAGAGTTTAAAACGTCTTCCCGCGGTCCTTCGAGTAACACGATTGAGCATTAACTGCCCTTCCTTTAGCCTACGAGGTTAGCTGACGGGCTCGAAGTGGAAGTGTTCGTCGTGGCAGCTACGCTCAACGATTAGCCCCAGGGTTTCGCGATGCGAAACGTTGGTTCCCCCGCGTTGCAAAAGCAACTTCGGCAGACATTCTAATTTTCAAACACTGAGATCTTAGACATGATTGGACGATTAAACAAGGAGGAAACACGTAAACTAGCCACCGACGTGAACGATTGGTCGCTGGTCCGGATCCTTCTCCGCCTGCCGCAACACCTCGTGCGTAACGGGCGCGGTATCGCCTTCACCGAAAGCAATGTACTTCAACAAATATGAAACCGGATTGCCTTCGCTCCAGCCGAAGTAAACGTGAGGCAACTTGCCGGTCTCGTTTCTCAGAAAGAGTAGAAACGCTGCGATCGCGTTGGGAACTGCGGGCGACTCAGTACGCAAGATCTGAAACCCGTCAACGCTTTCGCCTCTTATCTTCAGCACGCCGGAAAACTCAGACGCATCACCCGGTGTTACTTCGAAAAACAAAATCGGCTCACCTGCCGGAATATGGTTGTCGAGTCTCTTTTCTTTCTCTTTAGCTTCGTACTCGGTTGCGTCACCACGATCTATTCGATTCGTGATGATGCGAACAGTTCCTTTCGCGGCTTTGCGGATAAACTCACGCGCCGCATCGTCGAGTTCTATTCGTTCTACTCTCAACTCAGTCGAGCGCCACACGCGAGATGCAAGTGAACTGATAACAATCGCAGCGATAAAGATCAGTGCGATCTTGATTCCCTCAGGCTGCTCGACGACGTTCACAACAGTTGTATAGATGAACACCAGCGCAATGAGCATGAACGCCCACTGCACTCGTTCGCCCTGACGGCGCGCGGACAGAGTTACAGCAATCGCAGCAGAAGTCATGAGCGCGAGCACGCCCGTGGCATAAGCACCGCCCTGAGCATCGACGTCCGCTCGGAACAGAATGGTTACAAGGAAACAGATCAACGTGAAGACAACGACGAGCGGACGTGTCGCGCGCGCCCATTCCGGCGCCATTCCGTACCGTGGCAGATAACGGGGCACGATATTGAGCAAGCCCGCAAGTGCTGACGAGCCCGCAAACCAGAGTATCGAGATCGTGCTCAAGTCATAGAGCGTTCCGAAGACGTCACCAAGATACGTATGGGCCAGATAAGCGAGAGCACGACCGTTGGCGGCGCCGGCGTCCTGTAGCTCTGTTTCCGGCCTAAACTCCTCAGCGGGAATCAACATCGTCGTGATAATGCTGCTCGCGAACAGCAGGAAACTCATGATCAGCGCCGCAACTGTCAGCAATTTGCGCGTGTTTTGTATGCGTCCGGCAAGCGGCGTACTGCCGGCATCGCCTTTGACCAGTGGCATTACCACGACACCGGTCTCAAAGCCTGATAACCCGAGTGCCAGCTTGGGAAAGACAAACAGCGCCGTCCCAATCATCAAGAACGGGCTTCTGTACGTTCCAAACAGAAGCCCCTTCCAACTCCAAAACGCGGTCGCATTCGTTGCGATTTCATAAATGCCGACCACAACCACTATGAGATTCAATGCCAGATAGATCGCCACCAGAAAAACGGCTATTCCAATCGCTTCTTTAAATCCACGCAGAAAAATCCCGCCGAGCGCCGCGATTAGCAGTGATGTGACGATGATTCGATGGTGCAGAAAATCCACGTGGGCTATCACGAAAGGATTCTCAACGATGTGTGCGGTAGCATCAGCCGCCGAGAGCGTGATGGTGATGATAAAACTTGTCGTCGCAAAACCTAACAGCGCGAGGACGAAGAGTTTTCCCTTCCAGCGCGAGAGCAGGTTCT
>Ga0307412_10001626_pt1 | contig 12384 bp, 10 predicted proteins | sample DK1Cmetagenome_3_FD_203823 | JGI IMG/M metagenome (GOLD analysis project Ga0307412, IMG submission 203823) | Maize rhizosphere microbial communities from greenhouse at UC Davis, California, United States - DK15-C-1 | ecosystem: Host-associated > Plants > Roots > Rhizosphere > Soil | place: USA...
CCGCGCCCGCCGCGCGCCGCGAGGCAGGGGCCGCCGGCGCGCACCCGCCGGTCGAGCTGGTGCGATGACGGCGCACCCGCGGTGGACGCCGAAGGACGGCGCGCCAACGGCGGCGCCCTCCCCGCGGCTCGTCTGGGTGAACGGCCTCCCGCTCGGCGCCGACGACGCGCACCTCTCGGCGTTCGACCGCGGCTTCACGCTCGCCGACGGCCTGTTCGAGACCGTGCGTGTCTACGACGGCGCGCCCTTCCGCCTCGACGCGCACTTCGAGCGGCTGACGACCGGCGCCGCGGCGCTCGACATCGCGCTCCCGACGTGGGGCGAGCTGCACGACCAGTTGCGCGAGGCGCTGCACGCCGTCGCCGCCGTGGGGTGGCGCGACGCCGCCATCCGCCTCACCGTCAGCCGCGGCGTGGGCACCGTCGGCGTCGCCCCGCCGGCGGTCGCGACGCCGCCGACGGTCGTGCTCACCGCGCAGCCGCTCCCCACCTTCCCGTCGCGCCTCTACGCCGACGGCCTCACGGCCCACGTCGCCTCCGGCCGCCGCAACGAGCGCGCGATGTCGGCCGGCCACAAGACGCTCGGCTACACCGACGCCGTCCTCGCGCTCGCCGAGGCGCGCCGCGCCGGCGCCGACGAGGCGATCCTCCTTGACGGCCATGGCCACTGCTCGGAGGCGACGTCGAGCAACCTCTTCGCCTGGACCGATGACGCGCTCGTCACGCCGCCACTCTCCTGCGGCGCGCTGCCGGGCATCACCCGCGCCGCGGTGCTCGAGATCGCCCGCGCCGCCGGCCGCGCCGTGGCCGAGCGCGAGCTCGGACTCGACGAGCTGCTCGCGGCGCGCGAGGCGTTCCTCACGAGCTCCCTGCGCGAGCTCGCCCCGCTCGTCCGCGTCGGCGGGCACGCGATCGGCGACGGCGCGCCCGGGCCGGTGACGCGCGAGCTGACGGCCGGCTACGCGGCGCTCGTCCGCCGGGAGTGCGGCGGCGCGTGATCGTCGAGACGATCGTCACGACCACCGGCGCCGACGGCGCGGTGAACTTCGCGCCGATGGGGGTCGAGTGGGGGGAGGACTCGCTCGTCCTCAAGCCGTTCCTCGAGACGGTGACGTTCCGCAACCTCCGCGCGACGGGCGCCGCCGTCGTCAACCTCGTGGACGACGTGCTCCTGTTCGCGCGCGCCGCGATCTCGAGCCCGCAGTACCCCGCCGTGCCGGCCGAAGTCGTCGCCGGCGTCGTCCTCGCCGACGCCTGCTCGTGGCGCGAGGTCGTCGTGCGCACCGTGGACGACACGCCGCCGCGGTCGCGCATCGTCGCCGACGTCGTGCACCGCGGCCTGCGGCGCGAGTTCGTCGGCTTCGTCCGCGCGCGCCACGCCGTGCTCGAGGCGGCGATCTACGCGACGCGCGTCCACCTCCTGCCCGCCGACTTCATCGCGAGCGAGCTGACGCGGCTCCAGGAGATCGTGAACAAGACCGCCGGGCCGCGCGAGCACGAGGCGATGGACCTGCTCACCGCGCACGTCCGCGCGCTGCTCGACGCGAAGGCGGCGCCGCCGGAAGGCGCGGGGTGACGGACGAGGGTCGCCGCGGCGGTGCCGAGGACGCGGTCTTCGTCGAGGCGCCGGCGCGCCTGCACTTCGGCGTGCTCGACCTCCGCGGCTCGCTCGGCCGCACCTTCGGCGGGATCGGCGCCGCGGCGCCGGCCCCGTCGCTGCTCCTCGCCGCCACGCGCGCGCCGTCGCTCGAGGTGCGCGGCGAGGACGCCGGCCGCGCCGAGGGGTTCGCGCGCCGCTTCCTCGACCACCACGGGCTCGCCGGCGGCGCGCGGATCGACGTGCGTCGATCGCTCCCCGCGCACTCGGGGCTCGGCTCGGGCACGCAGCTCGCGCTCGCCGTGGCGCGCGCCCTCGCCGAGCTGTACGCGCTGCCGACCGACGCGCCGGCGCTGGCCCGCGCCGTCGGCCGCGCGCGCCGCTCGGCGATCGGCACGTGGACGTTCCAGGTCGGCGGCTTCGTGCTCGAGGGCGGGCGCCGGCCCGGGCGCGACGCCTGCGGGCCGCTCCTCGCGCACCTTCCCTTCCCCGAGCGCTGGCGCTGCGTCGTCGCCGTCCCGCGCGGCGCGCCGGGGATCAGCGGCGAGGCCGAGGCGGCCGCGTTCGCGACGCTGCCGCCGCCGGCCGAGCGCGACGTCGAGCGCGTCGCGCACCTCGTGCTGATGGGACTCCTGCCGGCGCTCGCCGAGTCGGACCTCGCCGGGTTCGGCGCGGCGCTGAGCCAGGTGCAGGAGATCACCGGCCGCTGGTTCGCCCCCGTGCAGGGGGGTGCGTTCGCGCCGGGCGCGAGTGCCAGTCTCGTGGGCCGGCTCGCGGCGTGGGGCGCCACCGGCGTCGGGCAGAGCTCGTGGGGGCCCGCCGTCTACGGCATCGTGGACGGCGCCGACGCCGGCGCGGCGCTCGCCGCCCGCGCCCGCGCCGCGTTAGGCGGCGACGGGGCCGTGTACGAGGGCCCCTTCCCGAGCAGCGGCGCGCCGGTGTGGCGGGCGCCGCCCGGCGCGGGCCGCTACTAGCGGCTCCCCGCCGGCGTCGGCGCGTCGGCCCCCGCCGCCTGCCGCTCGGCGACCTTGACGATGCGCCGCGCGAGCGCGGTAGCGCCCTTCGGCACGAGGTCGTCGCGCACTCCCTTCAGCTCGAATTCGTCGTCCATCAGGATACGCCCCGTCGCGACGTCTATCAGCTGGCCGGAGAAGTACCAGATCAGGTTGCTCAACTTGCTGACCTTGGCCATCGCGACGTAGGTCGCGCCGGCCTGCGCGGCGACGGCGCGCGCGCAGGCGATGCTCGTGTTGCACGCGATGCCCGGCTGCTGCAGCGAGGCGGCGAGCGAGGCGACGCGCGCCGAGTCGGCGAGGTCGAGGGCGTTCGACTCGCGCAGGGCGTGCCAGATGCGGCCCGTGGAGACCGTCGCCATCGCCGAGTCGCCGGGCTCGATCGAGTTCGCGCGCGCGCCGTAGAAGGCGACGTCGAGCACGGCGACGCGCGGCTTCGCGGCGGCGGGGGGCGCCGTCGTCGGCCGGCGGTTGGCCACGGGGGCGGCGCCGCCGTCGACGATCGCGCGCTCGACGTTGCGGGCGCGGTCGAGGCCGCGAATACGGTCGCGCCCGACGACCGCCCGCATGACCGCGCCGGCGAGGTCGGCGTCGGTGACGTCGGCACCGGCGAGGTTCGCGCGGGTGAAGTTCACCTTGCGGAGGTCGGCGCCGCGGAGGTCGGCGCCGGTGAGGTCGGCGCCCTCGAGGTCGGTGCGCATCACCCCCATCGGCTGGTTCCCGGGGTCGGCCCCGAGCCGCGCGCGGGTCAGCGTCGCGCCGCGCAGCGAGGCGTCGCTCATCGCCGCGATGATCCGCGCGCCGGTGAGGTCGGCACTGTCGAGCACGGCACCGATGAGGATCGTCGCGTAGAGACTCGCGTCGCGGAGCGTCGCCCGCCGCAGGTCGGCGCCGCGCAGCACGGCGACGTCGAGCACCGCGCCGTCGAAGTTCGCCCCCGTGGCGACGACGTTGTCGAGCGACGTGCCGAACATCGCGGCGCGCGAGAGGTTCGTGCCGACGAGCCGGCTCGCGGTGAGGTCGGCGCGCCGGAAGTCCACCCCCGAAAGGTCGAGCCCCGAGAGGTCGGCCCGGGCGAGGCTGGCCCGTCGCGTCTCGCTGCCTGCAGCCAGCGTCGCCAGCACCTGGGCACGTGTCGGGCGCCCCGCGGGCGCGGCGATGGCGGCGGCCGTCGAGTCGGCCGCCGGTTGAGCGGCGACCGCGGGAGAAGGGCGAGTGGCGGGTACGACCGAGCCGCCGGCGGTCGCGCAGCCGGCGGCGGCGATGAGGAGCAGCGCCGCGATCGGGCGGGGCGACGTCGTCAGTCGGACTTCCCCTGCCGCGGGCGGCCGGCGGCCAGCGAGCCGTCGCTGCGCGCCCGGAGGTAGGCCCAGAGGTTCTCGATCTGGTCGTCGCGCAGAACCTCCTTCCACGCCGGCATCCCCTTGGCGAGCCGCCCCTCCTTCACCGTGGTGACGAAGACGTCGTGGTTCACCGACCCTTGCGGGCCGACCGAGTGGCGCAGGTTGGGCGCGAGGTCGGAGCCCATCGCGTCGGTGCCGTGGCAGCGGTAGCAGTAGACGTGGAACGTCTTCCACCCCTGGTAGGCGGCCGGCGAGGCGGTGAGGCGGTCGTCCTGCGCGCTCGCCGTCTGCGCGCCGCCGGTGGCGGGCGTCGCCGCCGGCTGGGTCGGCGCGGGCGTCGTCGTCGCGGTGGCGCGCGGCGGCGTCGAGTCGGCGGCCGGCCTCTCGACCGGCGTCGTCGCGGCGCCGGTCTTCGTCGTCGCGGTCGCGGCCGACTTGGTCGTCGTCGGAGCCGCCGTCTTGCGGACGACGGGGGGCGGGGTCACCGCGCCGGAGCGCGCCGTGTCGCGCGTCGCCGCTCCCTGGCGGGCGCCGACGCGCGTCGCCTCGTCGAGCCGCTTCGCCTCGCTCGGCGACGTCGTGGCGCGAGTCTCGACCTTCTCGGCACCGGTCGGGCTCACCGGGCTCGGCGTCGTGCTGTCGAGCGGGGCCGGCGCCGGCACGGCGGGCGCCTCGGCGGTCGCGGCGGCGCTCTCTCCGCCCGACGCCGCCGCGCTCTCGTCCTTGCCCTGCGCGCAGGCGAGGGCGGCGAGGGCGAGGAGCAGCGCGGCGGCGGCGCGCGCGGGCGTTCCGGCGTGGCCGCGCGCCGGCGCGGCAGGGCTGGCGTGGCTCGTCATCTGATGGCGCTCGTGGGAGGTCAAGTTCTGCTCTCGGCTGTGGGCACTCGGCTCTCGGCTGGGGGCGCTTGGCCGAGAGCCGCGTGCCCACAGCCGAGAGCCGCTTCTAATGTTTTACCGTCGGGATCCCGTAGTCGGCGAGGATGCGCGCGATCTCCTCGCGACGGCGCACGAGGACGCTGTCTATCGCCGCGCGCAGCGTCTTGTCGGAGCGGCGGACGCCGATCGCGATGTCGTACGCAAAGGGGAAGCCGGTCGCGTTCGAGGCGTCCGAGTCGGGAAGCGCGACCAGCGTCAGCGGGACCGGGGAGCGCTTCGCGAAGTAGCCGGCGAGCGGCCCCCAGACGACGGCGACGTCGATGTCCTTCTTCTCGACCGCCTCGATGATGTCCTGCGGGTGGTGCTCGGAGCCCGGCCCGTAGAAGGTGGGGAACCCCACCGCCGTGATGCCGCGCGCGCCGAGGGCGTGCGCGGGCGGGGTGTTCGTGTAGTCGTAGCCAATCATGTTCACGCCGACCTTGAGCTTGCGCAGCGCCGGGTCGTCGAGCGAGGTGACGGCCGGCTTGCGGTCGGCGCGGCTGACGATGTAGTAGGTCGAGCGGTAGTACGGCTTCGTCGTCGCCACCGGGTCGAACCCCGTCGGCACGCCGACGAGGAAGTCGCACTCCCCCGCGCGCAGCGTGCTGCGCACGAAGCCGCGGCGGTGCGGCCACCAGAGGAAGTCCACGCTGTCGGCGAGGTCGCGGCCGACGAGGAGCGCGATCTTGTTCTCGAAGCCTTCCCGCTTGTTGTTGGAGAAGGGGAGGTTGTCGGGGTCGCCGCAGACGCGGAGGATCGGACGCGACGCCCGCCTCGCGCTCGCGTCGCCGCCACTGCCGCCGGCGGGCGCCGGCTGCTGCGCCGGCAACGGCACGACGAGCGCCGCGGCGAGTGCCGCGAGGGCGATTGTGGGGGTCAGGCGTCGAACGGATCGGCTCGGCATACGGCTCCGGGAGCGTCGGCGGGGGCGGGCGCTGCGGTGCGGCGAGCCGCCTCCCCGAACGGGTGTGTTGCAGAGAGCGTTCCGCCCTATCGCCACTGTCCCGGCGATAGGGCGGAACGTGGGCGCCGGGGCCAAAAGAGCAGCCCCGGCGCCTCGATTACGTGTTACGGCCGCGATCCGCTGCGGCCGGGCTCGCTAGCGGCCGCGATCAGCGGCCGGCCGTCGCGCGCGCGCCGTCCACCGCGAACACGGTGAGCACGCCGCCCTGGTTCGTGAACTGCGCCGCGTCGCCGAACGCGCCGAGCGCGCCGAGCCCCGCGGTCGGATCCTCGGCGCCGATGCCCGCCGCGACGCCGATCCCCGCCCAGCCGCCGATGCCCGAGAGCACGGCGACGTACTGACGGCCGTCCGGCCCGACGTACGACATCGGGTTGCCGATGATCCCCGACGGGGTCTTGAACTTCCAGAGCTCCTCGCCGGTCTTCGCGTCCACCGCCTTGAGCCACCCCTCCATCGTGCCGTAGAAGACGACGCCGCCCGCCGTGGCGAGCGCGCCGCCGTACGCCGCGAGCGGCTCCTTCTTCTCCCACACGACCTTGCCGGCCGCGGCGTCCCAGGCGATGAAGCGCCCGCGGTTGCCGCCGGGGCCCGGGAACATGCGCACGATCGCGCCGACGTACGGCTGGCCGGCGGCGTACTTCACTTCCACGCCCTCGTAGTCCATGCAGATGTTGTTCGCCGGGACGTAGAAGAGGTTCGTCTGCGGCGAGTAGGCGGCGGGCTGCTGATCCTTGAAGCCGATCGCCGCCGGGCAGATCCCCTCGGTGTTCCCCTTCGCCGACGTGCGCTTGCTCGCGTCCTCGACCGGGCGCCCGGTCTTGAGGTCGATCGACTTCGCCCAGTTCACCGGGCCGTAGGGGTTGGCGACGAGGACGCGCCCGTTGGTGCGGTCGAGCGTGTAGCCGAAGCCGTTGCGGTCGAAGTGGACGAGGGTCTTCATCATCCGGCCGCCGACGTTCTGGTCGACGAGGATGTTCTCGTTCACGCCGTCGTAGTCCCACGCGTCGTGCGGCGTCATCTGGTAGGCCCAGCGCGCCTCACCGGTCTGCGGGTTGCGGGCGAAGATCGTCATCGACCACTTGTTGTCGCCCGGGCGCTGGTCGGGGTTCCAGGCGCCGGGGTTCCCCGTGCTGTAGTAGAAGAGGTCCAGCTCGGGGTCGTAGGAGTACCACCCCCACGTCGTGCCGCCGCCGCGCGTCCACTCGTCGCCCTGCCAGGTCGAGACGCCGAGGTCCTTCCCCTGCGCGCTGGGGTAGGGGGACTTGAGCGTGCGCGCCGTGATCTTCACGTCGGCGTCGGGGCCCGTGCTGTAGGCCCGCCACAGCTCCTTGCCGTCGTTCGCGTTGTAGGCCGTCACGCGGCCGCGGACGCCGAACTCGCCGCCCGAGATGCCGGCGATGACGACGTCGCGGATCACGATCGGCGCGTTCGTCATCGTCTCGCCCTTCTTGTAGTCGGCGCTCTTGACCCGGAACACCTGCTTCCCGGTCTTCGCGTCGAGCGCGAGCAAGTCACCCGAGAGGAGCTCGATGTAGAGCTTCCCGCTCGGGTGATAGGCGAGTCCGCGGTTGACGACGTCGCAGCAGGCGATCGGGATGACGTCGGTCGGCTGCTCCGGCGTGAACGCCCAGATCTGCGGCGCCCCCTCCTTCGTGAGGTCCAGGGCGTAGACCTTGTTCGGGAAGGAGGTGTGGACGTACATCACGTTGTTGATGACGAGCGGATTCCCCTCGTGACCGCGCAGCGTGCCGGTGGACATCGTCCACGCGGGGTGGAGGTTCTTGACGTTGTCGCGCGTGATCTGGTTGAGCGGGCTGAAGCGCTGCAGGTCGTACGTGCGGCCCGTCATCACCCACTCGTTGTTGTTGCGCGTCATGGCGGTGAGGTCGCCGCCACCGCCGCCTGCCCGCGCGGGCGGCGTCTGCGCCAGGCCCGCGGACGGCGCGAGCACGTAGGCTCCGGTCACCACCGCGCCGAGCGCGAGGACGCGGGAAGAACGCCAGGTAAATCGCATGGTCATGATGTTGGTCCCCTGTTGCGACGAGAAAACGACGTCGTGCACGGATGCGAAAGTCTGCGACGGCTGGCTCGCCCGCGGCGGCACGGCGGGCGGGGCAGACTCTTCGGGAGGCCCTCGGCGCGCGGCGGCGCGCCGTACGACGAGGGTCGGGTCGCCACTCCCGCGGGAGGGCTACGCTCGTGGCCGGCCATGGCAGCGATCCTCACTCAAGGAAAGACACTGAGCTAGGGCGATCGTGCTTGGAGCGGCGCGCCTTGGAAACCCCGGTCTGCGCAGTCCCGCCGACACGCGGGCGGCGGGTAGCTCCGTCAGGTACGCCACCCGTGTGGGTGACGGCGAGCGGCACCGTCGCACTGGGCGCGGCACGCTCGGCATACCTGCGGTCTCGCTACGACTTCACTCCCAACTCGGCGCGGGGCACCGCACGACGTCGGCGGACATTCCGCGGCCGCACTGCGACTCCTCGACTCCCGAGCCGCCCCGACGAGTTCCGGGGCGCGCGTAGACGCTGCGGGCGCGTACGGGAGTTGTCAAGAATCGACTTCTCCCCCGGGCCCCGGGCGGCCACCCCGCCGGCGCGAACCGGTGCCACCGACGCCGACGCGTCTCGCCGACGCGACCGGGGCGTGGGGGCGGGGCGCTCCGCCTTTCGCGACGCTAATACGCGTGCGCGCCGAGTGCAACCGCGAGGCGAGCTCGCACTCCGCACGAAGGCGCGTTGCCGCGACGACGTTCCCGGCGTCGCGCCGCAGAGCTCGCCCGCTCAGCCGCCGACCTGCACGGCGGTGCCGCTCGCGCTCACCATCAGCATCCCGCCGCCCTGCCCCATCTGGATGTTCTCATAATCGAGGTCCACGCCGACGACCGCGTCGGCGCCGAGCTCGCGTGCCTGCTGCGACATCTCGTCGAGCGCGATCTGCTTCGCCTTGCGCAGCTCCTCCTCGTACGCCGCCGAGCGGCCGCCGACGATGTCGCGGATGCCGGCGAAGAAGTCGCGGAAGATGTTCGCGCCGAGGATCGCCTCCCCGCTGACCAGCCCGAGGTACTTGCGCACCGGGCGCCCCTCGAGGGTCGGTGTCGTGGTGATGAGCATTCGTCGTGTCGTGTGATCGTCTCGTGTGATGAAGCGACGGCGGCGCGCCGCCCCCCCGCGCCGCCCGCCGACGGAGTTACCCGCCCGCCGCGGGGTGCGCAAGGGCCGGCGCGCCCTTGAGCGCGCCGCGCGCCGCCGTCAACTTTGCCGCTCCCGTGCCGCCGCCCGCCCCTCACCGCCCCCACATGTCCCCCCTCCGACGCCGCCGCGCCGCGCCCGCTGCCGGGCTCTCCCTTCTCGCCGCGCTCGCGGCGGGCGTCGCCGCGGCGTCGATCGCGATCGCGCCGCTCGCCGCGCAGGGGCCCGCGCCGTTGCGCGCCGACAGTGCGCTGCGCGATGACCGCGCCTTCTCGTTCTACGACCGCGGCCCCTACCGCGCCGCCGTGCCGCGCCCCGACTCGCTGCTCGGCTACGCGATCGGCGAGATGAACACGCAGTACGCCGCGCAGGAGCGCGTCCTGCTCACGATCGCCGACGCGGCCAAGGACCGCGTGCGTGTCGAGCCGCTGGGGACGACCTACGAGCGGCGCGCGATGCGGCTCTACGTCGTCTCGTCGCCCGAGAACATCGCCCGCCTCGACCAGATCCGGGCCGACCTCGACCGCCTCGCCGACCCGCGCGGCGCGAGCCAGGCCGAGCTCGACGCCGTCGCCGCGCGGACGCCGGTCGTCGTCTGGATCTCGGAGAGCGTGCACGGCAACGAGTCGCCCGGCTTCGAGAGCGGGATGCAGCTCCTCTACCAGCTGGCGGCGAGCGAGGAGCCGGCGACCGTCGCCGCGCTGCGCGACGCGATCGTCGTCCTCAACCCGAGCTCCAACCCGGACGGCCACGAGCGGTTCACCGTCTGGTACAACTCGATCAACGTCGCGAGCCCCGACAACGGCGCCTACGAGCACCGCGAGCCATGGTCCATCCAGGGGCGCTACAACCACTACCGGTTCGACATGAACCGCGACGTCATCGCGACGACGCAGCGCGAGGTGCAGGGGATCGTGCGCGGCATGCTGCGCTGGCACCCGATGGTCGCCGTGGACCAGCATGGGCAGACGACCAACTACTTCTTCCCTCCCGCCGCCGCGCCGGTCAACGAGAACCTCGGCCCGAACGCCGCGAAGTGGCTGGACGTCATCGGCCGCGGCAACGCCGCCGCCTTCGACCGCTACGGGTGGATGTACTACTCGCGCGACGTCTTCGACCTCTACTATCCCGGCTACTGGGACACCTGGCCGTCGCTCACCGGCGCGACCGGGATGACCTACGAGACGGACGGCGGCGGGTGGAAGGGGCTCCTCTGGCGGCGCGAGGACGGCTCCCTGCTCTCGTTCCGCGACGGGATCGCCAAGCACTTCGTCGCCGCGCTGGCGACGGTCGAGACGATCGCCGCCAACCGCGCGGCGCGCGTCCGAGACTACCTCCGCTTCCGCCAGGATGCCGTCGCCCTCGGCCGCAGCGAGCGGATGAAGCGCGTCGTCTTCCTGCCGGGCAGCGACCCCGGACGGGCCGCCGAGCTTGCCGCGGCCCTGCTCCGCGCCGGCGTCGAGGTCCGCCGCGCCTCGGCCGGCTTCTCCGCGGCGCGCGCCCACGCCTACGCCGACGACGCCGCCATGTCGAGCCGCCGCTTCGACGGCGGCGCCTACGTCGTGGACCTCGCCCAGCCGCAGGGACGCGTCGCCAAGGCGGTGCTCGAGCCGAGCCCGGCGCTCGACAGCGCGTTCGCGCGGCGGCAGCGCGAGAAGTTCCGGCGTAACCTGCAGCGCGGCAAGGATGCGCCGCGCGAGGAGTACGAGTTCTACGACGTCACCGCGTGGTCGCTCCCCGTCGCCTTCGGCGTCGAGGCGTACTGGACCGAGGACGCCCCACCCGTCGCCGGCGAGCTGCTCGCCCTGCCGGGCGAGGCCTGCACCGAGCGAAGCGATTGTGAGCCGCCGCTGCCGCAGGCGCAGCAGCAGCCGCGTCGCGTTGGCGGCGAGCTGCTGGCGGTGGACGTCGGCGGCGGGATCGTCGCCGGCCGCGGGGCGCGCAGCGCCTACCTGTTCACCGCCGAGCGCAACGGCGCGTCGCGGCTCGCCTACCAGCTCCTCGCCGCCGGCTACCGCGTCGCCGCCTCCACCCAGCCGCTCGACGCCGGCGGGCGGAGCTGGCCGCGCGGCACGTACATCGTGCGCGTTGCGCGCAACGACACGACGCTCGCCGCGCGGCTCGACCAGCTCGCCCGCGAGAGCGGCGTGGACGTCACGGGGGTCAACAGCGCGTTCACCGAGCGTGGGCAGTACGGCATCGGCTCCGAGTCCACCGTCGGCCTCGTCGCGCCGAGCGTCGCCGTCCTCTCCGACGAGGGGGTGAGTCAGACGTCGTACGGCGCGCTGTGGTGGAACTTCGAGCGCCGCTACGGCGTGACCTTCACGCCCGTCTCCTACGGCTACCTGACGGGGAGCGACCTCTCGAAGCTCAACGTCATCATCCTGCCGAGCGCCTCGCCCGGCGTCCTGTCGTCGCGCCTCGGCAAGGACGGCGCGGCGCGGCTGCGCGACTGGGTGCGCGGCGGCGGGACGCTGATCGCGATGGGCGGCGCCAGCGCCTGGGCGGCGCGCGAGGACGTCAACCTCACCTCGGCGCGCGCCGTGACGGACGACGGCGACGCCGCGCCGAGTGGCGGCGGTGCGAGCGGCAGCGGCGCGACGGCCGCCGACAGCGCGAAGCCGACGACGGGTGGCGCGCAGAGCGAGGGGGCGGCCAACCGGCAGCGCGAGCGCGTGCCCGACAAGGCCCAGGACCGCGCCCTCGAGCCGCTCGGCGGCATCGTCTCGCCGACCGCCTCGGGCGACGCGCCGCAACCCGTCCCCGGCGCCTTTTTCGACGTCACCCTCGACCGCACGCACTGGCTGACGCACGGCTTCGAGCAGCCGCGGCTGACGGTGCTGTTCGAGGGGAGCACGTTCCTGAAGCTGTCGCGCAACGGCTCGAACGTCGCGGTGTTCCCGTCCACCGGCCCACTCGTTCGTGCCGGCTTCACCTTCCCCGAGAACACCGAGCGCCTGCTGCGCGGCACGGCGCTGCTGGTCGAGGAGCCGGTGGGCGACGGCCACGTGATTCTGTTCGCGAACGAGCCGATGTTCCGCGGCTGGTGGCGGTCGTTGGATCGGCTGGTGCTGAACGGGATCGTGCTGGGGCCGGCGTTCTAGGCAAGCCCGGCCGCACGGGCGACCGACCGTGCTCGAGTCGCGCGTGCTAGGCCGCGTCGGAACGCAGCGTTCGCACTCCGCTCCGAGCGACAGCAGCTCGGATCAACTCACATGGGCCGAATGAGTTGCCGGCGGTTCTGGCGGGCGAGGGTCGGGGATGATAGGCTGCAGTCAGCGCAACGTTTTGGAATTAGGTTGTTCGGCCTAATAGGCGTTCGGCGGACGACAGATCGCTAGGAGGAGGCCGCGATGCCCGCCC
>Ga0307412_10001627_pt1 | contig 12381 bp, 11 predicted proteins | sample DK1Cmetagenome_3_FD_203823 | JGI IMG/M metagenome (GOLD analysis project Ga0307412, IMG submission 203823) | Maize rhizosphere microbial communities from greenhouse at UC Davis, California, United States - DK15-C-1 | ecosystem: Host-associated > Plants > Roots > Rhizosphere > Soil | place: USA...
CCGATGAGGAGCGTCGTGAGGTGGTAGACGCCCGGCGGCAGCGAGCGGATGGAGAAGCGGCCGTCGCCGTCGGTGTTGGTCGTGCGACCGACTTCCGTGACGATGACGTCCGCGTTGGGCAGCCCCTGGCCGGCCTCGTCCTGCACCCGACCGATGATCGGCGGGCCGAAGGGGGGAAGCGCTGCGGCGGCCGCCGGAGATCCGGCGAGCGCCGCGACCGAGAGAAACAGCAGCGCGAGCCGCGACGGCGGGCGGCCGCGGAACGACGCGGCCAGCGCGCGCGCGCGACGCGACGCGTGGATTGCCTGCATGGTGACCTGCTCCCTGGGGTGTGTGCGGCTCCGGCCGCGGGCGCCGCCACGACGGGGCGCTCTCCGGGGCACGGAGGGGTCGAGCCGGGCGCGGCGCGTGGGCCGCGCCGCGGGATCACGTCGTGGGAGGAGCGCGAGGGAGGAGCGCGCCGGGCGTCACGGCGCCCGGCGCGCGGGCGACCGCCGGCGACGGCGCGACGCCGTCGAGCGACGCGACGGTGACCGCTGGCGCTCGAGGGGCGCGGTCGCGCGCCGCCGTCAGGAACTGGCAGAGCGCGCAGTCGTCGGCGTGGATCGCCGGGCAGTGCTCGCCGCCAACCGGCTCGAGGTGCGCCGTCGCGCCCGGCGACCGGCCCTCGCGCTCGGCGCGCGCGTCGGCGAGCGAGGCAAGGCCCGGCAGCAACAGCTGCAGGGCGGCGAGAACGACCGTGACGAAGCGGAAGCGCGGGAGCGGGCGGGACACGGAAGAAGAATAACCCTGACTGGCCGACGGACGAAGGGCAGGGCTGTTCGGGTTCGGTCAGCGAAGGCTCCTTCGGCGCGTGCGACCGGTCGCATTCGCGGCTACATTGGGGCGTCCCTTCCCCACCTGCTTCGATGGCTCTCCCCCGCCTCCGCACCGACCGCCGGCCGGCGACGCGTCTCGCCGCGGCGTTGGCCCTCCTCGCGCTCGCGGCGTGCGGCGGCGACTCGCCGACGACGCCGCTGGAGCGCGCGCCCGGCTACGACCCGCACGGCGCGGCGATCGATGAGTCGGGCGCCCAGCGGCGCTTCCTCTACCACTGGCCGGTTGGGACCGTGATCCGCGTCTTCGTGGACCCGGCCGCCGCGCCGGCCGGCAGCGACCTGCGCGCCGCCGTCCTCGCCGCCGCCTCGGGGTGGGCGGGCACGCTGCGCGGCCACGAGGCGGCGATCACACTCGTCGCCGACCCCGCGCAGGCCGACGTCGTCGTGCACTACGGCGAGGCGGCGCGCATCGTCGGCACGGCCGACTGCGCGCCGCCGGCGCCGGAGGTGGGCGTCACCTTCGCCTGCCCGGACTTCGCGGCGGGGCGCTTCGCCGTGCTCCCCCTGCTCGCCGGGGGGCCGGGACACGTGAAGATGGACGTCGCCGTGTACCGCGGGCTGGCCACCGACGAGTCCCAGTTCCGCCGCGTCGTCGCCCACGAGATCGGGCACGTCCTCGGCATCGGCTCGCACAGCGCTTCGGCGACGGACCTCATGCACGCCGCCCCCGCCGTCGCCGTCCCCTCGGCGGCCGACGGGCAGACGCTGCGCTGGCTCCTCCAGCAGGACGCCGACATCGAGCCGTAACGGGCGCCGACGCCCCTCTCCGCCCCGCCACGCCGGCGCTAGCTTTCGCCGGATGAAACGTCACGACGCACTCGAGTACCACGCCCGCGGCCGCCCGGGGAAGATCGCCGTCGTCCCCACCAAGCCGCTCACCAACCAGCGCGAGCTCTCGCTCGCCTACTCGCCCGGCGTCGCCGAGCCGTGCCTCGAGATCAAGGCGAACCCCGAGGACGTCTACAAGTACACGGCGAAGGGCAACCTCGTCGCCGTCGTCACGAACGGCACCGCGGTGCTCGGCCTCGGCAACATCGGGGCGCTCGCCGGGAAGCCAGTGATGGAGGGCAAGGGAAACCTCTTCAAGCAGTTCGCGGACCTCGACGTGTTCGACCTCGAGGTCGGGTCGGAGAACCCGGACGACGTCATCCGCTTCTGCCAGCTGCTCGAGCCCACGGTCGGCGGCATCAACCTCGAGGACATCCGCGCCCCGGACTGCTTCTACATCGAGGAGACGCTGCGGAAGACGATGAAGATCCCGGTCTTCCACGACGACCAGCACGGGACGGCGATCATCTCCGGCGCGGCGCTGCTCAACGCCCTCGAGATCGTCGGCAAGCCGATCGACCAGGTCACGGTCGTCTTCTCGGGCGCCGGGGCGGCCGCCATCTCGACCGCCGAGCACTACGTGCGGCTGGGCGTGCGACGCGAGCGCATCCTGATGTGCGACCGCGAGGGGGTGATCTACGAGGGGCGGCCTGGCGACATGGACCCCTACAAGGCCCGCTTCTGCAACCGCACCGCCGCCCGGACCATCGGCGACGCCCTCGTCGGAGCAGACGTCTTCGTCGGACTCTCGGTGGCGAACGCGGTGACGAAGGAGATGGTGGCTGCGATGGCCCCCGACCCGGTGATCTTCGCTCTCGCCAACCCCGTCCCCGAGATACTCCCCGCCGAGGTGCGCAAGGTGCGCGGCGACGCGATCATCGCCACCGGCCGCAGCGACTACCCGAACCAGGTCAACAACGTCCTCGGCTTCCCGTTCATTTTCCGCGGCGCGCTCGACGCGCGGGCGACCGAGGTGAACGAGGAGATGAAGATGGCGGCGACGCGCGCCCTCGCCCTCCTCGCCAAGCAGGACGTGCCGGAGTCGCTGGCCCGTCTGTACGGCCTCAAGACCGTGCGCTTCGGCCGCGACTACGTCATCCCCTTCCCGTTCGACCCGCGCGTCCTCCTCTGGGTCGCGCCGGCGGTCGCGTGGGCGGCGGTGGCGAGCGGCGTGGCGCGCGAGTTCGTGGACGTCGAGCAGTACCGCGAGACGCTCGAGGCGCGCCTCGGCAGGGCCAAGGGGATCATGCGCGGGATCATCAACCGCGCCGTGCGCGACCCGAAGCGCGTCGTCTTCCCGGATGGCGAGGAGCCGAAGATCATCCGCGCCGCCCAGATCCTGGTGGACGAGGGGATCGCCCTCCCGACCCTGCTCGGCAACCGCGAGACGATCGAGGGGATCGCGCGCCAGGCGGGGATCGCGCTCGACGAGATCCAGATCGAGGACCCCGCGAGCTCGCCGATGCGCGAGGAGTACGTGCGTTACCTGTGGACGGGCCGTCAGCGCAAGGGGCTGAGCGTCGGGGAAGCGCAGCAGCTGCTGCACAACGGCAACTACTTCGGCTGCTGCATGGTCGCCTGCGGCCACGCCGACGCCCTCGTCGGCGGGGTCAACTCGCACTATCCCGAGACGATCCGGCCGGCGCTCCAAGTGATCGGCGCCCACCCGAAGGCCGGGATCGTGAGCGGGATGTACATGCTCGTCTTCGAGAAGCACCTGATCTTCTGCGGCGACACCACGGTCAACATCGACCCGACGGCGGAGCAGCTGGCGCAGATCGCCTACGCCGCGGGGCGCATCGTGCGGACGTTCGGAATAGACCCCCGCATCGCCATGCTCTCCTTCTCCAACTTCGGCTCGGTGCGCCACCCCGACGCCGAGAAGGTCGCGCGCGCGGTCCAGCTCCTGCGAGAGCGGGATCCGTCGCTCGTCGTGGACGGCGAGATGCAGGCCGACACGGCCCTCGACGCGGAGACGCTGGCCGAGACGTACCCGTTCAGCGCGTTGAAGGAGCCGGCGAACGTGCTCATCTTTCCGAACCTGAGCGCCGGCAACATCGCCTACAAGCTGCTGAACCACCTCGGCGGCGCGACGGCGATCGGCCCGATTCTCGTCGGAATGCGGCGTCCGGTCCACGTCCTGGAGCAGGGCGCGGACGTGCCGGAGATCGTCAACATGGCCGCCGTCGCGGTGATGGACGCGCAGGAGCGGTCGCAGAACGCCGACCGTCCGCGCGCCGTCGAGGCGGCGCGGCGCCGGTCGGCGCCGATTCTCTGACGGCCGGGCCGCAAACCGTTCACATCTCACTCATCGGACAATGGCGATACAGACGCAGCCGCACGCCGGCGCGAAGGGAGGGGCCGCGGCGAAGACGCCCGGGAAGCGAGCGGGCGGCGCCGGCGGCGGCGAGGGACGGCACGGCCTCGAGGCGCTGGGGCTTTCGCCGAGCGGCGCGGTGCACTGGAATCTGGTCGCCCCCGAGCTGATCCAGGCGGCCGTGCGCCGCGACGAGGGCGAGTTCGCCGACATGGGCCCCTTCGTCGCCGTCACGGCGCCCCACACCGGCCGTTCGCCGAACGACAAGTTCGTCGTCCGCGAGCCGTCGTCGGAAGCGGACGTGGACTGGGGGAAGGTGAACCAGCCGATCGCCCCCGAGCACTACGCCGCGCTCGTCGCGGACGTGCGCGCCTACCTGAGCGACCGCGCCGAGCTGTTCGTCGAGGACCTCTACTGCGGCGCCGACCCCGCGCACCGGCTCAACGTCCGCTACGTCTCGCCGAACGCGTGGCACATGGCGTTCGTCCGCAACATGTTCGTCCGCCCGGCGCCGGGCGAGCTGGCGTCGTTCGCCCCGAACTTCACCGTCCTCCACGCCCCCGAGTACCAGGCCGACCCGGCGCGCCACGGGACGCGCTCTGGGACGTTCATCATTCTGAACATCGCCGAGCGCACGATCCTCATCGGCGGCACGCGCTACGCGGGCGAGCTGAAGAAGGCGATGTTCACGGTGATGAACTACCTCATGCCGAAGTCGGGCGTGCTCTCCATGCACTGCTCGGCCAACGTCGGCCCGGACGGCGACACGGCACTCTTCTTCGGACTCTCGGGGACGGGGAAGACGACGCTCTCCGCCGATCCGGCCCGGTCGCTGATCGGCGACGACGAGCACGGGTGGTCTCCCGAGGGGATCTTCAACTTCGAGGGCGGCTGCTACGCGAAGGTCATCAACCTCTCCGCCGAGGGCGAGCCCGACATCTACCGCACGACGCAGATGTTCGGCACGATCCTCGAGAACGTGGTGCTGGACCCGACGACGAAGCGGGTGAAGTTCGAGGACCAGTCCATCACCGAGAACACGCGCGCCTCGTACCCGATCCACTACATCCCGAACCACGCGCCGGACGGGCGCGGCGGGCACCCGCGCAACGTCGTCTTCCTGACGGCGGACGCGTTCGGCGTCCTGCCGCCGATCGCCCGGCTCTCGCGCGAGCAGGCGATGTACTACTTCCTCTCCGGCTACACGGCCAAGGTGGCCGGCACGGAGCGCGGCGTGACGGAACCGCAGGCGACGTTCTCGGCCTGCTTCGGCGCCGTGTTCCTCGTCTGGCACCCGACGAAGTACGCCGAGATGCTCGGCGAGCTGCTGGCGCGCCACGAGGCGCGGGTGTGGCTCGTGAACACGGGGTGGAGCAGCGGGCCCTACGGGGTCGGCAAGCGGATGAAGCTCGCCTACACGCGCGCCATGGTCCGCGCCGCGCTCGACGGCTCGCTCGACGACGTCGTGACGGCGCGCGACCCGATCTTCGGCCTCGAGGTCCCGCAGGACGTGCCCGGCGTGCCGGGCGAGGTGATGAACCCCCGCGGCACGTGGCCCGACGGCGCGGCGTACGACGCCCAGGCGAAGAAGCTGGCCGAGATGTTCCGCCAGAACATCGAGAAGTTCGGCGACCAGGTGAGCGCGCGGATCAAGGCGGCGGGACCCAAGGGCTGACGCGATGAAGGCGGGGCGCGCCTCGCCTGGTCCCCGCGCCCCGCGAGGGCGCCAGAGGAAAGACGGGGCGCGCTTGGTAGCGCAGCGACCGTCTTTCCTCTTTCGGTCTTCGGGATCTCTCGCTTCGCTCCCTCTCCCGGCGTATTCTCCGTCGCATGTCGTTCGAGATCATCCGCGATCCGCTCTGGAACAACATCCGCCTGGACGCGCTCTCGATGCGCCTCGTGGACACGCGGACGTTCCAGCGGCTGCGGTACGTGCGGCAGCTCGGACTCACGTACCTCGTCTACCCGGGGGCGACGCACACACGCTTCGAACACGCCCTCGGCGCGCACCACCTCGCCCGGCTGACGCTCGGCCTGATGGCCGAGCGCCGGGAGCTCCGCGGCGTGCCCGACGACGAGTGCGCCGTCGTCCGCTCGGCGGCGCTGCTGCACGACGTCGGGCACTACCCGTTTTCGCACGCGCTCGAGGAGATCGGCGCCCTGCACCACGAGGAGGTCGCCCGACCGCTGATCACCGACGGCGAGCTCGCCGCGGCGCTCACAGAGGGAATCGGGGACGACGCGCCGGGGCGCGTCTACGCGCTCATCCGCGGAGAGAGCGACAGCCCGCTGCAGGGACTGATCTCGGGGTCGCTCGACCTCGACAAGATCGAGTACCTCAAGCGCGACGCGCTGATGTGCGGCGTCCCTTACGGCGAGATCGACGTGGACCGCCTGACGAACAGCCTCGTCGTCGTCGCCGACCCGGACAGCGGGCGGCCCACCGTCGGGATCCTCGAGAAGGGCCTCTCGGCGCTCGAGTCGCTGCTCTTCGCGAAGTACCAGATGTACCGGAACGTCTACTGGCATCACGCCGTGCGCAGCGCGACGGCGATGTACAAGCGCCTCGTGGACGAGGCCCTCGCCGCCGCCGCCCTCGACCCGCGCGCGCTCCCCTCCTACACCGACGAGGGGTTGCTTCACGAGCTCGACGGCCGCGCCTCGCCGCTCCTCGACGCGCTGCGGCAGCGGCGCCTCTACAAGCGCGCCCTCGAGTGCCCCGCTGCCGAGTTCGGGGATGGCTTCGCGGAGTGGCTCGCCACCGACCGCGCGCTCGCCGTGGCGGTCGAGGACCGGCTGGCCGAGGAGCTCGGACTGGTGCGCGGCGAGCTCCTGCTCGACTACCCCGCGAAGACGCAGATGCTCGGCCTCGACATCCCCGTGCGCCGGCGTAGCGGTGACGTGCGGCGGCTGACGGCGTCGGGGTGGGAGGGGGCGATCAACCTGCCCGTCCTCTCCGAGCAGCTCTACCGCTCGGCGCGCTGGCTGCGCGTCTTCGTCGCGCACCGCGAGATCGCCGTGCCGCGCCAGCCGCTGCTCGACATCCTGCAGCGCGACCCCGAGGAGCTACGGGCCCGGCTCTCGACCGGCGGCGCCCTGCTCGCCTGACGACGGGGGGCGCTGGCTCCGCCCCTTCGCCTCGGCGAGCTTGCGGGCGATGCCGCGGTAAAAGGCGGCGTCGGGCCGCTTCCCCTGCTCCTCGAGCGACAGCGCGGCGAGCTCGATCGCGTAGAGGATGTTGCCGAGATAGAGCTCCGCGACCTCGCCCACGCTCGCGCCGCCGGCGCCGTCGGCCGGCGGGGCGCGGTCAGCCATTCCGCGACGAGGAGGGCGGGAAGTTCGGCACTTCGAGCGTCGGCGTGTTGGGCGTGTCGCGCCGCCGCTCGTCGAGAGCCGTCACCTGCACGATGATCGCCGTGATGTTGTCGAGGCCACCGCGGCCGTTCGCCTCGGCGATCAGCGAGTCCACGATGCGGCCCGGCCCGGCGCGGGAGGCGAGGAGCTGCTGGAGCCGCCGGTCGTCCACCATCCCCGTCAGGCCGTCGCTGGCGACGAGGAAGACGTCTCCGGCGCGCACCGTCCCCGCGTAGACGTCCGGCTCGACCACCTCGCCCGCGCCGACGCAGCGCGTGATGACGTTGCTGTACGGGTGATAGCGCGCCTGCTCCGGGGTAAGGTAGCCGGCGTCCACCTGCTCCTGCACGTACGAGTGGTCCTTCGTGATCTGGCGCAGTTGCGCATCGCGCAGCATGTAGATGCGCGAGTCCCCGACCTGGCCGATCAAGTAGCGGTCCTCCGCCAGCAGGAGGACGGAGGCCGTCGTCCCCATCCCCTGCTTGTCCACCTCCTGTACCGTGCGCTGGAAGATCGCCCGGTTGGCCGCCTTGAGCGACGCCGAGACGCGGGCCCCGGCGTCCTCGCCGCTGATGTGCGCCAGCGTGGCCAGCTCGCGGGAGACGATCTTGACCGCCATGTCGCTGGCGACCTCGCCGGCGGCGTGCCCGCCCATGCCGTCGGCGACGATGAACAGCCCGCGGTGCTGGTTGGCGTCGGCGTAGAAGCTGTCCTCGTTGCCCGCACGGATCATCCCGATGTCGGTGCGGGCCCCCACGGCGAGCTGCACTAGCGACCCTGCCGGAGGAGGTAGAACGCCGTCGCGCCGGCCGCGGCCAGCCCCAGCGCCCAGAGCCACGACGTGCCGCGCGAGCCGGCGGCGGCGGCCTGCGCGCCGGCCGTCGCGGGCGAGGGGCGCGGGCCGGCGGGGGCAGATCGGCGCGCCGGCGCCCGGCCGGCGATCGCCCGCGTGCCGGTAGCGTCGCCGTCGGCGACCACGGGGTCGGCCGGCTGGAAGGCCATCTTCACGCCGCCGAAGCGGAGGTCGGTCGCCCCCTCGAGGCGCTGCTCGCCGCGGATGCGTTTGCCGGCCACGTAGGTCCCGTTGGTTGAGTCCATGTCCACTACGAACCAGCCGGCTTCGCGTTTCTGCAGCTTGGCGTGCGACTCGGAGACGCTGTCGTCGGCGACGACGATGTCGTTATGCGCCCCGCGGCCGACGTGGACGAGTGGCGTGCGGACCTCGAACCGGCGCCCGCGCAGGACCCCCTGGTTGATGATCTCGAGCGCGGCGAGCGCGGCGAGCGCCGCCGGGCGGGGCCCCGCGTAGGCCGGGCGCACCGCCGTGTCGGCGAGCGACGGGACCTCCTCGAGCGCCGAGGCGAGCGCCGGGCGGCTCGCTTGCAACGCCTCGTCCGGCGCGTCGGCGTAGAAGCGGAACTCCGCGGCGCCGACGCGCAGCACGTCGCCGCGGCCGAGCAGCCGCGCGCCCTCGATCCGCTCGTCGTTGACGCTGACGCCGTTCGAGCTCAGGTCGCGCAGCAGGTAGCCGCCGGCGGTCGGGGCCAGCTGGGCGTGGCGGCGCGAGACGTCGCTCGAGGCGACGACGACATCGCAGCCGGCGTCGCGTCCGATCGTCACGCCCGCATCGGGCACGGAGTACTCGCGGCCGTCGACGAGCGAGACGAGCCGCCCCCCGGTGGACGCCGTGGGGCGGGCCGGCACGGCAGTCGCCGAGCGACTGGCCGCGCCGTGCACCTGCGCCGCGCCGAGGAACTGCGTGTTGCCGGCGCTCCGGTCGTCGCCGAAGAGCAGCTCCGTCCCCCCGAGCTCGATCTTGTCGCCGTGGAAGAGCGGCGTCGGCTCGGGGCCCAGGCGGACGCCGTTGACGCGGACGTCGGCGTCCTCGCGGGCGCGGCGGATGAAGGCTTGGCCCCCCTCGAGACACTGGACGACCGCGCCGGCCGGCGACGGCGCGTGCGGGATCGCGACCTCGGCACCCGGTCCGCCCAGCCGAGCCTCGCCGACGCGCAGAGGAAACTGTTTCTCGTCGAGCTGGATGTAGGGCATGAGGGAGCGCTGCGGAGCGGCGCGCGCGCGTGGTCGCCAAATGACGCGCGCCCGCGGGCGGGGCCGGTGCTGGCCGGTCTCGACGCAAGCGAGCAGTGGGGGATGCCGCGCCCGACGTTGAGCACGAAACTACCCCCGCTCGCCGAGGCTGGCAAGCGGCTCGCCGGAGCCGCCGTCGGGCGCCGGACGATCGCCGCCGGACAGTCCCTGCGCTGCCTCGCCGACCTGCAGCCGATACAGCCGCTCGTAGAGCCCTCCGCGGCGCAGCAGCTCGCGGTGGGTCCCCCGCTCGACGATCTGGCCGTGGCGCATGACGAGGATCTCGTCCGCGCCGACGATCGTGCTCAGTCGGTGCGCGACGGCGATCGTCGTCCGCCCGCGCATCAGCTCGGCCAGTGCTTGCTGGATCTCCGCTTCGACCTCGCTGTCCACCGCGCTCGTCGCCTCGTCGAGGAGGAGGATCGCCGGGTCGGCGGCGATGGCGCGCGCGAACGAGAGCAGCTGCCGCTCGCCGACGCTGATCGACGCCCCACGCTCGCCGAGCTGCTGCCGGTACCCGTCGGGGAGGCGGGCGATCACCCGGTCGGCGCCGACGCGCGCCGCCGCGGCCCCCACCGCCTCCTCGCTCAGCGGGTTGGCGAGGCGGATGTTGGTCGCGACGTCGCCGGCGAAGAGGAAGATGTCCTGTTGCACGTAACCGATCAGCGACCGCAGCTCGGCGAGAGGCATCCGGCGCACGTCGACGCCATCGATCGTGATCCGCCCGCGCTGCGGCTCGTAGAAGCGCATGAGCAGGCTGACGACGGTGGTCTTGCCCGCCCCCGTGTGCCCGACGAGCGCGATCGTCTCGCCCGGGCGCGCGCGGAAGCTCACGCCGCGCAGCACCCACTCCGGCTCGCCGCTCCGCCGCCCCGCGCCGTCGGCCACGTGCGCGACGTCGTACGCGAACCAGACGTCGTGGAATTCGACGGTCACGGCGCGCGGGCCGGGGGCGGCGGGGCGCGGCCTTTCGGTGACCTCCGTGGCCCTGCCCTCGGTACCTTCCCGGTGGGGGGGCCCCCCCGCGTGCGGCGGACTCACCTCGGTATCAAGCAGCTTGAAGATCCGCTCGGACGACGCCATCGCCTGCTGCAGCGTGTTGTACTTGTCCGAGAGGTCCTGCAGCGGCTGGAAGAAGCGCCGCACCAGCATCAGGAATGCGGCCACCGTCCCCACCGTCACAGTCCCCGCGCCGACGCGCCCCGCCGCGGCCACGATGAGCGTTGCCAGGGCGACCGACGTCAGCACCTCGATCGCGGGGAAATAGAGCGCGTAGATGGTAATCGACTTGAGGTGCGCCTCGAGGTGCGAGCGGTTGAGGGCGTCGAAGCGCCGCGCTTCGTCGCGCTCACGGCCGAAGAGCTGCACGACGCGCATCCCCGTCAGCCGCTCTTGCAGGAAGGCGTTGATGCGCGCCAGGCGCGTGCGGATGTCGCGGTAGGCGGCGCGGACGCGCGACTGGAACAGTCGCGAGGTGGCGTAGACGAGCGGGATGACGAGGAACGATGCCGCGGCCAGTTGCCAGTCGGTGACGATCATCATCCCGCTGATCGCGACGAGCGTGAACAGATCGCCGAGCCCCGAAACGACGCCGGCCGTGAACAGCTCGTTCAGCGACTCCACGTCGGAGGTGACCCGCGTGATCAGCCGCCCCACCGGGTTGCGGTCGAAAAACGCCACCGAAAGGCGCTGGAGGTGGGCGAAGAGCTCGTGGCGCAGGTCGCGCATGACCCGCTGCCCGAGGAGGCCGGTGAGCACGGTCTCGCCGTAGGAACAGACGAACTGCGCGACGAGCGACAGGCCGTAGAGCAGGGCCGCGGCGCCGACCGCCCCGTAGTCGCGGGCCGGCAACGCGACGTCGATCACGCGCCGCGTGAGCAGGGGCCCCACGAGCTGCAGACCGCCCTCGGCGAACAGCAGCACGAGGGCACCGGCGACGAGCGCGTGGTAGGGGCGCACGTAGCCGAGCAGGCGGCGCATCAGCCGGCCGTCGTAGGCCTTGCCGAGCGCGTCTTCTTCGTGGAAGGAGGCGGGGGCGGTCATCTCCCGCGAATGCTACGTCCGGGGGCCCGGAAGCCGGGAGTGGGCGCCGAGGTTCGGGGCGTGGCGGGATCCGCGCCGGCGGCCGCGCGTAGCCGTCGAGAGGCCTCCGAATCGCGCCGATTCGGACCTTTCCGTCCCGCCCCCGTCCCGCCCCCGTCCCGACGGTGGTACGCAGGTTGCTTCACGAGTCAGCGCAGACACTCCACCCCCCTTCGGAGGATCATATGGGCATTCTCGCTTGGATCGTGCTCGGCCTCATCGCTGGTGCGATTGCCAAGGCAATCATGCCGGGTCGTGACCCCGGTGGGTTCATCGTGACGGCGCTCATCGGCATCGTCGGCGCCTTCATCGGCGGCTTCATCGGCAACATGATCACCGGCGCCGGGCTGAACGGCTTCTCGGTGTGGAGCATCCTGCTCGCGATCGTCGGCTCGCTGCTCCTGCTCTGGATCTACCGTCTGACGGCTGGCCGTCGCGTCTAACGACCCACCCGCTCGACCGACGGATCGAATACTCCTGACGCGCGGGAGGGCCGACGCTGGCCCCCCGCGCGTCGGCCGTTTCCGCTCCGCCACCGCCGGAAACCGCCCTCCCCGACCGTTCCGCTCGTGCCCCTCTGGCTGTACTGGATCCTGCTCGGGCTCCTCGCCGGCACCCTGGCGAAGTTCCTCGTCCCCGGGCGCGACCCCTCCGGCTGTATCGTGACCGTGGTGCTGGGGGTCGTCGGTGCGTTCCTCGGCGGGCTGATCGGGACGTGGTTCGGCTGGGGAAGTGTCACCCGCGGCAGCTTCGACCTGCGGTCGATCGCCCTGGCGACGCTCGGGGCAATCGTCTTGCTGCTGTTGGGACGGCTCGTGCGCCGACTCTGACGCC
>Ga0307412_10001628_pt1 | contig 12379 bp, 9 predicted proteins | sample DK1Cmetagenome_3_FD_203823 | JGI IMG/M metagenome (GOLD analysis project Ga0307412, IMG submission 203823) | Maize rhizosphere microbial communities from greenhouse at UC Davis, California, United States - DK15-C-1 | ecosystem: Host-associated > Plants > Roots > Rhizosphere > Soil | place: USA...
GCGGTCCGGGCTGGGCGCCGCGCTTACGGTGCGCGCCACGGCGCTCGGCGGCGGGCGGGACTTCCGCCCCTACTGGCAGAGCGTGCAGCCGCGCGACAGCGCGACCCCTCCGACCGTCGTGGTCGGACGGCTGCGGGGCACGGTCGACGGCGGCGACAACCTGGTCGCCGTGATCGAGGGCTACGGGCAAACGGAGCGGCGTAACGACCCCCAGGTGCGGGCGCGCCGTCTGCGACGCAGTGGCGCAGTCCTCGACATCGGCGAGGCGTATGCCACCGGCCGGCTGGGCCCCGTCGCGTTGAGCGTGGGCCGGTCCCGCGAGGCGTGGCTCGGGGAGGGGGAGGAGTCCCTCATTCTGTCCGCCCACAGCCCGCCGCTCGATCGTATCTCCGCCAGCGCCGCGTGGAAGCGGATCGAGGCCCGCGCCCTCGTCGCGACGATCAACGACGTTACGATCGACCTCGCGCTGGACAGCCTCGTGGGGGGGCCGCCGACGCAACGCTACCGCCGCATCCTCCTCGGCCACGCCCTCACCTACCGCTACTCGCCGCGGGTCGAGTTCACGCTCGGCGAGACGGCCATCCTCGCCCGCACGAACACCGTCTTCGATCTCGCGTACGCGAACCCGCTGATGCCGTATCTGTTCACGCAGAACGACACGTCGCGCACGGGCACCGAAGGACGCGACAATATTCTGGTCTTCGGAGCGACGCGGCTCGGGTTGGGCACCGTGCGACTGGTGGGAGAGCTGGTCGTCGATGACATTCAGATCGATCCCGAGGACCGGGCCCGCATCCAGGACCAGTTGGCCTGGCGGGCGTCCCTGTCGGCGCCGCTTCCGACGGCGCGTCGGAGTGCGGTCGGCCTGGAGTACCGGCACGTCAACAGCTACACCTACCTCCGCAACGCGTACTCCGAAGTGTACCAGAGCTACGACCAGCCACTCGGCTCGGAGCTCGGTCCGGACGCCGATCTAATGCGAGCGACGGGCGAGGTCTGGCTGCGGGGCGTGATGCGCCTCAGCGCGGCAGTCGGCTGGTGGAGACAGGGCGCACTGCGCATTTACCAGCGGCCTTCGCAGTCACCAAATTTTCACGGCGGCGAGCCCTTCCCGAGCACGAGTCCGTCTCGTCCAGCGGTCCAGCGGGCACTGCTCGGGGAGATCGCGCTCCAGCGGCTCACGCCCACCTTGCCCGTCACGCTGCGGGTGGAGAGCGCGCGAGCCCAGAACCCCGGCAACATACCGGCGCTCGCAAAGGTGTACGTGCGCGCCCAACTCATCGGCTCTTATGCCTTTCGATATCCCTGAGGTGGGCTCGCTCCTTCCTGCGGCGAGGCGCGCGGCCGGCAGCCATGCCGTGACCCTGCTCCTAGCGCTCACCCTGCTGACGCTCGGTGTCGCCCGCGCCGGGGCGCAGACTCCGCCGCCCGGCCCGGCCGTACCGGCGGCAGGCCCGCCGGCCCCGCGCGACAGCGCCGTCCGCAACGTCGGCACCCTTCGCCCGGGCGATATTCTCGACATCGTGGTGTACCGGGAGAAGGAGCTGAGCAACAAGTACCTGATAGATTCGCGCGGCTTCGTGCAGATCCCCGGTCTCGGAGTGGTGCAGGCCGCGGGACTCGACCCCACCCAGGTGAAGGAGCGGCTGGTCGACTCGCTGCGTGCGCGCGGCCTCGAACGGCCGGAAATCTCGGTTCAGCCGCTCGTCCGTGTGTCCGTTCTGGGGCAGATCCGGACGCCGGGCCTCTACCCGGTGGACCCGGGGACAAGCCTCCTCCAGCTCATCACGCTCGCCGGCGGGCCGGCCGAGAACGCAGACCTGCGCAGGACACGCGTAGTACGCGACGGTCGCGCGTACACTGTAGATTTGGAGAGCGCGCTGGCCGGCAGTTCTGCCGGCCGCATCGTGCTCTACTCGAACGATTACGTCGTCGTGCCGCGTCGCACCGGGTTCACCCGGGAAAACCTCATGTTCGGCTTCGGCGTGCTGTCCACGCTCATCACCGTGGTCAACCTGGTCGTCACGTTGAGACGATGACTGAGGCGTATTCGCCCACCCTGGACTCCGGGGACGACGGCCCGTTCACCATTTTCGGGCTGACCATTCGGGAGGCCTTCGCCGCTGTCTGGCGTCGGTGGTGGCTGGTCGCAATCGTCGTTGTCGCGGTCGCTCTCATCGGCCTGTGGCGTACGCTTCGCCAGCCGCGCATTTACCGCGCGGCGGCAACGGTGCGCGTGCAGCAGGCGCGCTCGGCCCTCAGCACCCAGCCCGCCTACCAGAGCTACGACCCCCGACTGGACCCGCTGCTCTCCGAGCAGCAGGTCATCCGCAGCCAGCGAGTCGCCGAAGGAGTGGTGGACGACCTCGGCCTCCGGCTCCAGATCCGCGAGCCGGCGAATCTCTCGCGCACGGAGCTCTTCGGCGGGCACGCCCCGGCAGTCGACTCGCTCGTCCGCGCGACGACGCTGGTGCTGACGTTGAAGCCGTCGACTTACGTCCTCTCCTCCAGCGGCAGCACCCTCGGCGAGGCGCCCTACGGCGCCCCTCTCGCCGGCGGTGGCGTCACGGTGCGCATAGACGGGCGCCCCGACGTCGAGTCCGGGCGCGTAGTGCTGTCCGTCGTCCCGCGTGCGTCGGCGGCCCTCGGCGTTCGTGCCGGCATCGAGACCAAGGTGGTGCCGCAGACCGACATCATCGAGATCGCGTTCCGCGGCACCGAGCCGGCGGTGGTCCGCGACATCGTCAACTCGGTGGCGCGGACCTACCAGGTCTTCTCGTCGGAGCGGCAACGTGAGACGGCGAAGGAGAAGAGCCGCTACACGCAGGTCGCCGTCGAGAGCCAGGCGGCGGCGCTGAAGCGTGCGCAGGACGACCTCGAGGATTTCAAGCGCCGGCACAAGATCGGCGACGTGGGCTCCGAGCGCAGCGCGCTCGAGACCAGCATCTACAAGTTGGAGGACAACCGCCAGGCGGCCGACGTTGAACGGAAGATCTACGCGGCGCTGGTCGGCAAGGTGGCGGCCGCGGACACGACCGACGAGGAGCTGCGGCGGCTGACTGGGACCGAGGCGGTCACCAAGAACACCTACGTCGCCAACCTCTTCAACCGCTGGTTCGATCTCGAGAAGACGCTCGCGCAGCTTCGTTCGCAGGAGCGCGGCGAGGCGTACGTGGACGTCCGCGCGACCCGCGCCGCGATCTCACGCACGAAGAAGGACCTCCAGACGGCGAGCCGCCAGTACCTTCAGGGGTTGAACACGCGCATCCAGTCGATCGACGACAAGATCGCCGAGAACCGCCGCGAGCTCGAGAACTTCCCGCCGCTCGAGGCGGAGGAGCTTCGGCTGACGACGGCGGTCAACACGGCGTCGCGGCTCTACGAGCAGCTGCAGTCGTCGTACCAGATGAACCGCATCAACGAGGCGGACGATGGCGGTCGGGTGCAGATCATCGACGAGGCGGTGACGCCTACGTTCGCGATCTCGCCCAACCGGACGCGGAACGCCACCTATTCGTTGGTCGTGGGACTCCTGCTCGGCATCGCGCTCGCGCTCGTCCTCGAGCGGCTCGACGACACGGTTCGGACTCCCGACGAGCTGCGTGAGAAGATGGACGTGACGGTGGTCGGCATGATCCCGGCGATCGACACGACGGACGCCGCAGCGGCCGGGGCGGCGAGTCCGACGATCGGGCGGCTGGTGACGCACGCCGACCCGCGCTCCCCGGTCGCCGAGGCGTACCGGTCGCTCCGCACGAACCTCGCGTTCGCCCGCACGACGCAGCCCGTGCAGACGATCGTCGTCGCGAGCCCAGGGCCCGGCGACGGCAAGTCCACCACCGCCGCGAATCTGGCGATCACGTTCGCGCAGCAGGGGCAGCGTACGCTGCTCGTGGACGCGGACATGCGGCGCGCCGTGCTCGACAAGACGTTCGGCCTGGCCCGGACGCCGGGGCTCACCGACGTCATCGTGGGCGTCGCGCGGCTCGACGGCGCGGCGCGCGAGACCCAGGTGCCGAACCTGTTCGTGCTGCCGAGTGGCCAGTTCCCCCCGAATCCGTCGGAGCTGCTCGGCTCCCCCGCGATGCGCGAGATGCTGCGCCTCGCGAAGGAACAGTTCGACGTCGTGCTGTTCGACTCGCCGCCGCTCCTCGCCGTCACCGATGCGGCCGTGCTCTCGACGCTCGTGGACGGCACGATCCTCGTCGTGCGCACCGCGGCTACCGCGCGCGAGGCGGTGCGCCGCGCCCTCGGGCAGCTTCGCGCCGTGCACGGTCGGGTTCTCGGCGCAGTGCTCAACGACGTGGACTTCCGCAGCGCCGGCTACTACGGCGGGTACGGATACTACTACTACACCTACGGTGGGGAGAGGAGCGGCGACGGGAACGGGCGCCGGGGGGGGCTCATCAACAGAGTTCGCAAGCTGGCCACGCGAACGGGCGTCGGGCGATGACCGACGGATTCGCGCCGGCCGCGCGGCGGACCCGCGGTGCGAACGTGCCTCCGGCCGCGGACACCTTCCTCTCCCTCTCGGCCGCCGGCGCGCGGCTCGCCGCGGGCGACGGCAGCGCCGCCGAGGAAGTGCGAGACTGGAGCGCGCTCTTCGCCGTGATGGCCAGAGAGCGCATCGCGGTGCTCGCCTGGGTCCGTAACGGGCACGCGATCCGGGCGCGCGCCGACGCGGCGCTCGTGCGCGCATGGCGTCAGCTCTGGGCCGAGGCCACGGCGCGGGCCGAAGCGGCGATCCAGGCCTACGGGGAGGCGTGCGACCTGCTCGCGCCCCACGGCGTCGAGCCAGTGCTTCTCAAAGGGATGGCGCTCGCCCAACGCCTCTACGGCGATCCGTGCGTCCGCTGCAGCGACGACGTCGACTGCTTCATCGCGCCGTCGCTCCGCGGGCGCACCGAGCGCGCGCTGGTCGAGGGGGGTTGGAAGCTCGAGCTGGGTGCCGCCCCGGGCGACCAGACCTTCTCGCGCACCACGGACCGCGGGTGCATGCGGCTCGAGGTACACTCCTCGCTGGTCTCGGACCGACTGCGCCACCTTCCGGTGCCCACGATGCCCGCCGCGTCGCGCATTTTGCTCGGCGGCCGACTGATGCTCGCGCACGTCGGGCCGCTGGCGCCGGCCTATCTGGCGGCGCACCTGGCGACCCATTTCGCTCCGCCCCTGCTGTGGTGGCTGGACTTCCACGGTGTTTGGGACCGGCTCGACGTCGGGGAGCGAGATGGAGCGCGGCGGGCGGCCCGCGGCGCCGGCCTCGCGCGCTACCTGGAGTGGGCAGTCAGAAACGCGGGCGCGCTGGACGACGCGCTCGGCGGCCGCGACGCTGCGCTGCGCGCCCTCGGGGTGAGTGACAGCGGCAGGCGCGACCGACATCAGCTCTGGCGCCACGTCGCGCTCGCGCCGGACGCCACAGGCGCACGCCAGGCACTGGCGACGTGGGTTCGGCCGGAGTGGGCCGCGGAGCGCGATGGGGGGCTGCTCCTTGGCACGTTGCGGCGCCTCCGCCGCCACTGGCGGCTGCTGCTTCCCGTTCTATCCACGGAGCGTGCCATCGGGAAGGGAGTCCGGCCGGCCAACGGACCGCTGACGGCCATCGCCCCGGCGGCGGTCAGAACGCTCGACGCCGCTGGTGTCCTCGCCGTCGCGCGTGCCGTGACGTCCGCCGGGGGCGAGTTCCCGATCGCGCTCACCGGGACGAGTATGGCGCCGGCCCTGCGGCCCTCGGAACAGGTGCTGCTCGGACCGCTTCCTGGCAGCCCGAGTCGCGGGGACATCGTCCTTGCCGATGTAGGCGGCCGACCGGTCGTTCATCGAGTGGTCGCCGGCGGGGATGCGTCGCGTCCTACGCATCGCGAGCCGCGCGGGCGGTTCGCCCGGGGCGAGTCGCCTCCGTTGAGTGCTCAGGGGCCGCCGCCCCGCTGGCTGCGGACGCAGGGAGACGCCTGTCTCGTCGCCGACCGCATTATCGACGGCGACAGGGTGGTCGCACGGGTAGTGGCTTCGCTGCGAGACGGCCGATGGACGGCCCACGTGCTCACCCTACGCTTCGGCGCGCCGGCGCTGACGCGGGGACTGTGGTGGCGGGCGCGCGCGCCGCTCGCGCACTGCTGGCGCCGAGCGTCCGGGGACGGCACGTGGCTCGGCGCACGCCTAAGACGCGGGGGTGTGACGTGGTAGGGCCCATCCAGGCGGCTCCCTCAACTGACAACTCCGCGGCCGGCTGGCCTCCCGATCTTGCCCTCTATCACGGGGACGAAGAGCGTGGAACGCGATGCTTCGGTGCGGTAGTCAGCCTCCAGTACGGTGGGCAGACGCTTCGCTACCGGTCGGCGTCGCCCGACGTGGCGCTCGAGGTGGCCGGTCCCCGCCTGGCCTTCGTCGTCGACGATGCCACCCCGTGTGCCGCCGAGATTCTGTGCGAGATCGGACCGGTCGAGTGCTCGTCGTCGCCGCTCCTGTTCCAGGCGGGGACTAGCTGGGCGGCCAGGGCGCCCGATGCGCTCCACGAGGAGATCTGCTACGGGCCGGATAGGTCCGGCGGCCGGGGACCTTGGGCCCGGCTGCGGCACGACAACCACCTCTCCTGCTTCGAGTTTCGCCTCGCGCCGCGCGAGCGCAACGACGTCTTCCAAGTCGGCTTCCCCACCGACGAGTACATCGTCGCGCGCCGCCTGGCACGATCCAACGGGCTCGTGCTCCACGCGTCCTCTCTTCTGCAGGACGGGCTGGCCTACCTCTTCCTCGGTCACTCGGGGGCAGGGAAGTCGACGACGGCGATGAATGCGGTCACTGTCGGCGCGGAAGTGTTGAGCGACGACCGCACCATCGTTGTGATGGAGCCCGACGGCACCGCGCGGGCGTGGGGCACCCCCTGGCACGGCAGCTTCCGCCGCGCCACGAACGCCAGCGCGCCGATTGCGGGCATCTTCGTCATCGCGCAGGACTCTTCGGAGCGGTTGACGCCGATCGGGCCGGCGCGGGCTATCGGCGAGGCGTTCGTGCGCCTGATCCACCCGACGCCGCACGCCTGGGAGGTGGAACTCACGCTCGATACGCTCGAGCGGCTGGTGGCGGCCGCGCCGATCGCGGAGTTGAGGCAGCGTCCGACCGCCGCGGGGTACCTCGAGGCCCGCCGCTTCGCCGAGGCCGCGCGGCGGTGAGCGCACCGGCCGTCGATGGCGCCATACTTGCTGTCTCCGCCCCCCAACTACGAAATATGACCGTTCTGTACGAGCGCACGGATGGCTTCGTATACCGCCACGTCGCCGGGGAGCATCTGCTGGTGGCATTGAGGCGGGACCGCACGGCCCCCATGTTCATGCTCACGCCGACGGCCGGGTTCCTGTGGGAGCAGCTCGCACGCCCCTCCAGCGTCGAGACGCTCGCCGAGTCGCTCGCCGCGGAGTACGAGGTGAGCCGGGAGGTCGCGACTGCCGACGTCGCCGCCTGGCTCGAGCAGTTGCAGAGCTTGGGCGCGGTCGCCATTCACGGTGGATCCCGATGACGTGCGTGCTGCCGACGGTGCGGTACAGCGAGGTGCAAGGGCGGCTGGTGAGCGCCGCGATGAAGGCGCGCATCCCGCTGACGTCGAGCGTCGAGATCATCGCCACCTGCAACTTCTCCTGCCAGCACTGCTACATCGCGCCCGGCGCCGATCGCGAGGACGTGATGTCGCTCACCCAGGCCAAGCACATCTTCGCGCAGCTCGCCGCGGCGGGAACGCTCGACGTGTTGCTCACCGGCGGCGAGGTGTTCACGCACCGGGAGTTCAGGGAGATCTACCTGGCCGCGAAGCGGGCGGGGCTCAACATCTACATCAACACGAACGCCTACTTGATCGGCGAGCGCTGGGCCAATTTCCTCGCCGAGTGGCCGCCGAACGGCGTGTCGATCAGCGTCTACGGGCTGTCGAACGAGCGGTACGAGCAGATCACGCGCATCCCGCGCGCCTACGACCGGGTCGTGCGCGCGGTCGATCTGCTGCTCGAGCGCGGGATCAAGGTCGACCTCAAGGTGCCCGCGATGTCGCTGACGGTCGACTACCTGCCGCAGCTCAAGGCGCTCGCCGAGGCGAAGGGGGCGAGCTTCCGCTACGACTCGATCATCCAGCCGCACGAGAAGGGAGACGCCGCGCCGGTGCAGCTCCAGCTGGCGCCGCGACAGGTGGTGGATCTCGACGAGGCGCTGGACCCCGGTCTCGAGTCACTCCGCCCGGGCATGGAGCGCTCGGTAGCGCGCGCGCCACGCGACAAGGTGTATGGCTGCGGCGCGGGCCTCTTCTCGTTCCACGTGAACGTGCACGGCGGAGTCTCGACGTGCGTCTCGTCGCGTCAGACCGTCGGCAACCTGCTCGAGGAGTCCTTCGACGTCGTCTGGGAGCGCTTGGGGGGAAAGGTGGAGAAGCGCTTTCCCGAGGGGCACCCGTGTGCGACGTGCAAGTTCCGCAGCGTCTGTGCGGGCTGCCCGGCCACGGTGGAGTCGGCAACCGGCCTCCCGGAGGGTTACGTGCAGCAGTACTGTAAGATCACTCATCTGCGCGCCTACCGACTTGGCTTCCACCCGACGGGCATCCCGCGCACAGTGACCGAGGGCATCCCGGCGAACGTGGTCACACCCCGTGCGTCCGTCGCGCGGGCGCTCCCGATACTGAGCTGAGGCAGCAAGCGGACGATCCGCTTTCACTTCCGCAGGAGGACACGAGATGGGTACCCGTCGTGAAACATACGTCAGGCCGATGGTGATTCAGTTCGACTACCAGATCGATCCGCGCGTCACCCTCGCGAACCCGTGCAAAGGCACGCAGGTCGCGACCGGGCCCACTGTCTCGGGGTGTCAAGAGGCCGCCGGCGGCCCGTGCGCCGACACGCCTCCGAGCTGAACGCGGTCCGTGCGGATCGCGCGACGCGCGGCGCTTCCAACATCCCTTCGTCCAAACATCTCGTGAGGTGGTCGGTGAAGCGAAAGTTCTGGCGTGCCAGACGTGGCGCGTTCGCCGGCGGCGGCATGCTCGCCGCCGCGATGCTGGGCTGCGACAAGGACCCGTCGCGACCCGACGTCACCTTTCCGGCGGCTACGCTGCTCTCGGACAGCACGAACCTCGGCCGGCAGGAGGCGATCCGCTTCCACTTTCCGGGAGGGCTGGATGCCGCGTCGGCGCTAGATCCGGCGAACTTCGTCGTCATCAACCAGTGCAACGGACTGCGCGTGCCGGGCGCGCTCCGCATCGCCGGCGACACGCTCGTCTTCACGCCGTCCCAGGCGCTTCCGTTCCTCACCCGGCTCGGCGTTCGCATCCAGAATCTTCAGGCGGCCAACGGCAGCCAGCTCACGCAGCCGATCACGGGCACGCTGATCACGGAGGCCCCGCCGGTCGCCGACGCGAGCTGGTCGCTGCTCAACTCGCCGACGAACGACCTGCTGTCGGGTGCCGACTTCGCGTCCGCGGGGGGCCAGATCGGCTACGCGCTCTCGAACGGCGGTGGGCTCTACCGGACGGATAACGGCGGCCGCACCTACGCCGCCGTCTTCAAGAACGTCGACATCTCGAGCACCACCGGGCTCGACCAGTTCGGAACCGACTCGGTCTTCTTCGTCGGCGCGACGCGATCCGGAACCGGCTTCGCCTTCGGCGTCTTCCGGTCGGCGAACCGCGGGCTCACGGCGGACCTCGTGAGCAATCTGGACGCGACCAATCTGTTCGCCGCGCAATTCGTGAGTATCGGCGGACTCGTGCGCGGCGTCGCCGGCGGACAGAGCGGGGGAGCGCGCGCCTTTACCTACCTTTCGAGCGGCACGTCTGGCGGCGCGCTGACACCGGCAACGGGGATCGTCGCCGACCCGAGCACGATCTTCGGCGACATCGCGCTGTCCCGCGACACGACGAGGGCGGTGCTCGTCGCTCGCAACGGCTCGTCCGGGGTAGCCTACCGCTCGACGGACGGGGGCCGCACGTACGCCGCATTCACGCTCCTCGCCAACACGTTCGGGCTGCGCGGCACCGGGTTCGTGGACAACACGACCGCGCTACTGCTGGGCGACTCGTCCGGCATCTACCGCGCCGACGTGACGACGGGGGCGATCACGAAGGTGACGGCCGGGGTGCCGGCGGGCTCGGTGAGTCCGACGACCGGCGAGGCCCTGTCGTACACCTTCCGCCGCGCGCGCTTCGAGTCGGGCGGACAGGTGGGATACGTCGTCGGCTCCTTTCTGCGGCAGCGGCCGGGGAGCGCGGACCAGAGCGGCGGAGTCATCCTGCGCACGACCGACGGCGGGCGCACGTTCACGCGTCAGGCGATCCAGGGGACGCCGGACAACGGGCTGGGCTTCCCGATCGTGGTCGACGTCGAAGTCAAGACTAGCGGGCTCGCCGTGCTCTCGGGCGTGAGTGGACTACTCGCCGCGCGCCAACCGAATGCCCCTACGCAGATCGCGGTCTGCTCACTCACCCAGCCCTAACTACGCCCCTCATGAACGCGAGACGTTTGATCCGCGGCGTCTGCCGGTGGTTGGTGGGGGCCCACGTCGCGGCGTGCGCCGCCGGTCTACTGCTGCCGGCCGCCCTGGCCACTGCCGCGCGCGCCCAGGTCGTGACGGGGGGGGATTTCGACATTGACGACAACGGGGGCACGGTCAGCGGCAACCGTGCGCGTCTCGTCGGCCGCGCCGGCTTCGGGACCAACCGCGGGACCTTCGTGCTCGTCAACGCGGCCGACATCTCGCAGGACGTCGATCGAGACGGCTACACTCCCGGCATCGACTTCACGAGCCTCCTGGTGTCGGACACCACGGATTTCATCAACGTCGCCGACCCGTCGCGCAGCATCCTGCGACGCAATCTCGTCATCGCCGATTTCCTGAACCCGCTGCGCAACGGGTTCAGTAACATCGTCACGTTTTACGTCAACATCCCCGAGGGGACGCCTGCCGGGCGGTACCTGGGTCGCTTCACGGTCACTGATCCGGCGCGCCCGCCGGCCCTAAACCCGACGGGCGAGGGCCTCCGCACGGACCTCGTCGAAGTCGAGATCGAGGTCGTCGCCAACTCGGCAATCGGCCTCGTACAGTCGGACGCCGCGCTGCGCGCCGACTCGCTGACCCTCGCCGGGCGACCCGGCCAAACCGTGAACGGCGTCGTACGCATTGCCAACCTCGGCAACACGCCACTCAGCAACGTTCGCCTCGAGGTCACCGACCTGATCGCGACCTCGGGGACCGGCCTCCGCATCCGGGCGCCGCAGGTCAGCTTCTCGCCCGCCGTGCTCAACACGATCGCGTTCGCCGACACGCAGCGCGTCGTCGTCTCCGTGCGCATTCCGACCGGCGTCCTCGCCGGTGCGTACCGCGGGGAGCTGATCGCCCAGGGGGACAACGTACCCTCGGTGCGGATTCCCATCACCGTCGTCGTCACGACGCCCGGCGACGTCATCTTCGAGACGAATCCGGTCATTGGACGCACGGGCCAGAACGCGATCATGATCTTCAACGCCGACCCGGGCTCGCGCTGGGAGCTGGCGATCTTCGACATGCGCGGGCTCATCGCGTTCAAGACCAGCGGAACCGTCTTCGGGGGAACGCCGGCGCCCACGCCCGGCGGCGCGCCGGGTGGGGTCGCTTGCGGCAACCCGTCGAGTCTCGGCGACGAGGCGGTCCGCACCACGTGGGCGCTCACCAACGGGGTGGGTGAGGAAGTCGCCGGCGGCATGTACTATGTGATCGTCAACGCCGTTCAGTGCGGCTCGCGCCGCCAACTGCGCGGCAAGCTCATGGTGATCCGGTGAGAATCCACAGCATGCGCTACTTCTCGGTGGTCGCGCTCGCCGGCGCCGTCGCCCTCGCCCCGTCCCGCGCCGCCGCCCAGTTCTCCGGCGGCGATGCCGACGCCGGCATCAGCGCGATGACGATCCTCGGTATCCCGATCTCGCCGCGCGCCGTGGCGCTCGGCGAGGCGATGGGGTCGATCGACCGCGACCCTGCGGTGCTCTGGTACAACGCCGCGGGTCTCGCCGGTCTCCAGACGAACGCCTTCACGGTGACCGCGGCACAGCGCTTCGGTCAGTCGCAGATCGTCGGCGCCGCCGCAGCGTTTCCGACTGACATCGCCGCCTTCGGCATTGCCGCCCGCATCTTCAACGCCGGAACGATCACGGGCACGCTCAACGGCGAGCCGACGGGCGACAACATCCGCGCCTATCAGTACGTCCTCGAGGGGGGCGGGGCGATCCAGCTGGCCCGCTGGTGGCGGTGGGGCGGCACCCTGTTCTTCTCGCAGGAGGTGCTCGGCGATCAGTCGCAGGGCTCGGTCGGGATCAATTCCGGCATGCAGTTTCCCGAAGTGTGGGGGCGCCTGTCGCTGGACGGCGGCATCCGCAACCTC
>Ga0307412_10001630_pt1 | contig 12375 bp, 7 predicted proteins | sample DK1Cmetagenome_3_FD_203823 | JGI IMG/M metagenome (GOLD analysis project Ga0307412, IMG submission 203823) | Maize rhizosphere microbial communities from greenhouse at UC Davis, California, United States - DK15-C-1 | ecosystem: Host-associated > Plants > Roots > Rhizosphere > Soil | place: USA...
ATAAAGTAGTTTCTTTAATTCCTTAGCCTACCTAAAAGCCTCTTCTGCGCTACCTAATAACCTCGCGTTTTCAGTGGGGCAAAAGTACACCATCTTTACAATAACTTCCAAATCTATTTAACATAATATATCGACGCGGATAGTGATTGTGGGAAAGTATTAAGCTTAAATAATTGATATATTATAATTTATGAATTTTTATAGACTTATCCACATTATTCGAATTGTATGTAGATGTTCTTGATGATTGGTTTTATGATGGTAAAATGCGGTTGGAAAGGAGTTCTTATTTTATTTTCGGGAATATAAAGATGGTAGGTTTTGGGAATTGGAGATTAAGGTGGAAGTTTGTAGAGGAATTGGTGGGGAGAAAATTGGTGAGATGGAGTTGATGGCTGCTTTTTATATATCAGAGAGAGTCATAGCCCCGATAGGAACGGCATCCTTTTTTGTTGCGGCCGCAGCGAAGCGAAGGCCGTAACAAAAAAGATACAGTGGATAGCGGGAAATAGCTCCTAAAAAATATCAATGATGACTGTAAGGTGTGGGTTTCTTTTTTTGGTCGAAATGAAATGACAAGCCCGTGGGAATTTTGATTGTAGGGATGAGATTGCCTCGTCGATACGTCTCGCAATGACAAAAAAAAAAGCAGAGGTTAATGTTTGTCTTGATTAGAGAAAACGTTTGACCATCATCTTATATATATAGTACCCTATTAAACATCCGATAGTGTCTGCAACGATGTCTAAGGTTTCCATGGATCTTCCCAAGCCCATTTCTTCCTGAAGGATCTCGGTAAGGAACGCATATATAAGGATGATCTGAATGAAATAGGAAAATCTGATTCTGGGGAATGAGGCTGTGAAACAGAAACCAAGTGCTGCAAATATGCTAAGGTGTAAGAGTTTGTCGATGCCGTTGAACATGAACCAATATTCATGGTTTTCTTCTCCCGGCTTGAGAAGCATATAGGTAAGAAATGCCCAATAGATGGGCAATATCTTACTCAATATTTTTGAAATTTTATCCAATGATCGCTTGATATTCTTCAGCAGAAAGTAATTCTGCATGATCTGCACCTTCAGCAATTTCTAATTTGATGATCCATCCGTTTCCATAAGGGTCTGTATTCAACAATTCCGGCTGGCCTTCTAATTCTGAATTGAATTCAATAACCTTTCCTGAAATTGGCAAGAATAAATCTGAAACTGTTTTTACAGCTTCTACACTTCCGAAAACGGCACCTCCTTCAAGATCGTCATCTACAGTATCCACATCTACATAAACGATATCTCCAAGCTCGCCCTGTGCGAAGTCTGTAATACCGATTGTAGCTACGTTACCTTCAATCTTGATCCATTCGTGATCTTTAGTGTACTTTAATTCTGATGGTGTGTTCATTTTTTAATTTTTATTTGTACAAATGTATTCAAAATTCTACAAGGTTCAAATATCGGATATAAAAAATGTCCTCCAAATTTGAGGACATTTAAATTTATTTTAGTTCTAATTAGAAGCCGCCACCCGATTCTCCAAATGTAAACGTCGCAGAAATACCTGCTCTGATCGTTGACAATGGGAACGCCGTTGAGATCTTATACTTAGAAGTCATCTGTTCGTAGAATACTCTTAGGTTCAGGTTTTCTGAAACATTGTAATCTGCAGAAACTTTAATATTCATCAGTTTCTGACCTCCTGTTATCTGGGAATCATCCAATAAGATGTTAGTAATGCTTGTTTTGCTGTCTCTTAATGAGAAATCTCCTCTGATATTCAGGTCGCTTCCTTTGCCTTTTCCTTTGCCTCTTACATTATTTGCGCCCAGTCTGAAATTTCTGATAATATAACCTACTCTTACTACGTATTCAGTGTTTGAATCTTCCGTTAAAGTATGGTTTACCAATCCTAACAACAAAGTTCTTAATCTGTTGTACTGAATACCGAACTGCATATTATTTCTCATAGTAACATCTACCCCGATAAGTGGTGAGAAGTTTTCCACGTAACCTACCTGAGCGAACGTAAACGGATTGATATAATCATCATTGATATCCCTTTGAGTAGCGTCATAAGCATTAAGTGTATTAAAATAGTCAATACTTGACTGAACTCCCGTCGCTGTATACGTCGCCTGATAAGAATGTAAGATATCAAACTTCGAGAATTGTCCGTTGATAATCGGGACATTTCTTAGCCCTGAATAAGTAATCTTCCAGTTTGGAATCGGCAATCCTGCTTTTCTCGGGTTAGTCATCTGTTTCGGAGACTTTCCTTCTACTGCTGCACGGAATGCCGGAATTAAAATATAAGCATTTGAAATTCCGTAACCATCTTTAAACCCATTTGATTCCACCTGTCCAGGCATTTGTAATGATAAGGTTCTCGCATTTTCCCTGATTGCCTGATAAATCGCTGCTCCGTCTTTGAAGGCAGTCTTCAGAAGTATTACAGAGTTTGAGTAAGTTACCATGTCATTTGCAAATGTATAGTCCGGATTTACGGCTCCCGTATCCGGGTTTCTATAATTAAATCCGGTATGGGTAAAGTTCCTGTTATAGTTATGTAATGCACTGAGATCAATTCTGAGATCATTCATCGGCATTATCTGTAAATTGGCTCTCAATTCCCTTGTTGACATTCTGATGTAAGGATCAGTCATGAATTCTGAATCACTTACCCATCCGTTTTCCATTACTGTTCTTCTGATATCCGCTTGAGATCCAAGTAAGAATCCGATAGTAGGACCTCCTAAAGTCTGTCCGTAACCGTACCAGTTTGGTGCAGATAATAATCCCGGAAGTACCGTTCCATTATTTTCAGAATAATTAATATCCAACTGTTTGAACGATGTTAAAAGATACGCCATACTCTGAAGTGGAGTCAATCTGTTTTTAAACTTATATTTTTTATAAGCATATCTGTTTTTCTCCCAAGCCTGCGTATAAACGTTGTTTAATGAATCAATCTCCTGCTTACGTTTTTGAAGTTTAGTCGAAATATTTTTAAAATATTTAAACTGACCGAAGAACTTCGTGAAGTCTGCTGTTGCCGTAGCCTGAATAACATTGGTGTTCTGACCGATTGATCCTAAACTACCATCCGGACTTGCCAGTAAAACTGTAGATCTTGAGTTCCAGTTGTACGTAAAGCCATATCCTAATTCTGCATCAATAAAATCTAAATACGGAAGATATTGGAATGGCAATTTATAATTCAACTGAACTCTGTGATTATACAAAACAGGTCTTCCGGCTCTGAAAACATTTCCAAAAATCGATTTGTTATCCATTGAGTTGACATCCACATTATCATTCAGGGTTCTTGTTGCGGAGTTGATCTCCAGCTTTAAAGATTTTGTAAAATTAAATCCTAAGCCATATTGCCATCCGAAATAGAAGTTTCTGTTCTTAATAGCTGCAAAATCATCATTATAATTTCCGCTTAAGATGGCATCAATATTTCTAAATTCTAATTCGTTGTAATTTCTGTCAACTTCCGTTCTGAAAGAGAATCTTGTCGGAACCGGATTGAAGTTGAATTCTTTCACCCATTTCAGATATTTCGTAGATTTCGCCGTATCGCTGATCATTTTGTTGAATGGCTTAATCACCCACGGTTTGAAGGTATAATTGTAATCAATATATCCTCTCAGATATTGTCTGTAGTTTCTCTTTGTATAAATATCTCTATAGAAATCGTCATTATAAACAGCAGTTACAGAAATGTTTTCCACATCATAGAATTTTGGTTTTCTATTTTGGTTCATTCTTTCCTTGTGCATATTTACTACCCCGATACTTCTTTGCTGAGTATATGTTCTTGCTACTTTTTTCAGTTGCTCTTTATTCGCAGCCTTATTGAATTCCACATCGGTATCCAAAGGATTGTATTTCGGATCTTCGATGGTCTGGGAATAAGAATAATTTAATGGAATTTTAACACCACTTTTTTCCGGTAAGAATTTATCAACATTAACTGCTGTATTGATACTGAAAGCAGACTGTGTCGACTGGTTTCTTTCCGCCGGCTTAGAATCAATATTTCCGAATCCGACTGAAGTATATGATGCACTTGTATTCACGGTTGCAAAATCTCCAAGGTTGAAGTTTAAACTTGCATTTCCTGCATAACCTCCATCGTTTTCGATTTCGGAAAGACGGATTTCGTTCACCCAAAGAATTCTGTCTATAGAAACAGCTCCTCTGTCGCCTCCGTTTCTAATACCTAGCATGATCGTAGTAATGTTTCCTAAACTTGGACGACCTTTAATGTAAAGTTTCTTAAAGTTTACATCTCCACCAAATTCATTATCCTGAATTCTTTTTGTAATATCATTTGGGAAGTTCTTATCTCTTCTGATTTTAGCATCAACGAAACTTTGAATATCAAGATCAACTTCATTTTCCATTGGCCAGATTTCCATTGGTGCCGTTGCCGTAGTTGAAGTTAGTTTCAAAGAAGCTTCATATTCATAATAGTTGTCTGTAGCATCACTACCAATACGAATGAAAAACTTAGTTTTCTCATCCATTAAACCAACATTTGGATCTCTATTAATAGGATCATGAGCGTGTACAAAAACTTTAAGCTTCTTGTATCTTCTCATATCAAGAGTTGTATTTTTAAATACCCCCTTCGCTTCTGTAGCCAATAAATCACTAGCTTTTAAATATAATGAAGCTTCATTTTGTCTTTGTGCACCAGCATTCCCACTCAAAATCTGTCTGTCGATTCCCGGAGGCAATACATACGGAGGTTGATTCAAAGCATTTTCTTCGATATTCACACTTCCCACTTCAAGATTTTGAAGAGTTGTATCAACAAGTGACCCTTCATCTGTTGCAGGATCATTAATTTTTGCAATATTTTTAGGATATTTTCTCCAGTCTGATCTTACAAGATCCATTGTTCCAAATCTTAGAGTAGATGTTTGATCAAATCCTTTTAATAATAATCTTGCAAATCTTACATTATTCAAAACTGCATCATTTGCATCACCCGCAGTATTTACATATTTTGAAACCGGAATTCTGAATAAATACCATTTTACCGGAGCATTCTGCTGATTTTGGAATGTAGCCTGAACGGTTTTAACATCAACAATATTATTTTGTCCCAATGCTAAGCTTCCTTGAGCCAAATCAACTTCATACTGATTATAACTTTCACTTTGATCTAAGTTGTAATCTTTATTAATATCTTCCGCATCCGGAGTTTGAGAGGCCACTTCTAAAGAATTACTCTGAGAGTTTCCTTCCGGATTTCTGAAATATTTGTATCTCTGGATTACAGATGAAGCCTGGTTTCCTGTAAACTTGCTAGACATATAGAAGACAAAATCATCCACTGCAGGGTCATTTACTCCTGTTACCGGATTTACAAAAGTATTTCCGAATAATGCAGCTTCCTGATCAGAACTTAAACCATCGTAACCTGCATCCTGTGCTATTCTGTCTCCTCCTTCACTTGCGAAAGCATACAAAATAGGTGGCTGTTTTGGCTGAGTTCCCCAGTTTGAATTTGTAGTTGTAGAAGCCGCTCCAGGACTTGGCAGGCCATTTTCATACTGCATTTGTCCATCTTTCAGGATATCTTCAGAAACGTTACCCAATTGCAATAAAAGCTTTGGAGCAGTTCCTAAAGTATTTCCATCTGCATATGGATCCATCATCCAGAACTCAACATATTCAATATTTGAATTTACAAAGTTTGAAACCGTAATCGGTCTCATTATCCCCGCCCATCTTTGTGATGTACTTTCAGGGGTAGAGTTTACATTGTAAGGTCCTTTTTCGGTAGGATAATATGAAATATCGAATGTATTCGTGTACGTTTGTTCACCCGCTACGAAATCTCTGTTGTTGAAAATCTCAGAGAATAGGACTCTTCTTGAAGCATGGTTTGAAACTGACTGTGGCGTAATTCCCGTCGGAGCCTTACCTCCAACGCCCCAGAATCTCGGGTCAATGTTATACCACGATAGCAAACCTCTTCCGTAGCCTTCCGTAATATCGTTATTTTTACCGGCTCCTGTGAAAAGAGGATCAGCTTGGTTTTTTTCAGGTTTTGAAGCTAAGCTCCAGGCTGTTGGTTCTTTTAATGAAATTTTAGAAGTTGTCTGTTCAAAATCGTCGATATAAGATTGATCGTTGATTCCTTTATTTAGTCCCGGAAGCAAATAGGCCGCCTCCATTTTGAAGTTCAAATTGGATGGAGCTTCTGTATTTACCAATGGGATTTTGTCTGTTAATCTCGTAAGGAACGGAAGCTGATTGTTGTACATCAGGTTGATGCCCGCCATTGTGTTGTTCACTGCTTCCTGTCCGTAGCTTACTTTTTGGGTAAGTGGCGATTCGGAATAATTGACAACTGTAGCTCCCAAGATAAAGTTTTCATTAAATCTTCTTTCTAAGTTTAATCCCAGGAATCTTTTTCTTTGCGTATTAAATGTCAATTGATTTTCTAATGAAATATTAATTGCCTGTCCGGATTGTTTTACCTGCTCATTAATGATCGTAACCGTTCCTAGCATATAATCTACGGTATAATCAATACCTTCTGTCAACTGAACTCCATTGGCTGAAACTTTTACAGAACCCTGAGGAACATTCACCGCTCCTAAAGAAATTCCCTGTCCCTGAGTTCCTTTGTAGCGCCCTTCAATGGTATATCGCTGGGCAAGGTTACTTGATGTGGCAACCTGTTTCTGCTGACTATAAAGATCTGAGAAAACAAATTGTGGATCATTACTTCCTATCACGCCCTGAATATAGCTACCGAAAGGCTGAACTTTTGTGAAGATTACCCTTCCCGTTTCCGGTCTTATGGTAATTCCGTTGACAAAGTCGAAAATACCGTCTCCGGTTGAGCCTCCATTATTTTGTAAATCGCCGTTTACATTCAATCTGTCCCAATTTAATAACTTGATTAAAGGTTGACTTCGAATCGTTGGATCAGTTACAGGTAAGTAATTTACTTTACCTCCAGACTGTGGGTCTCTGTACAATACATTCAAGATAAATCCGTCCTGGTTTACCTGTCCCGCATCCAAAGAATAGATGTTTTTCATCATCAAATTCCACATTGGTGAGGAAATATCCAGCTTGTTGTTTACTCTTAAAACTTTAGTTACTAACACTGGGCTTTCCTCGGAGAATTCCCCTACTTTGTAAACCTTATTGCTTCCGTTAACCGTATAGGAGTATGAAACAGCTAAAAGCTGGTTGTCATTCAGCTTTTGATTTAATGAAATGTATCCTAATTGTGGTTGTAATGTATATTCGTTTGAATTTAATCTTCTTGCCTTTTTATTAAAAATAAAATGCTCATCGTTTTGATAAGGCTCTGCACTTCCCGGGAAAACCTGTCCCTGTAGAAGATTACCATAATTCGTCCCTGCATCTCTTGGTGTTCCCATCGTATTGGACACGGCCTGATAAAGCCCATTTTGGGTATTATCGGGTAATCCTGAAGGACCTTCTCCTAAATCCCTGACTCCGACGATACTTTTCTGATACTGTAGGTTGGTATTTCCCTGATCCAGCACCCACACCTCTAGTCTTGTGATACTGATCTTTGAGTTGATCTGAGGATAATTTAATAATGAATTATCATAATTATTTAAGAAATAATGGCCTAAAAAGTAATGCTGATTGTCTTCATAATCAATCGCATTCAGCTTAAAAGTGCTCATGACACCGCCACCCTGGACAGTAATATTCCTGGCTTCCCCCTGTTGCTGGGAAAGCACAACCGTTCCGTACGTTTTCCCAAGCTGGAATTCCGTTTTGACCCCGAATAACGATTGAGAACCACGTATCAAACTGGTTGACAGTGGCATATTTACGTTACCGAATTCTACTCTTTTAATAATTTTATCTTCACCTCCAGCACTTGGCTTATCAACATTGTCCAAACCTGTTTCCTGAAGGTCTTTCCAGCTTCCTTTTGCCTGCCACACCAAATTCATACGGTTTTCAAAAGCAAAACCGCTCTGGGTATCGTAATTGGCTTTTAACTGCAGGTTTTCACCCACTTTTCCTATTAATCCAAGTTGGATTCTCTGGTCTATATCAAAAGTAAAACTTGTTCTGTTTTGAGGTAAAATTAATGGATTATCGATTTTCTGATAAAGCCCTCCGAAGTCGAAAGAGGCATATCCGGAAGGGATAATTTCAATTTTGTTACTCCCAAAAATAGTTTCGAAAAGCCTGTTGTTGATTGTAAGAGAAGGGATCAAACCTTTTCTCGCCGCATCAGATTTATCCTTTCTGAACATCAAGCTGTAACGGTCGGATTTTTCTTTATAGTAAGCCTTTGTCTGTGCTGCCATCATGAATTCCTTGTAATCTTCTGGAGACATCGCGGTCGGCTGCCCTGTGATCGTGTTCCCTACTTTTGGGTATACGAAGTACATTCCCGTTTTTATATCATAGTAAGCTTCGTACTGTGTAGGATCTGCTAACTGATAGTCTTTTTTGATAATTGCCGTGTCCCTTACAGGCCTCTGCTGTGCAAAGACATTTACTGACATACACAGGAACGACAGGAACAGAAATATATTGAGATACTTATTATTTTCCACCAAATGTTAAATGTTTTTTAAAATTTGTTTCACCAACTCTTCAATTGAAATGTCAGGATCTTGTTTAATTATTTTGTCTGCAAGCTTCTCGCTCATACGTTTAGGAATCCCTAAAACTTCTAATGCAGATAACGCTTCTTCCTTTATTTTATTATTTACAAATGTAGAAATATTTTCTTCCGGATTACTGAATTTCTGGACTTTATCTTTAAGGTCTACAATAATTCTTTCCGCCGTTTTTATACCAATTCCTTTTGCTTTTTGAATCAGTGCGCTGTTCTTGGAAAGGATCGCCGAAGCAATCTCTTCAAGGCTTAAAGTTGATAATAAAATGAGTGCCGAAACGGCTCCTACCCCGTTAACGCTTATTAACAGATTGAACATTTCTTTTTCAGAACGAGTGTTAAAACCAAAAAGCAAATGGGCGTCTTCTCTAATGATCTGCTGAATAAAAAGGAAGGTTTCCTTATTAGTTGTAAGGGTTTGCGAAGTCATCAAACTTATACCGACATAGTAACCAACTCCTTGTACGTTGATCACTGCGTAGGTAGGCGTAAGTTCCTGAACGATGCCTTGTAGTGAAAATATCATTATTATTTTTTAAAACTCCCAAATATAGCAAATTAAACTAATTAATGTTTTCATTTCACGCGCGAATGATTTTTAACTTAATTTTTATCTGTCATTTTAATAATTTGATACAAAAACAAAAGACTCCAAAATCGGAGTCTTTAAAATATTTATGTTTTAGAATTATTTAATTAAAAATATTTCAAGCAATTTGTATTTCGGAATAATCGTTAATTACATGAAAACATCCATTATCCATCATTTCTTCTTTGGAATGTGTTGTGGTAATTCCCACCACTTTTAAGCCCGCATCTTTTGCTGCTTTTATTCCGCCGACCGAATCTTCAACGGCTACTGCTTCATTACCGTCAACATCCAGTTTTTCAAGTGTTTTCAAGAATATTTCAGGATGTGGCTTGCCTTTGATAACTTCTATTCCGCCTGTAATTTCATGAAAATAGTTTTTGATATTTAAACTATTTAAAATAAAATCGATGCTTGAAGGAATTCCCATCGTCGCAAGGCCTGTCTTAATATTCTTTTGACTAATTTCTGAAGAAACGGCGTTAATCCATTTACTTCTCTGATATGCTTCTGATATAGGCTCTGATAGGTTTCTTCCTTTTTCAAACCTAATTCCTGAACGCGGTCACCCGATACATCTTCTCCAAAAAAACGAATAATCATTTCGTCCATTGTTCCATGATTCTGGGCTGCAAAATTAGCAGGTTCCATGTCAATTCCATGTTCTTTCAGGAAAATAAGCCAGGATTCTTCATGATAACGGATGTTGTCTACGAGAGTTCCGTCCATATCAAAAATGATTGCTTTTTCATTAAATCTCATTTTTTCAAAATTTGTGTGTTTTATATTATTTTTTGTCTTTTTTCTCTCTTCGTTGAGCATCAAGAACAGCAATTGTAGCAAGGTTTACGATCTCATCAACACTGGACCTCATCTGTAAAACGTGAACCGGCTGTTTCAATCCCATCAAAATCGGCCCGATTACCTGAGCCACTTTCATCCCTCTGATGATTTTGTAGGATAAGTTTGCACTTTCAAGATTCGGGAAAATGAAAGTATTGGCAGGCGTCGTTTCTAATTTTGAGAAAGGATAATCGCTCAAATGATCTGCATTCATCGCAAAATCCGGCTGGATTTCTCCGTCTACAACCATTTTAGGGTATTTTTCATGAAGAATGCTTACCGCTTTTGCTACTTTTTTAGAAGTGTCGGAAATTGCTGCAAAATTCTCAAATCCAAGCATGGCAATTCTTGGTTCGATGGCGAAAGATTTTACTGTAAATTCTGCCATTTTAGCAATATTTACCAGATCTTCAGCTGTCGGATTCTGGTTCACGGAGGTATCGGCGAAGAAAATCGGTTTCTTTTCAGAAAGGATCATCATCATAGCCGCTACTTTGTCAACACCTTTATCTTTTTCGATAACTTCTAAAACCGGTCTCAACACTGAAACATAGTTTTTAGAAAAACCAATAATCAATCCGTCTGTATCACCATGTCTCAACATCAATGGTCCGAAATAATCTCTCTGACGAACGTATCTTTTTGCCTTATACTCGTTCATTCCTTTTCTCTGACGAAGCTTCCAAAGGGTTTCACGGTATTTTTTTCTATTTTCCTTCTGATCATCATCACTTGGATCAATAATCGGGACATCCAGATTGATCCCGAAACGCTCCATTTGTTCTTTAATGTATTTTTTATCTCCTAAAAGACTTGGATATGCAATTCCTTCTTCATATAAAATCTGGGCAGCTTTTAATACATTATATTCTTCGGCATTTCCTAAGGTGATCCTTTTCGGGTTTGATTTTGCACGGCTCTGCATCATTCTTACCAGCTTCTCATCTCTTCCCATTCTGTCGAGAAGGCTGTTTTCATATTCATCAAAATCGGTAATTGTTTTCCTTGCAACGCCACTTTCAATCGCAGCTTTTGCAACGGCACTTGAAACTTTAGTAATTAATCTGTTATCAAAAGGTTTAGGAATAAAATATTCTCTACCGAACTGTAAATTCTGAACATTATAAGCCAAAATTACAGCTTCCGGAACCGGTTCTTTCGCTAAATCTGCAATCGCATGAACGGCTGCCAGTTTCATTTCTTCATTAATACCTCTCGCCTGAACATCCAATGCGCCACGGAAAATATAAGGAAAACCTAAAACGTTGTTTACCTGATTAGGATAATCGCTTCTTCCCGTTGCCATGATTACATCTTTACGAGTTTCAAAAGCTAAGTCGTAAGCAATTTCCGGATCCGGGTTTGCCAGTGCAAAAACGATAGGATTTTCGCTCATGCTTAACAGCATTTCAGGAGTCATTACGTTTCCTTTAGATAAACCAATGAAAACATCTGAGCCTTTTACGGCATCTTCCAATGTTTCAATATCAGTTTGAGCGATGAAATCTATTTTTTCCGGGGTAAGATTTTCCCTTTTATGATTGATAACGCCTTTACTGTCGCACATTAGAACATTTTCTCTTTTTAATCCAAGAGAAATATAAAGGTTTGTACAGGCAATTGCTGCCGCACCAGCGCCGTTTACTACCATTTTCACTTCATCAATCTTCTTGTTTGCGATTTGTAAAGAGTTGATTAATGCTGCTGCAGAAATGATGGCTGTCCCGTGCTGATCATCGTGCATCAAAGGAATATCCAATTCTTCTTTTAATCGTTGTTCGATATAAAATGCTTCGGGAGCTTTGATATCTTCCAGGTTGATTCCTCCAAAAGTCGGGGCAATTCCTTTTACAATATCAATAAATTTATCTGGATCTTTTTCGTTGATTTCAATATCAAAAACGTTGATATCCGCAAAAATTTTGAACAAAAGACCTTTCCCTTCCATTACCGGCTTTGAAGCCTCCGCACCAATATCTCCTAATCCAAGAACCGCTGTACCATTAGAAATAACAGCAACGAGATTTCCTTTTCCTGTGTAATCATATACTGTTTCCGGTTTTTCGTGGATTTCCATACAAGGAACTGCAACTCCCGGCGAATACGCCAATGACAAATCTCTCTGTGATGAGTGCGGTTTTGAAGGTATTACTTCAATTTTTCCTTTAGGTTCGGCTTTATGGTAATCTAACGCGGCCTGATTAAAGTTCTTTTCGTCGCGGTGAGTTTTACTTGACATAAAATTTTGTTTTTTATTTATAGTATATATTTAATATGGTAATTGACTAAACTTT
>Ga0307412_10001631_pt1 | contig 12367 bp, 8 predicted proteins | sample DK1Cmetagenome_3_FD_203823 | JGI IMG/M metagenome (GOLD analysis project Ga0307412, IMG submission 203823) | Maize rhizosphere microbial communities from greenhouse at UC Davis, California, United States - DK15-C-1 | ecosystem: Host-associated > Plants > Roots > Rhizosphere > Soil | place: USA...
GAGGCGAAGTGTACGGTGGATGCCAAGTTTGCCGGAGGGTTTTCGTTGCCAATGGGAGACTACGGCCCGGGCGATTTTCGCACCAACGGGGCGGCCAGCAAGGAAGTTCCATTTGCTGTATCCGTCCATACGTGCGGAGCGGGCGCCAAGCCGAAGATTGCGTTCAACGCGCAGTACGGGTTGATTCCGGGCACCAACGTTCTCCAACTAAAAAACCATGGGGAAGCGACGACCGCGAAAAACCTGGGTGTCATTCTGACTCGGCAAGGCGGGGACCCTCGCAATCCGTTGAACATTGGTCAAGGTGGGGCGGTGGGAACAAGATACGATTTCGACAATATTCCTGGAGGAGGTGTGAGCGCGAATGGTAGTGCAGAGATAAATCTTGGTGCCCGGTATCAGCGGGTAGACCAAACTCAGGCCGGCGTCACCGGCGGCAATGCGGACAGCCAAGTAAACTTTAAAATCTACTACGATTGACTCGATTCGAACGCGAGTCGGAGCGTAAAGTCAACGGTTTTGATCTAGCGAAAAAACGGCTGCCGTATATCTACGGCAGCCGTTGTTCATTGCGACCGGGCTAATCCCGGTCAAGCGGACGGATCTATAGCGTTAATTGGCCATGTCGATAGATCCATAATTGGTGCCGGCTATCGGCACCAATCCAGCCTGGCCGGTTACGGAATTGCCGCGCATCGTGCTGTAGTTGATGCCGACCAGCCCGCCGAATGTCTGGTTCTTGCCGTAACGGAAGTCCACTTGGCTAGCGGTTTTAGAATAGGTGACCGCCCCTTGGTTCATGCCGATCAGGCCTCCCAGCGTCATCCCGGTTCCATAGTAATAAGATGAGCCGAGTTGCTGGCCCGTAACGATGCCCGTGGATGTGGAATGCTCGATCTCGCCGCCGGTTTGGTTTTGAGCAACCAAGCCGCCAATGGTCGCGTAGTTGTGGCCGATGACCGAACCGGTGGCGATGCCGCCGGAAATCCTGCCGGTGTTCACGCCCACCAGACCGCCGGTCATGCTGTATTGCCCACCTTGGGTAAGGCTGGTCGAGCTGGAAGTTTGGATGGACCCGTTATTGTGGCCTGCCAGACCGCCCACTGTGGCGTAGTTGGCAGCGCTAACTCTCCCCACCCGCGAGACGCTATAGTTGATTTGGCCGTTATTGACGCCCACAAGGCCGCCCACGCGGGTACCGGCGTTAGCCATGACGGAGGAAAGGCTTGCGCCGCTCGCCTCCCCGTTTTCAATGGACCCGCCAACGCCGTTGTTGCCGACCAAGCCACCGATATTTCCGGCATATTGCCGATCTTCTACTACGCCGCTGGCAACAACGTCTCGAATCTGACCGCCGTTATTCGCGCCGATCAAACCGCCCGTGTTCGAGCCATTGGATGTGGACACCCTGCCGTACGCGCTGGACTCGGAGATGGGGCCGCCATTATTCACGCCGACCAAACCACCCACGGAACCGCCCGCCGTGGCTGCGACGGAACCGCTACTTTCAGTCCGAGTGAGATAGCCGTTATTGATTCCGATCAGGCCTCCCACGTTGCTGGAAGCGCCGGCGGACACTGCGCCGGTGCTGCGTACGTTGGTCAGCATTCCATTGCGGTTCGATCCAACAAGCCCGCCCACGTTGAGATTCGCACTGCTGGTGGTGACTGCGGAAGCGCTGTGCGAAGACTCGATGATGCCATGGTTGGCGCCTACCAGGCCGCCGATGCCACCGACCTCGTTGCGCTGCATCGTACCGCTGACGGTGCCATTGGCTTGGCTAGCGACAATTCGGGCCCCATCACCAAGGTTGGTCCCCACCAGACCGCCCATGCTCTCGGTATATGTGCCGCTACGTACGACGCCTGAGTATGAGGAATTGCTGATAATTCCATTTGAGTTGGTGCCAACCAAACCGCCGGTGACGTTGGATCGGTAACTGTTGCCATTGACGGTAGACGCGGACACATTGACGTTGTCAATCAAGCCGGTGTTGTAACCAGCCAGCGCTCCGATGGACATGGAAGCAATGTTGACAGACGGCGAGGTGACCGTCATTGATGCCAGGTTCAGATTGCGGATAACGCCTGCGGACGACGAGAACAAGCCAACGTTGCCTCCGCCACTGGAGACGGCAAAGCCCGTCAAGGAATGGCCCATCCCGTCGAACGTGCCATTGAACGTGCCGTAGGCGCCGCCAATGGATTGGAATGTTCCGGTACCCCGCAGGTCAGTTCCCAGTACGTAGAAACCATAGAGATTGTTATTGACCGCTTGTAGGGCCGCCTGGTTCTGAATGATGTTGTGCAGGATGTTGTTGGAAAGGAAGGTGGCGCCAACGCCGCTTAGCGTGATATTGGCTTTGGGATCCTTCAGTACGTAGTGGGCGGTAGCCGGCTTGCCCGTAGAACCTCCCGTTCCTGCGGCGGCAGTTGTGGTGTTCAGCGTGATGCGGGAGTTCGGTCCGCTAAGAATAATCCTGTCGCCAATGTCGATGCGTTCATCGGCCAGCAGGTTCAGGGTGGCGCCCGTGCCAGTCGTGGAGACTGCGCCGTTCAGAGCGGTCTTGCCCCCGCCGCCGTGCTGGGCATTCAACGTCAGGCTATTGCCGGTGTTCCAATTCACCGGCGCGTTCACCACGACATCGCCGACGGAGCTGGCCAGCTCGATATTGGTGTTGACGAGGTTACGATTCAGCGTATCGGCGTGAATGGTCGGAGCATAAATGGCAGCCGTGTTTTCGACATTGACGTCGCTGCTGGTGAGCTTGAAGGTGCCGATGTAACCGTTGATGGCGCGGGTGTCGAGGTTGGTGCCCAGGCGAACGCCAACGTGTTCACCGGAGGCCTCGATGGCGCCGCCGTTGCCGTAGGAGGTCAGGGCGTTGGCGCTTAGCCTGCCCGCGACTTCCACAACGCCCTTTGCTCCCCCGTCCAGCACGATCTTGCCAGGCACATTGTTCAGAGTCTTGGCTTCGATGACGCCGCTGTTGTTGACGACTGTCGTGAGGGGCGAGGCGTTGCTGCTGCTGCCTTTGAGCAGGACTTGTCCCCCGTCTGCGCGGATCGTGCCGCTGTTCTGTGCCAAGGCATTGGCAGACGCGGCGTTGATTTCCAGCTTGACCAGACCGCTGCCCATGCTGACCGTGATTTTGCTGCCACCAGCCAGGGCGGCGGTGCCGCCGTTGGCCTGGATCGAGCCGGTGTTGATGGCTTGGGTGCCAAGCAGTAACACATCGCCGCTTTGGGCGGTGATCAGCGCGCCATTGTTATAGACGCTATTGGTAGTGACTCCTTCAAATACGAATTCGCCGCTGGTGTTGTTGTAGAAACTTGTAGGATCCGTCATCAAGGTCGATGCGACCAGGCCCCCGACATTGACGTTGGCCCCGGCGCTGAATACAACACCTTGCGGGTTGACGATGAAGATCTTGCCTTGGGCGGCGAGATTACCGCCGATCGACGTGGGGGAAGCGCCAGAAACGTAGTTCAGCGCCATGTCGCTGGTCCGCTGGTTGAAGGTAACGCGTTCGCCGGCGTCGACGCCGAAGCTATCCCATTTGATGACCGCCTTGGGCGTGGTCTGGTTAATGACCGTTTCGGCGCCATTTGCCCAGATCTGGGCCGTGCCATGCGTGACCGTGCCGCCCGTGGGCAGCGCATGGGCCGTTGGCATCAACATCGACAGCCCGAGCACGACGGCGGCCATGGCGCCGGCGCGGACGCCCGAGCAGCTGGACTTGCCGCGTTGTTTGGCGGTTTCGCCTGCGACGCTCCAGCATCCCTTGGATTCATTCCATATGACGGTGTAGGACTTGTTCATTGTGCCTTCTGCTAAGTAGCGCGTTGGCGTAAGCCGACGCGGGGTTGAAAAACTCTTGGGGCCTCCGGATCAGAAGAGGCGGGTGGCCTGGAACCACAACCGCGGTTCGCGCTTGGGGCCTTCTTGTTGGTAGTTGTTTTGTTCCAGCGGCCATGCGGCCGTCAGCGTGACTTGGTGCTGGCGGCCGGTTTGGATCAGGCTGATGCCCATGGCGGATAGCTGCTGACTGTTGCGCCCGCTGGCCCACGGGCGCTTGCTGAGGCGCACGGCGCCTTTGTCGAAGAAGGCGGCAAGCTGCAGGCCGGGAAAGGGCAGGTAGCGCAAGTCCAGGCTGCCTTGCCAGCCTTCGTCGCCGCTGGCGGCGCCGTTGGCGAAGGCGCGCACACCAAAGGGGCCGCCCAGGCTGAATTTCTCTGAGCTGTCCAGGTTCTTCGATGCCAGTTGGGCATTGAATTGCGCGGACAGCATGAAAGGGCCGGGCAGGTTCTGCATGCGTAGCAAGGTGATGTTGGCCTTGCCGAACCTGCCCGCCGCGCGGCTGTACAGGCGGTCGCCTTGGCGGCTGTTGGGGTCGCGTAGCTGTAGCGAACCGATGCCATAGGACAGGTACATCGCGCTGCGGCCGCCTCCAAGAAGGCCATCGTCGCGGCTGCCGTTCAGCGACGCCGTCCACAGGCCGACGTGCTTGCGGTTGACGATTTCAAACAAATCCATGGCGTCGCGCATGCTTTTGTCGTCATACTGCAGCTGGGCCTGTAGCGTGAAATTGCGGCTGCGCAAGAGCGGCTGTTGCACGAACAGACTGACGATCGAGGCCTTGCCGTGCGCGTCAAGGATGTCGAAGTCCCGGCCCAGGCGGTAGCTCATGTTGGAGACGCTGGCGCCCAATCGTGTCAGACTGGATCCGACGGGTACCTGGTAAGCCACGCGGTAGTAGCGCTGCTTCTTGTCGCTGGTCAGCAGACGCAGGTTCAACTGGTCGCCCAGGCGTAAGGGGCTGTTCACATCCAGGGTGCCGGCCAGGCGGAATTCACCGGTGTAGTACCCGCCGAAGTTGTCGGCGTCCAGGCTGCCCGCCATCAAGGGGGCGGGCTCCGCATCGATGAGCAATTCCGTCGAGCCGGGGGCCTTGCCTGGCCGCAGCGTGCCTTGGACCTGGACGCCGGGGATGTCGTTGACGAGCATCAGGCGGTTGTCCAGCGCTTCCAGGTGCACCGCGTCGCCTTGGCGCAACGGGGAAAGCGCCCGGAGTAAGACCGAGTCATTGACGCGAGTCTGGTTGTTCAACGTCACGCCGTCGTAGACGCCTTCCTGGATGGCGATCTGGACCACGCCGTCCACGATGTCTTGCGGCGGCAGGTAGGCGCGGGCCAGCAGATAGCCGCGGTCTTGATAGAACTTGGTGATGCGATCGGTGGCGGCGCGCAGCCCATCCAGGTTTTGTTCAGTGCCTGGAAGGTCCGCCAGCAGTTGCAGGAGTTCCGTATCATCGAAAACCTGATTGCCGCGGAGTTGAAATTTGGTGACCGGCACGCCGGGGCCTTCGGATCGGCCGGTGGCCGAGGGCAGCGAGGACGGGGCGGTTACGTCGAGGCTCGGCTGCGAAGCCGGCGGCGTGAAGGCGGGAAGTGTTGACTCAAGCTCTCTGAGCGCCCGGCCGGCGTCGGGGATTTGGGCGAAGGTAGGGATCGGTGGTAGCGCCAGCATCAGGCTGACCGTCAGCTGCCAGCGCAAGCCTGCGGTGGGGGAATATGGCGGCAGGGTGCAAGCACGGCCAGGACGGATCCGCCGGCGCATTGCCGCCATTGCATTGTGGAATATCACTTGGTTCTACCCGCTGTGTGCAGCGGCCCTTTATTGATTTTGTTGTCATCGTCGTGAGCCGCTCGGGAGCGCGTTTTCCCAGAGTGCGTGATGCCCGGTGAGCGCATGGGACACAATGCGGGGCTCGGCTTTTTTTCCGGCATCGGGCGTGTCGCGATGCCGAGGCCACGGAGAATGACTATAGGTTTTTGTAGGACTAAGAGAACTAGGAAAGATACGAAATTGGTGGGGTAGTTATTCGAAACTGAGTTCGTTTAATTAATGGCCTGACTGGTAATTGTTATAAAAATGAATGGATTGGTCTCGCTTTTGTCGTAAAGTGGTCAAGGCTTGCCCGTTCTGCGGCGAAGCCGTAGTGTGGAACTGGTCCTGTTTTTAGTATGTGTTGCCGGCCAGATCGTTGTGTCCCAATATGCTGAAAGCGTGGCTCTCGTCTACAATAAATTCGAACGAGTGGGTTCCTCCCTTGATATGGAAGAGTGTGTTGGCGTCTGAAACCGATATATATGTCGCGCTTGTCGATGATCACCCCGCAGTGTCGCTGGGTGTGGTGTCGGTACTAAGCGAGAGACCCGAGTTCGTGATGGTGGGACAAGCCACGGACTCGACGGGCCTGGTGGATTTACTGAACGAAAATCCATGTGATGTGCTGATTTCCGACTTCTCGATGCCGGGAGGGAAATACGGCGACGGCCTGGCGCTTGTGGCTTATCTGGAACGCAACTATCCGACGCTGCGTACCGTTATTTACACCATGTTCGATAGCCCGATAATGGTATGGGCGATGGTGCGCCAGAATGTCCTGGGAATCGTCAGTAAATGCGATTCCCCTACCCATTTGATTAGTGCGGTGCGGGCGGTCCATGCCGGGCGGCAGTATTATTCGCCAGTTATAAAGGAACTGTTGTTGAATAATATGCAGATGGGCGGAGAAAGCCGCCTGACGCCACGCGAGGCGGAAGTGGTTCGATTATTCTGCGCAGGCGGCACCATTACCCATATTGCCGAGATGGTCCATCGGAGCGTGCAAACGATCAGCACCCAGAAGCGCAGCGCAATGAGAAAATTGGGCGTGACAACAGATGCCGATTTAATCCGCCATGTGCTGGGCAATGGGGTACATACGTCCATGGACATGGCCAGCGCGATAGGCCTGCGGCCACCACCAGGCTAACGCTGGGCGGGCTCGCCGCCCGAGTTGTGGCCCGCATTGGCCTATTTGCGTGCTAGAAGAATTCGTCCAGCAGGCAATAGAAGTTGATCCGCTGCGTATCGGGCGTAATGCCATATTCGCGAAAGAACGCGGCAACCCATTCCTTGCCGACATTGCGGGCAATGCTTCGCGCCGCCAGCGCCAGGTCTTGAAAGCGGTCGGCGATGCCCAGACGGCCGCAATCGATGAACCCCGTGAACTGGTGGCCGTCGACCATGAGGTTGGGAAGGCAGGCGTCGCCATGCGTGACCACCAGATCGTCTGCCGGGGGCCGGCAAGATAGCAGTTCGGCCAACACCTGGTTGGCCGATTGCCCCAGCCGTTCATCGTCGAAATCCGCTTCGTCGACCAATCCGGCGTGTACATGGCGCTGCGCCTGCGCAATCCGCGCTTCCAGCCGGTGGTCGAACGGGCAGGCTGCAATGGGCAGGCGGTGCAAGTCGCGCAATGCCGCCGCCAACACGCCGATGACTTGCGCAGGAGGCAGGGCGGCGCTGGCCAGGTCGGCACCGCGAAGCGCCGTCATCAGAAGCCAGTGGCGGCCGCCTTCCATAGCGGTGTCCAGTACGTGCGGGGCGGGTTGGCCAACCTGCTGCAGCCAGCGAAGCCGGTCGATTTCGTCCGGCAGCTCGCTTTCCGCACCCGCAAGTTCCGACTTCAGAAAAAGATCAGGCTGCTTGGGGCGCCGCACGCGGAACACGTCCGCGCGGGATTCGCCGATGGATTGCGGTTCCAGGGATGCGTGGGCGAAGTCTTCGCGCCATTTGGCGGGAAGGGCGATGCTGTGGCTTTCCGTTGCGTTGGACGATTCCATTGGCTTACCGATTCACGTGGGGGCTCAGGGGCGAGCTTCGACATGATAATCAGCTGGGCCAACGCGTGGCGTTACCCGTGGCTGGATTCGCTTTCGTATTGCTGCCATGCTTCGCGCGCGCTGGCACCCTGGTGGATCATTGCCATCAGTGCGCGCACTACCGCGGAGGGGGAAGCGTGCTGGTAGACGTTGCGTCCGTACACGAGGCCCACCGCGCCTTGATCCAGCAGTTCCCATGACCGGCCGAATACGCGTTGCAGGTCTTCGCGGCCGCCTCCCCGCACCAACACCGGGCAACGCGCCGCCTGGACCACGCGATGGAAGTCGCGGGTTTCGGTGGTGGGGTCGGCCTTGATGATGTCGGCGCCCATTTCGCGCGCTAGGCGGACCAGCGTCACGATTTTTTCGGCGTCGCCGTCCACCATGTAGCCGCCGTGGGCGGAGTGGGGTGCCATGACGAGCGGTTCGATCATCAGCGGCATGCCATAACGGTCGCAGTCGGCGCGCACGCGTGCGATGTTCGAGACGCATTGGCGGAACAGGTCGGGTTCGTCGGGCAGCATGAACAGGTTGACGACGACGCAGGCGGCGTCCATCTGCACGGCCGGCAATACCGGATCTTGCGTGTTCTGCAGTACGGCCCACATCACGCGGTGCGTGGTGGCGTTGTAGGGGTTGCCCATGTCCAGGCGCATGACCAACGCGGGTTTGTCGCGCCCGGGGCGTTGCTGTAGCAGACCGGCCTGGCCGTAATTGAGCTGGATGGCGTCGGGGCGCGCCGCTACCAGTTGATCCATGACGGCGGGCATGTCCTCCAGGCCGTCGAGGAATCCGGGTTCGTTGCAGACGCCGTGGTCGACGGCGATGTCCAGGCAGCGGCCGGCGGTTAGCAGGCGGTTCAGGCGCGCTTCTTTGTTATGCGTCATGAAGAGGTTTCCTTGTCCTTTCAGTCCAGCGTTTCAAGATGGAGGGCGGCTGCCGTGTCGATGGCGGCAAGGGCGGTCGGGTCCAGCGTGAGGTTCGCGGCACCGGCGTTTTGGACTGCTTGCGCAGGCGTGCGGGCGCCGCACAAGGCGGTGCTGACCCCGCCTTTGCGAGTGGTCCAGGCAATCATCAGTTGCGCGTAAGAGCAATCCAGGCGCTGCCGCAATGGTGCCAATGCGTCAAAGAAGGCCTTCAGCCGCACGCGGTTGGCGGCGGAGAAGCGCGGGTTGCCGGCGCGCTGGTCGTCGCCGGTGAATTGCCGGTCGGGGTCGAGCGGGCCAGCCAAGAGGCCGAGGGCCAGCGAGGAGTAGCCAAGCGAGGCCACGCCGTGTTCCCGGCACGGAGGCAGCAGCGTGGACTCGATGTCGCGGTCGATCAGGCTGTAGCGTTCCTGGATGGCGTCCACCGGGCCATGGCGCAGGTATTCGGCCAGCGTTTCGGGCGTGGCGTTGCTGATGCCGATGGCACGGATCTTGCCCTGGCGCTTCAGGTCCAGCAGCGCGCCCATGGTTTCCGCGACGGGGGTGCCGCTGTCCTGCCAATGCGTGATGTAGAGGTCGATGTAGTCGGTTTGCAGGCGGGCGAGGCTCTGTTCCACTTCATGGAAGATGGACGCGCGCCCCAGGTGACGGTGCACCGGTTTGCCGTCTTCGTCGAAGAAGTGCGTGCCCTGTTGCGTGTGCCATACCAGCCCGCACTTGGTCGCGATGACGGCCTGATGCCGGCGCCCTTGCAGGGCGGTGCCGACCAGGCGTTCGGCGTGCCCCAGGCCGTAGGCGGGCGCGGTGTCGATCAGGCGCACGCCGGCGTCCACGGACGCGCGGATGGCGTCGATGGCTGCCGCATCGTCGCCGCCGCCCCACATCCATCCGCCCATGGCCCAGGTGCCCAGGCCGACGGTTTCGCATTCGATGCCGGATGCGCCCAGAGTGGTGATGTTCATCGGTGTCCTTTCTTGACGTTCATAAGATGGTCGACGGTGACGGCGGCCAGCAGGATCAGGCCTTTGACCACGTCCTGCCAGTAGGGCGAGACATCCAGCAGGATCAGGGAACTGGTCACGACCGACAGCAGGGCCAGCCCCAGCACGGCGCCCAGGACCGTGCCGGAACCGCCCTTCAAGCTGGCGCCGCCGATCACCACGGCGGCGATCACGTTCAGTTCCATGCCCATGCCGAAGGTGGGCGTGGCTGCGCCGAAGCGGGCGGTGTAGACGACGCCCGCCAGCCCCGCCAGCGTTGAACACAGCACGGTGACCCAGAACTTCACCCGGCCCGTGCGGATGCCGGAATACAGCGCGGCCTTTTCGTTGCTGCCGGTGTAGAACACTTTACGCAGCAGCGCGGCGCGGCGCAGGGCGAAGTCGCTGACGATGACGATGGCGGTGAAGATCAGGATGACGGCGGGGATGCCGCCAATGACGCCCTGGCCGATGAACTTGAACTGCGCGGGCAACGAAAACAGCGACTGCGGCGTGCCTTGCGTGATGGCCAGCGACAAGCCGCGCACGATCACCATGAAAGCCAGCGACGCGATGAAATGGCTGAGCCCGATGCGCGTCACGCACAGGCCGATCAGCGCGCCCACGACGCCGCTTGCCGCGATGGCCGCCAGGCTGGCGGTCCACGGGTCGACGCCCATCAGGAACAGCTTGCCGGTGATTACCATGGCCATGCAGACGACCGAGCCCACCGATAGGTCGATGCCGCCCACGATCACCAGCAGCGTCATGCCAACCACGACAATGCCTTCGATGGAGAACGACAGCAGCATCGCGCGGATGTTCTCCCAGGTCAGGAAGTGTGGAGACGCGAAGCTCATGCCGATGGCAAGCAGCGCGATGATCAGCAGCAGGCCGGCCTCGCGCATGCTGGCCAACCGGTGCCGCAACGGTAGCCCGGTGGCGGGGCGCGCAGCGGCCAGGCCGCCGTCGGGCGCCAGGACGGCGTCGGTCGCGGAGGAAGGTTTGAGTTCGGACATCAGATCGTCTCCTGGGCGCTGAGGCCAGAGGCCAGCCTCAGCAGCCGCTCTTCGGTCATTTCGTTGGCGGCCAGTTCGCCGGCCAGCCGGCCGTCGCGGATCACCAGCGCGCGGTCGCACAGGCCGATGATCTCCGGCAGTTCGGACGAGATCACGATCACGCCCACGCCCTGGCTGGCCAGGTCGCGCAAGATGTGGTGGATCTCGGATTTGGCGCCGACGTCCACGCCGCGCGTGGGTTCGTCCATCAGCAGCACGGCGGGATGCGTCGCCAGCAGCTTGGCGATCGCTACCTTCTGCTGATTGCCCCCCGACAGGCTGGCGGCGTCGATGGCCACGCCGTTGGACTTGAGTTTGAGCCGGGCGCCCAGCTCGGTGGCCAGACGCCGTTCCGCGCGCCTGCGCAGCAGGCCGAAGCGCGAACTGATACGCGCCAGCGCCATGGAAGATATGTTCTGCTCGATGGGCAGTTCCAGAAATAGTCCGGCGGCCTTGCGGTCTTCGCTGAGGTAGGCGATGCCATGGCGCAGGGCGTCGCCATAGCGGCGTATTCGCAGGGGTTTGCCGCGTAGCCGCACCTCGCCGCGGCGCGCGCGCCGCAGGCCGCACAAGGTCTCGGCCAGTTCGCTGCGCCCCGCGCCCATCAGGCCGGAGATGCCCAGGATCTCGCCGCGTTTGAGCGTGAAGGAGACGCCGTGCACGCAAAGGCCGTCGGCGAGGCCGTCGACCTCCAGCAAGGGCGTGGCGTCTTCGCCCGCTGCCTGTTTTGGCGGGTAGTAGCAACCCAGGTCGCGCCCGACCATGCTGCGTACCAGCGCATCGGGCGTCAGGCCGGAAAGCGGGGCGCAGAGCACGTCGCGGCCATCGCGCAGGACGGTGACGCGGTCGCAGTGCTGGAAGATCTCGGCCATGCGGTGGCTGATGTAGATGATGCCGATGCCTTGCGCTTTCAGGTCATGCAGCACGCGGAATAGGGCGGCCGATTCGACCTCGGTCAGCGCCGCCGTGGGTTCGTCCAGGATCAGGACTTTGCAATCCAGCGTCAGCGCCTTCGCGATTCCGACCAGTTGCTGGCTGGAGATGCCGAGGTCGTCCACGCGCAGACCCGGATCGATCTGCTGGCCCAGTCGCGCCAGCGCCTGGGCTGCGCGCGTGTTCAAGCTGGCGAAGTCCATCCAGGCGCGCGGCCGGGTGGCGATTTCGGGCATGAAGATGTTTTCGGCGACCGTGGCGTCGCCGCACAGCGCGATTTCCTGGTGGACCAGGCCGATGCCCAGCCGCATGGCGTGGGCGGGGCCGTCGATGACTACGCGTTCGCCATTCAAGCGGATATCGCCTTCGTCTGGCGCGTGGATGCCGTCGATGATCTTCATCAGCGTCGACTTGCCGGCGCCGTTCTCGCCGCACAGGGCGTGGATTTCGCCCCGCTGCAGCGAGAAATGCACGCCGGCCAGCGCGCGCGACGCCCCGAAACGCTTGGCGATGCCGTGCAGTTCCAGCAGGGGCGGTTGCGCGGTCATTCGTTGATGCCCTTGGTGCCGCGGCGCGCCAGGTATTTGTCCCAGTAGAAATCGTCGGCGTTGGCTTTGCTGACGATGGACAGGCCGTTGTCCAGGAAGGGCACGGCCATCGGGTTGGTGCCGTTGCGCTTGGCGTCGTTCATGGGGTCGATCAATTGCTGGTTGCGCGCCAGAAACAGCAGCATCATGCCCATATAGCCCTGCACGCCC
>Ga0307412_10001632_pt1 | contig 12364 bp, 9 predicted proteins | sample DK1Cmetagenome_3_FD_203823 | JGI IMG/M metagenome (GOLD analysis project Ga0307412, IMG submission 203823) | Maize rhizosphere microbial communities from greenhouse at UC Davis, California, United States - DK15-C-1 | ecosystem: Host-associated > Plants > Roots > Rhizosphere > Soil | place: USA...
CGCGCGGGCCATGCGGGCGATGGTCCAGTCGTCATAGGCATATTCGACCGTCTTGGAGGCGGCTTCCGGCTCCTTGTCGATCGGCACGAAGCCGAGCTTCTGGTACCAGTCGAGCCCGCCATAGGGGCCATAGGTCGCGCTCGCCACCATCGCGTCGAGCGCCGCCTTGGCGTCGAACCCGCGCAGGCCCTTCAGGTAGGCGTCGGCGATTACCGGCACGGCGTGATAGCCGATCATCGTCCAGGTCTCGCGGCCCTGGAACTGCCACACCGGCAGGATGCCGAACGGGCTGTCCTGCTGGCTGGCGATCAGCGAGCGGACGATATCGCGGTTGCGCGCCTCGGGCTGGATCAGCAGCAGCAGCGGATGCTCGGCGCGGAAGGTATCCCAAAGCGAGAAGGTCGAGTGGAAGGTGAAGCCCTCCGCTTTGTGGACTTGGTCGTCGGGCCCGCGATAGCGGCCATCGGCGTCGGAGAAAACGCTGGGCGCCATCAGCGTGTGGTAGAAGGCCGAGTAGAAGTTGCGCAGCGCCGTGTCGCTGCCCTGCGCCTCGATGCTGCCCAGCGCCTGCCGCCAGGCGGTGGTGGTGCGGGCGCGGACCGCGTCAAAGTCGCCGGGCTCGCTGGTGAGGTTGGCAAGCGCGGCATCCTCATCGACGCTCGACAGCGCGACGCGAAGTTCCAACGGCCGGTCGAGCACGCCGAAATCGAGCCGGGCGACGATCGACCGGCCTTGCAGCTGTGCGACGCCCTCGTCGCCCTGGCCGGGCCCCTGGAAGCCGCGATAGGGCAGCTTGCCCTCGGTATCGACAAAGCTGTGGGTGGCGAGCGGCGCGGAGGGCCGGATCGCGAAGAACAGCTTGCGTGCGGGCGCCCAGCCACGTGTCTCGCGCGCGCCGGTGATCGTGCCGTCGGGCCGCACGCGCACCGAGGACCAGAGGATCTTGCCGGGATAATTGTAGAGCGAGCTGCGCAGATCGAGCACCAGATGCGCCGCCTTGCCGGCGGGGAAAGCATAGCGTTCGACCGCGATGCGGGTCCCGGCGGTCATCTCGGCACGCACCGCCTGATCCTGCAGCGTGACCGCGTAATAGCCCGGGCGAGCGATCTCGTCGGCATGGGCGAAGCGCGAGCGATAGCCGGAGCCGGGCCGCTTCGGGTCGCCGGGCTCGAGCGGCACGGTGTCGCCTGCCACCGGCGCGATCAGGAAGTCGCCCAGATCGGAATGCCCGGCCCCGGAGAAATGGGTGAGCGAGAATCCCTGGATTGTCGGATCGCCGTAGCGATAGCCGGCGGCATGGCCATAGCATTGGCGGATTTCGCAGCCGGTATCGGTATCGGGGCTCAGCTGCACCATGCCGAACGGGGCGACCGCGCCGGGGAAGGTGTGGCCTTCGCCACCGGTGCCGACCAGTGGATCGGCGTGCTCATAGCCGGTTTGGGCGGCAACAGGGCCCGCGACGAGCAAAGTGGCGGCTAGTGCGAGCGCGGCGCGCTGGAAGGTCCCCTGCATAGCCAAGGCTTAACCGAGCGACGCTGAGGACGGAAGCCCGCCGGCGTCGCGCCTGCATTCACGCGTCCCGTCCCTGGCCGGGGCGGGATCGCCGCGGCGCAGGGACATTATAGCGTCGGGCAGGGGCGGGCTCGTCTCGTGGAGCCGACCCTGGATAGTTCTACAGCATCGACCCCGTATCGATGAAGCGCTGGTGCCAGGCGAAGGCCTCGCCCGGCAGCATCGGCGTCTGCTTGCCATAGCTGCCGGCAAGCGCGCGCTCGTAATAGTCGCGCAGCATCGGGCGGAAGCTCGGATGCGCGCAGGTCTCGATCACCCGTTCGGCGCGCCTGCGGGGCGCGAGCCCGCGCAGATCGGCGAGGCCCTGTTCGGTCACCACCACCTGCACGTCCTGAGCGATGTGATCGACATGGGACACGTGCGGCACGATCGAAGAGATCGCGCCGCCCTTCGCCGTGGAAGGTGACATGAAGATCGAGATATAGGCGTTGCGCGCGAAATCGCCCGATCCGCCAATGCCGTTCTGGATGCGCGATCCCATGACGTGGGTGGAATTGACGTTGCCGTAGATGTCCGCCTCGATCATCCCGTTCATCGCCAGGCAGCCCAGCCGCCGCACGACTTCGGGGTGGTTGCTGATCTCCTGCGAGCGCAGCAGGATGCGGTCGCGGAACTGGTCGAGATCGTTGTTCAGCCGCTCGGCGGCGGCGGGGCTCAGCGAGAAGGCGGTGCAGCTGGCCATGCGCAGCTTGCCGGCGGCGAGCAGGTCCAGCATCCCGTCCTGCAGCACCTCGGTATAGGCGGTGAGGTTCTCGAACGGCGCGGTCAGCAGCCCGGCGAGCACCGCATTGGCGATGTTGCCCACCCCCGATTGCAGCGGCAGCAGCGACGGCGGCAGCCGGCCCTTGCCGACTTCGTGGCGGAAGAATTCGATCAGATGCTGGGCGATCGCGATCGCGCTCGCATCGGGCGCGGCGAAGGGCAGGTTGCGATCGGGCGCGTTGGTCTCGACCACGGCGATCACCTTGTGCGGATCGCAGCGCAGCGTCGGCTGGCCGATCCGCTGGTCGGGCGCGGTGAGCGGGATCGGCACGCGGTTCGGCGGCAGCGCCGTGCCGTAATAGATGTCGTGCATCCCCTCCAGCGCCGGGTTCTGCCAGGCGTTGACCTCGAGGATCACCCGCTTGGCGCAGTCGAGCCAGGTCTTGTTGTTGCCGACCGAGCTGGACGGGATCAGCGATCCGTCCTCGCGGATGCCGGCGACTTCGATCACCGCGACGTCGAGCGGGCCGAGGAAACCCTCCCAGGCGAGCGGCGCGACCTGGCTGAGGTGGAGATCGACATAGTCGATCTCGCCGGCGTTGATCTTCTCGCGGGCGATGGGGTCGGAATTATAGGGCAGGCGCGCGGAGATGCCGTCGACGCGGGCGAGCGCGCCGTCCAGCTCCGGGCCGGTCGAGGCGCCGGTCCACACCTTCAGCCGCATCGGATGGCCGGCGGCGTGCGCGGCTTCGATCTGCGCGGCGAGCGCGGTCGGCACCGCCTTGGGATAGCCGGAGCCGGTGAAGCCGCTCATGCCCACGGTCATGCCATCTGCGATAAACGACGCGGCGTGCTCGGCCGTGGTGACCTTGGCGGCAAGTCCGGGGTGGGCGATACGGGACATGGAACCTCTCCTGGGCTGCGACGCTGGCAGCGATGCAGCCCTATCGAGACAGGTGCAATTGTTGCAATTACCTACTTGGTATGGGTGGGTGCGCGTTACGCACGCGGGATCCAGTAAGTGATTGATCCATCATAGTCGCCCGGAACTGCGCCGGTTGCCCATGGGTTGAGGCGGCCAAGCAGGAGAGAGTTTTCCCCATGGCAACGCTCGCGCGCGATTTCGCGCCACAGATACGCTCGCAATTTTTGACCGACAGTTTCCAGCGTGGTCTCGCCCACTGGAATCGGGAGCGGCTCGAACCAGGTTTTCCGTCCAACGACTGGCAGCGGCGGTTCGAGCGTGACGTCCGCATGGAGCGGCTGCAAGGCGCGTTCCTCGAGGAACTGCGCGCCGAAGTCACCGAGGAGGCGGCCGCCGCGCCGACCGATGTCGATGGCTTCATCGCTTGGTTCGAAGGCCTGAAAGCCACCGGGCCGGGGCAGGGCGACCCGCTCTTCCCCTGGCTGGCCGAGACCGCCGACCGAGACCAGCTTCGATGGTTCTTCGAGCAGGAAGCCGCCGGCGAGGCGGGGTTCGACGATCTGGTGGCGATGACGCAGGTCAAGCTGCCGACCCGGCCCAAGCTCGAACTCGCGCGCAATTACTGGGACGAGATGGGCCATGGCACCGAAAAGGGCATGCACGGCCCGATGCTCGACGCGCTGGTGGAAACGCTCGCCGTCACGCCGGTGATCGAGCAAACTGTGTGGGAAAGCCTGTGCCTCGCCAATGCGATGACGGCGATGGCGAGCAGCCGCCGCTATGCCTGGCATTCGGTGGGTGCATTGGGCGTGATCGAGTTGACCGCGCCGGGCCGCTCGGCCGCGACCGCCGAAGGGCTCAAGCGCGTCGGGCTCAGCCCCAAGGAAGCCCGCTACTTCACACTGCACGCGGTGCTCGACATCAAGCATAGCGAGGATTGGAATCGCGAGGCGATCCGCCCGGCCGTGGAGGAAGACCCCCGCCGCGCGACGGCGATGGCGGAAGGTGCGCTGATCCGGCTGCGTTGCGGCGCGCGCTGCTTCGAGGCCTATCGCGACCGTCTCTGGGGCTGACGTGCCGCGGGGAGGTTGCTAGGCGGGGACCATGTTTCGCCTAGCCCTTGCCGCCGCGCTGATGTTCGCGCCCGTCGAAACCACCGTTCCGCTGCACGCGGGTGGTCGGGTGACCGCCGATGGCCGCTTCGGCTGGCCGGGCGTCTATTTCGAGGGGCGGTTCAAGGGCACGTCGGTCACCGTGTCGGTGGAGGCCGGCACCGATCATCTCGCCATCCTGATCGACGGGGTGGAGCGGGCGGTGCTCAAAAAGCCCGGCATGGTGCAGCGGCGGTTCGATGGGCTGGCGGACGGCGAGCACGTCATCCGCGTCGAGAAGCTGACCGAGACACAGAGCGGCAGCAGCCGGATGATCGGCATCACCACCGATGGCACGCCGCTGGCGCCGCCGGTCCATGCGCGTCGGGTGGAGTTCATCGGCGATTCGCACAGCGTCGGCTATGGCGACACCTCGCCCGTGCGCGAATGCTCGGCCGAAGCGGTGCACGACACCACCAACACCTCGCTCGCCTTCGGGCCGCTGCTCGCGAAAAAATGGAATGCCGAGTACCGTGTGATCGCCTTTTCGGGGCGCGGCATCGTCCGCAATTATGCGGGCGGCAATCCGGGCGAGACGCTCCCGGTGCTGTATCCGCGCGCCATTCCCGGCGAGCCTGCGCCCGCAGTTCAGGACGGCTGGAAGCCGCAGCTGGTCGTCCTCAACCTCGGCACCAACGACTTCTCGACGCCGGTCCATGCCGGCGAGGCGTGGCAGGACGAGGCGGCGCTGCGCGCGGACTATAAGGCGAAGTACGTCGCATTCGTGCGCAAGCTGCAGGGGGCGAACCCGGGTGCGCGTTTCCTGCTGCTGGGCGCGGCCAGTTTTATCGCCGATGTGCGCGCGGTGGCGGCGGCGACGGGGGCGAAGGCAGTCGAAGTGCCGACGCTGGAACTGACCGCGTGCAACTTCCATCCTTCGCGCAAGGACCAGCAGCGGATGGCGGACGTGGTCGAGGCTGCGGCGGGAACTCTACCCTAAGCCGCGGCGCGCGAGGTCCTTTTCCCAACCTCCCTTATCATCCCGGCGAAAGCCGGGATGATAAGGGAGGGGGTATGTAGACCCTCCCTCGTCATCCGCTCCCTCAAACCGCCTTCAGCGCTTCCCCGAAGTCGGCGATCAGGTCGTCGGCATCCTCGACGCCGATCGAGATGCGCACCAGATTGTCGGTGATGCCTAGCGCCTGCTTGCGCGCTTCGGGCACGGACAGATGCGTCATGCCCGCCGGATGCGAGGCCAGCGTCTCGGTGCCGCCCAGGCTCACCGCCAGCTTGGCGATCTTGAGCGAGTCGAGGAAGGCGAACGCCTCCTTCTCGCCGCCCTTCAGATAGAGCGAGAAGGTCGATCCCGCGCCGGTGCAGTGGCGGCGGTAGATGTCGGCCTGGCGCTTGTCCTCGCCGCGCTCGAGGAAGCCGAGATAGCCGACCTTCTCAACCTTGGGGTGAGCTGCCAGGAATTCGCAGACCTTGGCGGCATTCTCGCCCGCGCGGCTCATCCGCAGCTCCAGCGTCTCCAGCGAGCGGAGCAGCATCCAGGCGGTGTTGGGGTCGCAGATCGTGCCGATCGTGTTGCGCATCATCCGGATGGTGTTGATATGCGCCTTGGTGCCGAGCACGCCGCCCGCCACCAGATCCGAATGGCCGCCGGCATATTTGGTGAGCGAATAGACGACGATGTCGGCGCCTTGGCGGAGCGGCTGCGCCCAGAGCGGGCCGAGAAAGGTGTTGTCGATCGCGATCGGCGGCTTGGTGTCGCCCTTGAAGATCGCATCGCGGCTGGCGGCAACCGCTTCGACGTCGACCAGCGCGTTGGTGGGGTTGGCCGGGCTTTCCAGATAGATCAGCGCGACATTGCCGCTCGCCGCCTTCGATAGAACCGCGTCGATCTCCTCGCGCGTCGCGCCGGCCGGGAAATCCAGCCAGTGGATGCCGAAGCGGCCGAGGATGCGGGCGATCAGCGTCTCGGTTGCCGCATAGAGCGGGCCCGAATGGACGATCGTGTCGCCCGGCTTGACCATCGACAGGAACAAGGTGGCGATCGCCGACATGCCCGAGGAGAAGGCGAGCGCATCCTCGGCCTCTTCCCAGATCGCGAGGCGGTCTTCGAGGATTTCCTGGTTCGGGCCGTTGAAGCGCGAATAGACCAGCCCCTCGGCCCCGCCCGGGCGCTTGCCGGTGACGCCCTCGAAGTGGCGCTTGCCGGCGGCGGCATTGGGGAAGACGAAGGTGGAGGTGAGGAAGATCGGGGGTTTGAGCGATCCTTCGGACAGGGTCGGATCATAGCCATGGCCCATCATCATCGTGCTCGGGCGGAGCTTCCGGCCGCCGACGCTGTCGACATCGGCCTTGGGACGGCGGCGCGCGGGGCCGCCGGTCAGGTCGGCTTCGGTTTCGTCGGTCATGCAGGCTCTCCGGTCTGTGTTCTGGTGATGGTTGCGATTGTAACCAGTTTGGGTGGGCGATCCACCCATTCCCCCAACCACCCTAACGCCGCATCGTTTCGCCCACGCGAATCATGGCCGCGACCTATGCTTTGAGATACACTGACATCAGCGGAAAGATCGATCAGTGTCCTCGGACTAATCCATTTCATCGATCGCTCTGGCCGTGCGAGGCTTTGCGCAGACCAAAGCCCGTTTCCATGGAGATGCCCGAATGAACGCCGAATCCCAATGCCCGATGCATGGTGGCAAGATGGAGGGTAACGCCGTCCTGTTCGACATGACGAACCGGACCTGGTGGCCCAACCAGCTCGACCTTACCGTGCTCCACCAGAACCCGCCCGCCGGCGATCCGATGGGGGCGGCCTTCGATTATGCGGCCGCGTTCCAGAAGCTCGATCTCGCCGCGGTGAAGGCCGACATCTTCGCGCTGATGACCGACTCGCAGGCATGGTGGCCGGCGGATTTCGGCCATTATGGTCCGTTGTTCATCCGCATGGCGTGGCACAGCGCCGGCACCTACCGCGTCGGCGACGGCCGGGGCGGCGCCAGCTCGGGCACGCAGCGCTTTGCGCCGCTCAACAGCTGGCCGGACAACGCCAATCTCGACAAGGCGCGCATGCTGCTGTGGCCGATCAAGCAGAAATACGGCCGGTCGCTGTCCTGGGCCGATCTGCTGATCCTCACCGGCAACTGCGCGCTTGAGTCGATGGGCTTCAAGACCGCCGGCTTCGGCGGCGGTCGCGCCGATGTGTGGGAGCCGGAGCGCGACATCAACTGGGGCCCCGAGCGCGAATGGCTGCAGACCAGCGACAAGCCGGGCGGCCGCTATTCGGGCGCGCGCGACCTCGCCAACCCGCTGGCGGCGGTGCAGATGGGCCTCATCTACGTCAATCCCGAAGGACCGGACGGCAACCCCGATCCACTGCTCGCCGCGCACGACATCCGCGACACCTTCGCGCGCATGGCGATGAACGACGAGGAAACGGTGGCGCTGATCGCGGGCGGCCATACCTTCGGCAAGACGCACGGCGCCGCCGATCCCAGCCAGTATATCGGTCCGGAGCCGGAAGGCGCCGGGCTCGAGATGCAGGCGCTCGGCTGGGCAAACAGCTATGGCAGCGGCAATGCGGGCGACACGATCACCAGCGGCCTCGAAGTCACCTGGACCGAGACGCCGACCCAGTGGGGCAACGGCTTCTTCAAGAACCTGTTCGAATACGACTATGAGCTGACCAAGAGCCCGGCAGGCGCGCACCAATGGGTCGCCAAGGATGCGGGCGAGGTGATCCCCGACGCGCACGATCCGTCGAAGAAGCATCGCCCGACGATGCTGACGACCGATCTCGCGTTGCGCTTCGACCCCGCCTATGAAGCGATCTCGCGCAAGTTCTACGAGAATCCGGACGTGTTCGCCCATGCCTTTGCCGAGGCCTGGTACAAGTTGACGCACCGCGACGCCGGCCCGCATGCGCGGCTGCTCGGGCCCGAAGTGCCGGCCGAGCCGCGGCTGTGGCAGGATCCGGTGCCGGCGGTCGACCATGCGCTGATCGACAATGCCGATGTGGCGGCGCTGAAGGCGGAGATCCTCGGATCGGGCCTGTCGATCGCCCGGCTGGTGAAGACCGCCTGGGCCTCGGCCGGCACCTATCGCGGCACCGATCGTCGCGGCGGCGCCAATGGCGCGCGCGTCCGGCTCGCGCCGCAGAAGGACTGGGCCGTGAACGAGCCGGCCGAGCTCGCCAAGGCGCTCGGCGTGCTGGAGGGCATCCAGGCCAGGTTCAACGCGGCGCAGACCGGCGGCAAGAAAGTGTCGCTCGCCGATCTGATCGTGCTTGGCGGCACGGCGGCGGTGGAAGCCGCGGCGAAGAAGGCGGGGCATGATCTTGCGCTGTCCTTCACGCCGGGCCGCACCGACGCCAGCCAGGAACAGACCGACGCGCACAGCTTCGAACCGCTCGAACCGAAGACGGACGGCTTCCGCAACTATGCGGGTCAGGCCGCCGGCTGGTCCGAGGAAGAACTGCTGGTCGATCGTGCGCATCTGCTGACGCTGACCGCGCCGGAGATGACCGTGCTGGTGGGCGGCCTGCGCGTGCTGGGTGCCAATCATGGTGACAGCAAGCACGGCGTGTTCACCGACCGGCCGGAGACGCTGACCAACGACTTCTTCCGCAACCTGCTGACCACCAGCTTCACGGCGAAGTGGGAAGCGCAGGGCGACGGCAGCTTCGTCGCCAAGGACCGCAAGACCGGCGAGGCCAAGTGGACCGGGAGCCGCGTTGACCTGATCTTCGGCGCCAACTCGCAGTTGCGGGCGCTGGCCGAGGCCTATGCCACCGACGATGCCGAGGCGGCGTTCGTGACCGCGTTCGGCAAGGCCTGGACCAAGGTGATGAGCGCGGACCGCGTGGACCGCTGATCCAACGAAAAGGGGCCGCCCGGCATTGCCAGGCGGCCCCTTGCTCTTGCTTCAGGTGACCTTAGTAGGTGCCCTTGAAGCTCTTGTTCAGATTGCCGGTCGTGCTCCAGTCCTGCGAACCGTCACCCTGGGTGGTCTGGCCCGCAGTCGTGGCGGCGGCCTTCTGATCGCGCTCTTCGCTGAACATCGCGCCCGACTTTTCCTCGTCGCGCCAATGGTCCTTGGCTTCCTCGGCGGTCTTGCGCAGATTCACCTTGTCGTCGACCGTCTGGATCCAGCGCGAGGGGATCGAATGATGGCGGCCCTCGGCGTCGGTGTCGTTCTTGGTCAGGATGATGCGGTCACCGCGCACCTTGTCCACCGTACCGACATGGGTGCCATCCGAGCCGAGCACTTCCATGTGCTCGGTCACGCGGCGCAGCGAATCCCGCTGGCCGGTGCGCTCGGTGCGCCAGTTCTCGAATTCGCTGTGGAAACGCTGAGCGTTTTCGCGGCGATATTCGTCATAGTCGCGGTCGAACTCCTGGAGCCGGCTGCGGCGCCATTCGCCATAATGGTTGTCGGCATGGGCGCCGCCCTCGGTGCGCGACTGCTGCTCGTCATAGCGCTGGTCCTGGCGGCGGCGGCGTTCCGCTTCCTCGTCGCCGAACCACGAGCGGACCTCGTCGCCGGCCCGATCGAAGAAGCCGCGGTCGTTGTCATAGCCGCGCATGTCGTTGCCGCCACGGCTGCGGTCGCGGTCATAGCCGCCGCGTCCCTGGTCCTGCTGGCCATAGCTGCGGGCGGAAGCGTCGCGGCTGCCCCAGTCGCGGCTGCCATAGCTGCGCTGGCCATAGTCGCCGCCGCGGTCCTGGCCCGACGTACCGGCATAATTGCCGTAGCCGCGTGAGCCGGTGTCGCTCCAGTCGCGGTCACCATCGTTCCAGCCGCTGCGCTCCTGGCTGCGCTGGCCATAATCCTGCGCGCCATAGGTCGAGCGATCCTGGCCCTGGCTGCGCCAGTCCGAGCGGCCACGGTTGCCATCGTCGCGCTGGCCGCGATCGCGGTCGCGTCCACCGCCCAGCTGGCCGGCGGCGGCGTAGTCGCGCGCGCTGCTATAGGTGTAATCGCGGCCGGAGCCGTAATCCCGGGTGTAGTCGCCCGGGGTGCCACTGTCGTTATAGCCGGTGGGGCCGTACGGGCCGTAGCGGTTGTTGCGGTCGTCCATCTGAATCTCTCCTGCTGAGAATCGGCGGCTGCGGCTTCATGCCGTCTGCGCGATTCAAGCGAGCGGGAGGGCGAAGGGTTCCTCGAATTTTACATTGGTGACAGGCGCTTCGCCGCTGGATGCCATGATCCGCAGGAAAGATGCGACAAGCCGGTTGCATCGCGCGTTTCGGCTCGCTAATGGGTGCGCCTCCCGGGCCTGCCCGGGGCTGGCGGCGGGGCTGTAGCTCAGATGGGAGAGCGCTGCAATCGCACTGCAGAGGTCAGGGGTTCGATTCCCCTCAGCTCCACCACGCCAGCAAAAAATAAAAGAATAAGCAGGCCCTTCGGGGGACACAAGCAAATCAGTCCCACATTTTCGTACCACAATCGGTGGGCTTCAGTGCGCCGGTTTGGGATGTTAGCTGGTCAACGACAAATTGTTGATTGCTACTGAGATCGCCCCCTGCGGCTTGATGCAATGATGCTCGGCGGCTTCGCGCTGCGCAGCGGGCGTCACCACTTTTTGACAGCAGGTCTTTCAACCCCGGATTGTCCAGCATCGTGCCCGCCAGCGGGCGCTTCAACTTGGCGTTCTCATCCTCGAGCGCCCGAAGCCCCTTCGCCTCCGACACCTCCAGCCCGCCATACTTCGCCTTCCACGCATAGTAGGTCGCGTTCGACATCCCGTGCTTGCGGCATAGCTCCGTCACCACCGCACCCGTTTCGGCCTCCTTCAGGATGCCAATGATTTGCTCTTCCGAAAATTGCATCCCTTCCATTCCGTCTGTCCTCTGATGACCTGCTGCCCATTTCCTGGACCGTTTTGAGCTGGAAAATTCCAGTTTAGGATTGAGGGCCAGGTGACGGAGTGAGCGATGAAGAGATCGAAGTTCAGCGAGGCGCAGATCGCGTTCGTGTTGAAGCAGGCTGAGGACGGCACAACGATCGGTGAGGTGTGCCGCAAGGCGGGGATCAGCGACGCGACATTTTACGCCTGGCGCAAGAAGTACGCCGGGCTGATGCCGTCAGAGATGCGACGGCTGCGCCAGCTTGAGGTTGAGAACGCCAAGCTCAAGCGGCTCGTGGCCGACCTCAGTCTCGACAAGGCGATGTTGCAGGATGTCGTCTCGCGAAAGCTCTGAGGCCTGATCGGCGGCGTCAGCTCGTCGACGATGTTCGGAGCATCTGGTCCGTCAGTATCCGACGGGCGTGCAGTGTGCTTCGGGCAGAGCGATCGAGCTACCACTATCGTGGATGCCGTGCGGATCAGGCCGATCTGAAGAAGCGGATGCGGGAGATCGCCGAGACGCGCGTGCGCTACGGCTATCGCCGTATCCATGTACTGCTCCGACGGAAGGGCTGGGACGTGAACGCAAAGCCTGTTTATCGGCTTTACAAGGAGTTGGGGCTGCAGCTGCGGCATAAGCCACCGAAGCGCCGGGTAAAAGCGAAGCTGAGGGAAGGCCGCTGCGCGGCGTCGTGTTCTAATGAAGTATGGGCCATGGACTTCGTCCATGACCAGCTCGCGACCGGATCGAAGCTGCGCATCCTGACGGTGATCGATACGTACAGTCGGTTCTCGCCGGCGGTGGTGCCCCGGTTCAGCTTCCGGGCCCCGGACGTGATCGAGGTGCTGGACCGTGTATGCGGCGAGATCGGCTATCCTGCATCGATCCGGGTCGATCAGGGCAGCGAGTTCGTCTCCCGAGACCTCGACCTGTGGGCGTACATGAAGGGCGTCACGCTGGACTTCTCGCGACCCGGCACGCCGACCGACAACGCCTTCATCGAATCGTTCAACGGCAAGTTCCGGGCGGAATGTCTGAACCAGCACTGGTTCATGACCCTCGACGACGCGGTCGGAAAATGCGAGACTTGGCGTAGAGACCATAACGAGGTGCGGCCACATAGCGCGATCGGCAATAAGCCGCCGATATCGCTGGTGAACCGGTCAGCGGCACTTGGCCCGCCCTGGCCGGCAGGAACTGGATGACGCCCAGCCGGG
>Ga0307412_10001633_pt1 | contig 12364 bp, 5 predicted proteins | sample DK1Cmetagenome_3_FD_203823 | JGI IMG/M metagenome (GOLD analysis project Ga0307412, IMG submission 203823) | Maize rhizosphere microbial communities from greenhouse at UC Davis, California, United States - DK15-C-1 | ecosystem: Host-associated > Plants > Roots > Rhizosphere > Soil | place: USA...
GATGTGATTTCTAAAAATTATTTTAACCATTAAGAAATTTAATAGATTAAGATTAACTATTTCTTAATGGTTAAAATTTTAATATGTATTGATTAATATCCGGGAAGCTGGCTCAGATTTGGGTTATCCACCAACGGATGACCTGCTGACTGTGCGGCAAACGGAAGTAATTCTGTTTTGTTCGGTACAAATCCGTAGAAAAGACCGTCTCCGCCACCTTCTATCCAGTTTGGATACGTTCCTCCGTTTTCGGCAGAACCTGTTGGTTTTGTATAAATGATATTACCAATCTGAAGCTGATTGAATCCTTCAATAAATCCTACGGCTTTTCTCGCGTTTCCGTTAAAAGTACTTGTATAAGCCTGGAACATATTGGTAGGATACCATTTATCGCCTGGTGCTACAGTTTGACCGTGTGCGGTTACTATATTTGCCAAAGCATTCTGATATGCCTGTAAAGCAGCAGGAGTACCATTTACAGGAACATTAGTAGCCACAGCAATTTCCGCAGGATCTGTTAGTTCAACATAAGTAACTGCTAAGAATGGATCTCCGTAAATCTGTGTATTTTTGTGATATTTGTAAAGTCTGTAAATTGGTGTTGATGCAAACTGACTTGTACGGTTGGATAAATTTTTCATTGCCTGTTTCGTAGCATCAATTTCACTGGCAATACGATTCATTCTGATTAAATCTGTACGAAGCATAAATTCATCTGAAAATTCCCATTTACGCTCCTGAACAATTGCTGATTCAAAAGCCTGTTGACCGCTTGGTACTGGTAGTGCACCAATTCCTGCACGGTTTCTTACCTGCATTAAGGCAGCAGTTCCCGCAGCAGTAGGACCTCCGTTCAAGTAATTTTGAGTTTCTGCATACATTAATAAAACATCAGCATATCTGATAATCGGGATATTCAGGTTACGTGCATCTGCAGCCTGTGGCTCCACACACCATGAAATTCTGAATTTACCCGGCATAATACAAGAATATGTAGTTCCTACGTCCACCCATGTATCAGTTGCCTGACCCGTTCTTAGAAAGTAAATACTGTAAGATGTAGTAGCAACATCTCTACGTTTATCTGCCACATTAAAAGACAGGTAATAGCTTGGAAGGATAAACTGTAAGGCCTTACGAGAACCAAAAGTACCCCCTCTGGAACCTGGGTGTGCGTACACTCCGAATGCTGAGTTAGTATTCGGTCCGTATTCAGCGATATGCCAAAGCATTTCCTGGTTTACAGCTGCAAAATTTCTTCTGGCGAAATTGAACCACAATGCTTCAAAACCGCTTTTCCCACCCTGAGCCTGTACCAAACTATTGGTACCGCCGTTAATTACAGAAGCTGCAGCAGCGTCTGCAATCTGATACAGCTGCTGAACTCTTGCATTATCAGGACGGCGAGACATTGTTCCGGCTGCTCCGGTGTTAAGATCCCAACGAAGAGAATATCCTGCTGCATATAGAGCAATTCTGGCTAAAAGCGCATTCGTCGATTGTCTGTTCAATCTTTCCGGTGTTCCGTTAGAAACCGGCATATTGTTGATGGATTCCTGAATATCAGCAATAACACGATCGTAAATCACATCCCGTGAAGTACGTTTCGGATAAAGTGTACTTGGATCATTAGGATCTGCCTCTTCCAAAGGTATCCAGATTGCAGGTACATCACCATAAACTCTGATCAAATTGTAATAGCAAAATGCACGAATGGCTTTTGCTTCTGCTAATAATGCTTCACGCTTTGGACTGGCCGGCATATCCGGTAATCTGTCGATTGCAATATTGGTTCTTTCTATAACCGCATACATAGCAGCATATATTCCTGTCACTGTATTCGGAGTATAGGCATCATATTTATAGTTAGCAATATTGTATTTGGAATTATTGGTTGTTCCGTCTTCGGCAGAGTGAGTAACTGTATCTCCCGCCCCCAGCTGATAGAACATCTCCGTAGGAACCAAACCTCTGTAAAGCCCCTGAACAAATGCATCTGCAGTTTCTATATTTGTAAATACAGATTCCGTATCAGAAGAGTTAAAAGCAGGTTGATTTAAGAACTCATCGCTGCATGAATTGATGCCTAAACCGGCAATCAAAATAGTGGGAACGATGATTAATCTCTTTATAAAGTTGTGTTTATTAAATATATTTTTCATGACTGAAACAATTAAATATTAAAAAGTAAGATTGATACCCAAAACATAACTTCTGGATCTAGGGAATGAAGAACTGTCATATCCAGGAGAAACTGTAACACCGCTGGCTGCTGAAACTTCCGGGTCATATCCTGAGTATCCTGTAATGGTTGCTAAATTATTTACCGTTGCATAAATACGTGCATTGGTCAATCTTACCGTGCTTAAAAATTCTTTAGGAAAAGTATATCCCAGCGTAACCATGGAAATTCTTAAATAGGAACCATCTTCCACATAATAAGATGAGGGATAGGTGATATTAGCTGTATTGGTATTGCTTAAGCTCCATAGTCTTGAGTCTTCATTAGGGTTAAGTTCTTTTAATCTTGTCAAGTTCGTTGTTGCCTGGCCGGTATTAGGATCAATAAGACGATAATAATTATCCCCAAATTCTGAAGGAACATTCTGATATACTCCGTAAGGGCTCAAACTTTGTTTTGTAGCATTATAAATATCACCCCCTACGCTGAATTTCAAAAATACAGCTAGATCGAAGCCTTTATAAGAGAAGTTATTGGTGATACCTCCGATAAAATCTGGTGTACCGTTACCTATTTTTACTAATTTTCTTGTAAACTGATCTCCGGCTTCATTATCCGCAGCAAATTTCATATCCCCAGGTTTAGGAGTTCCTGATGCAGGTTTTACAACACCTGGTTTTAAAGTAAGTGTTCCGTTTGGAGCCTGAGTAAAGTCATCAGTAGTATAAATTCCCTGATAAACGTATCCGTACATATCCCCTAATTCTTCTCCAACTGTAGCATAATATGTCACCATACCCGATCTGTTGCTGCCTACACTGAAGGTTCTGAATGTTCTTCCCTCATCAAGAGATAATACTTTTGATTTGTTGAAACCTATATTGGCATCTGTAGACCATCTGAAGTTTTCAGATTTTAAATTGATTGAATTTAAAGTGAATTCCATACCGGTATTTTTCATGGAACCTATATTTTTATACGTGCTGGAATATCCTGTAGAAGCCGGAAGTACAGTTTGCAGCAACATGCTACTTACATTGTTATTATACCATTCTGAAGTTAATTTAATTCTGTTGTTAAACAAAGCCAAATCCACTCCTATATTGGTAGATCTCATCTCTTCCCATTGTACAATACGGTTACCCAAAACGCTGCTTGTTGTTAAGGCTAAATTGCCCACCGTATTGTTGGAAGGGTAGTCGGTTGCTACCACATTGGTTCTGAATACGTTATTAGGGATACTGTTATTACCAACGATACCATATTCAAATCTGAACTTCAGATCATTAACATATTTATCAATTTTAGAATTTTTCCAGAAACCTTCTTGTGAAACCCTCCAGGCAGCAGCTACTGATGGAAATGTACCCCATTTTTTATCTGGACCAAATTTTGAAGATCCGTCACGTCGAATAGTACCCGTTAATAAATAACGATTGTCATAATTGTAATTTACACGTGCAAAATAAGAAAGCAGGGCATTTGGATCTCTGTCCGAATCCTTTTCGGCAACTGTACCAAGTGATATATCATCTAATCCATAATTTACAATAGGAGAAAATCTTATTAATCTTATGCTGTTACTTTCGTTTTCCTGATAGATTATTTCATTACCTATTAAAGCAGTCAATTTATGCTTTTCACCTAAAGTTTTATTATAGGTCAATGTATTGGTGATCTGGTATCGGTAAGCTTCAGAATTCGCAATACTTCCATTTATGCCTGTGTTTATAGGATCTGTAAGATAGGCACGGGAATTTTTATCTGAAAATGCTGTTGATTTAGTGTTTGTCCAGTTATAAGAACCTGCAGTTCTGAATGTAAAATCTTTCAAAAAATCAAATTCAAGACCTACATTAGCCAAAAATGTTCTGGCACGTTTGTTTTGGGTAGATGCTACTGTTTCTATGTATGGATTTTCTGTATCAAAACTTGAATCCAATGCAGAGAAATCAGGGAAAGTCTGTGTATTGAATAACTGATCCTGAGTGAACAATGTACCTCCTGTAATAGGCTGAAGCAATATTTTCTTCATTCCGGAATATGCTCCTCCACCGTTTGTAGAATTGGTAGTAAACATTGAACTGAAATCCAAACGTATTCCTTTATACAATTCTGAATTGACATTGGCACGTAATGAATTTCTGGTTTCATTAAAGTTTTGTAATAAACCGTCCTGCTTATTATAATTGTAACTGATGAATGTCTGTGTTTTATCGGTACCTGCAGAAACACTTACGTTGTGGTTCTGTGTAAGTCCCGTACCACCAAGCATTCTTTCCTGCCAGTCCAATGCAGGTGCCGATCCATATCTATTGCTGATTCTATTGTATACTCCTGTATAAAATCCGGGAGAATCTGTAGCTAAACTATTATCAAATACATTACTCCATTTTGTGGCACCTCCTCCCAACTGAGCCAGCTCATACTGATATTTCACATACTGTTCGGCATTGGAAACCATATCCAACTTCTTCGAAAGCATGTCAAATGACATAAAAGAATTATAATTGATGGTTACTCTTCCTTTTTTTCCGGTTTTCGTTTTAATCACAATAATACCGTTGGAACCACGCGCACCATAAATGGCGATGGCGGAAGCTCCTTTCAATACATCAATACTTTCAATATCATTAGGGTTAATAATGTTCAAAGCATTATCCAGCTGGAAACCGTCCACAATATACAACGGTTCTGTACCTTGAGTAATAGAAGCACCTCCCCTTACTGTAACGTTTGCAGTAGCACCGGGAGCACCGCCTGCAGTTACGATATTCAATCCCGCGGCTCTTCCCTGCAAGGCCTGTAGAGCATTCATTGCCGGTGTGGCAGCAAGGTCTTTTGCAGAAACTGAAGATACAGACCCTGTAAGATCTGATTTTTTCACCTTTCCATAACCGATAACTACCACTTCCTCAATATCTTTTGTACCGTTTTTCACAGTATCATTTACCGCCTCTTGCCCCCAGACAAAACTTGTTGAAAGCATAAATGCCGGAAACACTATTCGCTTTATGTTCTTATGTTTAACTATCAAAGACATATGTTAATTTTTATGTTACCAAAATACATCGTTACAAAAATTCGGGCATCCTGCAATATCCTGTATTGAAATATTCATAATTTATCATAATTATCTACAAATATTTAAATATATTTTAAAATTAATAATAAAATGACTTTAAATTATCAATTATTCAGTAAAATATTTAACTAAACCGTGAATTAAAAATCCCCATTTTAAACAGACATCCTTTTTTTAGAGTTAATTTGCTTTTCATCAAAAAGACACTGAAAAAATCAGTGCCTTTGGATGAGTTAAAAATTCTAACTCTGAAACTATATGAATGGATATTGTGAAATCGTAAATAAAAAACGAAGGTTTATCTCAAAGAATTTCCGTATCCCACCATCAAAATAGAAATAAACATGACGATCATTCCAACGGCAATGGTAGTAATGGTTCTTTTGGAAACTCCTTTCCATTCTTTAATGATAATTCCCCATAAATTAGCAATGAAAATGATAAATGCCATGTGTAAAATCCACGAACTGGCGCCATTTCCCATTTTACTTTCGCCCATACCGTAAAAGAAAAACTGTAAAAACCACATGGTTCCTGCAAGTGCGCAAAAAATCAGATTCTTTAAAACCGGTACGTTTCTTTTGGTATAATCTGTATATGATTTATTTTTCATGGCTAAATACAGACAGCCGATCAAATTGACCGCCATACCGCCCCAAAGGACAACCACATACGTTACATTATTTTGAAAAAGGAATTCTCCCTGCCCCGGATTTGCTAGTTTCCAAGCTTCATTGGCTACGATTGCCATTGGCTTTCCGGCTTCCAATCCGAAGTTGAAACATGCACTTAAAACACCGGAAATGATGGAAACTATTATTCCCAACCCGAATTTAAACTCTGTTTTTACTTCTACCCCATGAGGATCTATTGAATTGGTTTGCAGCTCTTTTTCCTTCATCATCCCTGCTTTCCCGCTGATGATAATTCCGATAACACAAACCAAAAGTCCCAATAAAACAAACTGTCCCCATTTGCTGGAAAACAGTAAACCGATATTGTCTTTTCCTGTGTGCGGAGAAAATTCATAATAAATAGAAGGAACCAGCGAGCCAAATACCATGCAAAGCCCCAAAATAATGCTGCTTCCAAGCGCTACACCCAAATATCGAACTCCCAAACCATAAGTAAAACCACCAATTCCCCACAATGCACCGAACAAAAATGTCAGCCCCAAAATGGAAGAACTTTCATTCTGGATAATTTCCCAAAAATTAGGAATGGTAAGAAATGCTGCCAATGGCGGAACAATGATCCAGGAAAAAATGCCTCCTATCAACCAATATGTTTCCCAGGACCAGCCTTTTACTTTTTTATAGGGCAAGTAAAAACTCCCCGAAGAAAAGCCTCCTAAGAAATGGAAAAAAACTCCTAATAATGCATTCATAATTTTATCTTATGGATTGAATTTGAAAATTAACACTATGAAATCGATTGCGCATCTTGTAGTGTCATGTTTAGACTTTTAAATAATTAAAACATTTTACTTTTATTTTAACCACAAAAGTTACAAAAGATTAATTATTGACAATAAATAATACTTAATTTTTAAAGTTAAATAAAAGAAAACAAAACCTTCATGTAATAAAAATCAAAATTTAAAAAACTTTGTATTCTTATTTGTAGCTTAAAAATATACTAATATATGTGTTAATCTTTTGTGACTTTTGTGGTTAATTTCTTTTATTTCAATTTATACACTTCACTTGCAGCAAGCAACAGACAGCCTAAGCCATAGTCTTCAAAATCAGGTTCTTTGTCTACAGCAAGTGGTTGACCATCTTTAGGCTCTTTTCCTGTTCCCTGTACCCAACCCAAAAATCCATTAGGCTGAACGGAATCTTTTACAATCGCGTTCCAGGCTTTTATAACAATAGGTAAATATGTTTTTTTATCAATCAAACCTTTATTCATGCCGTATGCCATCCCGTATACAAACAGAGCAGTTCCGGTCATTTCTTTTCCTCCGAAATTGTTAGGATCGTGTAAACTTGCATTCCAAAAGCCATCTTCTCTTTGAATTGGAACTAAAGCTGATAGCAAATCTTTATAATCCTGTAAATATTCCTGATAATGCGAGTCGGATTTCGGTGTATCTTCCAGCGTACGAGCCAGAGCGGCAACTACCCATCCATTTCCGCGGCTCCAATAGCAATCTTCGCCATTGGGTTCTGTGTAAGGCGGAACGAAGCTTTTATCTCGCCACCAAAGCTTGTCTTTTGGATTGTATAAACCATTTCCACCGTGCTTATATTTTGTAAAAGCATACATTTCGTAATTTTTATCGAAATATTTTTGCTCCCCTGTAATTCTGCCTAGTTTTGTGAAAATTGGCATTCCCATTTGTAGTGCGTCAATCCACCACCAATCATCTGATTTTTTGGAGGCAATCATACTATCCATTGAGGCTTTCACGAATTTTATTCGCTCCGGATTTTTTCTTCCGTCTATTTCATAAAGATCTAAATATGTTTGTCCACAAGCTTGGTTGTCGGCATTTCGGGTGTAGGTTCCGCGCATCATGTCCCAGTTATGCTTTTGAGACCAATCGATAGCGTAATCATAATATTCTTTTTTAGGATCTATTTTGTATAAAGCCATTAATCCTTCGTAGTAAACGGCTCTCGTCCACAGATTGCTTGGCCATACTTTTCTCCCGACAACTTCCTTTCCCGGATCCGGCCATTTGTTCATAAAATATTGATTTGCCCTCCGTGAAACTTCCAAAACTTCTTTTTTATCCGGAAGGTTACCGTTCTTTGCCGTCGTTTCTTTTTGAACTGAACAAGAAGATAAAACTCCAATAATCAACGCAAAAAAAGCGCCTCTCATTAATACTTTCTTCATAATTATATATATTTTATTTTTATAATTTATTAGTTTTAAATAGTATTGAATTATTAAATATTAAATTAATTTAAGGTTTATCCGTATGAATATTTGGTGCAGGAACCTTTGAAACAGATTCGTCCAGATAATAATCGGTATGAGGAGGCTGGTTGTAGCCTACATTTTGCCAAACAATGCTCAAACGATATTGTGGATTATGCATCAACGTGTACAAACGGTGCTTCGTCGGAATTGTCGAACTGAAAATCCGAAGTTCCTGATTATCTGAGGTTCTGCAAATCAACTCTTCCCGCCAGTCTCCAAATAAATCGGCAACCAAAGAAGGGTTTTTCTTGGTTCCGTTGTTGGATTCGCACTGAAAACTTTTAGCATCAAAAATTAGATTTGATTTTTCATTTTTCCAATCCCATTTTGACACGGAAGTTCCGTCTAAAATTTCGCTTAAAAAATCTCCATCCCAATAAATTCCCATATTAGCCGCTGGGTTTTTATCACTGATTTTATTTCCTTTCGTATCATAAACACCTTTCAATCCGGCTCCCGCGGCCCAGGATTCTAAACCCTGATAACGGGGATCTATATTTAAAGACAATCCTCTTCCGGGACCCTGGAATTTGCCTTGTTTACTGTAAATTAAAGATGGTAATTTCCATAAAACCTTTCCTGTTTTTCCATCTCTGAAATGCGCACCTGCATCATCAAACCTCTCCTGAATATCAAAAATTTCCAGTCCGGGATTTGAAGGATCCAAATCACCAACATGCAATGCATCACCGTGACCAAAACCTGTGCTGTTCAGCACTTTCCCGTTGTCATCAACCGTCATTGCCCCAAAGACAATTTCATCTTTCCCATCGCTATCAACATCGGCAATACTCAAATTATGGTTTCCCTGACCACGATATTTTTTATTTTCTTCCGAACTTTCCGTATCAAACAGCCACCTCAAACTGAGCTTTTTATCTTTATAATCCCAGGCTGCGATCGCCGTTCGGGTATAATATCCTCTCGACATAATGACACTCGGCGTTTTGCCGTCCAGATAAGCAACTGCCCCCAAAAATCTGTCTAATCTATTCCCTTTCGCATCGCCCCAGGTTTCAATAAGCTGTTCGGGAGTAGGATTCAGGTTACCTTGAAATCTTGGAACAATATAATTAACTGTATTAATTTCCTCGCCTGTTTCTCCATTAAAAACAGTCAGATATTCCGGTCCGGAAAGGATAAACCCATTTTCATTTCGATAATCTTTTGTGGAATCTCCGATGAATTTACCTTTGCTGTCCTTGCTTCCATCTGCGGTTTTCATGACCACTTCTGCTTTACCGTCCTGATCAAGATCGTATACCAAAAACTGTGTGTAATGCGCGCCTTCCCTGATATTTTTTCCTAAATTAATTTCCCATAAAAACTTACCATTCAGTTTATAAGCCTGAATAATGGGTTCATCGGTAAAACCTTTCTGGCTGTTATCTTTGGATTGCCCTGTTTGATGAAGGATAATTTCATATTCACCATCACCGTCCAAATCCGCAACGGAAGCATCGTTTGGCGTATATCCAACCGGAGTTTTTAAAGGAATGGAAAAATACGGCTTTTGATTGGCAACATATTTCGCAGAATCCTGATCAATCTCCTGATTTTTGGTATTGGATTTCACGAAATAAGTGTAATCCTTGGTTTTATCTGCTGTTTTATCTAAAAAACTGGTTTCGTTAAGCAATGGTTTTTCATTCAGCTTTTTGCTTTTGTTATTTTCAATACGATATATGTCAAACTGAATATTTTGAGGTTCTGTTCCCAGCAAACGCCAGTTCACAAAAACCCCTGATTCTGAAGGTATTGCTACAATTCCCCTTTTCAAATACTCCATTTGCCTTTGCGCTGAAAGGAGCTGTGAAAAAAGAATTATCAGTACAATAAAATTATATTTTATATTCATATTCTGAATTATTTAAATTAACTCAATTCAATCGATTGCGCAATTATTTTGATCTCTTTTTATTCATAATTCTATTTCGAATAATATAATGGAATTAATTGAATTTGTCCGTCCAATCCTGAAGACTGAACTTTCCAGTTGGAAGAATCAAAAGCTTTGTAATCGATATTTACAAAATTGATTTCGTGATAATTACGCCACTGAATTTTATTTTGATCCATGTAACGGATTCTATTGGCCATTAAATTACACACTTCAATCTGAATGGTATTTTTTCCTTTTTTAAGATATTTCCCGATGTTGATTTCGAACGGAATACTCCAGACAATTCCCGCTTCCTGACCGTTGACAATTACTTTTGCACTTTCGTACAATTTATCAAATTTTAAAAGATAATTGTCTGCATTTTTCTTTTTCAAGTTTAAAGTTGTCGTGTAAACTCCTGTTCCTGAAAAGCTCTGTGTTGCAGGATCTTCTGAGAAATTCGTCCAAGGTTCCAACTTTTTTAAACTTCTGGATTTTGGAAGTTCGGGTCCGCCTTCTTTGAAAGTTAATTCCCACTTTTTATTTAAAATAATGGGAGAATCTGTCTTTTCAACATATTTCCATTTTGCCGTGGAATTATCAACAGTTTCAGAACTTTTTAAAATTAATGATTCTCCTGATTTTAATTGAATTCTTACCAAATTATTTTGTGTTTGTGCAACTCCAAAATCACCGTTTTCCGGATTCATGATCACCGTTTGCTTTCCTGTATAATTTAAAGGAATAAATTGATTGATTTCCTTTGAAGTATGGTTGACAATATAATAATATTTTCCGCCGTCAAACTCTCTTCTTATAAATTTCAATCCGGTATCTGTTAATTTTTCTCTTTCAATTTTTAAATATTCTAATCCTTTCGCAACGTCAGAACTTAAAACAATTTTACCTTTTCCAAAGGTTGCTATTTTTACATTTCCGCCTTCATTTTGAAACTGAATTTTATTCCACAAAGATTTTAACTGAGTTCGTCTTTTTTCAACTTCAAAATATCCGGGAATATCTTTTGGCTCATTTTGAACAATAACCGAAGCGCCATTTTGAGCTAATTCGAGAATATTATTTAAAGTCGTTTCCGGTAAATAGGTTAATTCAGGAATAATCAAAACCTGATAGGAAGATCCTCCTTTTGCAGTCTGAATTTTCTGATTTTCTGATTTTGCGCCACCAATCATTTTATCCGAAATCATATCCAGGGAATACCCAATTTTATTGAGCTTTACCAGATTTTTATAAAACTCGGTCGGTTGCAGCCATTTTTCAATATTATGAACTTTAAAGGTAACATCTTTTCCTTTCGGACTTGCCCATTGATCATAAATTGGCCAATACATCAAGACTTCATTATCAGATTTTCCGCTTTGTAAAACACTTTGCGTGCGAGCAACATAAGAATTTAATCCTGTCAAATGTGGCCATAAACTATTTTCTGGAACAAAATTCGTCGATGCATAAAACAGCCATCCCGGAAAAGGAACATCGGCCGGTGTATATGTCGTTCCATGGTAAAAAACGTGATTAATTCCCGATAAAAAAACCTGCTCAACTTCTGGTTTTGCCTGTGACCAGGAAGTTTTAAAATGTTCGGTAAGCCAGGTAAAAGTTTCGTTTGAAATTAATTGTTCCCCAGTAATATTTGCAGCCGATGAAGCAAATTTCAGCATATTAATATCCGGAATATCAGATTTTTGTACATCTGCGCTGTCTCTTCTCAACCCCGGAATATCAAAAACCGTACTTCCAAAAGTTTCAGATTCAGGAATGTCGACCGCTGCGTACAAATCCAATAAATTTCCAGGTGAGCCGTGTGCCTGGTTGGTATTTTTTGAGTTTTTGGAATGTGCCCAATTGGTGAAATCTTTGGTAAAATTGTTTACAATTAATTCACTTAAAGTTTCTCTGTAATCGGATTTTACTCTTCCCGCAATTTCATTTTCCTCATTACTAACCAAATATTTGATATACGGACTTAAATCGTAACCTCTCCTTTTTCTAAATTCATCTTTAAAATCAGGTGTCCAATCGGCGTTGTAAACTTCATAACTGTCATTAAAAAAAGAACGAACACCATAATTTGAATTTCCAAATGCTTTATCGAAAGTTTTAAGATAATCCTTAGTTGCATCAGGTGAAAAATGGTCTAAAGTATAGCCTTCACCACCCGGAGCTGCACGTTTTACTTTTTGTAATGTTTTACCTGTAAAAACGGCGTAAATTATCCATTTTCCGGAACTAGGTTTCCAGTTTAAACTACCATCACCAT
>Ga0307412_10001634_pt1 | contig 12358 bp, 16 predicted proteins | sample DK1Cmetagenome_3_FD_203823 | JGI IMG/M metagenome (GOLD analysis project Ga0307412, IMG submission 203823) | Maize rhizosphere microbial communities from greenhouse at UC Davis, California, United States - DK15-C-1 | ecosystem: Host-associated > Plants > Roots > Rhizosphere > Soil | place: USA...
GTGCCCGACACGGTTTCGATGATCCCGACAAACTCGGAATGGACGCGGGCGTATCGGATGCCAAGCTCCAGCATGCCGCGGCGCTCGAAGCGCACGGCGTCGCGCAGAGCCGGAATGTTCTGCAGGCGCCCGATCTCATACAGGGCCAGACCCAGCGCCTCGGCCCGATCTTCGTAGACCGGATGCCGCAGTTTCAGCGCCAGTTCGTCCAGCGCGTCGTACGCCGCGGCTCGGAAGCTCTGCAGCTCGACCACGGCATCGTCGTGTTGGCGTACGGGCTGCTCGCCGTCATCGCCCACCCGCCGGGCCTCGGCGCTGCTGACCTTGGCCCAGCGCACTGCCAGCATGATGTACGGTCCGACCACCGGCCGGGGCCCGTTGTCGTCAGCGAAGATCACAGGAATGCCGCCCGCAGCCGCCTCGATCAGTTCGAAAATCGAATCTTCTGGGGTCATGGCCGTCCAATAAATTGATAGTGCATCGATGGGACTATCGGCCACCCAGCGCTTGCGCGCGCGCCGACTCGATGCCGCCCTACCCGGTAGCCTGGAATGCCCAGCCGGGCCTGGGGAGTCCTCCCGGACGTTTAACCCCGTCCGGTCCCGAACCAGGCGGCCGGGAATCCTTGGGCTTACTGCTGTTCGGAGGCAGCTAGGAGCACCGCTAGGTATCGGTAGTGGGGTATGACTCCCGACTGCCAGGGCGCCACGCCCACCAACAGATACTCGCCCGCCACCGGGCCAGCGCCCCAGACGAGGCGGTCGCCGTTCGTCCAATCCTGGCCGGCAACATCCAGCACTTCGGACGTGTAGATTCGAACAGCGGCGCGCACGCGACGCCCTTCCGGGTTCGCCTGCAGCTGGTCGTAGTCGCCGGTCTTGGCTGGCTGCACCGAGGCCTGGATCGTTTTGGCCGGGCCCGGCTCGCCTTCTATCCAGTGCCCGCGCTCGCGGCGGCCAGGGAGCCGCGTGCGGATCACGTGGGATTTTCGAAAACTCATGCGCTACACCTTCTCGTAACGGACCGCGCCGACCAGTAGGCCGTCATCGATCAGCGGCACGTCGCTGCCCTTCTTGGCAACGGTCGACGGCGCGTTAGGCTCGGCCCATTTCTTGGACTGCTGGTAATGCGCCTTCTGATGCTTCTCAGCGAAGGTTCCCAGCTGGTCCAGCGCCGCGTCGACCGTAAGCCGGCCTTCCTGCACCGCGGCGGCCGCGCGGTCCATCGCTTCGTCCAGCACCTTGCCGTTCTTCTCTGCGAAGTCCCGCAAAGCGGGACGCGCTGGGATATGTTCGGTGCCAAATTCGTTGATGATGGCAATATCGAGCAGGTCCGCACCCGTATCAGGGTCCTTTCCGGCGTTCGCCTGTATCCCAAACTTCACGCCTCGTCCATGGATAGCCTTGGCCAGGCGCACGTGGGCAGTCAGGCCCCGATCGATCGATTTAGCAGCCACGGGGATTACTCCTCACGGTCGCGGCGCCAATACCGCAGAGACGCGCCAGGCGCTGGTACCGGCCATGAAACCCCGCAGGGTCTTCCGCGCCTTCCACCTGGCCATATGTGCGCTGCAGGTCGCCTTCCTTTTCGCTGACGACGCCAGGCCTGGCCAACACGCCGTCATCCTCTGCGGCGCGCTGCTGCTTAATGCCGTACAGCAACCAGGCCGCGTACCACAGCTGCGCCTCGTCCTGCTTTTTCTCGGGCAGGCATGCCGGCCGATACTCCGCGGCCATCGCCAGAGCCCGCTCCTTGTCAGGGAGCGCCATGGAGGCCACCGCCGGAGCCAGGAAGTCCAGATCGTTGACAGTGGCCGCCATGATTACTGCTCCGCGCTGGCTTTCAAGGCCTCGTAGAGGCCCTGCAGCTCGGCCTTGTTGGCCGCTGCGCCGTACTGAGCGCCCTGGTCGTCCAGCCAGGCCTTCAGCTCATTGACCGTGGACGGCTCCTTGGCGCCGCCGGCGTCATCCTCGACTTTGCCGCCCTTCTTGGCCGCGGGTTGGACGTCCTCCGGACCTTCGGCTTCGACCAGCATGCCGCGCTTGATCAGATCCTGCACGCCGCGGATCTCGGGGTCCACCTTGGCTGCCTTCGTCGGAGCGATCACGGTGTGGCCGCCGATGTTGATGACAGCCTTGGTTGCGTTGGTGTAATAAGGCATCAGATTTCCCCCTTCGCCATCGAGAGCGGGTAGTACACGACCACCCCGCCGGCACGCGCCAAGCAGGGCACCACCAGTTCCAGGCCACGTGCTTGTGCAGCCAGCTGGTTGAACGGCATCGGCAGTTCCATCGCCAGGTTTTCCTCGCTGTACTCGTAGGCCAGAATCAGGTCCTTGCCGCCGCCGCCCGCGCCTTTGAACTCCGACGCGCCCAGGATCTGCAAACCGGGGTGCTTGTCCTGGAAGAACTGCCCCACCGTCTTCCCGTTGGTGTCCGGAACACGCAACGAGAAGATGCGGCTGCGCTGTTCGGTGGGCATGACCAAGCGCGTAGGGGTGTGGATGTCCTTCGATTGGTTGGGCACCGCGTCGTAGATCATGTCCAGGTCGGCCAAGATCTGGTCGGCCGTGGTGGTCGGGTTCAACCAATCACCATGCAAGCCCACAACCAGCGGCACGTTCGGGTGGTTTACCAGGCCATACAGGCCAAACTTGGTGTCGCCGATGAGCGCCATCTGGTTCAGCTTGATCTCGACCGCCTTGCGGGCCGCCATTGACTTACGCGTCGGCAGGTCGGTGCGGTTGGCCGCGGCCGCGCGCAGTTCCATCACGCTGTAGCCGTACGAATCGGCGACGTTCTTGATCTGGGCGACCTTCTCTTCACCCTTGACGTCAGCCCGCGGCAGGTCAGCAGCATAGTTTGCGACGATCTGAGCCATGCCCACCTCGTCGTACATGAAGTACGTGAAGGTCTCGGCCCATTCAGGCACTTCGGTCGAGATCGGTACCAGCTGCAGGCCGATCATCGGCGGCAGCTTCTTGTCATAGGTCCGCGTCTTGACGTAGTCCAGCTGGCGAGCGGTGAAGAGACCTTCGTCCTCGCGCATGCCGGCCAGCGCAACGACAATCTTCTTGACGGCCGGCAGATCCGCCTCGTCGTAATGCTCGTGTTTGTCCATGGTGTTCCCAATGAGAAAGGCCCCTTTCGGGGCCTTGGGTTATTCGGTTGTGAATGGCGTTCAGGGAGCCGCGGGAGGCGTGGCGAACGGCGCGTGCAGCTCGATCAGGGCGATCTTGCCGCTGGCCACGTCAACTGCCCCGGAGCGGAAGACCGCATTCGGCACAGCGGTGGTGCCGCCATCCGACACCGTGCCGTCGGCCGCGCATTTCACGGGGCCGTCCTTCGTCACGGCGCCGCCCGCGCTCACCAGCGCCCACGCGCGGCGCACGCGCATCACGCTGACGGCGTCGAATTCGCGGTAACCGCCTTCCCGCGGAATGGTGTGGGTGTGCAGCGCCAGGCCGCGAATGCGCGTGCCAGGGCCGGCCACGATGCGGTCGCCCGTGGTGTCGCCCACGATCACGCCTGGCCGGATGTTGCCGGCGGCGGCGCAGGTCTCGACGTCGTCGTAGCCCAGGTCGGCCTTCATGCCGGCGTAGGCGACGTCCATGCGGTCGTCATAAACGGGGGGCATCATTCGCCTCCTTTTTTCAGGTTGGAAAGGTAGGCCGAGCGCGCGTCACGCGCGGACGCCGGGGGCTGAGCGCTGTCGGCGCGTTGCTGGTCTGCCGGCACCGCCGGCTGGCGGCCGCCGCCCATCTGTTGCCGCTGGTTCGCCACGGCATCCTGGCGGGCCTGGGCATCGGTGACAGCCAAGTCGAATGCTGCCTCCACATAGCCGTCGGACTTGCCGGTCAGGTCGAAAGAATCGCCGCGAACTGCCTTGATGACGCCCTCGCGCAGCACACGGTCAGCGGTGTCGGCCTTGAATTCGACCTTATGCTGGGCGGCGGTGGCTTCCAGCTTCACGCGCGCCAGCGCGGCGCCGTGGGCGTCCTGGCGGGCCTTGGCGATGCCCGCCTCGGCCTGATCTGCACGCGCCTTCTCGCTGTCCGCGCGAGCGGCTTCAGTGTCCGCCTTGGCGGCGGCGGTCTTCACCTCGGCGCGCAGGCGCTCCAGTTCGTTCGCCACTTCCGGAGCCGCGTCATACGACAGGCCGGAATCGAGGCGGATTTTGACCATGGTCATGTCATTTTCCTCTTCGGTTTTCGTTACGGCGTCTGCCGCGTCAAGGTTGAGCCGCGCATTGCCGGCGCGACCGCGTTTCACCACCGCCAGGTGGTTGTATCGGATGTTTCGCTGGACGGCGTCGTACCGCTCGCCCTCCGGGGAGACGCCGGGCGTCTCGTCCAGTTCCAGCTCGTAGCCCAGCGACAATTCCTTGTTGCCGGCGTCGACCGGCGCTGTGTCGAAGATGTGGATATCCCCGAGCATGTTCTCGGTGCCGTCCTGTCGGCCTCCAGACAGCGCCGTGCCGATCATGTGCTGACGCACATTCTTGGCCGTGACCTTGCCGGGGTGACCGTCGGTGATCGGCTTGCCGCGCAGGCTCGCCATGGAGTCGGCGTTGAACACTTCTTCCGGGGGCCGGTACTCGCGCCGGGTGCGCCCAGCGCCATCGCTGTACAGAAAAACGCCCGTGCGGGTTAGCACCGGCGTATCGACGAGGTACCCCTCGTCCGTCCGGGTCGCCTTCAGCGGCGCTCGGTCATATCGCATTGCCATGATTTCTTCCTCAGTGGACGATCAAGGCGTCCAGCTCATCGAACAGCGGCAAGACCGCCTCAGCCCAACACCGGCAACGAATGGGTTTGCCGGGGTGGCCATCTTCCGGGGGCTTGTCCCACTCGAATTCCTGGCCTTCACGCCCGACATGCTCGTCGCGCTCGCGCTCATCCAGGACGCCGCGCCACCGGTATTTCTTGACGCCGATATTGGTCTGGCGGTATTCGGTCAGATCGCCATTCAGCTTGCCGATCTGGTCGCGGGCGATCAGTTCGGCACGCTTGCGCGGTAGGTCGTAGGTTTCGCGGATCTGCTTGGTCATGTCGCGCAGCGACGTGCCATTGCGCACGGCGGCCACTACGCGTCCGTGCAGCGAGTCCAGGTACTGCTCGGGGATCGACTTAACTAGACCGATGTTCTCGGCCTCCCAGGGCCGCAGGATCCTGGACAGGCCGGGCTCCGCCTTGAAGACGTCCACGCCGTAGGCGCGGCGCAGCAGGCGATGGAACTGGTCCTTGTTGTACTTTTCGACACGCCGGGCCACCAGCCCGGCCAAGCCTTCTGCTTGGCCATCCGCCACCGTTGCCGCCCCAAGTGCCTCCATGAAGGCGCGCCGCAGTGACTCGAACCAGCCCTCATCCCCTTCCGGCGTGTTGCGCAGGTCGTCCTGGCGCAGCACCAGGTCCAAGACCGGAATGACGTGCCGCTCAACCGCCAGAATGGCCGCTTCGGCCTGGGTGCGCAGCGCGCGCAGATAATCGCGCTCGTCGCCCTGCGGGTATCGCCACTGCTTAGGTGGCCGCGGCGTACGACGTGGCCGACTCGCCGCCGGCGTCGGGGATGAGGCCATAGAGTCCTTCCTGCTTCATATACCGGTATGCCTCGTCCGTGCTGAGGCCGTTGTCCACCGCCGCGCCCAGCGCATCCATTTCGCGGGCCTGGGCCTCGGCGTTGGCCTTGCGGATATCCGCGTCTTCCTTCGCCGTGGGCGGCTTCAGGGCTGGCCAGGTGATAGACCACGCCTCGCCCTGCCCTTCGCCGCTTCCGGCCAGGCTGCGCTGCGCCCGTATCAGCGAAATCAATCGTTCCAACGCAGGGTTCACCTTCGCCGCCCGGCCCATAGCCACGGTGTTGTAGAAGCCCTCTAGGTCCCCGTCGCCCGTCGCGTTCAAGCCGGCAGCTGACCGTCCGAAGATCTGTGTCACAGGCGCGCCAGCCTCGGCGGCGACGGCAATCTGGAACTCTGCCAGCGTGTCCTTGACGCCGCCCATGTCGGAACTGAGGACCTGGTAGTCGTCCTCAGAATCGACCGCTACGCCATTCAGGGCGTTGCGGACGGCGTCGACCATTTCCACTCGCTTTCGAATGGCCGCTTCCATTTCCGCCTCGATCGCTTCAGCCAGGCCTTTCATCTTGTGCACGGCCTGCTGCTTTTTCTCCAACAGACGCAGCGCCCAGTGCAGGCCTTCGCCGTAGCGCCGGATGGCGCGGAATACCCTGGTCACCGCCGGCCGCCCTGCCCATGGAATGCCTTTGCGGTTGAGCTTCGCCGGCAGCGGGTCACCGGGGACCTCGATAAGTCGGCTTTCATGCACGAAAAACTCGGCCGCAACGGCGCCAGGCGTCTGTGTCCGCACCCGGTAAAGCTCAGGCATCCCGAAATTTGCCTCATTCGGATCCGAGTAGCGCTTTTCCGTAGCCGAAACGTCGTCCAGCGTGAACACCTTCAGCTCCTCGAGCCGATCTAACCCGTCAAGGTTCAGCGGCTCGCGCAGCGCGCGCCCGTCCTTTGCAATTACGACGATCGCGCCTCCTCCTGTAAGCCGCGCCCAGCGCCACGCATCGGCGAGCGCCGGCAGCGCCTTCAGGCGGTCCAGCTCCCCCCGCACGCGGTCGTCACCAGTGATTTCCACGCCACGCGATACCGCCGTGTCGGGGATCATGTCCACCACGCGCGCAGGCAGCCCGCCTTCGGCATACATCGCCAGGTCATCCAGCACGCCTAGGCCGGCCGTCGCCGCACCCAACATGGTCTGGCCCAGCACCGCGCTCAGGTAGCCGTCTTGGTTCATCATTTGCTTGCCAGCGCCTTGAAGCGCCCTAGGTTGCTGCCCGCCGTAGCGAGCATGTCGTTGATGGCATCGACGAGCGGATCCACCTGGTCGTCGTGCGCGTGCGTGTCGTCAGCCGTAAAAGCCTCGCACTCGGTCACGAAGTCGGCCACCCAGGGCGCCTCCTCCGGGATGCACACCAAGCCCGCCTCGATATAGCTCTGCACGTCCATGAGCCGCGTAAGCTTGTCCTTGTCGCGCTCCACACCCTTGACGGGGATTTTCCCGTCGGCGCCGATATCCTGGATCAGCCCGGTACCGCTGGACTTGTCCTCAATAAGCAATTGCCGCAGCGGCGCCGACAGCTTCGGATTGAACGGCTTGTTCTTGGTCCAGAAGTCCACGGCGCGGCGCTTAAGCTCGGGCGCCTGCCATTTCCCGCGCAGCAGGTCCAGCAGATAGATCTTGCCGTCGTCGCCCATGCCCCAGCATTCGAAGACGCTGTAGTCGTTGCGCTCGGCCGTCTTCTGGGCGGTGTCCGCGAACACCTTGCGCGAGACGATCCTCGGCGGCACGACATAACGCCCGAACCACGCACCCTTGATCAGGTCGCCGCCCAGCGGCGCCGGACGCTGCTGGTACTGCGCCGAAAACACGTAACGGCTGACACGTGCCCCATCCTGATCGCCGCCCGCGCCGGCCTCCATAGCGAGCAGTTCGGACAGCGGCTCCTTGTAGGGCCAGTAGCTGAAACGCCCCTTGTCGTCCCTGACGCTGCTGTCGATCTTCGCCTGGACGGCTGCCGGCAAGCCGGCGACGTAGGCGTCATCGATCAGCGCGGGGATGACGACCTGTTCCCAGTCGGATCCAAGGTTGCCGGCCTCAATGAAGCCGGTGACGTCCTCCTGCGCCAGACGCTGCATGATCACGATGATCGGCGTGTCGGGGTTTGCCCGACGGCTTTTCACCGTGGCGATCAGATCCCGGTTTGCCTTGGCACGGCGCGGCTTGCTATACGCGTCGCCAACCTTGAGCGGGTCATCGATGACGATGGCGCCCTGCCACCCGTCCGCCATATGGCCGGCCCGGAAGCCGGTGATCTGGCCGCCGAGCGATACCGCGTAGACACCGCCGGCCTTTCGGCCGTCTACCTCGATGTTCCAGCGCTTTTTGCTCTTGGCATCCGCCGCCACCTTCAACGGCCACAACTCCCGAAACTCGTCAGACTGGACCAGCTCCTTGGCCGTCTGCGAATTCAGCAGCGCCAGGTCGTCGGAATAGCTGATGTGCAGGAACCGGGCGCGCGGGTTCAGCGCCAGGCCGCGGGCCATCAGATTGATGGCCACCAGCTCGGTCTTCGACGAGCCGGGAGGCACGTTGATGACCAGGTTTTTGATGCGGCCGTCAATGACGGCCTGCACCTTTTCGGCTATCAATTCATGGTGCCAGTTGACCCGGAACTTGATGGCCTGGCGGTGCTTGAAGAAGTACCGGCTGAAGAACAGGTGATCCTGCTCGCACATGGCCTTGGCCGTGGCGCGCAGGACTGCTGGGTCAGTAGTCGCGCTGGAGCTTGGCGACGGCGGCGGCGACTTGTGTTTCATCGACCACCACCGTTTTCTGTTCTATCGGGCCGCCGCCGGCGCCCGTGTGCTCCCGTCTGTTCGTGAAGGCGCCGCCGGCTTCCTTAGCCGCTTGCTCAAGGACCGCGGCGGCGCCGACGACGTTGCCCCGGCTCAGGTGCCGTTCGTAGATCTTCCCAAGTTGCCGCAGGCGGTAGGCCTGGTCGGCTATCGGGATCTCGGCCACTTCCTGCCGGAATCGTTGCCGGGTGTCGTTGAACAGCTGGATCCATTGCTTGCTCATCGCCCGGCCCGCGGCTTTCGTCGGGTCGTACTGGGCAACCTGTGATCGGTGCACTTCCAGGCCGAATTCTTCTTGAAGCGCGCGAGCCACCTCGCTGGGACTGTCCCAGCAGGCAAGGGCCTGGACGACGAAGCGCTTGTGCGCGTCGTTGAGCTTGGCCATACACAGTTCTTCCGTGTCGATTTATCGCGGCAGCTGATCTACTTGAAATGCGCTACCATTCCCAGTCCGTTACATTTGGATAGGATATGGGAACCCCGCAAAATAGATCACTCCCAGTGACCGTCGCCTCATCAGATCAGGCTCCGGCTGCGCCGTCCCCTCGGAGCCTGTGGGCTAAGGCGGCCCTCGTCTTCGGCGGATTGGCGTCAGCTGTAGCCGTCGTCTCCGGGATAGCTTTGGGGGGCATATGGATTTACAACAGCGTCGTAGAACGCGGTCGCGAACTAGAGAAAACTGACCAGCTGGCACGCGGCTTAACAGAACTACACAGCGCCAGAGAACAACTCGCGACAGCCCAGAGTCAGATCCAGCAGGTGCGTGCCGAACTCGGTCGACTGATCGCAGACAAAGAGACGTTGACCCAACAACGCGATAGTTTGCGAGCCCAATTGGACACGCAGCAAACCGAAGTTCTTCGGCTCACGCGCCTGCTAACTGCTAACGACAACTGCGCATTTGTGCATCGCCAGATTGAAGCGGTTCAGAAAGCGGTAGACAACCATCTCCCATTTGTCTATGGGGCCGGCGGTCCAGGCTCAGAATACCTGCGAAAGCACCAGATTCTCCTCGACCGATTGAAGGAATATCAGAACCAGTTGGGTCAATGCTCTGGCAGGCCAGCAACGACACGTTAGGACGCCATTCTCAAGCAACATCCACACGCTCGAGCAACGTCCAATCGCGGCACAGCCGGCGCGGTGCCGGCGGCCGCCAGTAGGCGCTGCACCTCCGCCGAAGGCCCGTACCGCGCCACCACGCCCACAAACTCCTCGACATCGTGCCCGACGATCCGCAGCTTCGGCTGGCCTTCTTTGTCGAAGGCGGGCGCGCCATAGGCGTCCTGGCTCTGACCGATGTGGTACAGCTCGTGCTCGACCAGCGCGCAGAAGTCTGCGTCGCTGCAACTGGCACAGTAGTCCGCCGCGAACGTGATCAAGAAGGCCGGCACTCGGCCGAACCAATCGATCATGTGCTGCTCTTGGCGCGCCTTTTGCCAGCCGCCAGCGCGGAACATGACCTGCTCGGCCTGGCCCAGGACGGTGCGGCCGGCCTTTTCGAATGCGGCCGGCGCCCACAGGAACGCCAGGTCCGCATCTACCAGGTGGACGTGGTCCGGATTGTGAAGCGGTCCGCCCGGGGCCAGGATGGTCCGGTGAGTCCACGCGATAATCTCCGGTGCAGGCGTGAATCTCTCCAGCTTTTGGTGCGGAACCGGTCTACGATTGGCCGCCTCATTCATAGTGGCCCCTTTCCGTGATTGACGATATATTCAAGGCCCTCTCACAGGAGACAAATATGACCATCAATACCGAAAGGATCTCGGAAGCGGTAAGCCAACATCTCACTGCAATCGAGGCAGCCACCGACATTGAAACGTTGCGGGATAACTCATCAGCGTTCGGCTACTTTGTCGCGAATCAACTGAAGCTGCTCCAAGACGAAATGAATGCGCAGGAGAAGCGCATCAGCGAGTTGCAGACGTTTGCAATGCGGGTAAGGGCCAAACTTGAGGCCTGAATGAAAAGGCCCCCCGGGACGGACGACCTCGGGGCACGGGTTTGATCTGGTCGGCTGTCGGTCGCGCAGTTACAGCTGCTCGGCCGTCGCCGTCTTTTTAATCAATTCGATCTGACTCATTGCGAGCACATGGAAGATTCCGATGCGCATGCAAGACGGAATGTCGTGTTCCTGTCTGCATCAATCTTGGCCGCGTGGTGGCTTCACCTTGACCTCCCAGGCTTGCTAGCGCTACTCCACGTCGCGGCGCTCGCGGAGGTCGCTACGGCACGCCGGCTATGGCTGGGCCTTGCCGCACTCCTGGCCTACCTGCTTTTGAGGTACCACTTCAGTCCGCAGAGGGTGAGGCATTGGCGCAATGGCGAAAAGCGGGTGAACATTGTTCGCCGAGCCGCATTTTGGCTATACATACGGCACGACCTGGCCAGAGATAGAACCAGCAGAACGTTGGCCGCCTGGGAGCGCCGCAACCGCGAAGCCACCACAGTCGACGAGAAAGCCCCTGCCCGGTTCACCGGAGCAGACGTCGAGCAGTTGACGGTCATTCCGACTGGCTACAACTCAGCATCGATTGAGTACCAGTGGTTCGACGATGCTCCGGGCGAAGCGGAGGAAAGAAACAACATGCGGGCGTTCGACGGCATGGACACCATTCGTATACCGCGTGTGATCGCTCTACCGCTATTCCTGGGGACTTGGTTGTCCAGGCTCTTCATTAGTAGAGCCGGCCTCGAAGTGTCATTCCCGTACTATCTGGGGATTGCCGCGGTTGCTGTTTGCCTATCTAAGTCCGGCATTCAAATGCACGCATAAAAAAACACTGGTTTTTTGGCAGGGACGTTTCATTTGAAAGCAAATTCTCCGCTGAGCATGCGGCCAATGAGCTTCGCCCGCCGTCGTAGTTAATTGGTCTGACTGCGGTCATCTCGGCCCGAAGCCTGCTCAAAGGCTCGCGCCGTCTCGTCAGGAATGTCCGTGCCGATCACATCGTATTTCCATCCGCGCCTCGGCGGCCACGGAACGTTGATCAGAGCAAGCTGCCTTTTGTTGTAACCGCCTTTGGGCGTTTGCCATTGCAGCAGCCAATCGTCAGTGATTGTCATCTCATTACACCTCAAACGAGCGTGCGTTTGTGCGCCCTGCGCTGGGCCACTTATGCGCTTCTGGGCCGATTCTGCATTTGGCAGGTAGGCGAGTCAATGCACCCAGGGGCGGCCGATAGTAGGCGTCGAAACGCAAAACGCCCCGGTTTTTTTGGCCGGGGCATTTCTTTAGGGCGTACTTGCTACGAGTCTGGGCCAATTTTGACCTTTTTGTCCGGATGGGTCAAGTGCCGGCTGAGCCCTGCGGTGTCGCCTTACGGCCTGCGCCCACATGAAACTGCTAAATCGTCGCAATGGAACGCTCCGGATTGATCGCGCCTGTCCCGCGACGTAATATCCGCGAGAAAGCAAACCGGCCGCGTATGCCCACCGTTCTGTAGTTCCTTGACGACAAGAAAAGCTCTGCATGAAGCAAATTGACAGGCTCTACCAATTCCTCGAAATGCACCACAAATGGAACATCGAGTTTCAGGCCGGCGAGTATTCCCGATACCTCACGCATTGCGAAACACCGAAGCAACGCCTCATTACGCTGTTGCATATGGTGGCCCACACGCAATCCCAGCCCAAACTCGCACCACTAGCCAACTTCTGGCGACACCTCGAAGGCGTCGGCTGGGAACATGAAATTCCGTCGATCGAGGGCCTAACCATCGCAATCGAGAAAGTGGGCAGCCCGAGCACCTCCCACGTTGGTCCCTGGGACCGGCTGTTTCACGCCCTAAATAGTGTAGACGGCTGGGGACCCAAGACTTCAGCCCTGTTCGTCAAAGCGTTAATTGGCCTTCACCGTACTGAGCATGCAAATCTTCACTGCATCCAGGATGTGGCTGCCCACCAGGTTATCGCGGATAGTGACCGTGTCTATCTG
>Ga0307412_10001635_pt1 | contig 12355 bp, 17 predicted proteins | sample DK1Cmetagenome_3_FD_203823 | JGI IMG/M metagenome (GOLD analysis project Ga0307412, IMG submission 203823) | Maize rhizosphere microbial communities from greenhouse at UC Davis, California, United States - DK15-C-1 | ecosystem: Host-associated > Plants > Roots > Rhizosphere > Soil | place: USA...
GTGCCACCTCGGTTCTGATCCACATCACCAAAGGCGGCGAGATCAAGGGCGGCGAGAAGTTCAGCGTTGGCGACAGAGCGCACCACATCATCCGCGCGTCCGCAGAGGGTGAGTTCCAGATCGAGCCTCCGACCCGCGAGGCGATTGTCGCAGGATCTTCCATCAACTTCGACTGGCCTTTGGTGCGTTGCCGGATGCAGCCGGGTGGCGATTTCGAGGGTGTCGTCAGGCGCGGCCGATTTGGATCCAAGCAGATCACATTCCTCGAGAGCTTCTCGGGATGAGCGCGACTATGGACATCGATGTTCCTCGCAACGGGCAATTCCAGCGGGAATTCACGCTCGTGGCGCAAGACGAGAGCCCGATCGATCTAACCGGCGCTACCATTCAGGCGAACGCACGGGACATCCCTGGGGGCACCATAATCGCGGCGGCCGTGATCACCATCACGGAGGCGATGAGCGGCAAGTTCGAAATGCTGTGGACCGGCGCGGACTTCGAGTCCTTCGGCAACCTAACCCAAGTCGCCCGCCCTTCTTATGACGTGAAAGTCATCCGCAGCGACATCACTGAGGTGCCGTTCCGCGGTCAACTCAATCTACTTCCGGAGAGCACACCGTGAGCGTTGAAAAGATCTACGTTTCCGGTGCCCGCGGCGAAAACATCGCCGACGTCGCCCGCCGGATCGGCTCGATTGATGGCGTTCCGGTCTCGCCCACGGCCACGGACGGCCAAATCCTCGATGCGCTCGTTCAGGCGGCGGGTTTCAGCCCGTCGCTGCTCGCATCCGTCCAAACGGCCCTCGACAGCGCCTCCCTCGCCGAATTGGCCGCACTTACCGCTCCAGGAGTCTACGCCGATGTCGCTTCCGGTCTCGCCGCGACGGCGGAGGGCGCGACCTTCTGGGTCAAAGAAGACGATGGCCTCGTGCTGTACCGCAAGGTGGGCGGCAGCGCTGAGATGGTCGATATCATCAGCACCACCGTCGACGTGCGCAAATACGGCGCGGATCCAACCGGCACGACCAGCAGCACGGCAGCCTTTCAGCTCGCGACGGATTTCGTTGCCTCACGGGATGGCGGCGTCGTGTTCGTCCCGCCGGGTGAGTATGAGGTGGAAGGTGTCACGCTGCGGGATGGCGTGCATTATGTCGGCCTCAGCAACCTCGCAACAATCCTCCGCCTATCCGCGTCGCCCGCGGCTCACATGTTCTCGGCGGCGCCTGCCGCAACTTTTGGTTCGGGCGGCATGCGCCACATCCAGCTCGATGGCGGCCAGGATCCGAATACCGCCGCGTATGATGCGATCGACTTCTCGAACGTCGACAAGCTCGAAGAATTCCATATCGACAGCCTCCACGTCCACAATTTCCGGCGCGGATTTAACGGATCGCTCGGCACCGGGGTAGGCAACGATCGCTTCCCGGTGATCAGGTTCAGCCGCTTCGAGTTCAACAGCATCGGCGTCTACACCAACGAGCACGCCATGCTCGTGGCGGTCGACCTGCGCAATAACGACGTGGGCCTGGACGGACGCATCAATGACCTGATTTGTGTGCTGGTGAAGGCGAACTACAATCGTGTCGGCGTCTCCGGGAACGATCTGCCGGTCACAAACAGCTACTTCGGCATCTGCACGTTCTTCGCCAATCAGGAGCATGGTCTCAAGCTGGGCACGAACAGCACTGTCATCGGATCGATGTTCTCCGGCCTCAACGATAGTGCGGCACGCGGTGGCGCGGGCGATGTAGGCATCATCGTCGAAGGCGACAGCGTCAACATCAGCGGGGGCAACCGGTTCGGTCAGCAGGTGGCCGGCACCTCGTTCGCAGACGCCGCCATCCTCATCAAACCGATACAGAATCAGGTTCAGCATGGTCCGCAGATCATCGGCAACAATTTCCAGTTGCGCGGTGCCGGGGTCGGTATTCGGCAGGACCTTGATGGGCGCACTAGCCACGGCCTGATGATCCAGGGCAACTACGCCTATTCGGATGGCAGGCGGTTCGCGGTGCTGGAGAAGTGCTCCTCCCTGCAGGTGCAGAACAACAATGCGTTTTACAGCACTGCAATGGCCGCCGGAGAGGCATGGCTAAGCTGGACCGAATTGATCGGCGGGAATCGGATCGTAGGCAACGTGGCCGACAGTCTCGGTGTCCGCGCTACAGGGCATCTTCTTGGCGGCCCCGTCTCGACTCCCGTTCCGGACAATGTGGGATACGAGACCCTCATTGCGGACAACCACGCGCAGAATTTCGCGGCGGGCATCATCGCGATCACCGGCACCGACAATAACGAGATGGTCTACCGCACCAACAAGGGGTTCGTTACGAAGAACTCTGGGGAGGCGGTTATCGCACAGGGCGCGACGACAGCTACGGTCAATCACGGCCTGGCGCGGACTCCAGCTCGCAAGAACATCTCGGCCACCCCGATCCATCCAAACTCCGCTGCGCTGAACTATTACATCACCAACGTCACCGCCACGACCTTCGACTTGGTTTCAACCACGGCCGCGGGTGCGAATGCGGCATTCACATGGCGCGCCGAGGCTGAGACAATCTGATGGAGGTCCGCAAGCTCCAAGCCGCGGTGGGGGTGCCCATTGACGGCATCGCCGGGCGAACGACGTTCACTGCGTTGTTCCGCAAGTGCGGCGCGTCGCTCGACCGGGCGCAGGAGCTTGCTCTCGCCGCTGTGGTTCATTTCCCGGCCTACGGGATCATGGACAGCACGCTGCGGCTCGCCCACTTCATGGCCCAGCTCATGCACGAGAGCGCCTCGTTTCGGTACATGGAGGAACTGGCTAGCGGGCAGGCCTACGAAGGGCGCGCGGACCTCGGCAACACACAACCGGGCGACGGCAAGCGATTTAAGGGCCGAGGCCCAATCCAGCTTACGGGCCGCGCCAACTACCGGAAGTTCGGCCGGCGCATCGGAATCGATCTCGAGCGCCATCCGGAGATCGCGGCCATCCCATCGATCGGGCTGCACACGGCGCTTGAATACTGGCGCGACCGGGGCCTGAACGCGCTCGCAGATGCGGATGACGTTCTGGCGATCACGCGAAAGATCAACGGGGGCACCAACGGCCTCGCCGATCGCAAGGCGCATCTGGCGAAACTCAAGGGCTGGCTGACGTAGGGGCGCACGCATGGAACACTTCAACCTGTCCGAATGGCTTACCTCGGCAGGATACACGCTGTTGGCCGCGCTGGGCGGCCTGCTCGGCTACGTCATGCGCGAGCACGACAAAGGCAATCCGCTTAAAGCATGGCGCGCGGCGACCGAAGCGCTGTCGTCTGGCTTCGTCGGATTCCTCGTCATGATGCTCTGCTTCGCGATGGGGCTCGATCCACTGTGGAGCGGCTTCATCGTCGGCATCTTCGGGTGGCTCGGCGCGAACGTCTCGATCCGTCTGCTGGAGCGCGTCGTCTACGACAAACTCGGGATCAAACTTCGGGAAAACACAGACCAGCGGGTGGAGGCCGCAAAGGCGAAGGAGGATTCGCAATGAAGCTCTTCTCATGGCTCGCGCCATTCAAATCGCAGATTTTCGCCATGGTAGGCGTGATCGCAGTCGCCGGCATCGGCGCCTCGATCATCGCCTACGTGCACATCCAATCGCAGCGTGAGACGATCAAGGCGCAGGATGATCGGATCGGCGATCTCGTGACCATCAACAAGGATTGGTCGACGTGGGCACGCCAGCAGCAGCGGTTACGCAACCTGGAGCAGCGGAACGTGCTTCTGCTTCAGGATCAGCTCGCCGCAATCGAAGCGCGATCGGCAGAGCAATCGGAACAACTGAAAGCACTGGAGGCGTCTAATGCCGAAGTTAAGGAATTCCTTGGTCGCCGCATCCCTGATGATTTGCGCCGCCTGCTCGAACAGTAGCGGCGTGAAGTCGGCACCACCCGTCTCCTACGAAGGCGCCCCCGCCGGGCTGACGGCGCCATGCATCGTGCATGACGTTCCGCTTGTTTTCGCGGGCGACATTTTAACGAGCCGCAACCTCTACAAGGAAGGCTTCGAGAAGTGCGCGGCGAAGGTCGATGCCATTCGCAAGCATGACGCGGAGGCGCGGAGGGCCTTGAACATTGTGCCTCGCGCAGATTGAAGCGCTACCGCTTGAGCGCTTGCCGCAAACGATCGTCCGCCAAAACCCTTGCCCCGACATACGCCGCCCCGGCCTTTGTCAGGTGCCGGGTATCATCCGAGAGCAGATCCCCTTGCTTGTTCGTGAAGGGGACCATGTCGCCGATCATAATCCGCTCCATGACGGGAACGAAGTTCCGCGCTGGAACGATTGCAGCGTTCTCTCGTGTCAGAGCCATATCCTCCTCGTCCGGCCGGTTGAGCAGTAAGGTCCGGTCCTCCTCCTGCATAACCCAGTTGATGTTCGTGCCGAATGTCTTGGAGCCGAAGTAGAAGACCGGTTTTTCGCCCGCCCGATTGAGGGTCTTCGAAACGCAGTCCGCGTCGAAGGGACGTCGGAAGCTCACGAACACCGCGGTGCTCTGGCTCATCAAGGGCGATGCGACTGCGCAGGGAATGTCATCGCGGTAGACGATCTCGATCCTGTCGGTTCCGAACGTCTCGACAACCATGTTCACCACGTCTCTGCCGTAGCTATCCCCGACGACGAGTAGTCGGACTGGCTTCTGCGTGGTGAATGCGTCCTTTTTGAAGCGGAAGGCCGTGGGGTTATAGTCGGCCGTTCGACCCCCATCCACCACGGTTGCCGCCAGGCGATGGGGAGCTCCGTGCGCCACATGAAGCCATAGGCCAACGCCGACAAACGCGGTGGTCAGCGGCAGGAATATCGCCACCAGCGCCTTGACGCTCACGCGCCTCTTATCGCGGAAGGGGGCCTCCACGTATCGCCACGACAGGTAGGCGAGCAGCAGCGAAACGGGGATGAGGAGCGACAGGGTCGGCGCATCCGGACGCTCCTTCAGATAGGAGCGCGCGAACGAGAATATGGGCTGATGCCAGAGGTAGGCGCTGTAACTGATGAGGCCAACCATGACCATCGGCCGCCAAGAGAGTAGCCGCCCCACGATGCTATCGCCCGTCGCGTAGAGGATGATGAGCGCGGTCCCGATCACCGGGAACAACCCCCACGATGACGGGAAGGGCGTCTCGGCGGTGAAGGTGAACACCGCGTAGCCAATCATCAGAAGGCCGAGGAGCGCCAGAAAGTCGTTTCGGACAGGATCGGCACGGTTCAGTGCGTAGGCGCACAGCGAGCCGGCGAGCAGCTCCCATGCGCGCGAGTGCGGTAAGTAGAAGTGTCCAGAGCCGAAGAAGTTTGCGCCAAAGTCGGCTGATGCGAGACTGAGGATCGCCAATCCCAGGAGGATCAGTACGATGCGCGAGTTGCGCCATAGGGCCATCATAAGGAGCGGGAACACGACGTAGAACTGCTCTTCGACCGACAGCGACCACGTGTGAACGAGCGGCTTTAGCTCGGTTAGCACGTCCCAATATCCCGTGGTGAACGCCAGCAGGAGGTTGTTCGCGAAGAGCGTGGTCGCGACGAGCGACTGCCCGTAATTTTCCAGCTGGTCCGGGACCAGTAAGAGCCAGGCCGCGATCGTTGAAGGGATCATGACGGCGTAGAGAGCGGGCAGAATCCGGCGCGCACGCCGCTCGTAGAAGCGGGCGATCGAGAACCCAGCGTCGGACTGAAGCTCATTCAGGATGATGCTGGTGATCAGATAGCCCGAGATCACGAAGAAGACGTCGACGCCGACGTAGCCCCCGCTGAATGCGGAAACGCCCGCGTGGAAGAAGATGACCGGGAGCACCGCGACAGCTCTGAGGCCGTCAATCTCATCGCGGTGCGGAAATACGCGTCGCACAGCCGGCGTGGCTACTGGCGCGCGGTCCTCGCCCTCGCCGACAACATCCCGAGGCAGAACTGTCGCCTCAGGAAGTGTGCTGGTCTCTGTCATATTGCCCCCCGGCAGTCCGTAACTTGCGTCCGATCAAGTGTTGCCCCATAGACACGAAAGTTGTCACAAGCTATCGGAAACGGACCCGGGCGGCATGAGCGACGCCATGACTTTCTTTGTAATTGCGGCAGGCGTCTCGATGATCGCAGTGCTGGGGCTGTTGATCAATGCTCGCTGGAGCAAGGACTCTGGTCGGAGGCGGCGGAAAGGGGTGAAGCGCAAAACCCGATGGTGATCTAGTGCCGCCGAGCATGCGCTAACGCCTCCAAGAATCCCCCGTCTGCTCGATCGTCACCTCGCCCGCATACCCAACACACAGCGCCCTAGCCTCCTCCGGCGCCGCGTGCTGCCAGCGGTCGTAGTCATCGGGCCGCAGGATCACCGGCATACGGTCGTGGACCTCCGCCGCCGCCCCCACCGCATCGGTCATCACCATCGAATAGCAGTCGCCCCACTCATCGCTGCCGCGCCAGATCCCGGCGCAGGCGAACACCGGTTGATCGGGCAGGCTCATCCAGGTGCGGGTCATGGCGCCCTTTGGTCCCTCGGCCTCGGCCCACGCGGTCAGCGGGATCAGGCAGCGGCGTTCCTGAAAGCTGTAGCGCCACATGAAGCTGTCGAGGTTGTCGGCCCGGGCGTTGTTGACCGTGCGAGGCTTGATCGGCAGGTCGGTTCGCTTGCTCTTCTGCGCCAGCGGGAAACCCCAGACCATCGTTCGCAGCGTGCCGCCGGCGATCACGAGGCCGGGATAGCCGGGGTAGACTTCCTCGGCCGCGTTGCCTGCGGTGCTCTCGACGCGGAAGAGGCGGGCGATTTCGTCGGCCGAGCGGGCGGTTCGGTAGAGATTACACACCTTCGTCTCCTCGATACCGGACGGGCTCGCCGTCAGCCTCCACCCACGTCTGCATTGCATAATCGTAGCGCTGGCCCTTGAGTTCGCGGCCCTCGGTATAGCTGTCCTTGACGATGTGGCTCAGATCGTGGTCCCATTTCTCTCGTCCGTAGAGCCGCGAATACTCCGCTAGCACGATCCGATGTCGCTCCGATGCATTGCCGGCACTGGCCCGGTAGAGCGCGCGGAGATAGCGGCCCTTTTCTTCATTCGGTCGATCAGCCGTGAAAGTTGGATCGGGAAGCTCGTTTGGCCAACCAATATCGCGCATCATTCGCCGTTCCTGTCATCGAATCGCCCCCGCGACGGTGTAGAACGGACATGGAACAAAGCGCTAGCCTCCCTTGCGCTCCGGCCCCAACCCCTGCTCGCTCGCCAACCGGTCCAGCGACAAGCGCGGGATTTCCACCATGTCGGCTTCAATCCGCCGCAGTTCGTGCAGTGCCGGGATGACCTCGCGCTCGATCAACTTGCGGAGATCGGGCGGCGTGTCGTCGTCGCACATTGCGACCAGGCGCTCGGGCAGGTTGAAGCGCATCAGGCGCTCTCCTCGCCCGCAAGCACGTCGAGCATGCGATTGAAGAACTCGAGCATCTCGACCGCCGTGGTCAGCGGCACCGATACATAGGCATCGGCGAGTGCGGCGTTCACGTCGCCTTCGGTAGCAGCGCGCAGGCGAGCGAGGGTGTCACGGTCCACGGGCAATCCTCCTGAGCCGGGTCGCTACATCAGACCGCATGGAAAAGCGATGCGAGGACGACCAGCGTTGATGTGCCGATCAGCGCGCCGAAGATCCAGCGCTCGATGCGGGTTGCGATGGTTGGCCGCTCTTCGGGTTCGTCGCCCCATGGTTTCATCGGACTATGTTGGCAGGGCGGCGGGGGATTCGCTAGGCGTTAGTCGGCGGAAGATTGGGTGTCCACAGTAACCCCCGGATGGCCGGTCCTCATAATTTCGGCCGCAGCCGGAATTTCATCCAGACGCTCCACCAAGCCCGGCACGTCGACGAGAAGGATGCCCGTACGACCCGCGAAATGCCTCTTGATCTTAAGCGGCTCTTTAGTCGCCACGGCGCTCATGAAGGCCGGGAATTCGTCCGCCATGTATGATGCTATTTGACCGGCGGTCAGGCCGAAGTGCTGCAACTCACAGGCAAACAAGATGCGCAGCACGTCTTCGCGGCGGTAGTGAGCCGCCCTTCCTTGGCCGCTTCCTGAGAATCCAATCCCTGCCGTGCGCTGCAGGTACTTAACATTGGCAGACGCTTTCGTGAAATCGCAAGACGGCACGTCGCCTGCGCGCATGATGATCGGAATGAGGTCGGCAAACTTGATGGTGCCTGGCGGAACGGCCGGTTTCTTAGACGCCCTCTTCGGAGCGCGCTTTGCTGCACAGGCGCGATAGACAGGAGGTGGGGACTCGTCCGACGCAAACACCTTCTCCAACTCGCTCTTGCGATAGAACAGCAGGCCGGCTTTCCGAATTACCGGAAGCTCGCCGCTCTCGGTCATGCGATAGACCTGCCTCCGGTTGAGGCCGAGATAATCGGCGGCGGCAGCGGCGCCTTTGAGTAAGTCGTCTGCTAGTCGTTCAGTCATCGCTTTCATCCTTCATGTGGTCCGCAGATGGTCCGCAAAGTTCGCTTCGTTCGCCATTGATTCACGCTCCGTTCGATAACCAATGGACGCAATCCCGTCGTTTAGAATTGCTTTCCCTCGTTTACACCGAGAGGGTCGGCGGTTCGAGCCCGTCACCGCCCACCACCGGATATCTCGATGTCGCTTTCCGCCGATCGCCCAGCCACGCGTACCGCCACCCGGCTGGCCTTCCTCGTCGCGGGGTTCGGGATGGCGTGCTGGGCGCCGCTGGTCCCCTTCGCAAAGCTCCGAGTCGGCGTCGATGACGGTGAACTCGGCTTGCTGCTGCTCTGCATTGGCCTGGGCTCGATTTCCGCGATGATCGCGACGGGGCCGATCAGCGCCCGCTTCGGCAGCAGGCCGGTGATCGTCGCAGGCGGACTCGCTCTGGCCGCAACCCTGCCGTTTCTCGCCCTCGCGGCCACCCCCGTCGCGCTCGGCGCCGCGCTGTTCGTCTTCGGTGGCGCGCTGGGCTCGATCGACGTCGCAATGAACATTCACGCGGTGGAGGTGGAACGTGCGGCCGCCCGCCCGCTGATGTCGGGCTTTCACGCGCTCTTCAGCATCGGCGGTTTCGCCGGAGCGGCGCTGATGACCGTCTTCCTGACCGCGGGCCTCCCTCCGCTCGCCGGAACGCTCGTTTTCGCCGCACTGATCGTCCCCGCGATCCTCATAGCGTCGCCGCGCCTGCTTCCCGCCACGGCTGGGGAGAACGAGCCACTCTTCGTCCGCCCCCGCGGCGTCGTGCTGCTGCTGGCCATACTCGCGGCCGCGATCTTCCTCGTAGAGGGCGCGATGCTCGACTGGAGCGCTCTCCTGATCGCCGAGGAGGGGCTGGTCGCGCGCGATCAGGCCGGCCTCGGCTACATCCTCTTTTCCATCGCCATGACGATCGGCCGGCTGGGCGGCGACAGGCTGACGGCCAGAATCGGCGACCGGTCGACGCTTATCGGCAGCGGCACGCTCGCGGTCGCGGGACTGGTCGTGCTGCTGACCGCCTCAGCGAGTGCGGTGGCGCTTGCCGGTTTCCTTCTCGTCGGGTTCGGCGCCTCCAACATCGTGCCCGTGCTCTTCCGCCGCGCCGGCTCTCAGGAGACGATGCCGCCGGCGCTGGCCATCGGCGCCATCACCACCATGGGCTACGCGGGAATCCTCGCCGGACCGGCGGTGATCGGGTTCGTCGCACACGGCGTCGGCCTGTCGGCCGCATTCTGGATGCTCGCCAGCCTGCTCTGCCTTGTGCCTTTGTCGGCAGCAGTCGTGACGAAGGGCGCTCGCTGAACGGCTAGCTTGCTTCGGCGATCGCCTCGCGCACGTCCGCGCTCGACCAGTCGTATTCGCCGACGACGCGCCAGACTTCGCGGCCACTGGCGTCGTAGAGCACGGTGGTCGGCAGGCTCTGGCTTTCGAGCGCGAAGCCGAGTTCGAGCTTCGGCTCGATCCACGGCTCCAGATGCTCGAACTGCATCTGCGCGAAGAACGGCTCCACCTTCTCCGCGCCGCCCATGTCCTGACTGACGGTGATGACGCGCAGCGAGTCGCCGTACTCTGCCGCCAGATCGTCGAGCTGCGGCATTTCCTTCACGCACGGCGCGCACCAGGTCGCCCACAGGTTGAGCAGCACCGGCGTGCCCTGCGCCGCGGCAAGGTTGAGCTGATTGCCCGCCGGGTCGGAAACGGTCAGGGCCGGCATCAGCTCGCCCGCGCGGCTGCGGTCGATCACGCTCGACAAGTCCGCCTTGTCCGCCGCCAACGCGCCCTCGCCTTGCGCCTCCTCGGGCGCTTGCCTATCGCAGCCGGCAACAACCAGGGCCAAGGCGATTATCGTGAGCGAAAAGCGGGACGACAGGGACGGCGACACGGGCGGTTCCAATGCGATGTGGGGCGGCAGGTTCGCCGAAGGCCCTAGCGCGATCATGCGCGAAATCAACGCCTCGATCCCGTTCGACAAGGCCCTCTGGCGGCAGGACATCGCCGCGAGCAAGGCGCACGTCGCCATGCTCGCCGCGCAGGGGATCGTTTCGGCAGACGATGCTGCCGAGATCGCGCGCGGTCTCGACGCCGTCGCCGCCGAATACGAGGCGAACGGGGTCCCCGAGAACTGGGACTTCGAAGACATCCACATGACGACGGAGAGCCGCCTCGCCGAGCTGATCGGCCCGGCAGCGGGGCGGCTGCACACGGCCCGCAGCCGCAACGATCAGGTGGCGACCGATTTCCGGCTCTGGGTGCGCGAGGCGATCGATCAGGCCGACGCCGGCCTGGCCGAATTGCAGCGCGCGCTCGTCTCGCGCGCGGACGAGCATGCGGGCAGCGTCATGCCTGGATTCACGCACCTCCAGACCGCGCAGCCGGTCACGCTCGGCCATCACCTGATGGCCTACTACGAGATGGTGCGCCGCGACCGCAGCCGCTTTGCCGATGCGCGGGCGCGGCTCAACGAATGTCCGCTCGGTTCGGCAGCGCTTGCGGGAACGGGCTTCCCGATCGACCGCCAGGCGACCAGCGAAGCGCTCGGGTTCGACCGACCGACCGCGAACAGCCTCGACGCCGTGTCCGATCGGGATTTCGCGCTCGATTACCTGCAGGCGGCCGCGCAGTGTTCGCTGCACCTCTCGCGGCTGGCGGAGGAGATGATCCTCTGGGCCAGCCAGCCGTTCGGCTTCATCCGTCTGCCCGATTCGCTCAGCACCGGCAGCAGCATCATGCCGCAGAAGAAGAACCCCGACGCGGCCGAGCTTGTGCGCGGGCACGCCGGGCGGATCGTCGGCTGCCTCACTGCACTGATGGTGACGATGAAGGGCCTGCCGCTCGCCTATTCGAAGGACATGCAGGACGACAAGCCGCCGGTGTTCGAGGCGGCGGGCCTGCTCGCGCTGTCGATCGCGGCGATGACCGGCATGGTTGCGGAGAGCCGCTTCGATACGGCCCGCATGCGCGCCGCGGCCGAGCTCGGCTATGCCACCGCGACCGACCTCGCCGACTGGCTCGTGCGCGAGGCGGACATTCCGTTCCGCGAGGCGCACCATATCACCGGCGCCGCGGTCAAGCTCGCCGAACAGCGCGGCGTGGCGCTCGACCGGCTCTCGCTGGAGGACCTGCGGGCGATCGATGTGCGGATCGGCGAAGGCGTGTTCGCGGCGCTGTCGGTCGACGCGTCGGTCGCAGCGCGCGCCTCCTATGGCGGGACGGCGCCCGATCAGGTAAGGGAGCGGGTGGCCGAAGCGCGCGCTGCGCTCGGCATGGAGGAATGATGCGCCGGATCCTCGCACCGATGGCCCTCGCCGCCGCCCTCGCCGGATGCGGGCAGAAGTCCGACCTCGAGCCGCTGCCGGGGCAGTCGCTGCCACCCGCGCCTTACGGGAGCGAGGTCCGCCCGACCGCGGAAGACCTGCTCGCACTCGATCCGCAAGCCGCGCCCGAGCGCAGCGTCGAACTGCGCAAGCGCTCGGAAGAGCGCGAGGACGATCCCTTCGACCTGCCGCCGGAATAGCGCCCTTCGCCAAGCTGCGAAGGGCCTGCCTTTCCCCTTTCAAGCAAGGCTTGCTCGACTGCCGCATGCGCACCGGCTAAGCGCCCGCGCATGGACCATTTCCAGCTCAAGAACGGCGTTCTGCACGCCGAGGACGTGCCGCTTCCCGCGATCGCCGAAGCCGTCGGCACGCCCGTCTACGTCTATTCGCGGGCCACGCTGGTGCGCCACGCCCGCGTGTTCCGCGAGGGGCTGTCGGCGCTCGACCGGCCGCACCTCGCCTTCGCGGTCAAGGCGAACCCGAACCTCGCGGTGCTCAGCGTCCTGCGGAAGGAAGGCTATGGCGCCGACGTCGTTTCCGGCGGCGAGCTGACGCGCGCGCTGGCGGCCGGGAT
>Ga0307412_10001636_pt1 | contig 12353 bp, 7 predicted proteins | sample DK1Cmetagenome_3_FD_203823 | JGI IMG/M metagenome (GOLD analysis project Ga0307412, IMG submission 203823) | Maize rhizosphere microbial communities from greenhouse at UC Davis, California, United States - DK15-C-1 | ecosystem: Host-associated > Plants > Roots > Rhizosphere > Soil | place: USA...
ATCGAGGCCAGAGCCTAGACCCAAGCCAGGTAGAATTGGACTTGCCATGTGGGACTCCCTTCAGTGTGTCGCCGGCCTTTTGACCTTTACAACGCCCAAAAGAACATAACAACAAAATTCGTGCCGGCTGTCAGGCTTCAGCGCTGAACAACAAGCTGTTTGCATCATTCAAACTGTTGGCCAGTTTCAGAACTTCTTCGTTCGGGATCTGGCGAATCACTTCACCGGAGCCACTGGCAATCACTTTGACTACTACTTTGCCTGAAGGCTCATCAATAGAGAACTCCAGGTTGCGCTTGACCGACTGGACGAACTTCTCGATTTCCTGAACGGCCTTCTTGAGTTTGTCCTGCTCGGCGGCAGCGTCTTTAGGCGCTTGCTTGACCGGGGTTACGGTAGCAACGTCGGCTTGAGGCTTCTCCACGGGCTTGTCGACCACGGTGGGTGCCGGCTTCGCCGCTGGATAAGACAAGTTCAGCTTCACGCTCATATCCATGTCCATCACCTCTTGAACGGAAAAAGCGAGAGAGCACGCAAGCGCACTCCCCCGCTAAAACTCATCCGGCTATTACTGAAGGAGCTTCAGTACAGCGGATGGCAGTTGGTTGGCCTGGGCCAGAACCGAGGTAGACGCTTGCTGCAGAGTCTGCTGCTTGGTCAGTTGTGCAGTTTCAGCAGCGAAGTCGGTATCTTGTACGCGACCCAGTGCAGCACTGGCGTTTTCGTTGATGTTCTGCAGGTTGGAGATAGTGCTGTTCAGACGGTTCTGGGCAGCACCGAGGTCCGCACGAGCACTGTTGATGGTGTCGATGGCGCTGGTGATTGCGTCCATGGCGGCCGAGAAGTTGGTTTCAGCAGTAGCGCTGTCGGAACCAACGATGGTGATCGCCGAGTCAACACCCAGAGTTGCAGCGTCGAAGCTGGCGCTCAGAGTCAGAGTGATCTGGTTGTCAGAACCGTTGTTCGAACCGACCTGGAAGGTCATGGTGCTAGCGGTACCGTCAAGCAGGTTCTTGCCGTTCAGGTTGGTGCTGTTGGCGATACGGGTGAGTTCGTCGCTCATCTGCGAGAACTCTTTGTTCAGAGCGATACGGTCATCTGCGCTGTTGCTGTCGTTACGTGCCTGGATGGCCAGTTCACGCATACGTTGCAGAATGTTGGTCTGCTCTTGCATCGCGCCTTCAGCGGTCTGCGCCATGGAGATACCGTCGTTGGCGTTTTTGATCGCCATGGTCTGACCGCGGATTTGCGAGGTCATACGGGTAGCGATCTGCAGGCCGGCGGCGTCGTCTTTAGCGCTGTTGATTTTCAGGCCGGAAGACAGACGGGTCATCGAAGTGGAGAGAGCGTCGGAAGCCCGGTTCAGGTTCTTCTGAACGTTCAACGATGTGGTGTTGGTGTTTACTGTTAAAGCCATGACGAATTCCTCGTTGGTTGGGTACTGCGGCTTCCGGCCCTGGCAACCGCCGGGTGTGGCCTAGAGAACCTTCGTAATAGTTATCGTCGGGTTGGGAACTTGCTTGAGGGCTTTTTTCAAAAAATTTACTAGCAGACTGCCATCCCTTGAGAAACAAGGGCTTAGCGGCAAGAAAAGGCTTGGAAAATGGCGTCAATAAATCGCAGGGCAGCGTCACAGGCAAAAAAATAGCGCTTCAGGTCAACCCGAAGCGCTATTTGGATGGACGGGATTCGATCAATCGCGATAAAGAATCGCCGACCCCCACGACAGGCCCACGCCAAAACCGCTGATCGCCACGCGCTTCCAGTCGGCATCCAGAACGTGCTTTTCCAGCAGCAACGGAATGCTCGACGACACGGTATTGCCGGTCTCGACCATGTCCTTGATGAACTTCTCAGGCTCACCCTCGAAACGCCGTGCCACGGCATCGACAATCGCCGCACTGCCCTGGTGGATGCAGAACGCGTCGATGTCGCTGGCTTGCAGGGAGGATTCGTTCAGCAGCTCGTGCAAATGAGCCGGTACTTTGAGCAGGGCAAAGTTGAATACTTGGCGACCGTTCATGAAAAACACACCGTCACTGACCTTTAAGTGCGGAGCGCCGGACCCGTCGGTGCCGAACTTGGATTTGCCCAACTGCCAGTTGGCGCCCTCGGCCATCCAGGTAGCCGTGGCGGCATCGCCAAACAGCATGGTGGTGTTGCGGTCTTCAGGGTCGACGATTTTCGAGTACGGGTCGGCGGTCACCAGCAATCCGTTCTTCAGCCCTGCGGCCTCCATGAAGCCTTTCAGGGCATAGATACCGTAGACGTAGCCCGAGCAACCCAGGGATATGTCGAACGCCGCCACATGGGTCGGCAGGCCGAGCTTGTCCTGCACGATGGCAGCCGTGTGCGGCAGCCCCTCTTCATCACCGTTTTGGGTGACAACAATCAACGCGTCGATGGATTCACGCGAAAGCTGCGGGTTGTTGGCGAACAGTGCGTTCACTGCTTCGACACACAGGTCCGAAGTTTCTTGGTCGGCGTCCTTGCGCGGCAGGAACGCCGAACCAATCTTGCCGAGGATGAACTCTTCATCCTTCTCGAATTTGGCACCCTGAGCGTAGTTATCCACACCAGCGGTCGGCACATAACTCGCTATGCTTTTTATGCCAATCATCATGGCTTCCCGATCATGTACTGCGACTAGGTTCACCCCCAAAAGCTCGGGGGCGCTTTAAAAATGGTTGATTTCCGAGGGGCGGACGCCTTGTCCGGCGATCGAACAGGCCTCCACTCCGGGGAATACAATACAGTGAAGATGCACTTTATGACCTATGCGTCACGCCGTTTTGTTCTGGAAAAGCATTTTTTCATGACAAACGAAGCTCCCGCGATGGCACAGGACGCCGAAAAGAAAACTCGGGATGGCAGCGCGATTCGCAAAAGATGCCGGCAGGTTCTTGCCTGCCGACATGTATGGAAAGCCCCGCAAGGCGGGGCTATGGGGCAGGTCAGTTGAGCAAGTCGGTCCAGGGTACGTTGCGCACCGGGCCGAGGGCGAAACCCGCGCCTTCCAGCGCCAGGTTGCCGTTGTAGAACCGATCCTGGGCAAACGCCCCGGACCACTTCTCGCGCAATGCCGCAAGAGCCTGCGGCGTACTTGCCAGCACGCCGGACTGGATAACCTGCACATGGGGCGTCCATACCGTTAGATACCCGGCCTGACCGACCCTGAGGCACAAGTCGACATCACCCAAGGCCTCGTCGAACAGACCGCTGTCTATGCCGTCAGCCGCTTCGAACAATTGCTTGGCAATCATCAAGCAGGCAAATGACACCGCCGAACAATTCTGCTCGACCACCAACCGGTTCATATAACCTTTGGCGGTCTTCGGCTCGCCGACGAATGCCGAGCCGACGCCGTCATTCAAACCCAGGATCAGGCCGGCCTGGGTGATATTGCCATCACGCTCGACCAGCTTGGCGCCGACCACGCCAACTTCCGGGCGCAACACTTGGTTAAGCAGCGATTCGATCCAATTGACGTTGACCACTTCGCTGTCGGCCGCCAGCGTTACCAGATAATCGCCCTTGGCTTCCTGACTCGCAGCGTTGATCAAGCTCCCCGTCGCGACGCCCGCGTCGATATCCAACAGCCGAACGCGACTAGCCTGGTGCCCTTGGCCATCGAGCCAGGTGCGCAGTACAGAATGGTTTGCGGCCTCGGTGGGGACCAGCACTTCGTAACGCTGATATCGGGTGCGCTGCAATACGCTGAGCAGGCAACGTTGTAGCGCCGTCAGATCGCCGATGCCATGGACGATAATCGACACCATGGGGCGCTCGGCAAAGCGGTAATCGATTTTATGCGTACCCGGCACTGCCGCGCTCACATCAGCTTGATAACCACGAACCGCCAGGTGACGCAGCAATGTCTTGCGCTCATCGGCATTGTCTTCCACCGGCGGCGCCTGGCAAATCAACAGAGGCTCATCCAGGTGGGCAAGCCCCTCCAGGCCGTCCTGCTCGATCAGACGCAACAGCAGGTCGAACTCCAACGCATTCTTGAACTCGCGCGAATAACCGCCGAGCCTTACCAACGTCTCGCGGCGTACCAGCCAATGACGGGCCATCAAGGCTGGGGCGCTTTGCAGCAAGTCTAGGTTGAACCCTGGCCGGAACACATCGGCCAACGTCCCGTCAGGCTGGCGCTGGAACTCATCCATCGCCACGGCCTTGCATTGTGGCGCGGCCAGCAATTCCACACCCGCGCGAAACAGGCCGCTGGGTGTCAATTCGTCGCCGGCCTCGGCCATGACCATCCAATCGCAATCGCTCTGACTGACAACCTGGTTGATTTTGTCGACGTAATTGCTTTCGTTGACTTTGACGAAATGCAGGACGCTCTGCGGTGTGGTCTCGGCTGGCAGGTCGCCGGTGGTGAACACAACAATCTTGAACGCCCGGCAATAACCATTGATCACGCTGTCGAAGGTGGCCTGCATCTTGAAGATGTCGGTTTCCAGATCCAGAATCAAAATGCCGAACGATGGCCCTCCGTTGTGAGCAGCCAGGTATTTGGACACTTCCTGGGCCTCACGGGCGCTCGGTTCACGCGCCTCGAGCCAGCGCAGCAATTGACCGGAGCGCGTGGCGTCGAACAACCTCGCGGTATTTTCAAATGCCGCCGCTTTGAGCCGTTGTTCCCAGGCCTGAATCATTTGCACGTAGCGCGTATCACCCTTTGCCTGCATGACCTCATGCAGTTGCTTCACCAGATCCTGGTTGAAGGCATAGCTCAGGAAAGCCCTCGCCAACTGTTGATCAAGCGGCTCGGCGCTGGTGTTGCGCTGGGGGCGAGACAACTCCTTCTGCTTGAGCATGACGGCTTCCAGTTCCTTCAACTGCACCTGCCCGCTCGGCGCTGCATGAAGCAGGAATTCCAGCGCGGTGAGCACGTCAAAAAAAGCCTGGTTATAGAACGGTAACTCAACATATTGCGTCGGTTCGAAACGCCGAACCGGTTCGCCACGCCGCGAATCCCAGGTCGACTCGAACAGTTTTCCGGCCTGCGGCACCGAACGCTCGTCCAGCTTCTTGACAATGGCCTTGGCCTGTTCCCGCGCCGTGGCATCCGTGCCGAAGGCATTGGCCAGGGCCGTGGCAAAACGTTCCTGTTCAGCGACCGCACGCAAGTCCACGGAGCCAGGCGCCGCGGTGGCCGAGCCCTGCGGCTTCGCCACGCGGCTGCGCTCCTGCAGGCCATAGGGGATGTCCAGCAAGCGAACTCGTGCAGCGGCCACCAATCCATAAGAATGGCCGGCCTCCTGCAGCTGAGAATCAAAACCGCCGGGCAACGAAACGTTGCTGTCGCGTAGGGTTTCAGTGCGGGTGACGGCATTCACCAGCGACAGGCAATCTTCAGCAAAAACGGCCAGCCGGGCTTCGGCCGATGGGTCGGAATAATCCTCACAACCCTTGCGATCAAGCACGTAATAATCGATACGGTTGGCATGGGCCTCGAACGCCAGGTTGTAGCCTTGGCAGGCACCGTATTCGGCGTGTGCTTCGAGGAAACCCACCGCTTGTTCGAGCGCTTGGGGCAGCAGGAAACTCTCGGCATCGGCAATCGCCAGGTAAGGCGTCGCGACTCTCTCGACGGCGTGGCGAACCTTGTCGCCAAAACCAGTGGCCGTGGGCACATGCAGATATTGCACGTCAGGGAACGCTGCCGAGGTATCCGCAGCGATCTGGCTCGATGAGTCGATCACCAGCACGGCGAACGAGCTATCGCTGTAGTAGCGCAAAGCCCGCCGCAGGGCAGTCGACTGGTCATGAGCGAGCAGCACCAGGGTAAACCGTTCATTCAATGGCGCAGTCGATCCTGTTGTGGCATTGCTTTGCATATTCATTCCTTAACGAGTGGGTGGCCGCATCGGCGACACCGGGAGTTTCGCGGTTGAACTCATCAATCCGGTAGCCAACCATTGGCCCAGTACTGCAGGTTATCGCCGCGCAAGATAAAGTCGCGCAGCACCACTTCACGTAATTCGTCGCCCATCCGATAACTGGCAATCGGGTCCGCCAGGTGCATACGGATGGCCTCCAGCCATTCTTCGGTGCTGTTGGTGAGGACCCGTGTGCAAGGCAGGTGCCCTCGGTAAGCCTCGGTATCCGAACAGATGACCGGATAGCCACACGCACCGTATTCCAGCAGGCGAAGGTTGCTTTTACAGTCGTTGAAAATATGAAATTCCAGCGGCGCCAAGGCCAGGTCGAGATTCAGGCTGGCCAGCTTCGCCGGATAATCCGCCAGGCTCACGCCTGGGTGAAACTCATGGATATAGGGCTTGAGCAAATCCGGACACATGCCGAAGAAAACCCATTCGACTTCGTCGGCCAATTCCCGTACGACATCCACAATAAGCTCCAGGTCGCCACGGTGGCTGGTGCCGCCCCCCCAACCGATACGCGGCTTGCTGGAGGTTGCACGCCGGCTCCTGAGATGGTTCCACAGGCTGGCAGCCAGCATGTTCGGCACCACGCGGATATCGTGGTGCATGCTCGACAAGACGTCCGCCAGCGGATGGGTGGACACCACGACCCGATCACACAGGGCGATCCCTCGGCGCAACATGTCGTCAAGGTTGTCCGGCATGTTGCGGCGGTGTTCGTTTTTCTCCGGGACCCGGGAAATGTAGTCATCCAATTCATAGATGCGCATGGCGTTGGAGTAAGTCTTGACTTGAGTGATGTCCTTGAACTTACTCACGTTATAGCGGCCCTGAAGGATGACCACATCCGGTGACTGGCGCTCGATGTCGATGATCGAGGGCGTATCGTAGGCCACACGCCCCACGACTCGACCTGCCGCTTCCAGTTCGAACAACGGTTGGCTGACCCGGTAATGCCCCACCGCCGAGGTATTGACCGCCATCCCGAGAATCGAAGGGACGTTGCGGGTGATCAACGGATTCCAGCCGGTACGGGGTCCGGGTTCGAGACTGAAGCTTTTCCCGGTCAGGCTCAGGTTACGGTTGTAGGCAGGATCGTTGGCGATCCTGGGCAACCAGCGCTGATAGAATGCCTCTTGTTCATGCTCCAGCCGCTGCTTCCACGCAGGATCAGGACTGGCTTCCACGCCGGGCGCGGACGCCAGCACGACATCACTGTGAGGCGTGGTGACGATCAGGTAGCCGTTTTTACCGACCTGCTGGCATAGCTCCAGCGAATTGATCCGCTGTATCGTAATGGTCTGATCGAACCCGCCCACTTCCTCCAGAACCTGCTTGCGTATCAATAGGCAGTGATCACCGACGGCGCTCCAGTTCTGCACCGTCTGCAAGCGTTGCATGTAGCCGCCGGATGCCACCGATTCGTTGACGAAAGCCCTGCCCGCCAACCCACCCATTCCCATGATCACGCCGGAGTCGATGACTCGGCCTTGCAGGTTGAGTGTACGAGGGCCGACGATGCCGACCTCAGGACGTTGACCATGATTGAGCAGTTCGTCCAGCCAGGCGGCCTCAAGCACGATGCAATTGGGGCTGAGCAGCAACAGGTATTCGCCGCGGGCCTGTTGCGCGGCGAAGTTGCGGATCACCGCTTCGCTGGCACTTTCGGGATGCGCGAATATTCGCAACTTTTCACTGCCCAGCTCGGCCATTGCACGCAGCCAATGCTGCAGCTCGGCATCTTCACTGGCGTTATCGACAATGATGATTTCGTAGTGTGGATACGCAGTCGTACTGATCAGGCTGTTGACGCAACGCTCCAGCGCGCTCAGGTCAGCCTTGACGCTGATGATGATCGACACCAGGGGTCGCTCGGCGAACAGGTATTCGATACGCGGAATCAACGCCAGCAGCGGCCCAGGGTGCAGTTGGTGCGGCACGCCAATACGCTGTAGATGAGCACCAATCAACTCGGCGTTTTGCTCGATGACTTTCGGCAACGACAACCATTGGGCAAACGAAAACGTCGATTCGACCTGGACTTCCGGAATGTGGCCAATGACCTGCGGCCCATCCGTTTCCACCAGCCGCCAGATCAGGTCATGGGGTGCCAACTCGCCCAGGCTCGAATCGAATCCACCCGAGGCCAGGAATCGGGCACGCTCGAACGCCAGTGTCCGACCGACATAAGGGTAACCGCGCATCAGGTCGAGATTGAAGTCGGGCTTGAAGATCGGCTCCACCGCCTTGTCATCCACCAGCGCACCTTCATCGCTGTAGAGGCAGGCAGCAGCCGGCGAGCTGACAATCCGATCGGCCATGACCAGCAGCGCTGACTCGGTCAAGCGATCGCCGGCACGCAGCAGGTAGAACCAGTCGGCGCCGTCCAGTTGAGGCAACAGCCCGTTGAGCTGCTGCGCCCAGTCGGCTTGCAGGCCAAGGCGCAGGACGTGGTTGTCCACAGCCTGGCGACCATTGGACAACAGCAGCACCGATTCGCAGGCATAGGCTTGGGCAGCGATACTCTGCAAGGTAATGTCCAACGCATAAGGGTCGTCCTGTTCGTCGATGATGACGGGAACGATCTTCGGTCGATAAGCCCAGCGGGCGATCTGCCGGGACAAGACTTGCTTGCGCGATGGACTGAAACGTCGGCATGCCAACCACTGTGGGTAAAGGTCTGCGTAGCTCTCGATGTCAGTGCCGACTTGCGAGTTGATGATGCCCTGCCGATTCGCAATGACCGCGTAGGCGTTGAGCTCTTCCCATTCGGGCGCCCCAGGCTCCCTGGGCTGCCCCAGTGGCTGGTAACGCACCCAACCACTGGCGGGCGCCGGTTCGCCACTGCGCTGGGCGAGCATTTCCTTGAGCCAGGTCATCTCCACCGTGGCCGCCTCGAGCATCTTGGCCTGACGCGCCAGGCGATCCGGATGCAAGCGCTGGCCGCTTCCCTCGGCGAACAGTTGGACCAGGTGACCCCGGCGCAACAGGCAGATGAACAAGGCAAAATCGAGGACCGCCTCGAAGCCTTCGCCAGGCTGCGCCAGCGCGGGCAACAAGGCCTCGACATCGGCGCGGCGCATCAAGGCGCCACTCAAACCGCCGAGAAGTTGACGGGCGCTCTTTTCAAAATACGCCAGCATGTCGGTACCGTTGAACAACGCATCGAACTGCGTGATGCCAGTGTTTTCAAGGCGGACCGGCAAGGCATAGTTATCGACATCGATTAGATGATGCCTGTTGATCACCAGCGATACGTGCGCATGCTCCTGCAGGATGGCCGCCTGTTGACTGACGCAGAACGCCAGCAACTGATCGTCATCGCACAGAAACTTGATGAACTCGCCCCGGGACTCTTCCAGACAGCGCAACAGGTTCTGCTGGAACCCCAGCCGGGTCGGGTTGCGCAGATAACGCACTGCAACCTTGGAGTCCGCAATCAGCTCCTGGACAATCTGCTCGATACCATCGGTGCGGCAATCGTCGCAGATGACAATCTCAAGGTTCTCGTAGGTCTGCTCGAGCGCGCTTAGCAAGGCGAGGCGGAAAAAGCGTGGGCGGTACGCGGGGATGGCAATGCTGACAAGAGGAGCTGATTTCACACGCATGGCTCTCAACCGGTGGGCGCCAACTCGGGCGAGAGCGGGACGTCCGGAATCGTATTAGGTACGGGTCAGGGACCGCTTATAGCGTCACGGTCCCGGCCCTGGATCACACTTTGTTGAACAGGCCCAACTGAGCGATCTTGCTGAACGCCAACTGCGACGCTTGAAGCATAGTCTGCTGCAAGGTCAGGCGCGTCATCACTTCGGCCGGGTCGGAATCACGAATCGCCGACTGGGTCTGCGAGTTGGCCAGGACAAAGCTCTGGTTGGTATCGCTCTGGGTATCGAGCGACTGACCACGCCCACCGACCGAACTCAGTGCACTGGTCAAATGGTCGGTACCACTGGCCAGGTTACCGATAGCCGAAGCCAGTGACGCATTCAGTTTCTGGATGGCGATGTTGTCGCCATTGGCCGGCGTATTCAACGCGGTGCGCAACTGGTTCACGGTGTCCAGGACGTTCTGGGTCTCGTGGGTGTTGACCGCAATGCTGAACTGATCGTTCGCGGCCGGGGCCCCGTTGAGTGTAAAACTCACGCCGGATGCGGTGGCGACGTTGCCTGCAAGGGTACCGCTGGAGACAGGTTTGCTGTCAGCGGTCAGCGGTGCGGCATACAAGTCGAAGTCCGTGGCGCTGGTGAATTTCAGCACGGCCGAACCCGTCGGGAAACTGGCGTGATAAGCCGTCGGATCAGTGATCTGGCTACCCGTGATTTGAGTCGCGGTGGAGTTGCCCGGGCTGCGGGCCGGCGTGAAGCTGTCCGGTTTGGCGGCCAGGGTGAACGTGTGTCCGGGCAACACCGTGCCAGCCACATCGCCCGCGTGCAGGTTGACGTTCAGCGTCAGGTCGATGCCGCGAAAACTCACGGTCTGCCCCGCCTGGCTGTTAGGGTCGATGGCACCGCCCTTGCTGGCTTCGGCGGTCACATCGTTGCCGCCCGAGTCGGTGATTTTCAACTGGGTGCCGCTGACGAACTCAACGGTGTACGGCTCGCCACTGCGGAACTGGCTGTTGTAGCTCACGCTGGACGAGACCTGGCCGTTGGTCAGCACTACACGACCATCATCCACTGGCGGCGCGGTCATGGTGACTTGGGTACGACTGGTGTTGACGGCTTGCTGGAACGCTTCCCAGCCAGTGGTGTTGGTCGCCATCGACATGGTATCGCCGATCGGCAGGTCCAGGGTCACCTGGTCGCCGTTGTAGCTGTAGGTGCCGTCGTCGTTGCGGGTGAACGGCACGACATCGCCCTTGGAGCCGGCGAAGATGTATTTGCCGTTTTCATCCTTGGTGTTCATCAGGCTCAGCAATTGATCCTCGATGGAGCCCAATTCCGAAGCGACCGCTTTACGGTCCGCGTCGGTGTACGCTGCGTTACCGGCGCTCACGGCCAATTCCTTGGCGCGTTGCAGCACGTTGCCGATGCTGGTCATCACCGCTTCGGTCGTGCCCAAGGTTGCCTTGATGGTGGTGACGTTGGCTTCGTACTGAGACAGCATCGAAGCCTGGTTGCCCAGTTGCAGCAGGCGCGAAGCCCCCACCGGATCATCGGCGGCGGTGTTCACGCGCACCAGGCTGCTGGCTTCTTCGCTGGTCTTGACTACCTTGGCGAAGTTTTTCTGGTAGTTCGCAGCCGTGCTTTCGTAAAACTGAGAAGTAGAAATGCGCATGGGCTACGGCTCCTTAAAGACTGTTGATCAAAGTGCTGAAAATTTGCTGCGCCGCCTTGATGATCTGCGAAGACGCGGTGTAGTACTGCTGGAACTTGACCAGATTGCCGGTCTCTTCATCCAGGTCCACGCCGGACAGCGAGTCACGGGCAGTCTTGGCGTTATCCAGGATCGCGCCAGTGGCGGCGCTGTCGAGCTTGCCCTGGGCAGCCTTGGCGCCGACGCCTTCCACCAGTTTGCCGTAGGCATCGTTCAGGGAAATGCCTTTGCTGGCAGTGTTGGTGTCCACGGTCTTGGCGGTCTGCAAGCCGGCCAATGCCGTACCGTTACGGTTGTCCAGGCTGCCGGGCTGGCTGAGACTGATATTGATACCCGCTCCGTCCGATGGCGCGCCGGCGATGGACATGTCGAACGTGACGGTGCGCTGCACCGGCGGTACGGACGAGTCCATGATCGCGGCGCCAGTGGCATCCTTGAGCGGAACGCTCAAACTCAAGGTGTTGCTCTGGCCGGGCTTGATCGTGCCGCTGCTGATCAGGCCGCCCTTGGCGTCGAGCAGTTGGTAAGCCTGGCTGCTGCCACCGGCCGAAATCGCTCCGAACACCACCTTGACCGGCATCGAAGTCTTGATGCCGTTCTGGATGATGCTGGTGGCGGCTTCGTCGTAGATGTCCAGCTTGGTGGTCATGGTCGGCTGGCCGCTGGACGGGATGGTCAGCGTGCCGCTGTCGCCCGGCGTGAGGGCTGCCCCCAGTGGCGCGGCAATCGCCAGGCGCTTGGAGTCGGTCATCTCGGTCTTGATGCTGCCCGCCGCGTTGCGGGTCGGGGTGATCTTGAACGAGTCGCCGGCGGCCGCGGTGCCGCTGGCGAAGGTCAGCGAGAAGCCATCGACCACCGGTGCCGGCGTGGTGGCGGTGTTGAACGCCCCCATCGAGGTGTTATCCGGCAAGCGCTGTACGGTGTAGTCGGTGGCGCTGGTGAAGGTGATCTTGTAGTCGTTGGTGGTCAGCTTGCCGGTGTCTTCGATGGACACGTTGAAGTTGCCGGAGCCTGCGCTGTTGCCCAGCGAGGCGACGCTGCGCTGGCTCATTTGCGCGGCGCTGTTGATGCTGCTGAACAGGTTGGAACCAAACGCACCGTTCTTGTCGATGCCCGAGGCCTGGATGCTGTTCATCTGGT
>Ga0307412_10001641_pt1 | contig 12348 bp, 11 predicted proteins | sample DK1Cmetagenome_3_FD_203823 | JGI IMG/M metagenome (GOLD analysis project Ga0307412, IMG submission 203823) | Maize rhizosphere microbial communities from greenhouse at UC Davis, California, United States - DK15-C-1 | ecosystem: Host-associated > Plants > Roots > Rhizosphere > Soil | place: USA...
CAGCTTGCCCGAAACGACCGCGCCGTCATGGCCCGCGTTCTGAGCGATCTGGCGAACCAGCGCGGTCAGCGACTTGCGGACGATGTCCACGCCGCGGGTCTGGTCCTCGTTCGCGCCGGTCAGGCCGTCGAGAGCCTTCGTGGCATACAGGAGCGCCGTGCCGCCGCCGGGAACGATGCCTTCTTCAACGGCTGCGCGGGTTGCGTGCAGCGCGTCGTCGACGCGGTCCTTGCGCTCCTTGACTTCGACTTCCGAAGCGCCGCCGACCTTGATGACAGCCACGCCGCCAGCGAGTTTGGCGAGACGTTCCTGGAGCTTCTCACGATCATAATCGCTGGTCGTGATCTCGATCTGCTGACGGATCGCGTCGGTGCGGCCCTTGATCGCATCGGCTTCACCAGCGCCATCGACGATGGTGGTGTTGTCCTTGTCGATCGTGACGCGCTTGGCGGTGCCGAGCATGCCGAGCGTGACGCTCTCGAGCTTGATGCCGAGGTCTTCCGAGATCACTTCGCCCTTGGTCAGGACGGCGATGTCCTCGAGCATCGCCTTGCGGCGATCACCGAAGCCCGGCGCCTTGACGGCTGCGACCTTGAGGCCGCCGCGCAGCTTGTTGACGACGAGCGTGGCGAGAGCCTCGCCCTCGATGTCCTCTGCGATGATGAGCAGCGGACGGCCCGACTGAACCACGGCTTCGAGGATCGGCAGGATCGCCTGCAGGTTCGAGAGCTTCTTCTCGTGGATCAGGATGTACGGATCAGCGAGCTCGACCGTCATCTTCTCGGGGTTGGTGATGAAGTAGGGCGAGAGGTAGCCGCGGTCGAACTGCATGCCTTCGACGACGTCGAGCTCGAAATCGAGACCCTTGGCTTCCTCGACGGTGATGACGCCTTCCTTGCCGACCTTCTCCATCGCTTCGGCGATCTTCTCGCCGACTTCACGGTCGCCGTTCGCCGAGATGATGCCGACCTGAGCGACTTCGGCCGAACCCGAAACCGGCTTCGAGCGCGACTTGATGTCCTCGACGACCTTGATGACGGCGAGATCGATGCCGCGCTTGAGGTCCATCGGGTTCATGCCGGCCGCGACCGACTTCATGCCTTCGCGCACGATCGCCTGCGCCAGAACGGTCGCGGTGGTGGTGCCGTCGCCGGCGACGTCGTTGGTCTTGGAGGCGACTTCGCGCACCATCTGCGCGCCCATGTTCTCGAACTTGTCCTTGAGTTCGATTTCCTTGGCGACGGTGACGCCGTCCTTGGTGATGCGCGGGGCACCGAACGACTTGTCGATGACGACGTTGCGGCCCTTCGGCCCGAGCGTGACCTTCACCGCATCGGCGAGGATGTCGACGCCGCGCAGAATGCGCTCGCGCGCGTCACGGCTGAATTTTACGTCCTTGGCTGCCATGTTGGCTGACCTTTCTGATTAGAAGTTGAGGAGAAACGGAAAACAGGGCGGCTCAGCAAACGATGCCGAGCCTGTCGGCGTCAGCCGACAATCCCCAGAATGTCCGACTCTTTCATGATGAGCAGGTCTTCACCGTCGACCTTGACCTCGGTGCCCGACCATTTGCCGAACAGGATCTTGTCGCCGGCCTTGACGTCGAGCGGCGTGACCTTGCCGTCTTCCGCCTTGGTGCCGGTGCCGACGGCGACGACTTCGCCCTCTTGCGGCTTTTCCTTGGCGGTGTCGGGGATGATGATCCCGCCAGCCGTCTTTTCCTCAGCCTCGACACGCTTCACGAGAACGCGGTCGTGCAATGGACGAAAGTTCATACGCTGTCCCTTTTCATAGAACATGTGGAATGGTTGTTAGCACTCGCCAAAGGTGAGTGCCAGCGGTGCTCATATGTGCCTGCGTGACCCGATCGTCAACCACGGCGACGCGAATTTTGCGTCTGTATTGGTGGAATAATACGGGTGTTTACCTGTCCGTGGCGATGCTTTAGCGGGGGCTCTAGCGATGGCGGATCATCCGCCAACAGGAGAGCGGCAGAGTGAAACTCGTTCGGGGTGCTTGGAAGCTTCTGGTCGGGATCAAGGACGCGCTCGTCCTGATCGCGATGCTGCTGTTCTTCGGCGTGCTGTTCGGCGCGCTCGCGGCGCGGCCCGGCGGTTCGACCACCCGGCAGGGCGCGTTGCTGCTCAAGCTCGACGGCCCGATCGTCGAGCAGCCGAGCGAGCCGGGTACGCTCGCCAGCCTGAGCGGATCGCCCTCCGCGCCCGAATATCGCCTGCGCGATCTGGTGCGTGCGCTCGACAAGGCGAAGGGGGACAGCGACGTCAAGGTCGTCGTGCTCGATCTCGACTCGTTCGGCGGCGGCTATCCGGCGGCGGTCAACGAGGTCGCCGACGCGATCCGGCGCGTGCGGGACAGCGGCAAGCCGGTGCTGGCCTATGCCACCGCCTATACCGACAGCGGCTATCGCCTCGCCGCCAACGCGAGCGAGATCTGGGTCAACCCGATGGGCGGTTCGCTGTTCATGGGGCCGGGCGGATCGCAGCTTTACTACAAGGGCCTGATCGACAAGCTCGGCGTCACCGCGCACGTCTACCGCGTCGGCAAGTACAAGTCGTTCGTCGAGCCCTATACGCGCGACGCCGCTTCGCCCGAGGCGAAGGAGGAGGTCGTCAAACTGTATCAGGTGCTGTTCGCACAATGGCAGGAGGCGATCGCCAAGGCCCGGCCCAAGGCCAAGATCACGCCGTTCCTGACCCAGCCCGACAAGGTGATCGTCGCCGCGCAGGGCAATGTCGCGCAGGCCAATCTCGACGCTGGGCTGGTCGACAAGCTCGGCACCCGGCTCGATTTCAACAAGCGCGTCGCGGGACTCGCCGGCGTCGCCAGCGGCAAGGCGGCCGGCACGTTCAACACGATCAAGTACGACGGCTATGTCTCGCGCAATCCGCTGCCGACCGGCGGCGCGGCTGTGGGCGTGCTGACGGTCGCGGGCGACATCATCGACGGCAAATCGACCGCGGGGAGTGCCGGTGGCGATACCGTCGCCAAGCTGCTGCTCGACGGGCTCGCCAAGAAGAACCTCAAGGCGCTGGTGGTACGAGTCGATTCGCCGGGCGGCTCGGCGCTCGCCTCGGAGACGATGCGACGCGCGATCCAGGAGGCGAAGGCGCAGAAGCTGCCGGTCGTCGTTTCGATGGGGTCGGTCGCTGCGTCGGGCGGCTATTGGGTGTCGACCGCGGGCGACCGCATCTTCGCCGAGCCGACGACGATCACCGGCTCGATCGGCATCTTCGGGATCATCCCGACCTTCGAGAACACCTTGAAGAAAATCGGCATCACCACCGATGGGGTGAAGACCACGCCGATCTCGGGCCAGCCCGATATCTATGCGGGCACCAACGCCGAGACCGACGCGATCTTCCAGGCGGGGATCGAGAGCGGCTATCGCCAGTTCATCACCCGCGTCGCCGCCGCACGCCACATGACGCCGCAACGTGTCGACGCGATCGGGCAGGGGCGTGTGTGGGACGGCGGCACCGCGCGCCAGATCGGGCTGGTCGACCAGTTCGGCGGACTCGACGATGCGGTCGCGGCGGCGGCGAAGCTGGCCGGGCTGAAGGCCGACGGCTATCACGCCGAATATCTGGAGAAGCAGCCGGGCGCGCTCGCCAAGCTGATCGCGCGGTTCATGCGCGACGACGATGACGACGCCAAGAGTGACGGCGACGCCTTCACCCGAATCGCCGCGCAGCACCGCGCGGCGTTCGCTCAGGCGCTGGGCGACGTGAAGCGGATCGGCACGGGTGCGGCGATCCAGGCGCGCTGCCTCGAATGCGAAGGACTGGGCGCGACCGCACCGGCACAAGGGGACGTGACGTTGATGAACCTGATTCTGGCGCGCTTCGGATGGTGATCGCGGTTCGCCCCGCCACGCCCGACGACGCTTCGGCGATCGCGGATATCTATCGCCCCTATGTCGAGGCCGCGACGATCTCGTTCGAGACCGAGGCGCCCGACGCCGACGAGATGCGCCGCCGCATGCTCGCCTCGGAGGGCCGCTTCCCGTGGCTAGTGGTGACCGAGGGCGAGGCCGGGACGGTGATCGGCTATGCCTATGCCGGCACGTTCCGCGACCGCCCGGCGTATGAATATACCGTCGAGACCTCGGTCTATCTGGTGCAGGCCGCGCAGGGGAAAGGCTATGGCCGCCAGCTTTACGACGCGCTGATCGACACGGTGCGCGCGCAAGGGTTCGCCCATGCGGTGAGTGTCATCACCTTGCCCAACGACTGGCTGATCCGGCTGAACGAATCGGTCGGCTTCAAGCGGACCGGCGTGCTGCGCGAGCTTGGCTACAAGAACGGCCGGTGGATCGACGTGGGGTTCTGGCAATGCGAACTCAACGACGCGACGATCCCGCCCAAGCAACCCAAGCCGTTCAGCGAGACCGGGATGGTGTGGAATTGGTGAGGGGTGTCGGCGTGCGGCAGGGCTGAGATATTTGGCCGTGCTCGGATCATCTTCCCAACCGTTCGTGCCGAGCGAAGTCGAGGCACCTGCGCGCTGGGCATGTCCCTCGACTTCGCTCGGGACGAACGGATGCGGGCTTGGGTGGGCGTTGACGGCCACGCGCGATGACTGACGCCGCGCCGCTCTGGCAAGGCCCGCTCGCCGGCGTGACGGTGCTCGATTTCTCGCGCGTGCTGGCCGGGCCGGCGGCGGCGATGGCGCTGGCCGATCTCGGCGCGACCGTCATCAAGGTCGAGCCGCCCGGCACCGGCGACGATACGCGCGGCTTCCCGCCGCACCGTGACGGGGTGAGCCATTATTTCCTCGCCAACAATCGCGGCAAGCGCAGCATCGTCATCGATCTCAAGACGCCCGAGGGTGTCGAACTGGCCAAGGCGCTGGCGGCGAAGAGCGATATCCTGATCGAGAATTACCGCCCCGGCGTGATGGACCGGCTTGGCCTCGGCTACGAGACGCTTGCCGAGCGCAACCCGGGGCTGATCTATTGCGCGATCTCCGGCTTCGGCATGACGGGGCCCTTACGCGACAAACCCTCGTTCGATATCGTCACACAGGCGCTGTCGGGCGCGCTCAGCGTCAATGGCGAGCCGGGGGCGATGCCGAGCCGGCTGGGGATTCCGCTCGGCGATCTCGTTGGCGGGGTCAACGGGCCGATCGCGATCCTCGCCGCGCTGCATGAGCGGCACGCGACCGGCAAAGGGCGGCTGATCGACATCAGCCTGCTCGACGGGATGTTCGGAATGCTGAGCTATCTCGCGCAGCTCGCCTTCTTCACTGGCGAAGACCCGACGCCGCAGGGGTCACAGCATCCCAATCTGGTGCCTTACGGCGCGTTTCCCGCGAGCGACGGGTCGATCATCATCGCCTGCCTGACCGATGCATTTTGGGCACGGATCTGCGCGGCGCTGGGGCAGCCCGAACTGGCGACCGACTCACGGTACGCCACCACCGAGCGGCGGCGCGACGCGCGGGGCGAGGTCAATGCTTTGATCTCGGCGTTCACCGAAGCGCGGTCCGTCGCCGAACTGGTCGCGCTGTTCAGCGCGCATCAGGTGCCGAACGCGCCGATCCTCGGCGTTGGCGAAGCGCTCGCGCAGCCGCAGGCGGTGGCGCGCGAGATGGTGGTCGAGGTCGATCACCGCACCCTGGGGCGCATCCCGATCGTCAACCGGCCGTTCCGGTTTCCGGGTGAGACGATGCCGAAGCCAGCCGCCCCGCCCGATCTCGGCGAGCATAGCGACGCGATTTTGCGCGAGATGCTGGGGCTGGACGATGCGGCGATTGCCGCGTTGCGGGCGGGCGGCATCGTCGCCTGAACGGCGTCAGCCGCGTGCCGCCACCCGCGCCTCGATTGCATCCCAGATCAGCCCCGCCACATCGGTGCCGTCGAATGTCTCGATCGCGACGATGCCGGTGGGGGAGGTGACGTTGATCTCGGTCAGCCACTTGCCGCCGATCACGTCGATGCCGACGAACAGCAGCCCGCGCCGCTTGAGTTCCGGCCCGAGTTCGGCGCAGATCGCCTCTTCCTCGGGCGTCAGCACGGTCTTCACCGCCGAGCCGCCGACCGCGAGGTTGGAGCGGATCTCGCCTTCGCCTGGCAAACGGTTGATCGCACCAGCGACGACGCCGTCGACCAGCACGATGCGCTTGTCGCCCTTCGCCACGTCGGGCAGGAACGCCTGCACCATGTGCGGCTCGCGCCAGGCGGTGTTGAACACCTCGATCAGCGCCGAAAGGTTGGCGCCGTCGCTGCCGACCTTGAAGATCGCCTTGCCGCCGTTGCCGTGGAGCGGCTTGATGACGATCTCGCCGTGCTTGGCGAGGAAGGCGCGCGCTTCGTTGAGGCTGCGCGTGACGAGCGTGGGCGGCATGAAGTGCGCGTAATCGAGCACGAACACCTTCTCCGGCGCATTGCGCACGCTGGCGGGATCGTTGACCACCAACGTCTTGTCCGCGATCCGCTCCAGCAGATGGGTCGCGGTGATGTAGCCGAGATCGAACGGCGGATCTTGCCGCATCAGCACCACGTCGGCGTCGTCACCGAGATCGAGCTGGACGGGATCGCCGAAGCTGAAATGGTTGCCGGGCACGCGCTGCACCGTGACGGGGTGGGCGAGCGCCCAGACGCGGCCGTCGGCATAGTTGAGCGCTTCGGCGGCGTAGTGGAACAAAGTGTGGCCGCGCGCCTGCGCCGACAGCATCAGCGCGAAGCTCGAATCGCCGCCGATGTTGATCTGGTCGAGCGGGTCCATCTGGACGGCGACGGTTAACGGCATGGGCGTTCCTCTTGCTTCCGTGCCCCGCCACCATCGTCACCCCAGCGGACGCTGGGGTCTCCCCGGGGCAGGCGCTGCGGCCCACACCGGGAGATGCCAGCGTGCGCTGGCATGACGGACGAGGTTCGCGTTGCAGATAGGGACGCGCGCGCGCGCTGTCACCCGATCCAAGCATTCTCGATATGCCGGAGCGGCACGCCGCGCGCGATGAGGATGACATCGACGCGGATATCGTCGCCGGGGAGCGCATAATCCGCCATCAGCACTTCCGCCGCCGCGGCGACTCGGGCGAGGCGGCGTTCGTCGATCGCGAGGTCGAGGTCGGCGGCGGTGCGGCGCAGCTTGACCTCGACGAAGGCGACGAGGCCGGGGCGGCGGGCGATGAGATCGACCTCGCCGGCTTTGGTGCGAACGCGGCGCGCGACGATCTGCCAGCCTTTCAGCCGCAGCCACCAGCCCGCGATCCGCTCGCCGCGCCGGCCGGCGGCCTCGGCGACGCGGCGGTCCCTCATCCTTTCAATTCCAGTGCCCGCGCGTAGAGTTCGCGGCGGTCGAGGCCGAGCTTCTTGGCGACCTCGCCCGCCGCCTTGGAGGCGGGCAGGCGTTGCAGAGCCTCGGCGAGTGCGGCGTCGGCATCCTCGGCGCTGGCGGCTTCGGGTTCTCCCGGCGGGGCGACGACGATGACGATTTCGCCGCGCGGTGGTGCGTCGGCGTAGCGTGCCGCCAGCGCGGAGAGCGAATCGGTGACCGCTTCCTCGAACTTCTTGGTGATCTCGCGCGCGACCGCAGCGTCGCGGTCGCCCAGCCCCTCGGCGAGCGCCGCCAGCGTCACCGCCAGGCGCGGGCCGGATTCGTACAGCACGAGCGTCGCGCGGATCGCCGCGACTTCGGCGATGGCAGCGGCGCGCGCCTGCGCCTTGGGGGGCAGGAAGCCGAGAAAGAAGAAGCGGTCGGTCGGCAGCCCGGCGAGCGTCAGCGCGGCGATCGCGGCGCAGGGGCCGGGGATCGTCACCACGCTATGCCCGGCCGCGCGAGCATCGCGGACCAGCTTGTAGCCGGGATCGGAGATCAGCGGCGTGCCCGCGTCGGACACCAGGGCGACCGCCTCCATCCCCATCCGCGCGATCAGGCCGGGGCGGACGGCCTCGGCATTGTGATCGTGATAGGGCGTCATGGGGCGCTTCACGCCGATGTGGCGGAGCAATCCCGCCGTCACACGCGAGTCTTCCACTGCGATTACGGCAGCTTGTGACAGGATCTGGGCGGCACGCGGCGACAAATCACCGAGATTGCCGATCGGGGTGGCGACGATATAGAGACCGGGCGCGAGTACAGCGTTCATCGGAGGGGTTCATGACAGACGTGGCAAGGGTACGGCAACCAGGAAGGCCGCTCAGGCGGGTTGCGATCGTCATGGCCGCGATGCTGCTGGCGGGCTGCCAGACGGTGCTGCCGCGCGGCGCGACCGAGCCGGGCCGCCGCCCGCCGCCGCCGCGCCAACAGCCGACTCAGGTCGAACCGGGCATCCCGACCGACACCGCGCGCCACCGTGTCGCGCTGCTGGTGCCGCTGTCGGGGCCGAATGCGGGCGTGGGGCAGAGCCTCGCCAATGCCACGCAGATGGCGTTGCTCGATTCGAACAACCAGCGAATCCGCATCACCACCTATGACACCAATCTCGGTGCCGCCGCCGCCGCGCAAAAGGCGATCGCCGATGGCAACCGGCTATCCTCGGGCCGCTGCTCGGTGACGACGTGCGCGCGGTCACCCCGATCGCGCACCGCGCGGCGGTGCCGGTGGTGGCGTTCTCGAACGATGCCTCGGCGGCGGGGCAGGGTGCGTATCTGATGGGCTATGCGCCGACCCAGTCGATCGCGCGCGTGGTCGATTACGCCAAGGCGCAGGGCATCACCAGCTTCGCCGGGCTGGTGCCCAACGGCACTTATGGCGAGCGCGCCTCGACCGCGTTCCTGCGTTCGGTGGAAAGCGCGGGCGGGCAGGTCGTCTCGCTCCAGACCTATCAGCGCGCGCCGGGGTCGATCACCGCCGCGATCACGCGGATGGGCAAGGATTCGCCGTATCAGGCGATCCTGATCGCCGACAGCGCCAACACCGCCTCGGCGGCGGTGCCGGTCATCCGCCGGATCGGCACGAGCAGCGCGCATGTGCTCGGCACCGAACTCTGGAATTCGGAAAGCTCGATGGCGAACAAGCCATCGCTCAACGGCGCGTGGTTCGCGAGCGTGTCGAACGGGCTGTACCGCCAGTACGCCGCGAAATACCGCGCGCGCTTCGGCGCGGCGCCGTTCCGGCTGTCGAGCCTTGGCTATGATGCGGTGCTGCTGACGATCCGCATCTCGGCGGACTGGACGGTCGGCACGCCCTTCCCCGAGCGGCGGCTGTCCGATTCGGGCGGGTTCGCGGGCATCGACGGTGCGTTCCGCTTCGGCAAGGATGGCGTGGCAGAGCGTGCGCTGGAAGTGCAGGAGATTCGCGGCGGCACCGCCGTGACCGTCTCGCCCGCGCCGCGCGGCTTCGAATGAGCGACGGCGGCATCTTCATCGGTGCAGGTGAGGGCGGGGCGAACCCGCAGAGCCTCGACCTCAGGCGCGCCAACCGCCACGGGCTGATCGCCGGCGCGACCGGCACCGGCAAGACGGTGACGATCCAGGGCATCATCGAGGGCTTCTCGGCCGTCGGCGTGCCGTGCTTCGTCGCCGACGTGAAGGGCGATCTGTCCGGGCTCGCGATGGCCGGATCGCCGCAAGCCAAGACGCATGACGCCTTCGCCGCGCGCGCCAAGGCGATCGGCGACGAGAGCTGGACCTATGCCGACACGCCCGTGCAGTTCTGGGATCTGTATGGCGAGCAGGGTCATCCGATCCGCACCACCATTTCGGAAATGGGGCCGCTGCTGCTCGCGCGGCTGATGGACCTCAACGACGTGCAGGAAGGCGTTCTGACGATGGCCTTCCACGTCGCTGACGCCGAAGGGCTGTTGCTGCTCGACCTCGACGATCTCCAGTCGATGCTGAGCTATTGCGCGGCGCGTGCCGACGAGCTGACCACGACCTATGGCAACGTCTCCAAGCAATCGATCGGCGCGATCCAGCGGTCGCTGCTGCAATTGCGCAGCCAGGGCGCGGAGAATTTCTTCGGCGAGCCGGCGCTGGCGATGGCGGATTTCATTGCCGCCGACGACAAGGGGCGCGGCATTGTCAACGTGCTCGCCGCCGACAAGCTGATGCAGAGCCCCAAGCTCTACGCCACCTTCCTGCTGTGGCTGATGAGCGAATTGTTCGAGCATCTCCCCGAGATCGGCGATCCCGACAAGCCGGTGATGGCGTTCTTCTTCGACGAGGCGCATCTTCTGTTCGACAATGCCCCCAAGGCGTTGCTCGAAAAGATCGAGCAGGTCGTGCGCCTGATCCGATCGAAGGGCGTCGGCGTCTATTTCATCACGCAGAACCCGATCGACGTGCCGGATACCGTGGCGGGGCAGCTCGGCAACCGCGTGCAGCACGCGCTCCGCGCGTTCACGCCGCGCGATCAGGCGGCGGTGAAGGCGGCGGCGACGACGTTCCGCGCCAACAAGGACGTGGATGTCGAAAGCGCGATCACCGAGTTGAAGGTCGGCGAGGCTCTGGTCTCGCTGCTGCAACCGGATGGGTCGCCCGCGCCGGTGCAGCGCACGCTCATCAAGCCGCCTGCCTCGCGGGTCGGCCCGATCACCCCGGCCGACCGCAAGGTGCTGATCGAGACCGATGCGATCGGCGCGAAGTACGACACGCGGATCGACCGCGAATCGTGCGAGGAGATTCTCGCCGCCAAGGCGCAGGAGGCGAGCGCCGCCGCCGCGGAGGCGAGCGCGAAGGATGCGGCGGACAAGGCCGCCGCAGCGCAGGCCAAGGACGACGCGCGCGCCGCCAAAGAGGCCGAGCGCGCGAAGATCGCCGCCGATCGCGCGGCGGCGAACAGCCCCTGGGCCAAGATTGCCACCACCGCCGCGCGCACCGCGACCTCGACGATCACGCGGCAGGTCGCGAACGAAGTGGCCAAGCAGGTGTTCGGCACGGGATCACGACGCGGCACGAGCGGCGGCGGCGATCTCGTCGGCGGCATCCTGCGCGGCGTGCTGGGCGGAATCTTCAAGGGGCGGTAGGCGACGCTGGCGGTTCGGGGCCTTCGCACGAACGGGGGGGGTATTCCGAGCATTCTGTGCCGTGATCTTTTTGCTGACGGGCGAGCCAGCCGCCCAACATGCGAAGGGCAGAGTCGCAGCCGCCCCGCTTGGTACACGCCCTTCGACTTCGCTCAGGGCGAACGGATAGGGGAATATCCGCAGACTACACGTGCGGCGTACGGTCGATGCGCTCACACCAACGTCCGTTCGTGCTGAGCGCAGTCGAAGCACGTGCCCCGCGTGCTGCGCTTGCCCTCTGACTTCGCTGTGCTTGGGATTTCTACTGATCCCCGTCGTCGTCGTCGCCGTCGTGGCCGACCACCCAGGTGTGGTCTTGGTTCTCGATCCGCGACCGGATCTTCTTGCCGTTCGCGTCGCGCGCTGGCTCGTAGCGATAGCGTTGCTCGATCAGCCGGCAGGTGGTGGCGTCGATATCGGGGTTGCCGCTGGTCTTGCGGATCGTGCAGCCGGTGGCCTGGCCGTTGACCTCGACGGTGAAGCTCACCCAGACCGTGCCGCCGACGCGGGCCTTCAGCGCGCTCCTGGGATAGTCGGATCCCCTGATGCGGCCGCTCTTCTGATACGCCTCCGATCCCCCGCCGCCGTCGCCATTTCCCGTGCCGCCGCTGCCGGTACCATTGCCGCTTCCGCCCGCGCCCGTGCCCGGCCCAGGCTTGTCGGAGGCGCCCGAACTCGCCTGCTTGCCCGCCGCCGGGGTCGGCGCGGTGACGATCGGCGGGGGGACCGGCATCGGGATCTTGGGCGGGGGCGCGACCACTTCGGTCGCCTTGGAGCGGATATTGGGCGGGGCCGCCGCGCCGGCCTTGTGGATGCTCGGCTTGGGGCGCGGTTTCGGCGGCGGGGGTGGTGGCGGCGGGACCGTTACGCCGAACAGCTTCAGGTCTTGCGTCACGACGTGCGGTATCGTCACGGTGAAGCCGGTGGCGAGCAGCACCCCCAGCCCGACCTGCAGCACCGCCGCGCCGATAGCGGCTATCACCTTCCTGTCGCTGCTGGCGCGGTATGTCGTCATTGTTGCGTGCCAACCTCGGATCGTGCCGCTAGGTTCCAACGCCAAGCCGCGCCTTTCGTCCAGCCGAATCATCCCGGAGCCTTTGCATGTCTGATTTCCGCGACCGCGCGATCCAGCTTTACGATGCCTTCACCCACGAACATCGTGACCGCCGTGCGCTGTTGCGCGACATGGTGGCGCTGACCGGATCGCTCGCCGCCGCCGAACTGCTGATCGCTGGCATCGCCGCCTCGCCGGCGGCGGCCGCGATCACCGACGCGGCGGACCCGACGCTCGATATCGTCAAGGAGGCTTATGGCGTCGGGCCGGGCAAGCAGATCACCGGCTATTTCGCATCGCCCAAGGGCAAGGCCAACCTCGGC
>Ga0307412_10001643_pt1 | contig 12340 bp, 11 predicted proteins | sample DK1Cmetagenome_3_FD_203823 | JGI IMG/M metagenome (GOLD analysis project Ga0307412, IMG submission 203823) | Maize rhizosphere microbial communities from greenhouse at UC Davis, California, United States - DK15-C-1 | ecosystem: Host-associated > Plants > Roots > Rhizosphere > Soil | place: USA...
CCCGGCCACCCAACGGCAGTATTCTATGGGTGGCCGGGTGGGGGAGCGGGCCGGTGCCGCGAAATGCGTCATGGCGCATTTCCAAAGAGGCTCTCAGAACAATCTATCGAGCCCAAATATACCTGCATAATAATGCAAGTATTAATGCAATATAATGTATCAGCGTGAGGCAGAATTGTTACATTTTGTCTTGACCGCCTGACCCTGCGTCCAGCACCTTAGTTAACGATCGGTTAACTCGATTCCGGGTGCCGATTGGGGACATCGACCAAAAGGGGGTCTGGATGAAGACGAAGACAATCAAGGCGCTGCTCGCTACGGCGGCCGCGCTGGGAATGAGTGCCGCGGCAACGATGCCGGCGGCGGCGCAGACGAAGATCGTACTCAATGACATCGGCGGCGTGACCGGTTCGCCGGCGGAGCTCGGCTTCAAGATCGCTGCCAGCTATTGGGAAAGCGTTCTCACCAACAACGTGACGCTGCACTTCGACGTCGGCTTCGCGCATCTTGGCCCCAACATTCTCGGCGGCACTAGCAGCACGCTCCTTACCAATGTGGGGATCGATAGCTATTACGGGGCCCTCGCCGCGACGGGTACCACGGCGCTGGATGCGACCGTCCTTTCCCATCTCGCGCCGCTGAGCCCCACTGGCAGTGTTTCGGCGATCGTGCCGAACTACGCCAGACCCGCTACGCTCGACGGCGTCGCCGCCACGGGCACGCGGGTCACCCCGGACGGCAAGGCCATCAGCAATACGATGGCGCTCAGCAGCGCGAATGCCCAGGCCCTCGGCGCCGCGGCGGCGGCTGTGGATGCGCAGATCCAGTTCTCCAGCGATTTCGCGTTCGACTTCAACCCCACGGACGGCATCAAGGCCGGCACCGCCGACTTCATCGGCGTCGCCATCCACGAAATGGGCCATGCCCTGGGCTTCCTCAGCGGCGCGGACGACTTCGACTATTCGGTCGGTACCGGCTTCAAGACCGATAATTACTGGTGGGCCTATGCAGCCGACATGTTCCGCTACAGCGGGGATGGCGAGCTCAACTGGGCGTTCGACCAGCCCTCCTACTTCTCGATCGACGGTGGCGAGACCGTGTTCCAGGGGAAGGACTATTTCTCGACCGGCGAGAATAACGGCGACGGCTGGCAGGCTTCGCACTGGAAGGCGAACAACACCTGCAGCAACTATGTCGGCGTGATGAACCCCTATACCTGTGGCGGCCAGATGGACACGGTCACGTCTGCCGACCTGGCGCTGTTCGATGCGATCGGCTGGAACGTGAACGTCGATGTGCTCTCGAACGGCGGCTACAACTTCACCACCAAGCAGGTGGCGCAGGCCTGGATCGCGGCGGGCGGCGCGGTGCCGGAGCCGGAAAGCTGGACGATGCTGATCCTCGGCTTCGGCGCAATCGGTGGCGCCATGCGCTATCGTACGCGGCAGCAGCAGGTCCGCACCGCCTGATCGCTCGACCAGCGGTATGAAGACGGCCTCGCTTCCATCGGAGCGAGGCCGTTTTTTTTATGCGGTCTCCGTGCGTTGCCGTCGATCACCTCCGTTTTGCACCTAGCTTCGCTTCCCTGTCGCCCCTTCGTCGCGGCAAGCAGGTGGCCAGTGAAGCGGCGCGGGGGGCGCGTCCGAAGGGGAGGCTGCGATGGTCAACGGGAGAATATGGCTGTTCGCCTGCGGGGCGGCGGTATCGCTGGGATTGGCGGCGCCGGCATCTGCACAGACCCGGATCGTGCTGCACGATATCGGCGGGGTGACGGGTTCCCCGGCCGATCTCGCGTTCAAGGTCGCTGCCGAATATTGGGAATCGGTCCTCACCAACAACGCCACGATCAATATCAATATCGGGTTCAACGCGCTGGACCCGGGCATATTGGGCAGCACCAGCAGCTATTATTATGACGGCATCACCATCGCCAGCTACCAGAATGCGCTGGCGGTCACCGGCAGCGGCGCGCTCGATGCGCAGGTGGCCAGCCATTTCCAGCCGCTGAGCAGCAGCGGAACGCCCTCGGTGCTGATCCCGGCCTATGACGATCCGGCGCACAAGGACGGGATCGCCACGTCCGGCACGCGCATCGCGCCCGATGGCAGTGTGATCGGCAGCACGGTGGCGCTGACCAGCGCGAACGTGAAGGCGCTGGTCAACAACGTGACCGGCACCGATGCGGAGATCGTCTTCTCCAGCACCTACGCGTTCGATTTCAACCCGGCCGACGGGATCAGCGCCGGGAGCTATGATTTCATCGGCACGGCGATCCACGAGATCGGCCACGCGCTGGGCTTCACCAGCGGCGTCGACATTTTCGATACCGCTACCGGCCCGGTCGAGCATATCGACAACGCCACCGTGGCCTATGGGATGGACCTGTTCCGCTATTCGGCACCGGGCCAGCTCGACTGGCGGTTCAACACGCCGTCCTATTTCTCGATCGATGGCGGCGCGACGGCGTTCGGCGGGGATGCCTATTTCTCGACCGGCGAATATTATGGCGACGGATGGCAGGCCTCGCACTGGAAGGTGGTCGGCGGCTGCACCGGCTTCATCGGCGCGATGAACCCCTATTCGTGCGACGGGGTGAACGACACGGTGACGGCGGCGGACCTGGCGGTGTTCGACGCGATCGGCTGGAACCTCAACGTCAACGTGCTGGCCAATCCTGGCTACAGCGTCTCGACGGCGCAGATCTACCAGACCTATCAGGCGTCGCACGGGCCATTCCTTGCGGTGCCGGAGCCGGCGGCATGGGCGATGCTGGTGGTCGGCATCGGCTGGGTCGGCCGGATGGCGCGCTATCGCCGGCGCCGTATCGCGGTTCGCTTCGCCTGACCGGGCGGTGCCAGGGCCTCACGCCTGCGCGCGAGGCCCTAACCGTCAGCCGCCGATGCCGATCAGTTCGATCTTGAACAGCAGCGTCGCGCCGCCGGGGATCGGGCCCTTGCTGCGGAAGCCATAGCCGAGTTCGGCCGGCACCGCGATTTCGATCGTGTCGCCCACGCCCATCAGCGGCACGGCGATCTGCCAGGCGCGGATCAGCCGATCGAGCGGGAAATGCGCGGGCGGGCCGCCGTACGAACTGTCGAACTCGGAGCCGTCGACGAAGGTGCCGGCATAGTGCAGCGTCACCATGTCGCTCACGGCCGGGTGGGTGCCCGAACCATCGCCCTTCACCCGGCGCCAGCGCAGCCCGCCTTCGAGGACGCGCCAGCCCTGGGCCGAACTGCGGGTGGCCAGCGCCAACGTCTGCGCGTTCTGCCAGCGCAGATCCTGCGAGCGATCGGCGGGGGCCTCCTGCGCCAGGGCTGGGGTCGCGGCGGCGAGCAGCAATGCGCCCGCGACGAGAAGATGCCGCGCCATCAGCCGAGCGCCCGGCCGGCAACGGCGTCGAGCTTCGCGAGCAGTTCCGGATCGCGTGCGGACGGCGCGGTGATCAGTGCCATGTCGAGGCAGGTGTCGATCGGCGAGGGCGTGCGTTCGGCCGGCAGGTTGCGCAGCAGGTGCATCACCATCCGCCTTGCCTTTTCGGCGTTGTTCGAAAGCTGGGCAATCACCTGCGCCACGTCGACGGCTTCCTCGCCTTCGCGCCAGCAGTCATAATCGGTGATCATGCCGACCAGCGCATAGGGCAGCTCCGCCTCGCGGGCGAGCTTGGCCTCGGGCATCGCGGTCATGCCGATGATATGGCAGCCCCAGCTGCGATAGAGATGGCTTTCGGCACGCGTCGAGAATTGCGGGCCTTCCATCGCCAGATAGGTGCCGCCGACATGCGTCTCTGCACCGGCCGCCTGCGCCGCCTCGGCCGCCAGCGCGGAAAGGCGCGGGCAGACCGGATCGGCCATCGAGACATGCGCGACCATGCCGGTGCCGAAGAAGCTCGGCACGCGCCCCTTGGTGCGATCGATGAACTGGTCGGCGATGGTGAAGGTGCCCGGCGCGCGTTCCTCGGCGAGCGAGCCGACCGAGGAGACGGCGAGCACGTCGGTGACGCCCAGCCGCTTCAGCACGTCGATATTGGCGCGGACGTTGAGGTCCGAGGGGCTGATGCGGTGGCCGCGGCCGTGGCGCGGCAGGAACACCACTTTCACATGCCCGACATGGCCGACGAAGCAGGCGTCGGACGGCTGGCCCCAGGGGCTTTCCACCTCCACCCATTCGCCGCCCTCGATGCCCTCGACATCGTAGAGGCCCGAACCGCCGATGATTCCGATCGTCCAACCGCTCATGCGTCACCCTTTGCTGCGTTGCGGCGGGCATAAGCGAAATAGACCACGAGACCCAAGAGGTTCCAGCAGCCGAACCAGAGTTGCGTCTTGGAAGGCAGGCTGAGGAACAGGTACAGGCAGCCGAAGATTGCGCCGAGGCCCACCACCCAGGCGGCCGGCGCGCGGAACGGACGGTGGAGTTCCGGCGAGCGGCGGCGCAGCACCAGCAGGCACAGACCAACCGCGGCGAAGGCGGTCAGCGTGCCGGCATTGGCGAGCGCGGCGATCTCGTCGATCGGCAGAAACGCCGCGAACACGCTCACCACCGCGGCGGTGAACAAGGTGATCCGCACCGGCGATCCGCGCCGTGAGACCTTGGCGAGGCTGGCGGGCAGCAGGCGGTCGCGCGCCATCACGAAGAAGATGCGGCTCTGGCCGAACAGGAAGCCGAGGATCACCGTCGGTAGCGCGACGATCGCGCTGAGCGCCAGGAACTTGGCGACGCCGGGCTGGCCGATCTCGCGCAGGATCAGCGCCAGCGGCTCGGGGCTGTCGGCGAAGCGGGTATAATGGAGCGCGCCGACCGCGGTGAGCGCGACGACCATGTAGATCGCGACGCAGGCGATCATCGATCCGACGATGCCGATCGCGAGGTCGCGGCCGGGGTTCTTGGCTTCCTCGGCAGCGGTGGAGATCGCGTCGAAGCCGTAAAAGGCGAAGAAGATGATCGCGGCGGCGGCCATCATGCCGCGCTCGACGCCGCCGCTGGCGTGCTTGGCATAGCCGAACGGGGCGAACGGATCGAAATGGGCGGTGTCGAAATAGGGCAGGGCGACCGCCACGAAAACGGCAAGCGCGATCAGCTTGACGACGACCAGGATCGCGTTGAGCGTCGCGCTCTCGCGGGTGCCCAGGATCAGCAGCCCGGCGACCAGCCAGACGACGAACAGCGCAGGCACATTGACGCCCCAGTGCGCGATCTGGCCGGCGACGATCTGCGGGCCATGGGTCAGTTCCGGCGGCACGCCCATGCCAAGCAGGAAGGGTGTCGCATAGCCCGACCAGCCGACCGCGACGGTGGCGACGACCAGCGTATATTCGGCGAGCAGGCTCCAGCCGACCACCCAGGCGACGATCTCGCCCAGCGCGACATAGCTGTAGGTATAGGCGCTGCCCGAGGTGGGGATCATCGTCGCCAGTTCGGCATAGGCGAGCGCCGCGCAGGCGCAGATCGCGCCCGCGACGACGAAGGAGAGGATCACCGCCGGCCCGGCGCGGTCCGCGCCGACGCCGATCAGGGTGAGGATACCGGTGCCGACGATCGCGCCGACGCCCAGCGCCACCAGATGATACCAGCTGAGCGTGCGCGCCAGGCGATGCGCGTGCGGCTGGTCCTCCGCGGCGGTGATGGGCTTCAGACGGAACAGACTGGCCATGGATCCTCCCCTGTTTCTTGGCCCGCCGGTGATAGCGGGCGTGGGCGAGGGGGCAAGCCAATCTCCCCTCCCGCAGGCGGGAGGGGGACAAGAAGGGAAGGGGGTACGACGTTATTGCTGCGTGCAGCTCGTCAGCTTGGCCGCCTCGGACGACTTGGCGACCGCATCACCTTCCTGCACCTGATAGAGCTGCGGCCAGCGCTTGCCGGTAACGAACAGCCGCTTGCTGCTCCCGTCATAGGCGATGCCGTTGGCGACATTGTCGGTGCCGCGATCCTTGGGCCCCAGGCCGCTCACGTCGAGAAAGCCGGTGACCTTGCCGCTGGTGGGATCGATCTTGGCGATCAGGTTGGTCTGCCAGATGTTCGCATAGATCTGGCCGTCGACCCATTCGAGTTCGTTGAGATTGGCGACCGGGCAGCCATTGGCGGTTACCCGCAGCGTCGAGGTGACCTGCATCGAATTGGGGTCGAGGAAGCGCAGCACGGGCGTGCCGTCGCTCATGATGATGCCCTTGTCGTTGCGCGTCAGGCTCCAGCCTTCGCCGGTGTACGAAAAGGTGCCGCGCGGCTCGAACTTGTCGAGCCCGTAGATGAAGCCGGTCTTGTCCTGCCAGGTGAGCTGGAACAGCTTGTCGCCCCAGGCGACGATGCCCTCGCCGAAATAGGGGGCCGGGAGCGACGTTTCCTGCTGCACCTTGCCGGTAGCGGGATCGAGCTTGCGGATGACCGATTCGCCGATCTGGCCGGTGCTTTCGTACATCGCGCCCTTCTCGAAGAAGAGGCCTTCGGTGAAGGCGCCGGTGTCATGCGGCAGCGTCGCGACGGCGACGGCGCGGACGACGGGAATGCCGCTCGGCTTGATGCGGGTGAAGGCGAAGGCGGCGCCTCCGACCAGCGCGATCGCCGCCAAGACCACCAACAGGATGCGCTTCATCGGGTATGTTCCTCTCGCCGAGCTTCGGCCGGCACCAAGCCGAAGCTCGGGCCCCGTGTAAACCCCTAGCGCGCCAGATCGCGCCGGACATAGACGAGCAGATGGCTCTCCTCGCGTGGGCCTCGGAACGCCAGACGATAGTCGCGGGCGAGCAACGGTGCCACCACCGCCAGGCTCTGGCGGTTCCAGGGGGAGAGCGGCGGATCCATCGTCACCACCACCGGCGGGCGCGTGGCCAGGACGCGGCGGACCTCCGCAGCCTCGTCGATGCCGGTCGCGCCCTGTTCGGCTTCATAGGCGAGCGTCGAGGGAAAGGCATAGGCGGTCGGCACGCAGGCATGGGCGAGCAGGTACAGCACCGAATCGCCGGCGAAGACATAGGGGCAGCCCTGGCCGGCGTGCGCGGCCATGATCCGCGCGGCGGCGTACGCGGTGGCGCGGTCGTCGGGTTCGATTTCCCAGTGCACGGCGAACAGGATCGCGGCGGCGACGGCGCTTGCCGCCAGCGCGCGGCGCGAGCGGCCGAGGGCGGGCGCGGCGACGATCGCGAGCGGCATCAGCAGCGGCAGCGCGTAATGGTCGAAAAAGGCGCCGATCATCGCGAAGGCGATCAGCGCGGCGGCCAGCCAGCCCAGCGCGAGGGTCAGTTCCGGGCGCCGCCCGGCGGGCTCGGTGCGCCAGCTCCACAACGCACAGAGGAGGAAGGGCGAGAGTTGCGCGATCGTCCCCGCCAGCCGGCCGGCGATCTTCGCGGCGGGGTAGCTCCGGCGCAGCGCCACCGAGGCGAAGTTGGAGAACCAGAAGCTATCGAACGCCGCCGGCCCCACCATCTTGTACCAGGCGATCGCCGCGAGGGTCGGCGCAAGCCCGAGCAAGGCCCAGAGCAGCGCCGCACCGCCAAGCAGCGGCAGCTTCGCGGCCGCGCGGCGGAGATACCAGAGATGCGCGAGGCCGAAGAACGCGCCCTCCACCACCGGCGTGTATTTGGTCTGGATCGCCACGCCCGCGAGCAGGCAGGCGGTAGCGCCTTGGACCAGGATCGCGCGTCGGTCACGATGCGTGGCGAGTGTGGGGAGGCGGAGCGTCAGCCAGCCGGCAGCCGCCATGAGCAGATTGTAGAAGACCGGCGACTGACCGCCGCGACCGCTCAGATATTCCAGCCACAGCAGATAGGCGCAGCCCGCCGCCACCGCACCGATCGTCCGCGCCCCCAGCCGCCGCGCCGAAAGCGCGATCAGGCCGGCGGTGAGCGCGGCGAACAGCGTGGCGGTGAGCTGATAGGCGAGGATGCCGTCGCCCGGCAGCAGCCGCATGCCGGCAAACAGCAGGAACAGGCCGAGCGGCTTGCGATCCCAGAAATCGAGATAAGGCAGCGCGCCGTGCAGCATCCGGTCGCCGACCAGGAGATAATATTGCTCGTCGACATGGATCACCGGATTGCCGAAATCATGCGCGCGCAAGCCGACCGCCAGCACCGCGAACAATAGCATCGCGCCCGCCGATCGCCGCCAGGACGAGGCGGGTCCCGGTGCCAGAACAGGGTGCCAATGTTCCACCGGCCGACCATCTAGTCGGCGCCCCAGAGCGAGTCATTTGCGATATTTTCGTGTCCGTCCGTGTGGAAAATGGGGGGCCGCGTCGTCGCGGCGGCCGCTTTAACCACTTCGAAATTTTTATCGGAATGCAGTGCGGATCGGCCGCCGATGTGTCGTCTTTCGATCGGGTGGGGAGGAACTGGCCAAGCCAGGAAGCGGCCGGCGGCAACGAGTTAGCCGTCGTCTGATTCTGGCGGCGGTCCTCTGCGCCCATTCGAATCGATGGGGCGATCGCAGCATGTTTCTGGATCTTTCGAAGGACCGTTTTGAAGACGCACCGCAGGGCCCGGCGCTTGCGTGGACCGTGCTGATCCCGTTCTTCAACGAGCGCGACTATCTTCCCGCGACGATCGAAAGCCTGGCCCAGCAGACCACGAAGTTCATGCTCGTGCTGGTGGACAATGGGTCGACCGATGGCAGCGCCGCCGTGGCGGAGGCGTTCTGCCGCGCCTACAAGCTCGATTACCTGCTGATTACCGAGCGCACGCCCGGAAAGGTGGCGGCGCTGCGGGCGGGGCTGGCCTGGGTACGGACCCGCTGCGTGGCGACATGCGATGCGGATACCGTCTATCCGCCGCACTATCTCGCCGCGGCGGAGGCGATCCTGTCGCGACCCGGCCATGTCGTCGCAGGTGCCTATTTCATTCCGCCCGAGATCAGCGAGCCGGCGCGCATGACGGAGGCGGCCCGCTTCCTCACCGCCGCGCGGCTGCTGCCCCGGCAATGCCATGCGGGCGGCGCGGGCCAGGCCTTCTGCACGCGCAGCCTGCGCGCCGCGGGCGGCTTCGACGCGGCGCGCTGGAACTTCGTGCTCGAGGATCATGAGGTGATCCACCGGATGATGCCAACGGGCCGCATGGGCTATTCGGGCGAGATGTGGTGCATACCCTCCCTGCGCGAGCGGGACCGCGATCCGATCCGCTGGACGTTGTTCGAGCGGCTGCTGTACTCGGCGGCGGCGCCGATCGCGGGCGACTGGTTTTTCTACAAGTTTCTCGCGCGTCGGCTGCAGCGCCGCCGCCTGCTGAGCAACCGTATCCGTGAACGCCAGTATCAGCATCTCGAAGGACCGGTGCTTGTCCCGTCTCATTCTCTGCTCTGACGACTTCGCCTATTCTCCGGCGATCAGCGCCGCGATCGTCACCCTGGCCCAGGCCGGCAAGATCAACGCCATCAGCTGCATGGCGGTGATGCCCGGCTGGGCGGAGGACGCGCGCATGCTGGCGGATCTCCCGGAGCAGGTCGAAATCGGGCTGCACCTGACGCTGACCGGCGAGGTGCCGCGCACCCGCATGCCGCGTTTCGCGCCGGACGGCCGCATGCCGGAGATCGATCCGTTGGCGCGGGCGGCAAACCGCTGGAGCGTGCCGCTCGACGAGGTTGCGATGGAGATATCGGCGCAGTTCGATGCCTTTTTCGCGGCGCTGCGCCGTCCGCCCGCCTTTGTCGACGGGCATCAGCACGCGCACGCGCTGCCGGGCATCCGCGACCTGGTGCTGGCGGAGACCGCTGCGCGCGCGCCGCGTGCCTGGGTGCGCGACTGCACCGACACGCCGGCCGCGCTGCTGCTCCGTCCGTTCGCCGGCAAGGCGATCGGCAGCGCCTGGCACAGCCGCGGCCTGCGCAAGGCCGCCGCCGCGCTGGGGCTGCGGACCAACCGGGGCTTTGCCGGCCATTATGATTTCCGGCGCGATTATGCGGCGCTGTTCCCGCGCTTCCTGCGCCATCCCGGTCCCATGCATCTGGTGATGTGCCATCCCGGCGCGGGGGAGCGGGCCGGCGACACCATCGCTGCGGCGCGAATTGTCGAAGCCAAGGCCTTGCACCGGCTGCCGATCGCCGACATTGCTGCTGCCGAGGGGCTGGCGTTTTCTGCCTGATCCTCGCCGGGGATCGGAAAGGCAGTGAGCGAGGGCGGGCTGAAGGCGGTGTTCCTGGCGCAGCGAGCGATGCTGCTGCGCCTGCTCGTCGCGCGGCTGGGCAACCGCGACGATGCCGAGGATGCGCTGCAGGACATGTGGTTGCGAATCGACCAGCTTGCCGAACAGCCGATCGCCCAGCCGGCGGCGTTCCTCTACCGCGTCGCCGCCAACCTCGCCACCGATCGACGGATCGCCGCGGGACGGCGTGGGAGCCGCGACGCAGGCTGGATGGAAACCCAGCCGGGTGCCGAGGAAGTGCCGGACGCCGAGCGCGCGCTGGTCGCCCGCAGCGAATGGCAGGCGGTGGAGGAAACCATTGCCGACATGCCCGAGCGCATGGCGACCGCGCTTCGCCTGTTCCGGCTGGAAGAGCGGCCCCAGCGCGCGATCGCCGAGCAGCTGGGGATCAGCGTGAGCGGCGTCGAGAAACTTCTGCAACGCGCGTACAAGAAAATTCAGGAGCGCCTCGATTCCGCCGGTGCGGATTCCGCCGCGGCGCGTCGTCTCGATAGGGAAAGGGGTTCCGACCTTGCAGGTTGAGACGGCAGACGCGATCGAGACGGCGATTGCCTGGCAGCTGCGGCTGGCGGAGGCGGATGAGGCCGGCTGGGCCGCGTTCGTCGCGTGGCTGGAGGCGAGTCCTCGGCATGCCGAAGCCTATGATCGGATCGCCACTGCCGACCGCCTGATCGCCGGCGCCCGCTTCCCCGAACCCGCCCTGCTGGCGGAGAACGACAATCGGCCGACCCGGCGATGGTTGCTGGCAGGTGGCGCCATGGCTGCCGCTGCGGCGGTCGCGCTGGCGGTGGTGCCGTCGATGCTCCCACGCAGCCAGGCCTATCAGGTCGCGACGCGCGACGGCGAGCGCCAGACGATCGCGCTGGCCGACGGCACGAAGATCGAACTCAGCGGCGGCACCCGGATGACGCTGGATCGCGCCAATCCGCGCGTGGCGACGCTCAATCGGGGCGAGGCGCTGTTCCATGTCCGGCACGATCAGGCGGCACCCTTCACGCTCAAGGTCGGCGGCGTCGCGGTGCAGGACCTGGGAACGGTGTTCAATGTGACGCGTCTGGCGGGACACGTGACCGTTGCCGTCCAGGAAGGATCGGTCGCGTTTCAGCCGGGCGACGATGCGGTGACGCTGCGGCCCGGCGATGCGCTGTCGGCACGCGAGGACGGCAGCGAGGTGGCGCGCATGCAGGTCGCGCCCGCGCTCGTTGGCGGCTGGCGCAGCGGGAGGCTCAGCTTCACGGGGCAGCCCTTGGGTGAGGTTGCAGGGGCGCTGAAACGTCTTTACGGCACCGATGTTGCCTTGCGGGGCGCTCTGCCGGGAAGGCCATTTACCGGCGTCGTCCACTTTACGGGTATCGCTGATCGCGATGTTCCGCGCCTGGCTGAATTGATCGGGGCTACGTGGCGACGTGACGGGGCGCAGTGGATTTTGGAGGAGCAAGGGGCCAACGCGCCTTAGTCTCGCGCTCGTCCTGGCGTTGCCTGCCACCCCTGCACTCGCCCAGCGCGCGGCCGTTTCGCTGCCCGCTACCACCCTGGACGTTGCGATCGGCCAACTCGCGCGCCAGACGGGTGCAGATATCGTCAGCACCGATGCGACGTTGCGCTCCATCCATACCCCCGCCGTGAGTGGCATGCTGAGCGTGGACACCGCGCTGAAGCGGCTGTTGCGAGGCACGGGGTACCGCGCGCGGCGTCTGCCCGGCGGGGGCTATCGGATCGAGCGGGAGACGGTTCGGCCCGCGCGCCGGGTGCTTCCTCCAGCGCTGCCGATCGATCCGGGGGCGCCGGTGCAGGGGCCGGAGATCATCGTCACCGCCAGCAAGCAGCGGATATCGCTGCTGCGCTATCCGGGCAGCCTCACCCAGGTACCCGGCCCCACCGCATCGCCGGGCGCCGCGACCGGCACGCTGAGCGACGCCGTGCATCAGGTACCGATCCTGCAGAGCACGCAGCTGGGCGCAGGCCGCAACAAGGTGTTCATCCGCGGCATCGCCGACAGCAGCTTCAACGGCAGCACCCAGTCGCCGACGAGCGTCTATCTCGACGACGTCCAGCTCAACTATTCAGGCCCCGAACCCGGCCTGCGGCTGTACGACATGGCGAGCGTCGAGGTGCTCGAGGGGCCGCAGGGGACGCTCTACGGCTCGGGCGCAATCGGCGGCGTGATCCGGCTGACCTCGAACCCCGTCGACCTGCAGGGGATCGCCACCGCTGCC
>Ga0307412_10001645_pt1 | contig 12339 bp, 12 predicted proteins | sample DK1Cmetagenome_3_FD_203823 | JGI IMG/M metagenome (GOLD analysis project Ga0307412, IMG submission 203823) | Maize rhizosphere microbial communities from greenhouse at UC Davis, California, United States - DK15-C-1 | ecosystem: Host-associated > Plants > Roots > Rhizosphere > Soil | place: USA...
GGGCGCTCCAGAATGAAGCGCTTGGCCGCAAGGCAAACCTGCCCAGTGTTCTGGAAGCGCGCATGGACTGCCGTCTGTACTGCCAGATCGATGTTGGCATCGGCCAGCACGATGAAAGCATCACTGCCACCCAATTCCAGCAGGCTCTTCTTCAGAGCCTTGGCGGCCGTCGCCGCCACGGCAGCACCGGCCCGCATGCTGCCGGTCAGGGTCACGGCCGCGATCCGCGGGTCGGCAATGACGTGGGCGACTGTTTCATTGTCGGCATTGAGGTTGGTGAAGAGGCCTTTTGGGAAGCCCGCGGCCTCATAGGCATCCTCTAGAGCATGGGCAGCGCCCATCACGTTGGGGGCGTGCTTGAGTAGAAAGCCGTTGCCCGACAGCATGATCGGGGCCGAGGCGCGGATGACCTGCCACAGCGGAAAGTTCCAGGGCATGACGCCAAGGATCGTGCCGATCGGAAGATAGGAGACATAAACCTCGTCATCACCATCGATGGTCACCGGTTCGTCCGCAAGGATCGCCGGACCGTTCTCCGCGATCCACTCGATCGTAGCCGCACACTTTTCTACCTCTGCACGTGCAGCGGTGATCGGCTTGCCCATTTCGGCTGTAATGAGCGCGGCCAGCGCTTCGGAGCGGTCGCGAAGTGTTATTGCGAGACGATTATAAGCCGCTACACGCTCGCTCATGGGGGTAGCGCGCCACAGACGGAAAGCCGAAACGCTCAGCTCGAGCGTCTGTTCCACCTCGTTGGCGGTTTGATAGGGATAGGCGGCAATGAATGCTTCATTGGACGGATTGCGCGAAACGCCGCCCGCGGCATAGACAGTGGCGGGGTTATAGTCGGTTGCATTGGTCATAGTAGCCTCCATAATTTGGTCCCCAGCAGCACGGTGTATCGCTGTTCGAGAGGCAATATGGAGATTTACGAAAACCCAAGAAGGCGTCTCGTGAACCTATGACCGGGGGTCCCCGGCAGAACGGCGGGGGATGTACGTCACCAGTGAAAGGTCTGGCCTGCCTTCGGGCGCAAGGGCGACATAGGTGAGTTCCGTGAGACCATGCGTGGGATGTTTTAGCCGCTTCTTGCCCTCGTCGAAGCTCTGGACATGCGTGTCGGGCCACCAGGCACGAAATTCGTCGCTGACTTCGTTCAACTCCGCGATCAGGCGATCAAACGGCTTCTTATCCCGGGCCATCGCACGTGACGCGCGAAAGGTAGAAATCATGCCTCGCGCCATCTGTTCCCAATCGAGGATCAAGGTGCGGTACGGAATATACAGGAAAAGCAGGCGCAGCGTATTGCGCTCATGCGGTTCGAGTGAGCCGTAATCGACGAAAAGACCGGAAATCGCATCGTTCCAAACGAGAATGTCGAGTTGAGGATTACGCACATAGGCAGGGATGGGGTCGATTGCCTCAACCAGCATGCGCAATCCCTCGCTCAAATCCTCGCCGCCGGTGGCCTGAGGCACCACCCTTGAGGACAAAGCGGCCAGATAGGCCGTCTCGACCTGATCAAGCTTAAGAACCTTTGAGATGCGCTGAAGCGTATCGGCCGAGGCCTGGATATCGCGACCCTGCTCCAGCCAGGTATACCAACTCACGCTGACCCCGGCGAGCACAGCAACCTCCTCCCGCCTGAGCCCGGGCGTGCGGCGCGCGCTCTCCGGCAGCCCGAACTCGCCGGGTCTCAACAGGGCCCGTCGACTGGAGAGAAAGGCACCGAGCTCGCGGCGCTGGTCTTGAGTGGGCTTCTTCGATAACATGTTCTACCTACTACCAGTCTGGGCAATCCGACCGGTCGGATCGATGAAAACGATCTGGTTGTTCGTCGAGGATTTGCAAAAGACGTCTTATGATAAGGTTCTTTTCCGTTTGGCATCAAACGGTGAACATCCAACCCACATCTTGTCAACTGCAATCACAACTCCTTGATATGGACGAAAGGGTGGCTGGCAGTTACTTCGAGGTCGTCTGCTAGGAAGGCGGCGTAAACTAGTGTCCACCGGGAATTTCTAGCCAGATATCTGGATGACCGCTTCCCCATGAATAGCGCCTGTCTGCGGAAGCTTCGGTTGCCACCCGGTAAGAAAATCACCCAGTTCCGCCAAAGGCCATCTTTCGAAGCCCTAAGGCCAGCAACGATCTCGTAAAACTGGCATTCGACAAATGGCTCTATCTGCTGCGCTCGAAAGAGAGTCGACGGCTGAGTTGAGAGAGCGGTTTCGACTGATGCTGAAAAGAGGGCCGCCTGCAACTTTTCGCCGGAGTTTTGGAAAACCTCCGAAACCGACGTCATTGCAGTTATAGGCTCAATCCGCGGAACGAATACCTGTCGTATTGACGCAGCGGCCCGATGTTAGACACATTACGCGCGCCACCGCGTCCGCCGCGATCGACAGCGAGGACCGATCGGCATCGGGACGGCGCGACAGCCTACAGTTCCGGCCACGAGATCATGCTGCTCAAGCCGGATGCGATGGGGTAGACTGTAGCAGTGACGGGAAGAACAGGAGCGTACACTGCAGTTCCTCCATTGACGGGAAACACGCCCTCCCTCGAGAGCCGGCAGGACGTCGTTAGTTCCGGACGCACAGGGGATGCCGCGCCTGTCTATCTTTGTTGCCAATGAAGAGATGAAATTTTTCTTTCACCTGATGACATTTTGCGGTATTTCGCAATACATGCTTCACAAGGAGTGTCCGTGGGAGACGTCAGAACACTATTGCTTAGCCAAAAACTGGCGCTTACCCCGTCAGAGGAGAAGATCGTCCAGATTCTCTTGGCCGACTACCCCGCGTCAGGTCTTGGCACCGCAAGCAATCTGGCCAAAAAGGCAAGCGTCAGTGACGCTACTGTCGTGCGCTTAGCAGTCAAGCTCGGATTTGACGGGTTCCCCGATCTTCAAAAGCGGCTGCTTTCCGAGGTGGAGTCCAGATTGCACTCTCCATTGCTCATGATGGAGACCAAACGCCCAAGGGACAGCTCGCAAGGCATCGCTGAGGCCTATCTACACGCTGTCTCGGAAACCATCGACAGAACGATAGGCTCGACCCCTGCAAATACCTACGACAAGGTCTCCAAGATCATCATGGAAGCCAAGGGTCGCGTCGGTTTGGTGGGAGGACGGTTTAGCCGCCACATCGCCGGCATGCTGGCGGGCTACCTGTCGCAGTTCCGGCCGAATGTACAGGACATCGGCATCGTCTCGGCTCAGTCATTCGATATCCTCGTCGACTACGGCAAGCGTGACGTGCTCATCGTCTTCGACTATCGGCGTTATCAGAACGATGTGGTCGCCTTCGCATCTCAGGCGGCCGAGGCAGGTACAACTGTGGTCCTTTTCACGGACCAGTGGCTGTCGCCGATCGCGGAGCACGCGGAGGTGACGATCATATGCCCGCTCGACGTACCCTCCCCTTACGACACGCTTGCCCCAGCGGTCGCGCAGATCGAAGCGCTCGTCGCCCAGATACTCGCTTCACTCGATGACACCACGCGTCGCCGCGTGGAAAACCTCGAAGCGGTCCGCGCGCGCAACGGGGTAACCGTGGATGGAGACGACATCACCGGTACACCGTCTCAACTTGGACCGAAGCGCAAGAAAGATAGCCCAGACAATGCCTAGCCAACTTCTCCGCCGAGACGCGCCATATGTCCCAAGCGAAACGGCACTCTTACTCGTAGACATGCAGCGGATATGGCTTCAACCTGGCCTCGACCCCGATCATCCGGAAAGAGGTCCTGACCATTATTTCTATCGGCAGACTGACTCGGTCACGATCCCGAACAACGAGCGGCTCCTTACGGCGGCGAGGTCGAATGGCATCGAGGTCGTGCACACGATTATCCAGAGCCTGACAGAGGACGGTCGCGACCGCTCGCTCGATCACAAGCTGACGCCCATACACATACCGCCGAGCAACCAAGCGGGTCTCCCTCCGGAAAATCTGGGTCCGGCCGGCGACGAGATTTTGATCCCTAAGACGTCGTCGGGTGTCTTCAACTCCACGAACATCGATTACGTCCTCAAGAATCTAGGCGTTCGCTATCTCATCATCTCCGGAATAATGACCGACCAATGCGTCGATATGGCGGTCCGTGACGCTGCGGATCGAGGCTACTACGTCACATGTGTGTCAGATGCCTGCGCGGCGTCCTCGCAGGAGCGCCATGAAACGGCACTCAAGGCATTCGGCGGTTACTGCTGGGTGGCCGACACCAACACGGTGGTGGAGCGACTTTCAACAAAGGTATCATCATGAGCAACCCTACCGCTTTGACCGGGATTGTGACGACTGACCTCTCCGCGATTACCCGAGGTCGCTTTGTAGCCCGCGAGTCGTTCGAGAAGGCTGTCACGGGCGGTGTCGGCTGGCTGCAGGCTAACCTGTCCCTGACGCCATTCAATGTGATCGCCCACCCCAACCCGTGGGGTTCGTCCGGTGATCTACGTCTGTTGCCAGACGCGAATGCCCGCTTCCGAACTTCCAATACCGGCTCCGAAACCGCCTTCGATCTGGTTCCAGGCAATCTCGTAGAACTCGACGGCTCACCTTGGTCATGTTGCACGAGAACTATTCTTGTTGACGCACTGAACGATCTCAAGGCCCAGACAGGTCTCTCCATCGTCGCGGCTTTCGAACACGAATTCCAGCTTCTGGGAGCGGATCTGCCCAAAGAGCATGTGATGTCTTTCGGTGGGTTGAGGCGGGCAGAAGGTTTTGCATCACAGGTGATGGCAGCGCTCGAGGAAGCTGGCCTAGATCCCGAAGTGATCATATCCGAGTACGGAGAAGATCAATTCGAGGTCACCAATGCGCCCGCGAACGGTGTCGCGGCGGCGGATCGCGCAGTTGCTCTGCGTGAAATCGTTAGGGAGATAGCACGGAACAGAGGTTGGAAAGCCTCCTTCGCTCCCAAGACGGCGCTGTCATCCGTTGGGAACGGTGTCCATATTCATTTCAGCTTCGTCGATTCCCATGGCAAAGCAGTGACCTATGATCCTCGCGGGCCGTCCGGGCTTTCGAGTGAGGCTGCTTCATTCTGCGCTGGCGTGCTTCGGCACCTGCCGGCAATAACAGCGCTCACCGCATCCAGCGTATCGTCCTATTACAGGCTGAAACCACACAATTGGAGCTCCTCGTACACCTGGCTTGGGGATAAGGACCGGGAGGCGACATTGCGGATTTGCCCAACGGTAACGATCGACGGCCGCGATCCCGGCAAGAGCTTCAACATCGAGTATCGGGCGGCCGACGCTACCGCGAACCCCTATCTGGCTCTCGCAGCCATCGTCCGCGCCGGGCTTGAAGGTCTCAAGGAAAAGCTTCCTTGCGCGCCGGTACACGCTGGCGATCCTGAGGAGCTTTCCGAACAGCAGCGCGCCGAAAGAGGCTTGCGTCGACTTCCTCAGAGCTTGTCGGATGCGCTCGATGAACTCAAGAAGGATGCTGTCGTCACCTCCTGGTTCTCCGATGTTTTTCTGGAAACATTCCTCGGCCTGAAGGCATTCGAATTTCATTCGCTTGATGACTTGGACGAAGAGTCGATATGCGCTCGTTACAGGGCAGTCTATTGAGCACTCAGCAATTCGAAGCGGGCGAGTGGCCGGAGCCGGTGGAGGTCCTCAATCAGGCCGGCCATTCGGACATAGTCCTCATCTGCGAGCATGCCTCGAACTACATTCCGGCATCCTTCGATGGACTTGGACTTTCGGATGTCGATCTGAAGAGGCATATTGCCTGGGATATCGGAGCGGAAGCTGTGAGTAGATCCCTCTCAGCTTTGCTCGATGCCCCCTGCTTCATCGGAAAGTACTCTCGCCTGCTGATCGACCTGAACAGGCCGATCGAGAGTGCCACGAGCATCCCGGTTCGGTCCGAAGCCACGGATATTCCCGGTAACGTTCAGCTAAGCCCCGGCGAACGACAGCTACGCGTCGACAGGATCTTCACGCCGTTTCAAGCGGCGATATCCGCGCATTTGGATCGACGGAAGAAATATGGCCGCGCGACAAGTATCGTCGCGATCCATTCATTTACGCCGATATTCCTTGGGCAGGCGCGCCCCTGGGAAACGGGAGTGCTTTTCAACAAGTCGACGAACTTCGGCCGCCATCTCATCGACCGCCTAAAGCAGGTCACAGGGCTGAATATCGGGGCGAACGTGCCCTACGTCATCGATCGGCAGAGCGACTACGCAATTCCGATCCACGGCGAGGACCGCGGATTGGAAGCGGTCCTCGTGGAAATACGACAGGACTTGATCGGGCATCCCGAGGGTCAGGCGCTGTGGGCGGATTATTTGTTCAAGTCGCTGATTTAGCGCGGTCGTTTAACGCGAAACCTCGCTGGCAAATCGCAATAGATAGGGATCGAATTCTGCCGGCCGGTCCCAGAACGGCGCGTGGCCCGAGTTCTCGATGCGGTAGGTTTGCGCTTCCCACAGGTTTCCAAACTTGACCGCTGACACGAAATCGAGGTTTACGAAAGGCTCGTCAGCTCCATTCACGACTGCAATGGGAATGGTCGCTTCTGCTACGATCTGCCGCTGATTGTCGCCCGTGCCGCCGCCAAAGCTCTCGAACATATAGCGCCTTGCGCGGCCATCCGTGCGGCCGACCACATCAAGGAAGAAGCTCTCAAACGGCTCTCCGCATGTGCTGCGAGCGTATGCCTCCACCTCCGCAGGCGTGAATTCCTGCTGACCCGCAAGGTGCATGTGCTCGCTTGGCTTGAAGCCGCTCGCGATCTCATCGGGCGCGACTGGGGGCGTGCCTGTAATCATCAAGCCTTTCATACCGGGAAATCTGGATATCATTTCCAGGCCGATATGGCCGCCCAGTGACCATCCGAAAACCACGGCCTCTTCGATGCCGAGTTTCGCCAGCAACTCCGTGATAGCATCGGCGTACCCTTCCATGCTGTACGTGCGCTTGGGATCAAGCGCGTCCGACGAGTCGCCATGGCCAGGGAGGTCCGGCGCGATTACGCGAAACTTCCAGCCGACCTCGCCGTTCAGCTGATTTTTGAAGACGGCACTACTGCTGCTGTTTCCATGGATCATCAACAATGGGATGCCGGATTCGGCACTCTCACGATAAGCGATCGTCCCGTGCGATGTTTCGAGCTTTTTCACGTCGTCTGCCATTTGCCTCTCCGCAAGTTTGGCTGACACGTTACGAATTCCACTGAACTCGTCAATGAAATCTTCTTTTCATAATTTTACAGGCGTGCTTATATTGAAAAAAGCCAATCATAAAAGGGAACCTTAGATGAGCATCGATATCTCGACACGCTGGAAGACTATCCTCTTGGGCACGGCGCTAGCTGCGGCATTGGCGTCCACCTCTTCGATCGCGCACGCTGCGACTATCAAGATCGGCCTCCTCGCGCCCCTTACCGGTCCTGCAAGTGCTGACGGGCAGGAGTTTCAGCGCGGCGCGCAGCTTGCCGTAGATGAACTCAATGCCGCAGGGGGCTTCAAAGGCGAGAAGTTCGAGCTCGTAGTCGGTGACGTCAAAGATCAGTCGGCGGGGAATGTGACGAGCGCAGTCGAACGCCTGATCGGCGATCCCGACGTGCATTTCATGCTGACCGGGTACGCAAGTCTAACGAACTTCGAAATCGACACGATGGCTGAGGCGGATATGCCTTATGTGATCGCGGCCACCTCGCAGCAGACGCGCGATATCATCGCGCCGGACCCAGGCAAGTACAATTGCTGCTGGTCTTGGACACCGTCGTTCGACGCCTACAACACCGATGTGACCACCTACATCGAGAAGCTGGCCGCGGACGGCAAGATCAAGCTGCCGAACAAGACCGTTGCAATGGTTTCGTCGGATAACGCCTATTCCAAGACGATCTCGGAGGGAATGAAGAAGACCTTTGCCGAAAAAGGCTGGAAGCTTACAGTTGACGAGATGGTACCCTTCGGCGAAGTGACGGATTGGCGGTCGATCCTCGCAAAGGTTCGTCAGGCACCGCCGGACGTGGTGATCAACACGGATTACCTCTCCGGCAATTCGGCCGCGTTCCTGACGCAGTTCCTTGAACAGCCCACGAACAGCCTCGTCTTTCTTCAATACGCTCCCAGCGTGCCTGAATTCGTCGAGCTAACCAAGGAAAAGTCGAATGGGGTTATCTATAACCTGCTCGGCGGATCGCTCGTATCGCCCAAGAATCCGCGTGCGGAAGAGGTCGGCAAGAAGTTCAAGGACAAGTATGGTGTGGAAAGCGGCACATATGGTGTCGCTCTCTATGAAATCGTCAACGTTTACTACGACGCCCTCAAGAAGGTCGGCGATCCAACGGATCACGCCGCTATCGAGAAGGCGATCGGAGAAACAGACAAACAGACAGTTGCGGGCCGCCTGAAGTTTGACCAAGCGACCCATCTGGCAATGCAGGGCGACGATTACATTCCGCTGACGTTCTTCCAGATCTGGGACGGACAGCGCACGCTGATTTCGCCAAGCGCCTATGCAGTCGGTGAGTTCAAGCCACAGCCGTGGATGAAGTAAGCTCGATGAATCTCCTGGAAGTCAGGAACGTCTCCAAGGCCTTTGGTTCGCTCAAGGCCTTGGATGATGTGTCGTTCACGGTGGAAGCGGGTTCCATATTTGGAATCGCGGGTCCAAACGGAAGCGGCAAAAGCACCCTCTTCAACGCAATCACCAACATTCCTTTTGCGCCAGATAAAGGCGAGGTCGTCTTTGAGGGCAACGCGGTCACTGGAATGAGAGCACCGGAGCTCGCAAGGCGTGGTCTCGCTCGCACCTTTCAACGCGAGACGAGCTTCGACAAGCTGACGGTCTTCGAGAATGCCGTAATTGCTGCGACATACGGCAAACCCGATCAGAGCTCGGCGGTGAATCGCCAGAATGCCGAAGAGGCCCTCGAATTGGTGGGCCTGAACCGACGATCGTTTGGCAGGCTGGCGGACGAGCTTTCCGTTTTCGATCGCAAATGCCTCATGTTGGCGACCGCGGTCGCCATGAAGCCCAAGATACTCTTGCTCGACGAACCGGCATCCGGATTGACGAAGCCGGAGATCGAGACTTCGATCGGGCTGATCAAGCATATAGCGCAAAAAGGCATCACGATCGTGCTGATCGAGCACGTTCTGACATTCTTGATGACACTCTCGCAGCAGCTTCTTGTGCTGAACCAGGGAAAGGTTCTTGCGTCGGGAGATCCAAGAGAAGTCATCGGCGACCCGCGGGTCGTAGAGGCCTACCTCGGCACGAGGAGGCACGACGCATGAGCCAACTTTTGGAGATCCGTGATCTCACGTGCGGATACGGTCGCATCGATGTTCTGCACAATATCAGCCTGGCAATCGGTGCGCATGGCAACGTCGGTCTCTTCGGACCAAACGGCCATGGTAAAACGACCCTTCTACGCGCTGTGTCGGGCCTGATCAGGCCGCGCAGCGGGTCCATTTCGTTCAATGGAGCAGAACTCACGACGCTCTCCCCGAAAGCGATCGTCGAGCTTGGCGTAATCCACGTGTCGCAGGGCAATCGGCTTTTCCCTGATTTGACGATCGGCGAGTGCCTCTCGCTTGGCGCTTATACGACAGCCGCGCGGCAACGCGAAGCGGCAAGCCGAGAAGAGGTTCTTTCTATCTTTCCGAAGCTGAAGGAGCGATGGACACAGAAAGTCAGGACACTTTCCGGCGGTGAACGCCAGATGGTCTCGATCGCGACCGCGCTTATGAGCTGCCCCAAGATGCTCATACTTGACGAGCCTACGCTTGGCCTTTCGCCCAAGGTAAAAGAGGAGCTATGCGCCGCTGTTATCAGGATATCCGGCCACGGTGTTCCCATCATTTGCGTGGAGCAGGACGTGGAATTCCTGCTCGAGCTCAGTCAGCACCTTTACCTGATAAACCACGGCGAAGTCGGCGCGGAAATCAAGCCAGGCCAGACGATGGACCACGGCGAGATCATGTCGCTTTACTTTGGCAAGTAGCCAGCGAGGACACACAATGGATGCCGCCGCACAGATTTTCGCCGGAGGTCTCTTCCAAGGCTCGCTGTACGCAGTGATGGCCGTGGGATTGGCCCTTATCTGGACGACCATCGGGGTTTTCAATTTTGCCCATGGCGTTTTGATGATGCTCGGCGCGTACGTCGCCTGGCAGCTTACTGAACTCGGACTACCCTTCTTTGTGGTTCTGCCGCTTTCGGTCCTCCTCATGGCGGGATTTGGCTGGGCGCTCCAGGCGACGGTCGTCCGCCCTCTCATCGGAAGACCGAACATCGTTCTTGTGGTCGTGATCACCACTCTGGCGGCGGCGTCGCTTGTCGAGAATGGTGCCTTGCAGATATGGGGGCCGCGTTCAAAACAACTCCCTGCACTGGGCGACGGCAATACCATGATCTTTGGTGTCGGCATCTCCCTGCATCAGCTGACGATAATCCTCGTCACGCCGTTCGTCCTGCTGGGCCTCTGGCTGTTCCTTCATAAGACCCGTCATGGGCTGGCGCTTCGCGCCGTTGCACAAAACGAGGATGCAAGCCTGCTGGTCGGGTTGAACGTGCGCGCGCTTTACGGGCTGGCTTTCGCCATCTCCGCCGGACTAGCCGCCCTCGCCGGAATTTTCCTGGGAGGTTATCGGTTCATGTCTCCGGTGATGGGTGCAGATCCGCTCCTCAAGGCTCTGATCGTCGTCGTTTTCGGCGGCCTTTCAAGCATCACCGGGCCGATTTTCGCCGCCTACCTCATCGGCTTTTTCGAAGCAATTTGCAGCTACTATTTCGGTCTGTACTGGACACCCGCGCTTCTGTTCGCGGTCTTGATTGTCACCCTTATGATCCGCCCCCAGGGCATGTTCTCCAGTAAAACACGGGGTCTGGCCTGATGTTCAATCGCGAAAACACCGCAAGCCCAGGCCGAGTCCGCTGGCAGGATGAGGCGGTCTTAATGTTGCTCGGGTTCGCCGTATTGGCGCTCCTGCCGTTCCTCGTGTCCGACAGCTACAGCCGCCATATTCTTATAATGGCATTCATCTATGCGATCGTTGCCTCCAACTGGGATTTGAGTTTGGGCTACGGCGGTGTCTTCAACTTCGGTCACCTCGCCCTCTTCGGGATCGGCGTTTATGCGTATGGTTTGCTGACAAAATTTCTGGGGCTGGATCCATGGCTGGCGCTGGCGGCTAGCGGCGTGATCTCAACGTTCGCCGCCATCTTGGTAACTCTGCCGATCCTGCGCTTGAAAGGCATCTACATCATTCTCGTGACATTCGGCTTTGCGCAGCTCGTGATGCAGTTGGTTCTCAGCCAGTCCGACATCACCGGCGGCACACAGGGCATGGTTCGGATCGAGAGCCTCTACATTCCGGGCCACAATTTGATCAGGGATCAGAAGCTCGGTTACTTCTATATCGCCCTCGGCATTCTGGTGCTCAGCACGATCTTCCTTCGTGTGCTCGTTCGGTCGAAAGTCGGCGCGAGCATCATCGCTCTCAGGGATAACGAGGAGTACGCGGTCAGCCGTGGCATTTCTCTCGCCCGTCAGCGCGTGATCACGCTGGCTGCCAGTGCGTTCTTCACGGGTGTCGCAGGAGCATTCTACGCGGCCTACCAGCGAAACGCCTCCGTCGACGTCTTCGGCATGAGCTTGTCAACGATCATTCTTTCGATGGTGCTGCTTGGGGGAACCAGCACGATCTACGGCGCGATCATCGCATCGTTCGTGCTGACTATCTTCTCGGAGTCGATGGCCGACTTTGGGGCTTGGCGACCCATCATCACCGCAGTGCTGATCATTGCGGTGATGCTGGTGTATCCGTCAGGTCTCGCGGGTGCGGCCCAAACTATGTTCAGATCGTTGGGCCGCCTCAGAAGAAATAGTACCGCCGCTCCCGCAGAGGCTAGCGAACCCCACACCAGTCGATGATGCTCGCTGCGATGACCTTGGTCGTTTCGACCAGGGAGTCGATGTCGACGTATTCGTCATCACCATGGAATCCATCTCCGGACGGCCCGAAGATTACGCCGTCCACCCCAGCACCAGCGTAATGAGCTGCATCGCAGACAGCCACGAAGCCCTTGATTTCGGGTTTGCGGCCGGTTTGCGTCTTGCGATTTACGAGCGACGTCACCAGTGGATGATCGACAGCAGTGTTCAGAGGTGGGAAATGAAGGCCGCCAAGCTCCCACTGAACGGTAGGAGGGTGATCGCGAAGCCACGCGTCCGTCTGCGCGAAATGATGTACGAATGCCTCGAAGTCTCTGCGGTATTGCGCTGACGTCTCAGAGGGTAGGAACTTCATGTCCAAATCGATGACCGCGATATCCGGAATGATAGCCGGGTTTGT
>Ga0307412_10001648_pt1 | contig 12329 bp, 10 predicted proteins | sample DK1Cmetagenome_3_FD_203823 | JGI IMG/M metagenome (GOLD analysis project Ga0307412, IMG submission 203823) | Maize rhizosphere microbial communities from greenhouse at UC Davis, California, United States - DK15-C-1 | ecosystem: Host-associated > Plants > Roots > Rhizosphere > Soil | place: USA...
TGAAGCTCAACAGCCTAAAACAATTAATGTTAACGAATTTAAATAATTAATTATGTCTATAGTTCACAAAATCGGAAGAAGAAAGACTTCTGTAGCGAGAGTTTATGTAAGACCAGGTTCTGGAAATATTACAGTAAACGGTAAAGATGCTGCAACTTATTTCTCTACAGACGTGATGGTTTACAAGTTGAACCAACCGTTTATCCTTTCTGAAACTGTTGGTCAGTATGACGTTACCGTAAATGTTTTCGGTGGTGGTAATACAGGTCAGGCAGAAGCTATCAGATTAGGTATTTCAAGAGCTTTATGTGAGATCAATGCTGAATTCAGATTAGCTTTGAAGCCAGCAGGTTTACTTACAAGAGATGCAAGAATGGTGGAAAGAAAGAAGCCAGGTCAGAAAAAAGCAAGAAAGAGATTCCAATTCTCAAAACGTTAAGAATTGCGGTAAGCTTAAAGCAATATGCAATAAGCTATTTGAAAAACTTATTAAACTTTTTAACTCGCTTGAAGCTTACAGCTTAATGCCTAAAGCCTAAAGCAACTTTGCCCGTTACGTTTAGCATCCAAACGCTTCTCCCATCTAAAGAAGTTGTTGATTGTTTAAAAGACGGAAAGTAAACTAACAAAAACAGAAAACATGGCAAAAGCAAATGTAAAAGACCTTCTAGAGGCTGGCGTACACTTCGGTCACATGACTAGAAAGTGGAACCCAAATATGGCTCCATACATTTTTATGGAGAAAAATGGTATTCACATTGTAGACTTACATAAAACAGCAGTTAAATTGGATGAAGCTTGTAGTGCTTTAGAAAAATTAACTTCTGCAGGTAAAAAAGTTCTTTTCGTAGCTACTAAAAAGCAAGCGAAAGAAGTGGTTGCAAAACACGCTGCTGAACTTAATATGCCTTATATTACAGAAAGATGGCCGGGAGGTATGTTAACGAATTTCGTTACTATCAGAAAGGCTGTAAAGAAAATGAACCATATCGACAAAATGAAAAAAGACGGTACGTTCGAAACTTTATCTAAAAAAGAAAGACTTCAGGTTGACAGACAAAGAGCTAACTTAGAGAAAAACTTAGGTTCTATCTCTGACATGGTTCGTCTTCCTTCTGCGATCTTCGTTGTAGATATCATGAGAGAACATATCGCTGTAACTGAAGCTAAGAAATTAGGTATTCCAGTTTTCGGTATTGTTGATACAAACTCTGACCCTAGAAAAGTTGACTTCGTTATCCCAGGAAACGATGATGCTTCTAAGTCTATCGATATGATCTTGAGCATTGTTTCAGAATCTATCAAAGATGGTCAGTCTCAAAGAAAAGCTGATAAAGAAAAATCTAAAGAAGAAGGAGAAGTAGTATCTGCTGATAAAGATGCTGATTTCGATGCTGAATAATTAAAGATTTTCTTTAAGAATAAAAAAACGCTGAATCTTAGTTTCAGCGTTTTTTTATTGGATTTTTTTATGGACATTTTAAGAACTCTATTTCCGGAAAATTAGGATCTACGTAAGGAATACCAATTCTACAAACCGATCCACAGCATACTTCTCCCTCATAGCAGCCCTGACTGCAAGGTCTATATCCTCCTTTAATTGTTTTTAATTGATTTCTTGAAACTTTTTTTAAATTTTTCATAGCTTTTGTTTTGTAATTTTCCTACTCTGAATGCTTTTCGGATTCCGCAATAATATTATTCAAATATAATAAATATTATATCACTTCTGTTGGAAAAAAACATTTTGATTTTTTTCAGCTTTATTTTAATTCGAAAGCTTTATGCTATAAGAACTTGTGACAAATTTTGCTTTCTGATAAACTGAATTACAAACCATCGCCGAAAGGTTATAATTTTGATTTTTAGGAACCATTACTGCACCTATTTTATTGACTCCAATGGGTATTTTCTTAAAGTAATTATTTCCACTTATTGTCAAAACTATATTACAACGGGAATTATTTTCTACTGTAATCGATGTTTTAGAATTATCCCCAGAATCATTCAGTAGATCTGTTAAAACCTCTGCCGTTTCTGATTTGTAAGTCTTTATTAAATTTTGATACTCTCTTTCAGTCTGTGCTGCAGAAGTGTTGCTGCTACCTGTGTTTGAGCTTGTAGGATATGGTTTTCTGACAGGATTATTAGCCGTTGTTTTGTAATGTCTGGTTTCACAACTATTTAGCAGCAAAATAACAGCAGTAACCAAAAAAGGAAATAGCTTTCTCATATAAAAATTTTCTGACCGTAAATTTACAATTTTACTTTTTTCCAGAAACTATAGGAGTCCCAACTTGCACAGGATTGCTTATTGTTAAAAAAATACTTTTATTGATGTCTTTTTTAGAAGAATATACAACGTCGCAGACATTGCTGGTCAAAGTATAATTTCCCTTATTGATAACAAGAAAGTTTTCGCCTTTCGCCGGAACTGCCATATTGTAAAAATTTTTACCCTGAATTCTTAAAACCAGGTTGCAGTCAGATTGATTTTTAAATAAAAGAATAACTTCTTTGCTGCTAATATCTTCATTAAACATAGCGTTCAGGAGGCTTACCGTCTTCTCTTGGTGTTCCTTGGAAGTTGATGCAATGAGGCTCTTGAATTCCTCAGCTTCGGCAGAATTTGAATTTCTGAAGACACCGATCGGAATGTCGGAAATAACGGGTCTTGCTTCCATTGGTTTGGCATTTTTCTTACCTTTTGTCCATTCAGCGTTTTTTAGAGCAATTAATTTAGGTCTTAATACTCTTCTTTTGGGATCATCAGGATGCGCTGTTTTCAGGAAGCTTTCGATTTCTGCTATATCTTTACTTTCAAGAATATTTTTAGTATCATTTTGAGCATTTTTACTTGTGCCACAAGAAATCAGTGTAGCAAATAGTAAAATGATTAGAGAACATTTTTTCATAAAGTGTGTTTTTTTGTTAATAAATTAAATTTCATGTTTGGAGTGTGTTTTAATAAGGAATAATACGAGATAAGCCCGGTCGTATCAACAACCGAGATTATAAGTAAATCACTTAATACTTAAAGCTTAAATTGGTAAATCGGGGAAGTTAAATTTTTTATCATCTTAATTGTTTTTAGTTAATTTTAAATTTAATATAAGTAATTGTTTTTCCTTTTGAAGAAAACATTTCTTCATAATAGGTTTTGATGTCTCTTAAATGTTCAGTTTTTGGATCATACTCCGGAGCGCCATAGATATCATGGTGAGCGGTAAGTATTTCATATCCTGCGCCTTGTAGGAATCCAAGAGTGTATCCGTGAAGGAATTCGGAATCTGTCTTTAAGTGAATAATTCCACCCGGTTTAAGGAATTTTTTGTATCTGTCCAGAAAATCCGGATGGGTAAGTCTGTGCTTTGTACGCTTGTATTTAATCTGAGGGTCAGGGAACGTGATCCAGATTTCATCTACTTCGTTTTCTCCAAAAAAATACTCAACAAGTTCGATTTGAGATCTTAAAAAAGCGACATTCTTCATGCCGTTTTCAACAGCCTCTTTCGCTCCAAACCAAAATCTTGCTCCTTTGATATCAATACCAACGAAATTTTTCTCTGGGAAAGTTTTGGCCAATCCAACGGAATATTCACCTTTTCCACAGCCCAGTTCAAGAACGATTGGGTGATCATTCTTGAAGAAATCTGTTCGCCATTTTCCCTTAAGGTTGAAACCATTTAAAGCTTCATCTCTTGTTGGTTGAATAACATTCGGTAATATTTTGTTTTCTGCGAATCTTGCTAGTTTATTTTTACCCATGAGTTTTAAAATCCCGCAAAAATAACGAAATTTATACAAATGCCTCGTTTTTAGCGATAAAAAATAACTATGAAGATTTATTTTTTAGCTGAACTTCCCAACGCCACCATTAAAGGTTTTTGAATGGTTTTCTGAGAAGCATATTGCGAACCGCAGACAATACTTGTAAAAAGATAATCTCCTTTTTGTATAACAATAGAATTGTCGCCGTGTGCGGGAACTGGAAGCCTGTATTTGGTAATCCCGATACCTTCCATTCTTACAATAATATTACAGTCGGATTTATTTTCAATCATGACGATACATTCTTTGGTATTCGGATCATTATCGAAAAGAGAGTTAAGAATTTTTACCGTTTTATTTTTATGTTCTACCGGATTTTCTGCCATTAGCATATTAAATTCAGACGCTTCTGCATCAGGAATTGCGGCCGTCGGTTTTGCAACTTCCGGAGTTGTGGGGGCAACGTAAACGTTTTTCGGAGTACTCGGCGTATATACAACAGCAGCTTGGCCCATCTGCAGTTCTTTCTGGTATTTTGCTATCTGCTTTTGTCTGATGATAGCATTCATTTCTTCGAAAGATATTTTTGTGGAAGGTCTTCTTTTAAGCATAGCCAGCCAATCCTGCATCTGCTTTACTTTGGTGTCTCCGGGTTGTGCATTTTTGATATATTCTTTCATCATGTCCATTACACGGGGCTTAAGGACAGATCTTCGTGGATCATCGGGATGCGCATCTCTCAGAAAGGCATTGATTTCGTAAATATTTTTACTTTTTAAAATTTCACTATAATCTTTCCCTTTTTTCTGAGCAGAAAGATTAACAAATAATACGGCACTACAAAGTAGAAGTATCTTTTTCATTCACTAATATTAAATTTAAAAAAAATAAAATATTTTTTTCCTTTTTTTGTGTTGGTGCTTGGTTATTAGTTTTTAGTGTCTAGTTGATAACGGGAATTAAGCTGCTTTTATTTTAACTCCGAATTTTCGCTAAATTAAACATTATTTAAAAAAAACAAAAAATAGATCGTAATTTTTGACAAGATACATTTTTTTGATATCATGAAAACAGCGGTTTATTTTACAATTTCCTGAAGGTGGGAATTTCTCAATCTTCTCTGATAAATAGGTAAATATTTTTCGATAGGAATTTTCACCGCTTCAAAATTACCCGCTAAAACATAAGGTTCAATATTTTCCGAAGTATAAACAAACTGCAGGAAATTATCAATTAAATTTTCAGGAATTTTAAATCTTGTAAAATAATCTTTTCCTAAATAATTTTTAATCTGTGTGATGGAGCTATTCATCCTTTCGTAGGCTACATAACGTTGTTTTTTCTTTCTTTCACCGGATAAAATATCATAAATACTTTCCAGGCTGAAAGTAAGTCCTCCGTCTCGTAATCCTGCTACAGGAAGCTGCGGAGGTGTTCCGTCACCTTTCGGTTCCGGCAATCCGATCACTTTTTTTATGGCAAGGCCTTTATCTACTTTTTTCAGAGCATTTACATCATATCTCAAGTTTCCTGTAGGTTTGAATCTGTTGATTACCACTTCCTGAATCTCCCGATAAGCCACTTTTAATTCAATTAAATTTTTCGGGCCCATCATTTGAGGAGTAAGCTTAATGTCCTTTCTTTCTGTAACGATAGAAGTAAAACGGATGAGATCTCCGGGGCTCGCCGGAATATTAAAGTCGCCGTTGTAATCCGTAAGAACAGTTTTCTGGGTCGTAATATTGGTTACATATACCTGGTTGAGATATAATACCGAATTGTCTCTGAGAAAAACTTCTCCAGAATATGTTTGAGCGTTAATTTTTGCCAGAAAAACCAACAGCAATAGGGTAAATAGCTTCTTCATATAATGTGGCAAAATTACGCAGAAAAGCATCAATGTATACCTATTTTATTAGTGAAAACAGGTTAAAGTTATATTAAACTTTACAATAAAATTGTTAAGGAATGTTATAAAACATGTTTAAATTAATAATTTATGAAAAATCTTCCTTTAAAATTGAATAATTAATAATTTTTTACCAACAGCCAGCTCGAATATTTCACCGTGGTACTTCCACCAAATTCCGTCCAGCTGATAAAATACCAATAAGTTGCAGTATTTACAGCTCTTCCCGTGATTTTTCCGTCCCAGATGAATCGGTTGGTAGGCGAACCCCTGAAAATTTCAGCTCCGTATCTGTCGAAGATTCGGAATTCAATATTGTCATTATTCATTAAAGAAGAATAATCTATCGCATCATTGTAGCCGTCTAAGTTGGGCGTAATGGTATTTATTAAATTTATAATGACAAACGGTCTTGTTATCACTTCACACCTTCTGGAATCACGTACATGGATAATGTGGTTTCCTCTCGGAACGTTCACAAAGACATTAGTATCCTGCCATTCGACGCCATCCAAGGAATACTGATAAGGAGGAGTTCCGCCGCTGACCCCGATGGTCACAGTAGTTCCGTTGATCTCAATAGAAGTGATTACCGGAAGGGCAGATTCTGTAACCGTTACATTTTGTCTGTAAGTACAGCCGTCAAAAGTAAGATCTACCCAATAATTTCCTGCTGGAACATTGGTAATGGAAGGAGTAGTGGCCCCTGTGCTCCACAGATAACTGTCAAATCCCGGTCCGGCATTTAATGATGTTAATGTTTTAGGGCAAACAATTTTATCAACTAAAATATCAGATTTTTTAGGAATTTTAATCGTGATTGTGATAGAGGCAATATTGGGACATTCGCCCGGTTTTTCAAATCTTATGTAAATGGTTTGTGTACCGGTAAAACTCACTGGGTTTGCTATTGGAGCCACATCGTTCTGGGCATCTGCAAGACTTCCGTGGTAGCTTACCGTTACCAGAGGATCTGCAGTAAACAGACTGATATATGGAGTAAGATTAATTATTTTGATTCCATCCAGGTCATCGTCGCAAACCGTTTCGGTATGAGTCGTTTTTATCAAAGGAATTTTTCCGCCAACTGTAAATACAAGCGGTTTGATAACGGGTGGACAACCGTCTGGAGAATCTACTCTGATATAGATAGTCGTGGTCGTTGTATAACTCCAGTTATTCGGGAGTGTATTGGGATTTCCTGCAGTGGCATCCGCTAAATTATCATAATATCTTACTCCTGTAAAATAAGTCGGATTACTTAAAACAATTGCAGTAATATCTGATAAGGTAACATTTACCGAACCATCTACAGCTTCATCACAAAATACACCTGTATAATTCGTGGTCACTTCCGCAAAAGGAAACAAATTAAGTGTAATTTGAGCTATGCTTTTACACCCGATTGCATTGGTCACTACAGCATAAACTATGGTTCCGTGAGTGGCATTATAAGCCGTAGCAGGGGTAATTAAAGCTCCGGGGTTTTCATTCTGGGCATCAATAAGGGTAGGATAATAAGTAATGGTTACCGGGGAATTACCTGTCACATTCGCTGTTGTCAGATTAAAGGTTCCCTGGCCTATTCCGTTATTATTACAGGCATTCAGGGTAGCGTTATTTGTTATTAAAGCCTGGATATTAAGGGTTACGGTTACCGTTTCACAATCCGTAAAATCTGGATCATTTCCACAGAATGTATAGGTGAAAGTATCGGTTCCTGTTGTTCCGGGAGTTGTTACCGTGTAAGTAATTACTCCGGTTGTAGGGTTAATGACAGCAGTTCCTAAAGAAGGTGCGGTAAGAATAGCAACCGTCGAAGGAACAGGTGTTTGGTTGGAACTCGTAAAAGTAGGGGTAATAATTTTGGTGCTGCAGATATCATAAGTTACTGCGGTCTGTCTTGTACAGTTTAAAACTTTAAATTGTTCAGTTATCAAAGGCGCACAGCTTCCCATTGTTACGGAACAGGTGTAATATCCTGGTTGTGTAGGTGTTATGGAAGGCAACGTTGCTCCCGGAATAGGGTTTCCGTTAATATACCATTGATAAGTATCATAGATAATAGGGTCAATCGTAAGAACAATTCCCGGAATACAATCGCCCCCGGATTTTAAAATTACAGGCTGAGTCGGGAATCCGGCAAAGAACCCGCCATATCCTACCGCGTCGCTTCCTGCATTAATACCGGCTGTGATTGCCTTGGAAGAAACTATAGTAATGGTTCCTGTTGTATTCGGAATTCCGTAAGTAACCCAATTATTGGTTCCTGTCATATTAAAAGGGCCTGTTGTCGCAGGAGGTGTAATTCCGTTTACGGTAACAACAGCGCCTTTTTCTGTGATTAAATTTAATTTTGTCGGAATATTTAAAACGCCGGTCGGATTACCGTTGGAATGAACAAAGTTTTCATCAATAAGGCCAAGTTCGTTAATCTGTTTGGGCAAATAGCAGTTGAGGGCAGGAATAAAATTAAAACCACCTGTTGCTATTTCATTTCCTGCAACAGTGGCATCTCCTGCAAGAATCTGATAAATGTAAACGTTTTTGGTACTTTTAATATATAAATTATAATGGTTATTTCCCTGAAGCTGATATTTGGAAGCCGGGATTCTGAAATATTCTCCGGTATTTAGAACCGCTATAGGAACCAACTCATTGTTCACACGGATTTCGGTGTTATTTTCGGTGGCTATCACCAAAGCGCCTTCCATGTTTGATGTTATGGTTCCATTACCTTTTACAAGGGCAAATTCATTTCCCAGTCTGTCTACGGGAACGGCCTGATCCATCAAAATATCTGAGCTGCTGGGGAAATTTCCTGCATATTGACCGTTAAAATTCCCATTGGTGACGTTTACAGGTTTTGTAGCAACAATTTTAGCACCGATAAAACCATCAGAATTCCCGGAATTGCTTCCGCTTCCGTCAATGATATAGGATTGTCCTTTATTTAAGGTAAAAGTCATGGTCGGAGTTGTCGTTCCGTTGGTTCCGTTTGAAAATTGTACGGTAGGTTTATATCCGGAGATAGTGACTACAGTATTGTCTTCCGTTGCCAGGATACTTGTCATGAAATTCAAGATAGGATTGATGACCGTAATCGGGGCATGGGCAGCATAGAATAATTTTCCGGTAGAAGGAATCCCTTTTGAAGTAATAATTTCCGCGTGATTGAAAACAGAAAACCTTAGATTGGCATAAAACGGAAATTCAGCTTTTACATAAAGCCCTTTTGTAGTGGGTGTAAAAAGATCGGCTTGCAGTGTTGTGATAATATAATTTCTTAAAATATCAACTTTCTGAGGATTTCCTTTACTGATATTTACAGTCGCAATTAAAACATTATTGTTATAAATACTCACCGGAAATGGTGTCGTACGGCTTGTAGAAAGATATAACTTTTGGTAAGGATTCGGGTTTCCGGTACGATCTACCATAGGCGCAAACCAATGCTCCCTATCCAATTGAGCAAATGTAGAGGCGAAGAAATAAAAGATAAATAAAAAAGATAGAATTTTCTTCATTTAGTTATAGCTTTTATCACAAATTTAATAATAAAAAGTGGTAATGGCTTAAAAAATAAATAAAAAACCATGATTTTAAAATCATGGTTTTTACGAGGTTATCTTAGTTTCTTATTCAACATTTTTTACGAGGATCCAGCCGGAGTATTTTATTTGGGTTTGTGCCTTATTCGGCTCTGTCCATGTGATCTCATACCAATACGTTGCGGTAGGAACTTTTTTGCCATACATGGTTCCGTCCCATTTGTAGGCATTGAATTGATTTGCCTGATGCACCTTATTTCCGTATCTGTCGAAGATATTGAAGACAAGATTTTTCTTATATGCTAATTCTGAATAATCAATATAATCATTTTTGTTGTCTCCATTCGGGGTGATGGCGTTCAGCAGGTTAGGAACAGTTACGGTAACGTCAATCGGCTCACAGTTGTAAAAATCTTTTACATAAATACTGTTTTCACCTCTCGGAAGATTCCCAAAGAAGTTTGAATCCTGCCAGGTAATACCATCCAAAGAATATTTATAAGGCGGTGTTCCTCCGATTACGGTAACGGTAATGGTATTATTTTTAATTTCAAGATTCGAAATCACAGGCTGTTCTGACGCAAGAACTTTTACATCTTGTCTTGTATAGCATTCTCCTGTCTTTAATTTTACCCAATATGCTCCCACAGGTACTGTAATTGCCTGAGTTGTGGCTCCTGTGTTCCATTCGTAGGCGTCAAATCCCGGCCCTGCATCTAGTGTTGCTTTATTTTCAATACAGATAATTTTATCACTTAAAACAGTAGATTTTACTGGAGGAAGGACTGTCAGAGTAATTTCTGCAATGCTGAAACATCCGTTGGAGTTCGTTACTTTTACATATACTTTTGTGTTGGATGAAATATAGTTAAGAGTGCTTGAAATAACATTTGTTCCGTTGGTAAGGTCTGCCATAGTCGGATAATACAGTTTGGTAACTCCCATTTGTGACGTAACAGCAGCGCTTTCAAGGTTGAATGAAGCTTTACTTGGATCTGATTCGAGATAGCAAGCTCTTAGACTCGCATTCTGTACAGTAGGATTAGGATCCACCGACAAATTTAAAGTTACCTGTTCACATCCTACTCCTGTTGTCGGATTTGCACAGAAATGATACACTATTACATCACTTCCGATATAATTAGGTGTCGCTGTATAGGTAATGGTTCCTGCGGCATCAATTGTCGCTGTACCATGAGTTGGTGGAACATCAATCTGAACCGTGCTTGGAATAACTGCTACAGCATGATTTGTAAATTTAGGAATGATTATTTTTTGAGTTTCACAGACAACGGAAGATGTTGTAACTTGTTCATAACAAGAATCCAGCGAATAAATTGGTGTAATTGCAAAACATCCTCCCATTCCCACTTGTACGGTGTAATTTCCCGGCTGCATCGGGGTGTAAGTATATGTATTCGCTCCCGAAATAGGATTTCCGTTGAGGTACCATTGATAAGACTCGAAGCTGTCGCCTGTTTCCAATACCACCCCGGGAACACAATCCCCGGTTTTACTGATAGCCGGAACAGAGGAGAACCCCGCAAAATATCCACCGTATCCTACAACACCGCTTCCTCCTGCAATTCCTGCAGTAACGGCTTTAGTGGAAACAATCGTGACGTTTCCGGTAACTGCTGTAAGAGAATAGGAAACCCAATCCATTGTTCCCGTCACATCATAAGGCCCTTGTGCTGCAGTGGGTGTAATACCGTTTACTGTTACAACTGCGCCTTTTTCGGTTAAAATATTTAATTTAATATTATTTGTAGACTGAGGAAGCATTTCAATATTCCCGATCTCATCAATTTTTCTTGGTAACAGACAATTGAGCGGAGGAATATAATTAAAACCAATAGTTGCACTGGAAGTCGCTGTTCCGGCAAGAAGCTGATAAACGTAGGCATTTTTTGTTGTTCTTACGTACATATTATAATGACCACTTCCCTGATCGATATAATTGGTATTATTGGGTTCGTTTACGCGGTAATGTTCTCCTTCATCAATGGTAGCGGCAGGAGTTAGGTTGTCGTTTACATAGATTTCAGTATCATCTTCTGTAGCTACAATCAGAACATCTTCTGTTTTGGCTGAAATATTCCCATAGCCTTTTACAATGACAAATTCCTTTCCTAGTCTGTCTGTCGGAACGGATTGATCCATTACAATGTCTCCACCCGTAAGTGGCGTGCCTATATTATATTCTCCCAAAAAGTTCCCGTTGGTAACAGAAACTGGCTTATCTGAAGTGATTTTGGAACCAATAAAACCGGTTGCATTTCCCGGCTGATTTCCTCTTCCTTCGATGAGGTAGGATTGTCCTTTATTTAGAGTAATTGAAAAGCTCGGTGTTGCAACTGCTGTTACTCCGTTTGTGAAAACAACGGTGGAATTATATCCTGAAACGGTAACGGTAGTATTGTCTTCTGTTGCCAGGATTCCAGTTGTAAAGTTCATACCGGAGGTAGCATTGGTAATGGGAGCCACAACGGCATAAAATTTTGTACCTACACCAGCTTTTCCTTTTGATGTTAAAATTTCACCGTGAGCCGGAACTACAAATCTGAATGTAGCGAAGAAAGGTTTTGTTCCTTTTAAATATAATCCTTTAGTTCCTACGGTAAACAGGTCTGCGTTAGAAGAGCCAATCATGTCTGCGGCAATAATATTATAAACCTGGGGATTTCCCTTGCTTATGCTAACAGTCCCGAGCACCACATTATTATTGTAAATAGTGACATCAAACGGAGTTGCAGAATCTGTTGACAGATATAAGGCTTGTTTGGCAGTAGTGGATAAATTAGATGCCGAAAAAGGGGCAAACCAATGCTCTGTATCTCTTTGTGCCGAAATCGTAATGAATGTAAAAACAAATAAAAGTAAAAAGTAGAATTGTTTTTTCATAGTCAAGTGATTAGTTTTAACAAAAATAGATTTTTATTTCTAAATATTTGAAAAAAACATAAAAAAAACACGGTTTTGAGGCCGTGTTTTTAATAATTTTAAATAAATACTGTTATTCTCTATTTTTTACCATAATCCATCCGGAATATTTTATCGGTGTTTGTTTGCTGTTTGACTCATTCCAACCGAGATCG
>Ga0307412_10001649_pt1 | contig 12325 bp, 9 predicted proteins | sample DK1Cmetagenome_3_FD_203823 | JGI IMG/M metagenome (GOLD analysis project Ga0307412, IMG submission 203823) | Maize rhizosphere microbial communities from greenhouse at UC Davis, California, United States - DK15-C-1 | ecosystem: Host-associated > Plants > Roots > Rhizosphere > Soil | place: USA...
GCGCGACAGCCGATTGAAGCGCGATGTCGCCATCAAGATCCTGCCGCCCGAGTTCGCCGGGGACCCGGACCGCCTGCTGCGATTCCGGCGCGAGGCGGAAGTCCTCGCCTCGCTCAATCATCCGAACATCGGCGCCATCTACGACTTCCAGGAAGCTGGCGAGCTCCAGTTTCTGGTCATGGAACTCGTCGAGGGTGAAACGCTGGCAGACCGCCTCCAGCGCGGGCCACTACCGGTCGAGGAGGCGCTGAGCATTGGCGCACACATCTGCGATGCGCTCGACGCGGCGCACGAGAAAGGCGTCATCCATCGCGACCTGAAGCCGGCCAACATCAGCGTCACGCCGGACGGGCGGGTGAAAGTGCTCGATTTCGGACTGGCCAAGGCGATGGAACCGTCGCGTACCAGCGGCACGATGGCGAACTCGCCGACGTTGAGCCTGACCGCCACTCACGCCGGCCTCATCCTTGGCACCGCCACCTGCTGCAGCGGACGGGCGATCCGAGGACCGGCAGTCGCAGCGGATTCACGTCGTGATGAACTGGAGAGACGAGCTCGCAGAAATTGCGCCGCGCCGTAATTAGGTGTCGATCTTCCGCCTGAAGGCGGAAGCCACAATCCGGGTGTAAAGGCGGAAGCCACAATCCGAGTGTAAGGCGGAAGCCACAATCCGACTGAAGCCGGACTCCACGAACGGCGAGCTGAACTCCGAACCGAACTCAGAACACGAACCGGGAACCGAGCACGCGGAAGCGTGAACTACCGGGCTCGGATGTATTCGTCCACCTGCTGTTCGAGCAGATCGAGCGGCAGACGGCCGTTCCGCAGCACGACGTCGTGGAACTCGCGGACGTCGAACTTCGCTCCCATCGCTGTCTGGGCTCGCTGGCGCAGCTCCTGAATTTTCAGCTGGCCGACCTTGTACGCCAGCGCCTGGCCGGGCCACGCGATGTAGCGATCGATCTCGGCCAGCGACTGCGCCGGCACGTGCAGCTTGAAGTACTCCCGCGCGCGGTCGCGGGACCAGCCCATGGCGTGCATGCCCGTATCGACCACCAGCCGCACCGCGCGGAACTGCTCGTTCGCCAGCTGCCCCATGCGGCTCGGTGGATCCCGGTACACGACGCCGCCGAGCTCGGATCCCAGCGATTCGGCATAGAGCGCCCATCCTTCGCCGAATGCGGTCGTGGAAAAGGCGCGCTGGAACTCCGGCAGGTTCTCGATTTCGCGGGCAATCGCCGTCTGCAGATGGTGACCCGGCACCGCCTCGTGCAGCACCAGCGCCTCGATGTCGTACTTGAACTGCTCCTGCGGCCGGTAGGTGTTCATGTTGAACCACGCCGGACGCGTCCCGTCGGTCGTGCCGGCCTCGTAGTTCGACGCCGTAGACGCTTCGCGGTCGGGTGGAATCGGACGGATGTTCACCGGCATCTTCGGCAGCCGCTTGAACAGCTTCGGCATCGCCGGCTGCAGGCGAGCCAGGATGTCGCGCGCGTAATCGAGCATTTCCTGCTGGCTGGTGAACCGCATGCCCGAACGGTTTCCCAGCGACGTCTCGTACGCCGTCACCGGCCCGGTAAACCCGTCGGCGCGGGCGATCTTTCCCATCTCCTGTTCGATCCGCGCCACCTCGTTCAGACCCAGGCGGTGAATCTCTTCCGGCTTCATCGCCGTGGTCGTATGGAACCGGACGGCGGCCTCGTACAGTGCGCGCCCGCCAGGCAGCGACGTCACCGCGATGCCGGCGCGCGCACTGCGGCGGTATGTGCCGCGCAGGAACGTCTCCAGACGCGTCCACGCCGGCACGAACTTCTGTTCGTAGGCCGTCGTTGCGGCGCTCAGCAGGCGCTGCTGATCGGCGGGGCCAATCTCCCTCGGAAACCGCTGGAACGCGGCCAGCACCGGAGTCTGCCCGGCCGGCATCCTGCGCTGCGCCGCGACCTGCTCGAGCACGAGGTCCACGACGATCTGCGGCTGCGTCGTGCGCGCGGCGATCTGCTCGCGCAGCAGCGCGAGGTACTGATCGACGAGCACCGGCACCGCGTTGAGGCGCGCGACGATGTTCTCGTAATCGCGGACGGTACGGGCGGGCATCTGGTCGATCACACTCAGGACGTCGCTGTGCAGCCCGCCCTGCTGCGAGACGCCTGACACCAGATTGCGGTAGGCCTCCATCTCCAGATCGTTCCGCAGCTCCCACTGGAAGACGGACGCACTGAGCCGGTCGGCACCGGTGAGGTTCCCGGTGGCGATGTAGACCATCTGCTGCAGGAACTCTTTGCGCCGTTCACGCACGCGGTCGCGGCCGCGCTTCGACAGATCGCGCCAGCGATCGTTGAACTCGGACCGGCCGAATCGGGTCGCGAGTTCCGGCTGAGTCGACAGCTTCCACTCCCAATACGTGTCGAACGTCGAATGGAGCGTCTCTTCCGACGCCCCGACGCCACGGGCCGGAAATCGCTCAGGCGCCTGCTGAGCCGTTGTCACAGGTGCATTTACCGCGAAGATCGCGAAGAACAGCGCGAAGAGCGCGACGAGAGAGACTTTGAACGCCATCACTGAGGCATGATAGCCGACCGCTTCGTCTCACTCTTCGGCCTTCGGCCATACCCCTGAGGCCTGTACAATGCCGCCATTAATCGGAGGTGTTTCATGAGACTGGTCATACTGGCGTGTGCCGCCGTCCTCATGGCGTGGCAGCCGCCGGTCGCCGCGCAACAGGGCAAAGTCGACCTCAAGGAGTGGGACGTCGAATGGGGCGGCCGCACCCGTGACCCCGCGGTCGCGCCGGACGGCAAGGTGTGGTTCGTCGGACAGGCCGGCAATTACATCGCCCACTTCGACCCGAAAACGCAGCAGTTCAAGCGCTACGAGATCGAAGAAGGGACCAATCCCCACAGCATCAACGTCGATCCCCAGGGAATCGTCTGGTACACCGGCAATCGCAACGGACGTATCGGCCGGCTCGACCCGAACGGCGGCGGGCTGAAGATCATCATGACCGGTGAAGCGAAGGACCCGCACACGCACGTCTTCGACGGCAAGGGCAACATCTGGTTCACCTCGCAGGGATCGAACCGCATCGGCCGGCTGAACATGAAGACCGAGAAGGTCGATTTGATCACCCCGCACGAGCAGCCGTCGAATCCGTACGGCATCGTCATCGACAAGGACGGGTACCCGTGGGTGGCGCTGTTCCGCACGAACACGCTCGTCCGGATCGATCCCAACACGCTGAGCGTCACGCCGTTCAAACAGGCGAACGAGGCGTCGCGGTCGCGCCGCATCGAGACGACGCCGGACGGGATGATGTGGTACGTCGACGAGCCGCGCGGCTTCCTGGGACGTATCAATCCCAAGACGGGCGAGGCGAAGGAATGGCAGGCACCCGGCGGTCCTGGCTCGCGGCCGTACGCGCTGACCAAGGACGATCAGGGGCGGCTGTGGTTCTCCGAGACCGGGACACTCAAGCAGCTCGTCGGCTTCGACCCGAAGACCGAAAAGTTCTTCTCGGTCAATACGGTCAGCGGCAACATCCGGCACATGCAGTTCCATGCGCCGACGAAGTCGATGTGGTTCGGGACCGACGCCAACAAGATCGGCCGGATCATCGTCACCACGGCCGGTTAGTGACGGCGATCCGACACACCGAGGCCGTCGTGGAGCGGGCCTTGTCAGACCCGCCAACGCGGACCCGACAGGGTCCGCGCCACGTTGCCTCGGTGTATCGTCGGTCCGTGCTTGCGATCGCGGCATCGGCATTCGTTGCCACCGTGATCATCGCGGCCGGTCCCGCAGCGTCGCCAGCATCCGCCTACGCCGACGGCGCGCCGCCCGGATTCACCGGCGGCTTCGGCGAAGCGGCCTGCGATGCGTGCCACTTCGAGGCGGCGGTCAATACGAGGCCGGGGCAACTGATGCTGACCGGCGTGCCGGAACGATTCGTCGCCGGCGAGCGCTACCCTCTCACCATCACGCTCTCCCGTTCCGGCATGGCAATGGGCGGCTTTCAGCTGTCCGCGCGTATCGAAACCGGCGGCGCACAGGCGGGAACGCTGGCCCCCGGTCCTGGTGAAGACAAGCGGATCAAGATCGAGCCGGGCGCGGTTCAATACGCGAATCAACGGCAGGACGGTACCGCGCTTGCCGAGCCCGGTATCGCGAAATGGACGGTTGTCTGGACGGCACCCGCAACGCCCGGCGCCGTGGTGTTTCACGCCGCCGCGAATGCAGCGGACAAGGACGACGCCGCCCGCGGCGACTACATCTACACCGCGACTGCCACATCACGACCGCAGTAAGACCGACCTCCGCAGCGAGCGGCGGGCATGGCGCTGGATGCGGGCATTAAATTCCAGCTTCCCCAGGAAAGTTTAGGCCCCGTCGCGGCCGCCATCGGCGCTCCTTCAGAAAAGTGTCTGCGCTGTCACGGCACTTCATAGGACTTTCGTTCCATTTTCCGAATCAAAACGCGGCCTGAACGTTGATCTAGCTCATCCACGCAATCACACGAACCGCTGCCCGCCGATTGACGACGGGCAATTAACGCTGGCGGCGCGGCCCGGATGTGGCCGCGAGCCGCCTGGAGAAATGCAGATGGCGTGGAAAGCAGTAAGGGCTGGAGCCCTTTGTCTCGCGGTGGCGTTGCTCGCCTCCGTATGGGGCGACGGGGTCGTCTACGGGCAAGGCACCGTCGTTAGTGTCAGCACGAACAGATTCGACTATCTCGGCACACAGGATGTTCTGATCAGCGGAAGCGGTTTCACCAGCGGAGAAAATGTCACGCTGGCGATCACGCAAATCGGGGGCGGCAGTATCGCCAACGTTGCTGGTGCTATCGGCGCCGCGTTCGTGGATCTCAGCTGGAATCCTCCGGACAACCTGCGCGGCACGTTTCTGCTGACCGCGACCGGCCAGACCTCGTCCAAGACCGCGCGGGCCATTTTCACCGTCGGCCTGCAGCTTCTCCCGGACGACGCCGGCCCCGATGACCTGTCTGGTCAGAAGGACCTGAACTTCCTCACCATCGATTACGGCAACCCCGGCTCGCAGACCATTGTCACCACCTGGGGATGGGATGACACGGCGTGGACAGGGAACAACACCGGCGACGCCTGCACCCTGTTCGACGTGAGCTCCGACGGTGATGCGGACTACGCGCTCTGCGTGACGGTCGGTGGATCGCCGGCCGCGTACCTGTCGACCAGAATGTATCGCTGCGGCCCGTCGCCGCTGTTTCTCGGCGCGCGGTCGGATCGGTGTACGCAGCCCACGCTCGTCACGACACCCATCGCCTCGTCGGGCGCTCTGACCACACCCGATCACAACGCTGATCCATTTGGCAACCCGGCGAGTTCCGTTTTTGCGGCCTCACACGCCCAAGGGAACAAGTGCGGCGCAAAATCCGGTGCTTTCCCATGCGTCACCGATGATGTGGTTGCGGCCCTGGTCGTGCAGCTCAATGACATCAGCAATCAGGCGGCGAAGCTGATCAACGTCTGCTCGTATCCATCGCAGGAGCCGAACTCGGATCCGTCCGACTGCGTCATCACGCCCAACAGCGCCTTCCTGACGATCGTAAAAAGGTCCACTCCGACGACGGGAACGTTTACGTTCAACACGTCGGCGAGTGCAATCGGAAGCGGCCCGAGCTTCACCTTCGCGACGTCTGTCGACCTCGGCAGCAATGTGTTCAAGGGTGAGCGGCTGTTACTGACCTTCCCGGCAGGCACGCTTGACTACGTGCGCGAGACAGTACCTGCTGAATGGACGCTGACCAGCGCGGCATGCGTGATTCAAACCGGCGGATCTGGCACGTCAACTGGCACGCCGGATACATCCGCAGGGACGGGCGGCAAGGGCGTGGCCGGCGTCGAGCTCCGCGAAGGACTCGAGACCGTGTGCACGTTTGAGGATGCACGGGACAATCCCGGGTTGACGCTCATTAAAACCGTCATCGATGCGTGGCCGGATGTTTCCGGCGGCGCGGTCGCCACCGACTGGACGTTGACCGCCACCGACACCACGACCAACGTCTCGAAGACCTTCACCACCGGCTCCGCCGATCAGATCGCACCCGGCACATACAGACTCGCCGAGTCCGGCGGCCCGTCGACCGGTTACCTGGCGGGGAAATGGAGCTGCGCCCCGCACGCGCTTGGTGGAGCAAATCAGGACGAGCTCACCATCGCGTCGGGCGAAACGGTCAGCTGCTCGATCACGAACACGGCGCAGCCGGCGACCTTGATCGTCAAGAAGACCGTCGTCAACGATGCGGGTGGGAGCAGGCACGCGACCGACTTCAGCATCAAACTCAATGGCAGCGGGAACTATACCTTCGTCCAGAACGCTGATGAGTTCGCTGGAAACGCCGACAAGGGCGTCTATACGTTCGCCAATCTGGCCCCGGGCACGTATACCGTTACCGAAACCCAGCAGACCGGATATGACGCCCCCGTGTATTCAAACTGTTCGACGCTGAACCTCCCCCGGGGAGGAAGCGCCACCTGCGAAATCACGAACAACGACACGAAAAACACTCCGGGCGGCAACACTGATCAGAGCGTGGTCCTCCACGCCAGCGTGGAGTTCACCGGAATCATCCGAAATGCACCTGATGCTGCCACAGGCAACAAGGCGATCTTCCGGCTCTACAGCGATGCCGGGTGCACTGTGCAGGTCAATCAGGACGAAACGGTTGCTCTCAGCTTCGCGAACGCATCGGCCACCACCGGCACGGCTGCTACATCGGCCGGCTATACCTTTAATCCCGCCGGGGCGACCCAGACAGGGAGCTTTTACTGGAAGGTCACCTATCCGGGCGATACCTATAACAGCACCTACAGCACGCCATGCGGGGCCGTGCCCAACGGTCAGAAGACGACGGTGACGCTGGATCCGCACTAGTTCCGGCCACCAGGTCAGACCACGCCCCTGTTCGGCTTTGCCCGGACAGGGGCGTTCTTCGTCTACACTTCCGTCGCGTCCTTTAGGTGAGGGAGACGACGCCAGTGGCATACAGACGACACCCGTTCGCAGTCATCACGCTGTTGGGCTTTCTGCTGTCGATGCTTCCGGCTCTGGCGAACGGCCAGACCGTACTTGTCACCGGCGCCAACTCGGGTATCGGCCTCGAGTTCACGAAACAGTATCTCGCGCGCGGCTGGACGGTAATCGCCACGCACCGGCGGTCTGAAGTACCCGACACCCTCGCCGAGCTGACCAAAAAGTACAAGACAATTCGCATCGAACGGGTGGATGTCACCAGCGTGGAGCAGGTGCGAGCGCTCGCCTCCCGTCTGGCAAACGTGCCGATCGACGTGCTGATCAATAACGCGGGCGTCTACAACGATCGCGGAGTGTGCGCGCCAGAAGACGACGCCTGCGCCGGTGACTGGACGACGCAGAACTTTGGCAAGATGCGTTATGAGCTGCTCGATACGATCCTGTCGGTCAACGTCAAAGGACCGCTCCTCGTCTCGGAGATGCTCTTTCCGAACGTCAGGGCGAGCAAGTCGAAGAAGATCATCGCCATCAGCTCGAGCAACGGATCGTTGACTGGTCCGCAGGCGGGCGGCGGCGCGATCTTCTACCGGAGCAGCAAGGCGGCGCTCAACCGCGCCATGCAGCTCGTGGCCGCATCGGTAAAAGGCGACGGGGTCACCGTGGTGATGTTCAACCCCGGGCCGACCCTCACCGAGCACCAGATGTATTTGAAGGGCCAGTTCAAGGGCATGCTCGAAACGTCGTTCACCGTCGGCAACATGATCAAGACCATCGACACGGTGACCATCGCCGACACCGGCAAGTTTCTCCGTTACGACGGGATTCCGGAGGCGTGGTGACGGTGCAAGGGGTGCAATCCGGCTTCGCGGTCGGTGCGACGGGTGCAATGGTGACTTCGCGGTCGGTGCGAGGGGGCTTCGCGGTCGGTGCGAGGGGGCTTCGCCGTCGGTGCAAGCTGCGAACCTGCGCCGGCGTGCTGGTGCTCGTTGGCGCCATCTTCTCCGCCGCCATTTCGGCGGCGCAGTCCAAGCCTGCCGGCAACAAGCCGACCCTCGAGCAGGACTTGGCGGCGATCACGGAGTTCAATCGTCGTTACCTCAAGGCGATCAACGACGAGGACATCGCCACGCTGAGCAGCCTGACGACCGACGATCACATCATGATCGCGTCCGGCCGGGCGCCGCTGGTTGGCAAGGCCGCCAACGACGACGCCAACGGCCGCGTGTTCAAACAGTTCGACATCGTCGAAACCTGGACGCCGGTGGAGACCGTGGTGGACGGCGACCTGGCGTATCAGCGTGGAACGTTCACCGTCGAGGCAACGCCCAGGGCCGGCGGTAACACCACGAAGACCAGCGGGAACTTTCTGCGCATCTATCGACGTCAGCCGAACGGCGAATGGCGGATGACCCGCGACATGTTCAACAGCGTGCAGGCGAAGTAACGCCGGCTGGGCAAGCGCACTGGCACGTGGCTGATTCAACCGAGCACATTCACCGCCTTCACCGGCTGAACCGAGCCTCCGTCTTGAGGCGGAAGCCACGTTTCATCGTCGGCCTCGCCGGTGTCCTGGTGCTCGCTGCTCTGGCACCCCTGAAAGGGGTGCCCGACGCCGCCGCGCCCGCCGAACAGGCCCGGAGCGCCGCGTCCATACCGCGATTCGACGAAGCGCTGGCGCTCGCCGCCGATCTGCCGCGCCTGCACAGCCTGATCGTCAGCCGGCGTGGCGAGATCCTGCTCGAGCGCTATTACAACGGCGCGCGCGCCACGCGGCTGGCAAACATCAAGTCCGCGGCCAAGAGCATCATCTCCGCACTGGTCGGCGTCGCCATCGACCGCCGCCTCATTCCGGGTACCGACACACCAATCGCTCGGTACTTCCCCACCCTGATGAAGGATCGCGATCCGGGGAAGCAGACGATCACGGTCGAAGATCTGCTGACGATGAGGTCGGGGCTGGAGACGACGAGCAACCGGAACTACGGCGCGTGGGTGCAGAGCCGCAACTGGGTGCAGCACGCGCTGGCCCGTCCGCTGCTGAGCGCGCCCGGAAGCGAGATGGACTACAGCACGGGCAACACACATCTGCTGTCCGCGATCCTCACACAGGCGACCGCCAGGAGCACCTGGCAGTTCGCCAACGAGCAGCTCGCGGCGCCGCTCGGCTTCACGCTGGCGCAGTGGCCGCGGGATCCGCAGGGCATCTATTTTGGCGGCAACGACATGCTGATGACGCCGCGGCAGATGCTCGCCTTCGGGCAGCTCTACCTCGATCGCGGGCGGGCCAAGGGACGCCAGGTCGTGCCGGAATCGTGGATCGATCGCTCGTTCGTCACGCGGGCCCGCTCGTTCTGGAGCGGTCAGGAGTACGGCTACGGCTGGTGGATGCGGGAGCTGGCCGGTCACCGCGCGTACTTCGCATGGGGTTTCGGCGGTCAGTACATCTTCGTCATCCCGAGCCTCGATCTCGTGGTCGTCACGACGTCGTCTTCCACCGCGGCCGAAGACCGGCGCAGCCATCGGCGGAACGTGTTCGACCTCGTCGAGTATCTGGTGGTCGAGCCGATCACCGCAACGAACTAGTGGGTCGACCCGGCGCGGCGTGACACCAACAACTGCGTCGCTGTCCATCCTGCTCGCGGCGCTGCGATCGAAGCGGACGCTCTCGGTGTCGCTCCTGTCGTTTGCATCCGGCCTTCCGCTCGGGCTCGTCTGGTACGCGATTCCGGACTGGATGCGCGACATCGGCGTGGACATCCGCATCGTCGGCTTGTTGACCCTGGCGCAGGCGCCGTGGTCGTTCAAGGTGATCTGGTCGCCGCTCATGGATCGGTACGTGCCGCCGTTCTGGGGGCGGCGGCGCGGATGGATGGCGATCACGCAGATTCTGCTGGCGCTGCTCGTGCTGCTGCTGGCCGGTGCCGGCGAGCGGCCCGATGCGATCTGGGTTGTCGGCGCGCTCGCGTTCGCCATCGCCATCGCCTCGGCGTCGCAGGACATTGCCATCGATGCGTACGCCGTGGACGTGCTGCGCACGGAGGAACAGGGGGCGGCGGTCGGGGCACGGCTGGCGTTTTATCGCGCGGCGATGCTCGTCTCTGGCGGCGCAGCGATCACGCTGGCCGCCCGAATCGGCTGGCCTGCCGTCAACGCGCTGCTCGCGCTGGTCTTCGCGCTGATGGTGGCGCTGACGTGGCGTTCGCCGGAGCCGGAGGCGCAGCCGGCGCCGCCGGCCACGCTGCGCGATGCCGTCTGGCTGCCGTTCGCCGAAATGCTCCGGCGCCATCGCGCCCTCGAGATCCTCGCGTTCGTGGTCCTCTACAAGCTCGGCGATCAGCTCACCCAGTCGTTGACGCGACCGTTCCTCATCGACATGGGCTACGACGCCGTTCATCGCGGCATCGCGCTGGCGACGCTCTCGGTGGTGCTCACCGTCCTCGGCACGTTTGCCGGCGGCGCCGTCACCACCGTCGCCGGGCTGGGCCATGCCCTGTGGATCTTCGGCGTCGTGCAGATCTTTTCAAACGCCGGATACTTCCTGCTCTCGGTTCTCGGCCGTCCCAACCTCGTGGCGATGTATGCCGGCGTCGGATTCGAAGTCTTCACCGCAGGCCTCGGCATGGGAGCCTTCGGCGTGCTGCTGCTGCGGCTTACGGAAAAGCGGTTTTCGGCCACGCAGTACGCGCTCTTCTCGAGCCTGATGGCCGTGCCGCGCGTGATCGCGGGGCCGGTGACCGGGTTCACCGTCAACGCGGTCGGCTGGCCGGCGTTCTTCCTGATCACGATGGTGCTCGGCATTCCCGGACTCCTGATGCTCGCGCGATTTGCGCCTCCGGGAGTGCGCGAGCCACAGTTCGAGTCGCCGCCGAATGCATTATGATTCCGCCGTCATCATTAACCATCTCACGCAGAGGAGACGCGCATGGCCCGAGTCACCAGGCGAGGATTCGTCAAAGCATCGACTGCGCTGGCCGCAGCACCAGCGTTGACCGCCATTGCGGCACGCGCTCAGGGGCCGGCTGCCCCGGACATCGGGAACCTGCGGCTGGTCGAGAAGGACGTGGCGTTCGCCAAGGCCGGGACCATCGATCTCAAGCTCGACGTCTACCAGCCGCCCCAGGGCGTGACGCCGAAGCGCATGGCGATCATTCATCTGTTCGGCGGCGGCTTCTTCGCCGGCAACAAAAGTGCGGGCTACATCATCAACGACGCCAAGGCGCTCGGGGCGCGCGGCTATACGAACGTCTCGGCGAACTACCGACTCGCGAAAGAAGGCTTCTGGCCGGCGCAGATTCACGACGTCAAAGCGGCAATCCGCTGGACCCGGGCAAACGCCGGGAAGCTGGGCATCGAGCCAAACAGGATCGCCATCGCCGGATACTCGGCCGGAGGCATGCTGGCGCTGATGGCCGCCGGCACGAATGGCCGCAAGGAATTCGACGGCGACCTTGGCAACCCCGGCGTCAGCTCCGACGTGAACGCCTGTATCGGCGTGTATCCGCTGGCGAGCGCGCAGATCGCCGGCAGCCTCTGGCCGCAGGGACAGGCGACGCCGGAAGCGATCGCCGCCGCATCGCCGACGACCTACATCAGCGACAAGTTCGCGCCGACGATCTTCATCCACGGCACCAACGACGGCACCATCCCCGTGGCCTCGAGCGTCGACTTCTTCACCAAGCTCCACGCCCTGAAGGTCCCCTCGACGCTGACGCTGATTCAGGGCGCCGACCACGCGTTCGACAACAACGCGCCCGACGCGGTTGAGGTGATGGCGGCGTCGATCGACCTCTTCTTCGACCGCCTGATGATCAACCCGCGGCCGTATCCGTCGTTCGGCGGCGGCGGCGGCGGCGGTGGACGTGGAGGCCGTGGCGGACGGGGCGGCGGCCGCGGCGAGCAAAAATAAGAACAAAACCACGAAGTTCACGAAGGATCGAAGATCACGAAGACTTCGCGGTCTTCGATTCTTCGCGCTCTTCGTGGTTCAGCGTGGCGCTGACAGAAGCTGATTCGCCGTGACGAACCGCGGCTCGATGTCGACAGGCACGTCCTTGAGCTTGTCGAGCACCGCCTGCACCGGCGGACGGATCGAAACGAGCGTGTCGATCATCTGCTTCGCTGCGGCGTAATCGCCAACCGCCTGGATGGTCATGATGTCGCGCGTCAGATCGAGGACGTTCTTGCGGATCCTCGGCGCGTCCACGGTGAACGTCCCGTCCGCCGCCACCTTGATGCCGCCATTGTCCAGGAAGTAATTGAGCTGGAGCGCGACGCCGCGCCCGTGCGCTTCGTTGATGCCAAATCTGATCGAGCGGAACAT
>Ga0307412_10001650_pt1 | contig 12319 bp, 8 predicted proteins | sample DK1Cmetagenome_3_FD_203823 | JGI IMG/M metagenome (GOLD analysis project Ga0307412, IMG submission 203823) | Maize rhizosphere microbial communities from greenhouse at UC Davis, California, United States - DK15-C-1 | ecosystem: Host-associated > Plants > Roots > Rhizosphere > Soil | place: USA...
AGATGGTTTCCCTGCTGCAACATCACGCCAACCAACTCAACTTCGACGCCGCCATGAGTGACAGCGGTGAGCGTTTCAGTTGGCCTGCTATGTACCTTGGCGAGATGGCCAAAGCTCTGATCGATGACATCAACGACGCATTGTTTCTGCCGAGGACTGACGCATGAGCCAACGCCCGAGCACCTCCGCAAAACGTCCAAGCTTTGCCGACGTGAAAGCCGCCGCGCTGAAAGACATTGATCGCGTTCTGTCGCACTGGCTGCCCAATGGCAAGCGCGTCGACGGAGGCAAGGAATACACAGCACCCAACCCAACCCGCAGCGATAAGCGCGCCGGTTCGCTCAAGATCAATCTGAGCAAGGGCACATGGGCCGACTTTGCTACCGGCGACAAGGGCGGCGACCTGATTGATCTGGTGCGCTATCTGGACGGCGGCACCGACGTCGAGGCCTGCAACAAACTCGCAGACCTATTGAATGTTGCGCCCGGCACCGCCCAGGCGAAGAACGCACCTGCCAAGACCAAAACCCCTGAGTGGATTGCCATTCAACCGATCCCAGCGGAGGCCATGAACAAGTGCCCTGCGAAGCATCGACAGCACGGCGCACCATCCAAGGCGTGGATCTACCGTGATACACAAGGCCAGCCGCTTATGGCCCTCTACCGCTTCGACCTCACGCCCGATGAGGACGGCAAGCCGAAGAAGGTCTTTGCACCACTTACATGGTGCGAACGCGCCGATGGCCAAACCAAGCAATGGCGCTGGCAGGGGCTGCCCGATCCACGTCCGCTGTTGCGACTTGATGAACTGGCTCAACGCAGTGACTCACCGATAGTGTTGTGCGAAGGCGAGAAAGCTGCCGACGCTGCCGCCGAACTGCTACCGAGCCACGTGGCCACCTGCTGGCCGAACGGCTCCAACTCTTGGCATAAATCCGACCTGACACCGCTCAAAGGCCGAGACGTGCTGCTGTGGCCTGACAACGACAACAGCGGTAAAGCCTGCATGGAAGCCGTCGCCGAGAAGCTGCGCGAAATCGGCGTCGCCTCGGTTCGTTTCATCGCTCTGGACTCGTTCAAACGTAAGCCCACGCTGAAAAGTGGCCGCGCCGCTTTCGCCAAAGGTGGTCAATGGGATGATGGTGATGACGCTGCCGATGCGCTCACCAAAAATTGGACAGCCGCGCATTTCGCTGAGCTGCAAAGCAGCGGCGAGCTGTTTGGTTTGGTCGAGGAAAAACCATCCCCGGAGCAAACTGAAGCCAAGCCGGACGCGAAGACGAAACCCGCAGCCAAGCGCCCGACAAAATCGAAAACCGACCTGATGCCCGGCGGCTTTCGACTCACGTCAGAAGGTGTGTTTTATGCCGGTGATGACGGTGAGGCGCGTCCGGTGTGCTCGCCATTGGAGATCCTCGCCCGTACTCGCGACGACAAAGGTCAGAACTGGGGCTTGTTAGTCGAATTCGACGATCCCGACGGCGCCAAGAAACGCTGGAACATTCCGGCGCGCACCATGACCGGTGACTTTGGCAAAGACGTGCTCGGCCCGCTGGTGGACATGGGGCTACGTCTCGCCGGAAGTAGGTCAGGGCGTAATGCACGCAATGATCTGCAGAGTTATCTCGGCGGCTTCGACAGCGCCCAACGGGCTCGACTGGTCACGCGTTTAGGTTGGCATGACACGGCGTTTCTACTGCCCGAGAAGCAGGTTGGTGCGCACAGCGAGCACCTACACTTCTACGAAGCCGGTTCGCAACTTCCGCCAATCAGCGAAGCGGGCACGCTTGAACAATGGCAAGAGCAGATCGGCGCGCTGTGCGTCGGCAATCATCGTTTGGCATTTGTCGTCGGCGTGGCCTTCGCGGGGCCGCTGTTGCACATGCTTGGTCATGAGTCGGGCGGCTTTCACTTGTACGGCGACAGCTCCGGCGGCAAGACCACACACTTGCAAGTCGCGGCCTCGGTCTACGGCGGACCGCGACTGGTGCGTTCGTGGCGCTCCACCGACAACGCGCTGGAGTCCATCGCCGCCGCGCATTCCGACGGCCTGCTTGTCTTGGATGAAATCGGCATGTGCGACCCGCGCATCATCGGCGAGACGGTGTACATGCTCGGCAACGGCACCGGCAAGGCACGCGCCAACGATCGAGGGCAAACTGGCCGACAGGTACAAGAGTGGCGCTTGCTTTTCCTCTCCACCGGTGAAAAGACGTTGGCCCAGCATATGGCCGAAGCGAACAAGGAGCTGAAAGCGGGCATGGAGGTACGCATGCTTGCCGTTCCTGCCGATGCGAGCAAAGGCCTCGGCATGTTCGATACGCTCAATGGTTTTGAAGATGCAGCGGCACTGTCCGACGCGCTCAAGGCTCGCGTAGCGAAATACTACGGCACGCCGCTCACGGCCTTCCTGACGGCGCTGTGTGAACCCGGTAAGCGTCATGGATGGTCCGCCATCCTGCGCCGCACGCTGGAAGGTTTTATCGCCCAGTCGCTACCAGCGTCGGCCAGTGGACAAGCGCACCGTGCCGCTGCTCGCTTCGGTCTCGCCGCCGCAGCGGGTGAGCTGGCCACCGCGATGGGAATCACCGGCTGGCCCGACGGAACCGCCACCACCGCTGCTCGCGTGTGCCTCAACGCATGGATGAACGAGCGTGGCGGCGCCGGTAACTTCGAGGGCGATGCGATCTTGGCGCGACTGCGCCAGGTCATCGAGCGCTTCGGTGAAAGCCGCTTCACGCGCTGGGAATCGACGGCGGCAAAAATCGATGAGCACGGGCCGCGCACCATCGACCGACTCGGTTTTCGTAAGACGCTGGAGCACGGGCTCGGAGACTCCCTGCACACCACCAACACCTATTACGTGCTCCCCGAGTTATGGCGCTCGGAGATCTTCCGAGGCATGAACATCAACGCGGTGAACAAGGAACTGCTGCAGCGCGGTGTTCTGGAACCCGGGAAGGACGGTAAGGCGTCGAGCCTGATCCGGTTACCCGGTCTCGGCACGCAGCGTTGCTACATCGTTAAGACGATTCCAGGAATGGATGAGAGCGAGGCTCGGGCTGCCTGAGGGCATCTCTGCTGATCGAGGTAGCGCCGGCTTATTCCCGGCCTCGCCAGCCACTCAACCAACCCACAATCGAATTGAAAGAGATCAGACCATGAACGAAATTCAAGAACTGAAAGATCGCCGCGACCACCTGCGCAGCGAGGCAGAACGGCTGCACGCCGACTTGCTGCCCCTCGAAACGGTACTGGAAAGCGACGACGCCATCGAACCGGATAGCGAGCGCGAACTACGCGACGCGTACAACGAGCTGAAACGGAACTTCGACTCGCGCAATCTCAATGCTGACCTTTTGGATCGGAGGATTAGTCGCATTGAAAACCTCGCTAATTGCGAATCCTTGATGACGGCTCACATCGAGGCAATGGATAACTGGAAGGCTGATGAGCAGGAGCTGAAGGAAAAGCACCAGAGCCTCAGCACACGCCTGGAGCAGATTCAACAACAGGCGGAAGAGGACATGACCAAAGCCCGTCAGGCCGAAACGGACGCCGCAACTGCGTATGCGCAGGCCGTTGCATGGGGCGATACTGAAGGCGAGAAAACCGCGAACGCCGACGCACAAAAGGCGGCAAAGAATCTGGCAACTGCCGCCGAACATAACCGTCGCCAACACTTGATCATGGCCGCACTGGAGCAGGAGTTGGCCACAGTAGATAAATACATCGCAGAAGCTCAGGCAAAGCATGAAGAGATAGAGCGCACCGCCCTGCTGCTATCGCAAACGGTACTCGAAGAGAAGTGGAACGAGGCCGCAAAAGCGTTGTTCGAGGTGGGCGGAAAATTGTGGGCCAATTATAACCTGCTTAACCGTGACCAGATTGGACTTATGAAGCTTGCCGTTCCAGAGCAAGGTGAGAACTTTGGGAATTGGACGTGGGAAGAGCTATCAGCTCGTTCGCGCCAATATCGCGCGCGGGACTTAATCCAGCTCGACAGTCTGACGGTACCGCAGTACCTCGAAGATCTGAACAATCCAGAACGACGCAAGGATGAACGTAATGAACAAGCCGATACAGAACAGCGCCAGTTGGTCTGACACGCTCAAAGCTCGGAAGGCCCATCTCAATGCCCTCTTGAAGACCATCAACGCAGGCCCGGGCAAATCCAGTCCGATACAAACGCTCACCATCAACGCGATTAAATCGGAAATGGTGCATATCGACAGCCAACTGAGTCGTCGGAAATAACGCTGAACTTATAACCAGTACCTTTCATCTTAATAACTACGCACTATCCACTTCGAACAAGGAAAGAAAATGTCCAAACTCGCAGAGTATCGCCAGCTGGAAAAGCACCTCGCCGAGCAGCTCCAGGCACTGGAAGCACTGAAAGGCGATGAAGGCCTCAAGAAAGAAATGGAGTTCGAAACGAAGCTGCGCAAACTGCTCGATCAATATGATTTTAGCCTCAAGCACATCATCAATCTGCTGGATCCGCACGCAGCGATAAATCGTCACCCAGCGGCTACCACCTCCAAAACGCGTAAGCAACGCGAACTCAAGGTGTACACAAACCCGGATACGGGAGAAGTTATCAAAACCAAGGGCGGAAATCACAAAGCTTTGAAAAACTGGAAAGCAGCGCACGGTGCCGACGTCGTTGAGGGATGGCTGGAGAAGTAAAACTTTTCCCATCCGAAAAGGGGCCCAGGCGGGGCCCCTCTTTGGCGAAAATCGACTTCAAGTAAGAACGCGGCCAGAAAGTCACTGCTTGCCAAATATAGATTTCGCCAATTCGTTCATGCGAGTTCTGAACCCATGCCTATTTAATAGTTCATCATAGATTTTAGGCATGCGCGCTTTCAGCTTTGTCACAAGAGACGCGTAGGTATCTTTATACTCCTTCGAGATCGCCCAATGCGCAATTTGCATAGCTCGTGATTCCAGGAAATCAGATGCGCGATATGTAGTTTCTGGATCGCTATGCATTGCTGCCAGCATTTGAAGAAAACGCTCTTCTTCTACGGGCGTCCTAGGCGTGATGCTTGATAGCAGTATTCCAAACTCGGAAAAAATAAAAATAGAAGCCTCAACGCTGATGCTTTGATCATACACGCACGCTCGAAGCTCGGTACCCAGAATTGCATGCGTGTCCTTATCAAAAAACTGAAGTATAAGTTTCGCATTGCTAATTGCTGCCGACGAAGGCGAGACGAATGGTACCGTTTTCACAGCGACTGACAGAAAAGAAGATAACGCAGCCCGAGCGAATTTCTGACCTGAGAAATCAAGCTTCATTTCTACGATGTATTTGAGAGCTTTTAGTTCGTTGGGGTTCGCCGACACAATTAGGCTAAGCCAAGCGGGGACATCTACTTGGGCGCCAAAATGTTTATCTAATATAGCCGCTCGCAGATTCAGCAGTGTGGCATTCGAACCAATGAGGATTTTTTCTAGAATCAGCGAATCGATTTCTGCGAGGGTTGGTAAGTTAAGTGGATTGAGGCTAAACGACGTAAACCAATTGATGAGATCATCCTGTGATACTCCGTGCTCGTCTAGGAAATCGCAGCACTCGGTAAAACTTGAATAGATTTGGCTTGAGAAAACGTTTGCGATAGCTGCACTCTTAATCAGCTTAGCTAGTATAGGAGCCACTAAGTGCGACGACTCCCCCTGAAGCATTACTTTGAAAAGATTGTCCGATGTGGTCACTGCCCGGATGAGAGCTTCCACATATTCTGGCTCCTCTTCAAACGCCTCTTCGATTCCAGGAATTTCACTAATTTGCGTGCCTAAATCTTGCCGCATATAGATCATAGCCATCGCGACTTTGATCCGAGACGGTGTGACTGCATGCAAATGTCTTTGAATCATTATATTGACTGCACCGGTATACTTCCCGAAGAATACCGCTGCCAGCCACAGCCGTTCTTCTGAAGGATTTAGATCAATCGCGGCTGAGACAGCTACTGCCTGTTCATCATTAAGGAAATAACTCCTCGCCGCAACTGATAGGCGGGCTTTCCCAAAACACGCGACAAGGCAATCTGGCCAGTTATCCTCGTCCAAAGGAACTTTCTCAAGATTCAACGCCTCAGTGGATATGACTTGCAAAACGGCATCTGCCAGCCCCTTGCGGCTAAGGGAAATTTTCTTGGCGTCAATTGCTTTTAGCTCAGGATCAGGAACGATCATATGCAAAAATATTTCAGAACCATCCAGATTTAGCGGTTCAAAAACACGTCCCAACGAATTCAAATAATTATCATATTGCGATATGATGATTTGGTAAGAGTCGACCGATTCTATATCAAATACTTCCTCACCCATCTGCTCAAATGCTTTCTTAGCACTGGCCAATGACGCTTCAAATATCGACTCTCGAAGCCCCAAGCCAATTAACCCTTTTATAGCATCAAAGTATTCTACCTCTGGAGAGGACTGTTTCATCTGAAAGCCGCCGCTGAACTTATTGTTCACATGGGGGATTAATGTATCAATACTACAATTCTCAATTTTTGAGGCGAGATGCAGGGTGGAGAAAATATTTTGAGGCGAGATAGGCCCCTCCATGCCGCGAACGAAAGAGTCCATGAATCCAAAATATGGCATGAGCGAGGCGAGTTTCTTACCATCTCGGGATTCGATTGCGTTCGCTAGAGGCTGGTCAATCAGCTCAGCGATTGCGATATCAGCTGACGTTTGGAAGTGGATCTGAAGAATCTGGATAGGCCACCCTGTTTTCATGTCTTCACCCAACAACGCCTTGAGCGTCATCTTGGTTTTGTCCATGCTAAGAGCTGCGGCTTTTTCAGTTTCACTCTCACTGGTCGGCGAATCTTCTACTTTAAAAGCACCAGGCGCCTTCAGCATGGCCTCAATGCCCACACTATTATACTTACAGATAGCAATGTACGCGGCGACGCACACGACACTCGGTTTGTCGGCAGTGACCAGTAGTGTAGTAGCAATATCGTTTATGAATCTTTTCTGCAGGCGTGGCGTTACCAGCCCACCAGCCATCGGGCTATGCCTCTGCAGGATAACACTACAGGCATCAGCGTCGGCAACGTCGTTTTTGCCGAAGCTTTGGTGCCATAGCGTCCTGAAGGCGTCTTTCCAGCCTGACGTGATAATTGGAGGGGTGCGAAACACCACCGGAAATTTCTTAGCAATAAAGTCTTTAGCATCATAACTTTGTTCGCCATCTCCGTTGAGGTATTTCGATACTTTCGTCGAACAGAATGGAACGATTACGCTGAGGTTTTCAGTGTCAGTTACTGATGTAAAAATCTCTAAATCGCTCCAAACTGATCTGAGGACATCACGAGGCAGTCGATCCAGATTATCAATAACGATGATGAAATGGTTTTCCTTTACTGCATGCAGGTGCTTGGCCAGCGCACGCTTCAGATCGAGAGGGCTAACCTCTTTACTAACCTCGATAGTCTCGCTGATATGGTCATCAGAACTCCCTTTGAGCAGGCTAGATATGTTCCAGCGTTTTTTCCCAGGCTGATCCTTACGATTAAAGAAAAATGCTAAGGCCAAGACGATGGCAGGCGCCAAACTAGCAGTCAAATACAGCGTATGCTTCCACCACTCGAGCTCAATACTTCCGCGTAATTGAGGAAGATAATCGCGAATAAAGGTAGGACTCAGAACACCGCTCACAATCAGTAAAACAGCCCATATGCTAATGTGGCTTCGAGTGTCTTTGGTATAACTGAAGTGTCGACCCAATGCAATATCGCGATTCTTTACAACCGCAGCAATATCACTTTCTCTTTTCAGCTCTTTGAGCAGTGAAGTGACTTGTTCAGTAAACAGCTCTATGAAGTTGCTTTTTATCGAACCCTGATAGTTCTGCTCGCAGTCGAAGATCCATAACTTGGCGTTAGACCCTGCCAATGAAATTTTTTTCTCAAGCATTTGCAAGATCGAACTCTTACCCGAGCCGAACTCCCCATCAAGGCCGATTACACGGTGATTGCTCCTGCATTCGATGTACTCGTGCATCGCTTGGGCGACACGGTCGTGGCTCTCGCCTTTGAATACATCTACGCCCGAAGGGTTCTCGCTTTGAAAATTAAGGATGTCCATCAGTCCCTTGCACCTTTTTTGGCCCTAACAGCGCGGGCAATATTCGTCAGAATACGTGCTTGCAGGCTATCTGCACATAGCAGATGAGACTCCTCCACACCAACATGCCCGTGCCATCTGTATTAGCAATTTTTGTAGCGTGAGCTGTCTGGCATGGCCGTCGCCCTTGGAGATCTGAGCCAAGGCTGACAGCTACAGCTGCTGTGTCCACCGGGCAAGCATCACGCAGATAATCGCCCCCTGGGTTCTGGACGGGAGTTTTTAAATCATAGTGGACAATTTAATCAAATTTACAGTAATGTCAAATGGCTGGCACCGAGGATTAACCTTAAAATCTAAGCTGGAGATTTATTATGCAGGAGCTCGCAAAATATTCTTTTACATCGCAGTTAGGCGATTATCCAAAAGCCGCTGTCCGGTATACTTCCGTTAATTTAATGATCGATCAGTGGCTCAAGGAAAAAGGTGCAACAAACACCTCCATCGAGAGGGGCACCTTTTCAAGTAAGAGACCGGGAGCCAGCGGTCACTTCACGCAAACAATAACGAAAAATGATGTTGGTGAGTTACGTGAAATTCTCCTTATCGATATGATTAAGGGAAAACACGCTTTTGCGACGAATTTACGGGTAGGACTGATCGGGAGCGAAGTAATTATATACTGCGCACTGTCGGTAAAAAGATTATCTCAAATCATCGCACCGCTTAATGTCTATCCACGCTGCCCTAAAATCATTCGAGATATTGTTGAAGGATACGGCGATTGGACATTAGAAGGAGATCTGGTACCTCGGGCAACAGTTATAGACGCAGCGGGGGACAGAGGCGGATACGATTTAAGCAAAGCCTTACTCGATAAAAAAAGAAAATTTCCTGTGGTAGTTATATCAGATGACCCAGATCATCGCCCATGGATCAATCTTACACAAAAATTAGCTAACGATCTCGTAGGTGTAGCGCATGTAGCCAGTTTAGATGATGAAGGATCTTGGGCATTAACTGATGAGCTGGGTAAATCTTACTCGTGCTACTTAGGGGCAGTAAGGCTTTATTGGCCTCTGACCACAGACGACCTTAATACTTCAGTCTGGACTGCAACAAGACTTCTACAAGAATATGGGGAAGATATCTCTGGACTAAATAGATTTTTGACAACGATACGAGAGATTGTCTTAGAAACCTCATCACTATCGCTTTCAAACCCCAAAAACTTACGCGAAGTTTCCAAGCAAGACTTACGTCTGCGCTTAAGCACAGCCAATGCCGAAGAGCAAGAAAAAGAATTAAACTCAATAATCGACGAGAACGGAGATCTCTGTGATCAGTTGAATGAAGCAAAAGCGGAAATCGCAAGACTCAAAAGCAAGGTCTTAAGTCTGTACTCTCAGCAAAATGAGCGTGATCAAGAGGAGAGCCCTGACGATTCCGAAGTGGAGCTGGTTCACACACCAGCAGAAGCCGGAGACCTTAGGTATTATAAAAAGATAAGTAAAAATGGTAACTCTGACAAATTGGTTGTCACTAAAGAGTGCAACCATAATTCGTGGCGCCCAACCCCTAAAGCTATTCAGGCTCAAAAAGGTATCCAAAAACTGGAGGGGCGAGATGATTGGCGCAGCTTCCAGCATTGCAATGGTTGCAAGGGCGGGGGCCGGTGGCGGGTCCAGTGGTAGGCAGTAAACGAGTAATACCGAGGTTAGGCGCTATCAGGTGCGTGCCCACATGCTGGCAATGATCAAGCACGGGCAGTAAGAGCTTTGAACGTGTCACGCTGGCAATTTTCCGGGCAAAAAAAAGCCGCCTTAGTAGGGCGGCTTTTTTGTGCCAGTCCGGTTAGTGGCCGGGCCCGGCGGTCTCACAGGGAACGCGTGGTGTCCGCAGGAGAGTACAAGCTGGTGCTACCTCGCGCAATAATTAACGATTGGCGGTGTCACGTCGAGCTGTCATTATTCTGACGTCGGAGTTCGGAGGCGGCGGTGGGCAAGGGCTGGCACCTTTTTTGACTGTTTTTTGTACAAAAAAACCATCACAAAAAAAACAAAAAAAAACTTCTCCAGCTAAAGCCCTGTAAACCCTAGCCTCCATCGTAGATCCCCTTTTTATAAACGCTCGATGCGCGGATTCGCCCCACCACGGCTGGAAAATTTCGTTAACATCGGACCAGATTCGCGTTCGGCAGCTGGGTAACTGGCCGGCATTCGAGCATGAATTTGGACTTCCCAACACGGGCTTAGTAATCCGTACCGGATTTAGGGATGCCAACAGCTTAGCCACCTCATAGGGAACGCGTGGTGTGTTCCGAAAGGCGCGTGTGATCCGGGATAAACGCGCTAGAGGTATGGCCCAATTACGGGAGGGCCTAGCATGTTGAAACATTTGAAACATGCATGGGATTTCGTGGTGGTTTGTGTACGTGTACATCACGTCTTTGAACTGCTGCGAGACTATTTCAAAAGTCAGTAATGACTGAGGGGTATGCCGCTTCGGCTTCGGCCGAGGCGGTTTTTTTTGGTCCAAACGTCTCGCCTAGTTACGCTGCGGCAGTTGTGCGTGCTGTGCACCTTGGAAAGCCAGACCCGGTAGGCCTTTGCCGAGACAGCTGGCATCGGCGTATTCAGTGTGGAGCAGTACCGGCGCCAGCTTAAAGATCATATTGCAACATGCCCACCAGATCAGGTCCGACTTCATTGTTCCTGCGCCGTAGTGCTGGCGTATTCAGTATCGTTGATTTTACTTGGTTTCGCTTACTGAAAGCGTTACACGATTCGTATCCGTTACACCACGAATACGGAACACTGTCGGAACGTGTAACGCTATATTTTTCCTTTTAATTCAATGTGTTAAATAGGCTCGTTACACATGCAACACGAGTTACACAACATTTGACGAATACCTGCCCCCACTCCCCATAAGAATTGACTTCCACCAGCGAGGAGATTCGAGCTAGCGCTGGGGCCCCTGGGGTTATTCGGAGGGTACGGGGTCGGAAACCCGCCGGACTTTGTTAGCGGACAGATGCCCAGCTTAGTGAACAGGTGAACCGGGTGAACACTCAGTTCACCAGTGCATTTGCATAAGAGGTTGGGAGGTCGCCGGGGACCCTGCGCATTTCTGAATGACACGGGGCACAAAACCCGCGTGATCTTGGCAGTGGCTGATTTTTGTACATTGGTTGACAGGTTGACTTGGTTGACAGCCCAAGGTGTCCATAATCATCAACACAAAACGCCATCGTTACCGCTGCGGTAACGATGGCCTTTTTTCAGCAGAATTCTTTCGATTTCAATGCCTGAAATTTCAGTAACTTTGAAATCCTCCCACTAACACAGTCCTGCGGGTTTCCGACCCCGTGTCTACTCAATATCGCCAGGGGCCCCCGGCTATTTTTCAATCGCCAGGCGATCCGGACCCGTTTTGCTCATTGCCAAAGGTTCGGAAAACAAGCGAGGCAGTTTGGCGCTAGACTTCACCTTCACGTTCGTCCGCCTAAGGCGATGATAAGGCCATCTATGATCGCAAACTGGGAAGGAATGAGACGAATCGATGGTGAGATATTGATCATCGAGGACGATCCGACTCTGCGTAGGATTACCCAACACATCGTGGAGGAGTTAGGCGCGGAGGCCGTCACGTTTGAGTCAGCCGATGACGCGCTGGTGTATCTCTTGCAATCAAGCAAGCACTGCTGCCTTGTGATCGCTGACTACGGCGTGCCGGGGCAGCTCAACGGGATGGAGCTTATTCGACTGGTCAGAGAAAAGTGGCCGTCCGTCAAAACATTATTGATGTCCGGTTACGAACTCTTGCCTGCAACAGTGTCTGCTCCTACGGTCTACCTTCAGAAACCGTGGACGATCGATGAGCTCTTGGTTTCGATAGCTGATTTGCTACAACCCGACTTCCCTATACAGAAACTGTAGGTCGCAATCAGTCGTCGATACAGCCCGGCGAAAGGATGAGAAGGCTAACAGAGCACACCGTGTATCCCAGCTTGTATCCCAAACTTTCGGAATCCTCTACAGACCACAGGATATCTGGAACAAGCGAGTCTCCCTCGGGGCACCAACACAGAGAAAAAGGTCTTGCGAAAGCAGGGCCTTTTTTTTCGTCTGGTGGAAAGTGGAGGGTTGTTTTTGTCTTTTTTCCAAAACAATCAGGGCAACCAGCTTTTCACTCTTGCGGCGCCGGGGCCAACGCGCCACCA
>Ga0307412_10001651_pt1 | contig 12316 bp, 10 predicted proteins | sample DK1Cmetagenome_3_FD_203823 | JGI IMG/M metagenome (GOLD analysis project Ga0307412, IMG submission 203823) | Maize rhizosphere microbial communities from greenhouse at UC Davis, California, United States - DK15-C-1 | ecosystem: Host-associated > Plants > Roots > Rhizosphere > Soil | place: USA...
AGGCGAGAACTGCTATTCCGTGGTTGACGGCAAGCGCAAGGACTGGGCCCCCTGGGCGACGACGGTCACACCCGCAACGTCGATGCATTCCCATCACAACGAAGGAACCCAATTTGCCATGTTCCTTATTGTTCAGGACGGCGGCATCTACTACCACGCCCGTGCGATGGGATTCGCGTTTGCCGATGCAGCCGGTTGATACCGAAGCTTATCCATCGCCGGACGTATTCGTCGCAGTTTGTTCAACACACTTCCAGCAATGCCCTAACCAATGAGCACCCCCACTATTCTCTGTTGTGCCGTGACCGGCAATATCACTACGCTCGCCCAGTATCCGGGCTTGCCATGTACTCCTGAGCAGATCGCGAATGCTTGCATCGATGCTGGCCGCGCCGGCGCAGCCATTGTGCATATTCATGTCCGACATGCTGACGGGCGCCCCAGCATGGAGCTTGCCCACTACGAAGAGGTCGTGCAGCGAATTCGAGCGAGCGATGTGGACTTGGTGATCAATCTCACCACGGGCCCTGGTCAGCGTTTTGTGCCGAGTGAGCACGACCCGAAGGTCGCCGCCCCCGGTACGACCCTCATGCGGCCGGAGCCTCGAGTGGAGCATGTGGTCGCCCTCCGGCCGGAGATCTGCAGCCTCGATCTCAATACGATGTTTTCCGGTTCTTCCGTCGTCATCAACACGCCCGCGAATGTGCGCAAGATGGCTGCACTGATTCAGGAAGCGGGGACAGTGCCGGAGTTGGAGGTATTCGACACGGGGGATATCCACCTGGCTCGTGATCTGATTGCAGAGGGAACCTTGCCGGAACCGGCGCTGTTCCAGATCGTCCTCGGTGTGAAGTACGGCGCCGACGCCTCGCCCACGACACTGGCCTACTTACGTTCGCTGCTGCCTGAAGGTTCGCGCTGGGCCGCCTTTGGCATCGGCCGCCAAGCGTTCCCCATGCTGGCGCAAGCCTTCCTCCTGGGCGGCCACGTGCGGGCAGGGCTGGAGGACAACATCTACCTTGAGAAAGGGGTGCTTGCACCCGATAACGCTGCTCTGGTTGCCAAAGGTGGTCGCATCGTGCGTGAGTTGGGCGGCCGTCTGGCAAGCGCGGGGGAGGCGCGCGAAATTCTTGGTCTCAGGAAAATGAAGCCGCGGGACTGATGGTAAGCGCGGGCTCGCGATTTCGACCTGCCCCTGGCTTTAACTCGCGAGCTCGTCGTCCGAGGACAAATTTGGCGCGTGCTTCTGACTCAGGGCACATAACGCGTTCAGATCAACCAGGAGGCGCTGGGACCATCATGCCTACGCCAAGCTGGGGAGGCGGGCGGTGGATTGGCAAGCTGTGACCAATGTGTGGTTTGGCCGTCGCGGGAGCACAGAAGGCTTCGCGGATCGCGTCACCTCAGGTGTACCAAGCTGGCGCCCCTCTCTCGATAGAAAGGTCGTCAGTCTAGAGCTTCCATAATGTAAACGTGCGCGTCCGCTGAATTGAATCGAAACTGAATTACCGCTTGGTACTCTGTGCCATGGTAGAAATCCCGGGCTGACTTAAACGAATCAAATTCGATAAGTACGACCCGCTCGCGGTCAGTCGCACCTTCCACTATCTCAGGTCTATCTGAAGAAGCGACGATTCGAGCACCGCTCCGTTTTAGAAGCGGGACGACTCTAGCGAGGTATTCCTCAGCAAAATATTCAGCATCAAGCATTCTCAATGCCGCAAATAGATAGCCTTTTTTCACTCATCCATCCGAAAAAGGGCCTTCGCCCGAAAGCGTGATAGTGCTCAAAAATCTCTTGGGTGTCATGTCGCGTGAGTACGTCAGGGTTTACCCCGCCTGCTCCAGCTAAGGCGGAAAGCGCAACCTCTTCACGTCCGTGGCGCGGACATTTTCGCCAAATGACGTACCAATGCATTGCCGGCATCTTCTGATCTGGCCGCCTCAACGAAATCATCGCGTCGTGATGTGATGGAAAACCCTAGCGTATTTGCGCGCCCTAGCGTAGGCGAGTGGCCCCAGGAATCATTGGGTCGCCGTTCTCGGATCGGACGCGCCAGGGAAAGCGGCGCCGCGGCCAGCAACCGAAAGGGACAACGATCAAACCTTAATGCCCGCGCTTTAAGCAGGCCCCGCTCTTGGATCGCTATTAACTTAATAACGGTTCTAGCATCAACGTAGGAGGCAAATCATGAGAAAAACGACTTTATATAAAGTAGTCACCGGGATGATGGTGGCGGCGATTGCCGCAGGGTGCGGAGGAGGAGGGGATTCGGGAGGTTTCGTGCCTGTTGTACTCCCTCCTGCAACCGGCACCACGCCAGTGGTTCCTCCTGACGCGCCTCCCCAAATGGCGTCCAACGAGGAGAGGTGCCGCGCTATTGCAGCTCAGAGCTTGCCGGGAACTGAATTCACCGTCGTGGAATATCGGCCAGCAGGAGACTTTCCAGTACCGAAGCAGATCATCCCCACTGCAGAAACGATCAAATCATTGCCTGAATTCTGTCGACTCTCTGTCAGACTGACCCCTTCCAATGACAGCGACATCAAAGTTGAGATCTGGCTTCCCGGCGATCACTGGAACGGGCGGATGCTTGGCTTGGGTAACGGCGGGTTCGCCGGTTTCATCAGCTACGAATCTCTGGCGGCAGGTTTGAGGCGCGGTTATGCGGTCGCCCATACAGACATGGGCACCGGGGGGACAACGCTTTCTTTCGATGGCTCGCTTCTCCGGGGTCATCCCGAAAAGTGGATCGATTGGGGCTATCGTTCAACCCACCTCATGACGGTTCTCTCCAAAGCATCGGCCCAGCGGTTTTATTCAAAGCCGCCCGCGAAATCGTATTTCATGGGATGTTCAACTGGAGGTGGCCAGGGAATCCATGAAGCTACTCGGTACCCGGATGACTATGACGGCATCATCAGCGGCGCGCCAGCCAATGATCGGATCGGGACCCACATCGGCATCGCTACGTACTGGGCGACCATGAAAAAAATCCCGGCACCTGGGATGCCCGCCGACAAGATGGCCCTGCTGTCTTCTGCAGTCCTGGAAGCCTGTGACTCTGACGACGGAGTGAAGGACGGTCTGATAAGTCGACCCGAAAAGTGCACTTTTAATCCGCGCGTCCTGCAATGCCAGGACGCAGGCGGGGCGAACTGCCTCACTGCAGATCAGGTGTCGGCCGTCGAAAAACTGTATAGCCCGGTGATCGACCCGGTGACGGGAGCAGTCATAGCGCCGCAGCTCGAAAAGGGCTCAGAGCCGAATTGGTCGGCCGGCCTGGCGATCGACCTTTCCACCAAGCCTCCGTTTGGAGAGATTTTCTCATGGGTGCTTGGAAATGACTTCGACTTCCTCAATTTTGATTATTCCAGAGACAGGCAGACGGTCGAAAGCGTTCTAGGGCCGGTCGTAAATGCAACGAGCAAAGATCTGACGAAATTCAGGGATCGTGGCGGGAAAATCATCGGCTTCAACGGAACCATGGACGCGCTAATCCCTCCAGCCGGATTTGAAAAGTATCTGACATCGGTTAGCGAAACAACCGGTGCTGGCGACTCGTTTATTCGCTTTTACAAGGCCCCTGGCATGGACCATTGCGGAGGAGGATTAGGCCCGAACGTGTTCGGCAATGACATTGCTACGCCGGCCCCATTGGCTGGTGATCCTTCCCGGGACCTCTTGGCCGCGCTCGAAAGGTGGGTTGAAACGGGCGATGCACCCGATAGGATAATCGCGACCAAGTTCAAGAACAACAATGTTGCTGCAGGTGAAGTCGCCATGACGCGTCCATTGTGCCCGTTTCCAAAATTTGCTAAATATGATGGCGTTGGAGATCCTAACTCCGAGAAGAGTTTTAGCTGCCAACAGCCAGGCTGAGCGGAAGAGAGGGGGAGAAGGTTCTTCCCCTTTATTTAATATAATCCGGCAATTTTGCTCACGATCTCCACGGTCGTCTTCGCATCAAGCTTGCGGCCGATCCGAGTGCGATGCGCCTCGACCGTTCTATGACTCATTTCGAGTAATTTTGCTATCTGCTTGCTGGTCAAACCTTTGGCGAGCAATTTAACAATTTCACGCTCTCGTGGGGTCAGGTGCACCACTGTCTTTCTACGATCAGACAGGTCTTCGAACATCCAGGTCGCGTGCTCATACGGCGAATTTACCCTGAAAGACCGCCCCGCAACGTGACACCAAATCAACCGACCGGACTGATGACGCATGAGTCTATCGTCTGAATATCGACCGGTCTCTCGCAAAATCGGAAGAGCCAGCTCACCGGTACTATCGAACTCTTGGGCTGTGGGGTAAAGAATCGCAAGAGACTGTCCGACGAGTTCCTGACTCTCGAAGCCGAACATGCGGCTAAATTCATCATTGCAGATGACGATTTTTCTGAACTCGGTAATGCACAGCCCAACAGGTGCAAATTCAAAGCCCTCGATCAGGTGTTCTCTCAAAGCGTCATTCATAACGAGTTCCGATTAAGGGTTTCCCCTTGCGTAGACGCACGCCTTTCCCCGATGCTCCGTCAAAGCCAGAATTGTGAATCGCAAATTTTGCAATTAAACGGATCATTACATGGGTTGCAGCATCGTCGGATGGGCGCACGTTCCTTTTGGCAAGCATACCGCCTCCAGCTTGGAAAAGTTGATTGTAGGGGTCGCCGACGAGGCTTTGTTGAACTCAGCGATCGATCCCTCAGAAATCGGTGGAACATGGCTAGGAAATCTTAATGGAGGATTCGTAAGTGACATCTTCGCTTCCTCCCTGATTCTTCAGTCCGACGACCGTCTGCGCTGGGCGGCTTCAACGCGGGTAGAAAACGCATGTGCATCAGGTGCCGCGGCTATCAACGCGGCTTGCGACGCAATTGAGGCCGGCCGAATTAGCGCCGCCCTGGTTGTGGGGGCGGAACTGATGACGCAGAGGGATACTTTGGCGGTAACTAACATCTTGGCTGGATGTTCTTATGTTCCGGAGGAGGCGAGCATCGGTCTCACCTTTCCTGGCATTTTTGCGGAATTTGCGACTGCCTATTTTGATGCTTATGGAGATCACTCCGAAGTTCTAGCAAAAATAGCTGCTAAGAACCATGCCAACGGAGTTAAGAATCCTCTCGCTCAAATGCGCAAGGATTTGGGGTTCGATTTCTGCAACACCGTCTCGATAAAAAATCCAATAATCGCGACGCCGCTCAGAATGACGGATTGTTCGCTGGTTTCTGACGGGGCTGCGGCGCTCGTGATTGTTGACTCTCGGCGGGCCAAGGAATTCGAAAGAGCGGTGACGTTCAGGGCGCGGGCGCAAGTCAGTGACTTTTTGCCCATGTCTAGGCGAGCTCTTCTCGACTTTGAAGGCCCCAAGCGGGCCTGGGCGCGAGCCTATGCCGATGCCGGCTGTTCGACGAATGATTTATCTTTCGCGGAAGTCCACGATTGTTTCACCATTGCCGAACTCCTTTCTTACGAAGCCATGGGATTGGCTCCAAAGGGGGAAGGTCGTCGAGTGGTGGATGATGGGACGGTATATCTCGACGGGCGTCTCCCCGTGAATGCTTCTGGAGGTCTCAAGGCCAAAGGACATCCAATTGGTGCCACTGGAGTGTCAATGCACGTTATTGCCGCGATGCAGTTGTGCGACGAGGCTGGCGAATTTCAAGTAGATCGCCCGAAGCTCGGTGGAGTTTTCAATATGGGCGGATCTGCAGTCGCAAACTACGTGAGCATCTTGGAAAGAACTCGTTAACCCCATCGCTAACTGATCATGCTTAAAACGAGAGTCGCACTTATAACTGGTTCCACGCAAGGTATCGGGTTTGCAGTCGCGCGAAAGCTCGCTGCCGCCGGGCTTCGAGTGATCATCCACGGAATCGAGAGTGTGAGTGATGGAGAGCGCCTCGCCGGTGAAATTGGTGAGAAGCGCTTCGTAGGATATATCCGCGCCGATTTGTCGAACTCCGACGAAGCGTTGGAGCTGATCGAGCGGGCTGAAAAGCTGTTCGGAGGTGTCGATATTCTTGTAAACAACGCCGGCATTCAGCATGTTGCTCCAATCGAAGAATTTACGCTCGCGAAATGGGACAAGGTTCTGAGCATCAATCTGACTGCGCCATTCCTTCTCATGAAGGCGTGTCTCGGCGGAATGCGTGCGCGGGGCTGGGGCCGCATCATCAACGTTGCCTCGGTTCATGGGTTGATTGGATCTGCGAACAAGTCAGCCTATTTGGCCGCAAAGCATGGACTGGTCGGCTTGACGAAGGGTGTGGCCCTTGAAATGGCAACGAGTGGGGTTACTGCGAACTGCATTTGCCCCGGATTTACCGACACACCAATCCTGGAAGCTCAAATCAAAGCTAAGGCTGCAGCTGTCGGGGGAAGCTATCAGGAGGGAGTCCTGGAGCTGCTTCGGGAGAAGCAGCCGAACATGACTTTGCTGCCACCCGCGCAGATTGCTGCAGCGGTCGAATTTCTTTGCGGCGATGACGCTGCCGGAATTACAGGCATCGCAATGCCTATCGATGGGGGTTGGACTGCCCAGTAAGGCGCGTTTCCGGTCGCTTTAAGGCATCCCTGGTTTTGTGAGCGCCCTGAGGCTGCGACTTCGTTCGATCAATTTTCATGTTCAATCTCATGGGCGATCCCATTCTTCAAACTCATCAACTCTCCAAAGAATTTCGGGGCTTCACTGCGGTCAGCAAGGTCAATCTCTCGGTCGTGCGCGGTTCAATACACGCGCTGATCGGCCCGAACGGCGCCGGCAAGACCACCTGCTTCAACCTGCTGACCAAATTCCTTGAGCCGACCAGCGGCACGATCCTCTTCAACGGCCGGGATATCACCGGCGAGCGGCCCGCGCAGATCGCGCGGCGCGGCATCATCCGTTCGTTCCAAATCTCGGCTGTGTTCCCACACCTCACGCTGCTGGAGAACGTGCGCCTGGGTCTGCAGCGTCGGCTGGGCACCTCGTACCACTTCTGGAAGAGCGAAAAGTCGCTCGAACCGCTCAATCGGCGCGCGCGCGAGTTGCTCGCCGAGGTAGGGCTAGAGGAACTGGCCGATGAGCAGACTGTGAACCTGCCCTATGGACGCAAGCGCGCGCTCGAGATCGCTACTACGCTCGCGATGGAGCCCGAATTGATGCTGCTGGACGAACCCACGCAGGGCATGGGCCATGAAGACGTGCATCGCGTGGCAGAACTCATCAAGCGTGTATCGGCCGGCCGCACCATCCTGATGGTCGAGCACAACATGAGCGTCGTCTCAACCATTGCCGACACCATCACGGTGCTGCAGCGGGGGGCCGTGCTGGCTGAGGGCCCCTATGTCGACGTCTCCAAGAATCCGCAGGTGATGGAAGCCTACATGGGCACCACCGGGGATGAAATGCAAGGAGCGCACTGATGGCTGCGTCCGCACTTGAGATCAAGGGTCTGCAAGCCTGGTACGGCGAATCGCACGTGCTGCACGGCGTCGACATGGTGGTTCAGCCGGGGGAGGTCGTCACGCTGCTGGGGCGCAACGGCGCGGGCCGCACGAGCACGATGCGCGCGGTGATGGGGCTGACCGGCACACGCAAGGGCAGCATCAAGGTCAACGGAGTCGAGACCATCGACATGCCTACGCACCGTATCGCGCACCTTGGGATCGGCTACTGCCCAGAGGAACGCGGCATCTTCGCAAGCCTATCGGCCGAGGAGAACCTGCTGCTGCCACCTGCGCTCAAGGTCATGGCGCCGGGCATGTCGGTCGACGAGATCTACGCGATGTTCCCCAATCTCGCGGAGCGTCGGCACAGCCAGGGTACGCGACTGTCGGGCGGCGAGCAGCAGATGCTCGCAGTGGCACGCGTCCTGCGGACCGGCGCACGGCTGCTGCTGCTCGACGAGATCTCCGAAGGTCTGGCACCGGTGATCGTCCAGGCGCTGGCGCGAATGATTCACGCGCTGCGCGACAAGGGCTACACGGTCGTGATGGTCGAGCAGAACTTCCGCTTTGCGGCACCACTGGCCGACCGCTTCTACGTGATGGAGCACGGCCGCATGGTCGAGCACTTCAAGGCCGAAAAGCTCGAAGACAAGATGCCGCTGCTTGCTGATTTGCTCGGTGTTTGAACAGTATTTTTTGGAGACCACGTCATGCAACATTTCAAATTTTCCCTCGTCGTCGCGGCACTCGGACTGAGCTTCGCTGCAGCATCCCATGCGCAATCCCAGCCCCAAGAGAAGGTCACGATCGGGTTCATCACCGACATGTCGAGCCTCTACTCCGATCTCGAAGGGAAAAATGGCGCCTTGGCCGTGCAGATGGCCATCGACGACTTCGGCGGAAGGGTGCTCGGACGTCCAATTGTTCTCCTGAGCGCAGATCATCAGAACAAGGCCGATATCGCTGCCTCGAAGGCCCGCGAATGGATCGACACACAGGGCGCGAACATGATCTTCGGTGGCACCAATTCTGGCGCTGCTATCGCCGCTGCGAAGGTTTCAGCAGAGAAGAAGCGCGTTTACTTCAACAGCGGCGCAGGCACGTCAGCGCTGACGAATGAAGAATGCACCCCTTATACGGTCCACTATGCGTATGACACCGTGGCGCTGGCCCGCGGAACGGGTGGTGCGGTTGTCGACGCTGGCGGAAAAAACTGGTTCTTCCTAACCGCCGACTACGCCTTCGGTCAGGCCATTGAAGCCGATACAACGAAGGTCATCAAGCAAAAGGGAGGGAGCGTTATTGGTTCGGTTCGCCACCCGCTGAACGCGTCGGACTTCTCCTCCTTCCTGCTCCAAGCCCAGAACTCCAAAGCGCAGATCCTCGGCCTGGCAAATGCCGGTGGGGACATGATCAACGCGGTCAAGGCATCTCGCGAGTTCGGCGTCAACAAGACGATGAAAACGGCCGGGATGCTTGTATTTCTTAGCGACATCCACAGCCTCGGCCTGAAGAATACAGAGGGCCTTCTTCATACCACCAGCTGGTACTGGGACCTTAACGACGAAACGCGCAAGTTCGCGAACCGGTTCTTCGAGAAGACCAAGCGCATGCCTACCGATATTCAAGCGGCTGACTACTCGGCCACGACGACGTACTTGAAGGCTGTCCAAGCTGCGAAGACCACGGATTCAGACCAAGTCATGGCCCAGCTCAAGAGCATGACCATCGATGACTTTTACGCAAAGGGCCAGATTCGCGCTGACGGACGCTTCGTACATGACATGTATCTGATGCAAGTGAAGTCCCCATCAGAGTCCAAGAAGCCCTGGGACTACCTCAAAGTCGCCGCCAAATTGCCGGGTGATCAGGTGTTCACCACCAAGGCCGAGAGCAAGTGCGCCATCTGGAAGTGACCGCATTCTTGCGGGCCTGTGACGGCTCGCAGCTGCTTCAAACTCTATGACCATTTCTCTCTCCGCCTTGATGAGCCAGCTCCTACTGGGACTGGTCAATGGATCGTTCTACGCGATCCTGAGCTTGGGGCTTGCTGTGATCTTCGGATTGCTCAACGTCATCAACTTTGCCCACGGTGCGCTGTTCATGCTCGGCGCGGTACTTAGCTGGATGGCAATGAATCACTTCGAAACCAACTACTGGGTGATGCTGGCAGCAGCACCCTTGATCGTCGGTTTGCTCGGCGTGTTCATCGAGCGCTTTCTACTGCGCTGGATCTACAAGCTGGACCATCTTTATGGTCTGCTGCTCACGTTAGGCATCACCTTACTCATCGAAGGCGGCTTTCGTTCAGTCTACGGGGTATCCGGTCTGACCTACGACACCCCTGAGGCGCTGTCTGGAGCAACAGCACTGGGCTTCATGGTGTTGCCCAACTACCGCGCCTGGGTGGTCGTGGCCTCGCTGGTCGTGTGCTTCGTCACCTGGTACGCGATAGAGAAGACCCGGCTCGGCGCCTACTTGAGAGCTGGCACCGAGAACCCGCGCTTGGTCGAGGCTTTCGGGGTCAACGTGCCGCTGATGATCACGCTGACCTACGCTTTCGGCTGCGCACTTGCGGCCTTCGCCGGGGTGCTGGCGGCACCGGTGATGCAGGTCTCGCCACTGATGGGGCAGAACCTGATCATCGTGGTATTCGCGGTGGTCGTGATTGGTGGCATGGGCTCGATCATGGGCGCCATCCTCACCGGTCTCGGTCTGGGAGTCATCGAGGGCTTTACCAAAGTCTTCTACGCGGAGGCGTCATCAACCGTGGTGTTCGCCATCATGGTGCTGGTGCTTCTCATTCGCCCCGCCGGCTTGTTCGGCAAAGAGAAATAAAGAAGGCGTTGTCATGAAGAATTTTTCCAACGTCATCTATTCACTGCTTCTCGTCGCGCTGGTGCTGGCGCCATTCTTCGGCGCCTACCCGGTGTTTGTGATGAAGCTCATGTGCTTCGCGCTGTTCGCCGCGGCCTTCAATCTTCTGCTCGGCTATACCGGCCTGCTGTCCTTCGGACACGCGGCCTTCCTGGGTGGCTCGGCCTACGTGGCCGGCCATGCGATCAAGGTTTGGGGACTGACGCCAGAACTCGGCTTGCTCGCCGGCACGCTCACCGGAGCGCTCATGGGTTGGCTGTTCGGCGTGATCGCGATCCGCCGACAGGGAATCTACTTCGCGATGATCACACTGGCGCTTGCGCAGATGATGTTCTTCGTTGCGCTGCAGGCCAAGTTCACTGGCGGTGAGGATGGCTTGCAAGGTGTGCCACGCGGCAAGCTGTTCGGGCTGATTGACTTGTCGAACGACTTAACCATGTACTACGTGGCGCTGTTCATGGTGGTCTTGGCCCTCCTGCTGATTGTGCGTACGATTCACTCGCCCTTCGGCCAGGTGTTGAAGGGCATCAAGGAGAACGAGCCGCGCGCGGTGTCGCTGGGCTACGACGTGAGTCGCTTCAAGCTGATGGCCTTCGTGATCTCTGCCGCGCTGTCGGGTTTCGCCGGCTCGCTCAAGACACTGGTGTTGGGATTTGCCACTCTCTCCGACGTGCACTGGACGGCTTCGGGCCAGGTCATCCTGATGACGTTGGTGGGTGGGCTGGGCACGTTGTCGGGTCCTTTGATGGGCTCGGCAGTGGTGGTGCTGCTGGAGAACAAGATTGGCGAACTGGGGAATTTCCTCGCGCGCCTCACGGCAGTCGACTGGTTCAATACGCTGGGCGATTCGGTGACCATGGTCACGGGCCTGATCTTCGTGATCTGCGTGCTCGCTTTCCGCAAGGGCATCATGGGCGAGATCATCGCGTTCTTTGAAGTGAGAGTCTCACAGTCATCTGCAAGGAAAAGGTTCATCACCCAACTCCGAGAAACGCAGCACGGATCTTGAGGAAGAAGCAGGTCTCGTCACGGAAGCCATAAGGGGCTGTTCATTCAGGGTTGATTGAGTAAGCCGACTCGCCGTGGAGTCCATCGGGCTCAATTTCGATCGCGGAGAACTCGGCCGTCGCTGACGGCCAAGCCCTTGGGGTGGGAGGCAGTCATGTCGGTGGGAAACCGCTGTAGGCGGCACGGTGTCGGGTCCTGTTCGCAAGATTAACGGGCATAAAGATGTGCCGTTGGCGCCGCTCGCGATCCCAGGTAACCTCTCGAGCATGTTGAACAGAGGATCCGCACACAGCGGTGAGGGTCACCCAAAGCATGAAAACCAATATTGCGGTCGTTACGGGTGCTAGTCGTGGGCTCGGTCGAGGCATTGCGCGGGCGCTTGGCGGCCGAGGCTTCAAGGTCTACATCACGGGGCGCTCGCTTGAGCCACTCGAAGATGCCGCTGAGGAGGTGGATTCCGCCGGTGGTGAAGGCATACCCGTGATGTGCGATCACGCCGACGACGCACAAGTGAAGATGCTCTTCGAGCGCATCAAGATGGAGGCAGGGTCTTTGGACATCCTCGTCAACAACGCCGCCGCGGTCGATGCTCGCTCGCTCGCCAGGCCGGGACCCTTCTGGGAGAAGCCGCTCGCTCTCGCTGACATGATTGAAATTGGGCTTCGCTCAAATTACGTGGCCGCCTACCATGCGGTGCCGCTGATGGTCGCGACTGGCGGCAGCCTGATCGTCAACATCTCCTTTTATGGGGCCGTGTCTTACCATTGCGGGCCAGCCTATGGGGCTGCAAAGGCCGGTACCGACAAGATGACGTTCGACATGGCGGTGGATCTTCGTCCGTACAACGTGACGGCGGTATCCATCTGGCCCGGGCCGATCCTCACCGACGCGCTGAACTCCATCCCGCGCGAACACCTCCCTCCCCAAGTCGCAGCTGATCTGCCCAACTTCGAAATGCCTGAATTCACGGGCTCAGTCATTGAACGGCTGTGGCGTGATC
>Ga0307412_10001653_pt1 | contig 12315 bp, 9 predicted proteins | sample DK1Cmetagenome_3_FD_203823 | JGI IMG/M metagenome (GOLD analysis project Ga0307412, IMG submission 203823) | Maize rhizosphere microbial communities from greenhouse at UC Davis, California, United States - DK15-C-1 | ecosystem: Host-associated > Plants > Roots > Rhizosphere > Soil | place: USA...
GATCGACGGCCTCCGCCATCGGCCCGGACGCAACACCGTGTCCAGGCGCATGGCCCTTAGCCAAGTAGGAGGCTAATTCCTCCGGCGACCACGCGCCAACCCCGCTCAGCCGATCACTTGTGATGTTGTACGCATTCCAGCCTTCGGCCTGTCCGCCCGCAAACTTTCGACGGGTGTCCATCGCCTGCATGAGCGTGCGCGGCGTATGACACTCGCCGCAATGGCCAGCCGCCTCGACCAAATATGCGCCGCGGTTCCACTGTGCGCTACGCTCGGCAACGGGCCGGAAGCGAGCGTTCGGATTAAAGAAGGCGCCCCAGATCGCCATCAGCCAACGCTGGTTGAACGGGAAGCCGAAACTGTTGGGGATGTTCTTCTGGCGAACCGCAGGGATGGTGCCGAGGTAGCGCCGAATGGCCAGCACATCCGTATCGGTCAGCAAGGTGTAGGATGCGTACGGAAAAGCCGGATACAGTCGCTCGCCAGCCCGGCCGATGCCTTTGTGCACGGCGCGCAAGAACTCCGCATTGGTCCAGGCGCCGATTCCGGTTGCGCGATCGGGCGTGATATTCGGCGTGTAGATCGTGCCGAAGGGGAGTTTGAAAGGCCGCCCACCTGCAAAGCGCTTGCCGCCCTTGGCGGTATGGCAGGCGGCGCAGTCCGTCGCCTCGGCAAGATACTTGCCCTTTGTCACCGGATCAGCGTTCACCAGTTCCACGGGCACGCCAGTGACAGGCGCGCCCTGATACTGCGAGAGATCGAGCTGGTGCCCGCCTGCGAAAGCAAGCGCGGAGGGAAGGAACAGCAGCCGCCAGGCTAGGACCGCCCCGAAGATCAACACGGCCGCCCCAAGCAGCATCCAGTTGCGCCGCCGCTGTGTCATGCCCGGACATCCTTGGCGATCATCGCCTGATCGATTGGCATGCGCGTGAGTTGAACACCCGTCGCTGCATAGATCGCGTTGCAGACGGCACCCTGTACGGACACGGTGCCCGGCTCACCGATGCCGCCCGGCGCTTCGGCATTCCGCACGACATGCACTTCGATCTGCGGCATCTCGTCCATCCGCACGACCCGGTAATCATGGTAATTGCTCTGCTGAACCCGACCAGCAGCAAGCGTGATGCGACCGTGAAGGGCTGCCGAAAGCCCGAAAACCAAGCCCCCCTGAATCTGCGAGATGATGCCGTCTGGATTGACCGGCGTTCCGCAATCGACCGCAGTCGTCATGCGCTTGACGGAAACCGCGCCATCGTCCGCAACGACGACCTCAGCAACCGTACAGAGATATGTTCCAAAGGCGAACTGAAGGCTGATACCACGCCCGGATCGTGGTGGGAGCGCGCCGCCCCAGCCCGCTTTTTCCGCCGCGATGTCGAGTACGGCACGGGCCCGGGGATGCTTGCCGATCAACGCCCGGCGAAACGCGAGCGGATCCTGTTTCGCTTCGTGGGCAACGCGGTCGACAAAGCTCTCTGTGGCGAAAATATTGAGGTTCGGCCCGACGCCACGCCAGAATGCGGTCTGTACGCCGCGCGGCTCGTGCCGCACCCAGGTGACGAAACTGGCCGGAAAGTCATACGGCGTTTCAGCCGCACCATCGACCGCGTCATTATCGATCTTGCCGTCAAATGCTGGCGGCAACCAGCGACCCACCACCGTTGGTCCGACCGCCTTGTGCGACCAGGCCACAGGCTTGCCGTTCTCGAGCTTCGCCTTCAACCAGGCACCATAGACGGAACGATACGGCGCCTTCCCGATGTCCTCCTCACGCGTCCAGACGACTTTTACCGGTCCATCCACGTGCAGCGCGATCCTGACCGCCTTTCGAATACCATCGACCTCCAGGCGACGGCCAAAGCCGCCACCGATCAGATGGTTGTGGACGGTAACCTGTTCCGGCGTCAGGCCAGCCTCCCCGGCTGCCGCTCGCTGCGTCATGGTCATGACCTGCGTGCCGACCCAAATTTCGCAATGTCCCGGAGTGATGTGAACGGTACAGTTCATCGGCTCCATCGGCGCGTGCGCCAGGAGCGGCAACTCGTACATCGCCGAGATGACCCCTTCGCCGGCCAGGTTGTCGCGTGCGCCGGTATCGACGGCGATGGCGCCCTCGGAACGCCCTGCTTCTTGCAGGTCGTTGTGCAACGTCTCGGTGGAGACATTGGCAAACGGACCGTCATCCCAGCGAATGTCGATGGCCGCCAGACCGCGCATTGCCGCCCAACTGGTATCGCCAACGACCGCAACCAGATCGTCGAGAACGATGATCTGTCGAACGCCGGGCAGGGATTTCGCCTGCGAGTCATCGACCGACGAAACCTTGCCGCCGAATACGGGCGGAGAAGCAAGCGTCGCAAATCGCACCCCATCGGGCATCGCGTCGATGCCATATTTGGTGCGGCCGTTGGTCTTCTCCGGTGTATCGAGCCGGCGGTGGGAGTGGCCGATCAGGCGGAATTTCGAAGGATCCTTGAGAGCGGGCTCGGTGGGCGGCGCTTCGCGCATCGCCGCGCCCGCGAGCCCACCGTACGTCAGGCTTCGGCCGCTAGGATCGTGAAGGACAACCCCCGCCTCGGTACGGCAACTCTGCGGATCAACGCGCCAGCGTCGCGCTGCTGCCGCCACGAGCATCGCACGCGCGCTCGCTCCGACCTTCCGCATGGGCATCCAATAGCCCATCATCGACGTCGAGCCGCCGGTCGCCTGGACCTTGAAAATCGGGTTCCCATAAAGCTTGTCGCTTGCCGGAGCCGCCTCGAGCACCACCCCGTCGAGCGGCAGGTCGAGCTCCTCCGCGATCAACATGGCGAGGCCGGTGTAGATCCCCTGCCCCATTTCGGTCTGCGGCATGATCAACGTCACCCGCCCGTCGGAGGCTATGCGGATGAAAGCGTCGGGTTTGAAGGTCGCGTTATCCCCCGGTGCTGCGAGAGCAACATCGGCAGAGCGCAGGTTAACCCCGAGAAAGAGCACGGCACCGCCCAGCGCCCCCGTGCGCAGGATTTGCCGACGGGAAAGGACTGCGTCAGCCATGTTGGGCGGCTCGCTTAATGCCGTCGCGAATACGCACATAGGTACCGCAGCGACAGATGTTGCCAGCCATGGCCGCATCGATATCTGCGTCATCAGGCCTGGGATTAGTTGTGAGGAGGGCAGTCGCCGCCATGATCTGGCCAGACTGGCAATAGCCGCACTGGATCACATCCAGATCGAGCCACGCTTGCTGCACCCTGGCGCCGACGGCGGTGGCGCCGACACCTTCGATTGTCCGAACGGCTCTGTCGCCCACCTGACCGACCGGCAAGCGGCAGGAGCGGACCGCGACACCGTCGAGATGCACGGTGCAGGCCCCGCACTGGGCAATACCGCAGCCGAATTTGGTGCCCGTCATACCTAGCAGATCGCGAAGAACCCAGAGCAGCGGCGTGTCGACGTCGACCGCAACCTCTTTCACCTCATCGTTCACCCGCACGCTAACCATAACATCCTCCGCTTCACGGTGACGCTAGGCCGGTGAGGTGGCGGCCGAACAGACGTACAACGGTATAGGTTGCCATACCCTCGCAGGCGGGCTGTGCGCGCGAAAGTCGGGCTTGACCCGTCCACCAATGCAAATAGGAACCAGAGACCGACAGCTTGGTTCTAACCAGCATATCAATCAAGATAAGCCAATCATAGATAGCGTCGAAAATTTTATAGACTGAAAATCTTGCGAAGATCTTCGCACTGTTCTCAACACATCGCTCGTTGAAATTAAGCCAAGGCCGCAGGCCCAGCTAACTAGTCTGAGCTCCGACGAATTCTCGAACTGGAAACTTGTGGTTATTCATCCAGCAGTGGCGCGCCCTCTGGGCGTTGACGCTGCAGGCCAGGGTTTCGACCGGGGCCGCTGCCGGCGCCCCCCGAGACCAGTTCAACCTTGCGAACCATGTCTGCGACCGAAACCGATTTGAGCTTTCGCCCCGCGCTCGACCGGTGCATTTTTACCGTGATCTCGGTGATGCCCAGTTCATACGCGATCTGCTTGTTGAGCAGCCCACGTGCGACACCTCGCAAGACGTCCATTTCGCGCGGCGTTATGCTTTCGGCCAGCGCCAGCACCTCATTGCGCTCGCCATCATCGAGGCGCCGCTGCCGGTCGTGGCGCAGCGCCTCCGCCACCGCATCGAGCAGTTCCTGCTCGCGGAACGGCTTGGGCAGGAAGTCGAGAGCGCCGGCCTTCATCGCTCGCACCGAGGTCGGGACATCGGCATAGCCGGTGATGAAGATGATGGGGATGTTGACGCCGTCTTCGGCCAGGCGCGCCTGAAGATCCAGGCCGCTAGACCCGGGCAACCTAAGATCCAGGATAAGGCAGCTCGGCCGATCCGGCATTTCATGCTTCAGAAGTTCAGCCGTCGATGCAAACACCAGCGTGTCCATGCCGACCGAATTGAACATGTCAGTCAGACTCGCCCGGATATCCGGGTCATCATCAACTACGAGAACGAGAGGTAAAGCATCCACCGGTCTGTCTTCCGTCGTTCGTAGAGCGACCCGCGTTCCTGCTGGCACGACCGGCCCCCTATACACCTCTGCTACGGTATCACCCTAACCGCTCAAGACAGGCCACACCAGCGGACAGGGGTCCGGGCGCCCCATACCTCGGTATGGGGCGTCCGCCCATAGTACGGCATGCCTCCGGCACGCCGCCCCATACCGGCGTACGGATAGATGCCTGCCGAAATTCCAGCATTTTAAGGCCCTGACCAGCGCTCCCGCCCGAGCGCCCAAGAAACAGGAGCTTGGAACATGAAGGCTGCAGTCCTCAACGCCAACGAAGGCCGATTCGATATCGAGGACGTCAGCATCGACGCGCCCAAGAGGCGCGAAGTCCTGGTCGAGGTCAAAGCGTGCGGTCTGTGCCACTCTGATCTTCACCTCGCAGAAGCCAATTTCGGCACACCGCTTCCGGCCGTGCTGGGTCACGAACTCGCCGGCGTCGTCAAGCAGATCGGCCCCGACGTCCGCGAGCTCAAGGTCGGCGATCACGTCGTCGGATCGCTGGTGCAGTTTTGCGGCCACTGCGTGTCGTGTCTGTCGGGCCGCACCTATCAGTGCGTGAACCCACAGGAGACCATGCGCGCTGCGGAAGACGGACAGCGCCTGACCCGGACGTCCGACGGCCAACCCGTCTACACCGGATGGGGCACCGCTGCTTTCGCTGAACAGGCGCTGGTCCACGAGAACCAGCTCGTGAAGATTCCCGACGCCGTTCCCTTCCCTCAGGCTTCGATCCTTGGATGCGGCGTGATCACCGGCGCCGGCGCTGCGATCAACACGGCCGATCTGAAACCGGGGGAAACCGCAGTGGTGATCGGGGTCGGCGGGGTCGGACTAAACGTCATCGCGGGCGCGAAGCTTGCCGGCGCCGGGCGCATCATCGCGATCGATACCCAGCCCCAGAAAGAGGAACTTGCCCGGAAATTCGGGGCGACCGATTTCATCAATGCCAAGGACGGCGACGCCGTCGCCGCTGTGAAAGCGCTTCTTCCGCGCGGCGCCGATCATGCCTTCGAGGTCATCGGGCTCACGCCCACCACCGAGCAGGCGATTCAGATGGTTCGCTCGGGCGGCTCGGTATATCTTATCGGCCTGCATCGGCCAGGTCAGACGTTCCCGCTGGCCGGTCTCGATGTGATCGTCCGCCAGATCGATCTCAAAGGCGTCTTCATGGGATCGAGCAACATCAAACGCGACATCCCGATGTTTGCGGACCTCTATCTGCAGGGCCGCTTCAACCTCGACGATCTGGTCTCGCGCGAGGTCAACATCAGCGAGATCAACGAGGCGTACGAGGACCTGAAGCACGGCGCCATCGCCCGCTCCGTGATCACATCATTCTAAGGACTGCGGATCGTGAAACTGTACACGCATCCCGGAGCCAGCTCCCTTTCTGTGCACATTCTGCTGCGCGAGATCGGGATTCCGTTCGAGCTTGAGGTGGTCAACGTCACCCAGAAGCGGCGCCCCGACGGCTCGGATTACCGCGCCGTGGCACCGCGCGGTATGGTGCCGCTTCTCGAGCTGGACGATGGGAGCCACCTCACCGAGAATCTCGTCCTTGCCCAATATCTGTGCGACCAGGCCGGCCGGCATGACCTGATGCCACCGCGCGACTCCGCAGCGCGCTACCGCCTAATGGAATGGCAAAGCTTCATCGCAGCCGAGCTTCACAAGAGCTTCGTCCCGCTAAACTGGGAGATCGATGAGCCGATGCGGGCACTGGTGCTGACCCATATCAACCGTCGGCTCGTCGTCGTGGAGCAGGATCTGACCGGGCCATTCCTGACCGGAGAAACCTTCACCGCCGCAGACGCCTATTTCTTCGTCATTGCCAGCTGGCCCCGGTTCTACGGCATCTCGCTCGAACCCTATCCCAAGATTTCTGCCCTGCTCGCTTTGGTCGGCAACCGGGCGGCGGTTCGCGCGGCGCTACACGCAGAGGGACACGGAATGGTCGGTGTTCCCGACCCGACACCCCAGCCGTGAGCCTGCAACGCGGGCTCTGATGTCGCAGACGGCACCTGCAAGCCGGGTCGCTCTGCTCTCTATCCATTCCAACACAAGACACTCGGAGACCCGACAATGACACACCGCCTTTTGATCGACGGCATCCTGACGGACGGCGCGTCGAGCTTCGACGTAATCGATCCGACGACCGGCAGCGCGTTCGCGCAGGCCCCACATGCGAGCAGGACGCAGGCCGAACAGGCGATCGCCGCAGCAAAGCGCGCCCAGACAGGTTGGGAGGCAATCGGCTATGAAGGACGCCGCCGCTACCTCGAGCGCTTCGCAGAGGCGATGGCTGCCAATATCGATCTGATCGCCGAGACCCTCACGCGTGAACGGGGCGGCCCGATTGCCGATTGCCGCTTCGAGGTGGGCCGGGCGACGGCGGCCATCAGGCATTTCGCAGGGCAGCGGCTCGAAGACCATGTTCTTCGCGAGAATGCGAATGAACGGATCATCGAGCAACGCTACGCGCAGGGCGTCGTCGTCGCGATCATGCCCTGGAATCGACCGATGACGCTCCTTTCGTTCAAACTCGGGCCTGCGCTCATCACGGGTAACACCGTTATTGCAAAACCGGCGCCGTCGACGCCGCTCAGCACGCTGATGCTTGGCGAACTGGCGGCCGATATTTTTCCTGCTGGCGTGTTCCAGACGCTGGTCGACACCAACGACCTCGGGCCCCTCCTCACGAGCAATCCCGATATCGCCCATGTGAGCTTCACCGGGTCGACCCCGACCGGCAAGAAGGTGCTCGGCTCGGCGGCAGAAACACTCAAGCGCTTCACGCTCGAGCTTGGCGGCAACGACGCAGCGATTGTGCTTGACGACGTCGATATCGAGTGGGTTGCCGACAAGATTTTCGCAGCGGCGTTCATCAACGCTGGCCAGGTCTGCTACGCCACCAAACGCGTCTATGCGCCGCGAGCGCTGGTCCAACCGCTCGCCCAGGCACTGGCGAAGCGCGCCGATGCGGCTGTTCTTGGCGACGGAATGGATTCGGCGACCACGATGGGGCCCCTGCAAAACAAGATGCAGTATGAGAAGGTTCTTGAGTTCATCGCGTCCGCGCGCGCCGAGGGGGGCACGTTCCTTACCGGCGGCGAACCGACCGGGGCCGGCTACTTCATTCGGCCGGCCATTGTCATCGGGCTCCCGAACAACGCCCGCCTTGTCCAGGAAGAGCAGTTCGGGCCCGTGCTTCCCATTCAGGTCTATGATGAGATCGACGAGGCGGTCGCACAGGCCAATGCCAGCGACTTCGGCCTGGGTGGGACGATCTGGGGCGCCGATATCGACCGCGCAATTGCGGTCGCCAGTCGGATCGAGACGGGCACCATCTGGGTCAACCAGCATATGGCGCTCCCGCTCGACGTTCCGTTCGGCGGAGCAAAGCAATCTGGCATCGGACTGCAGAACGGGATCGAGGGGATGGAGGATTTCACCCAGCGCCGCGTGCTGAACGCGAAGCTGGAAGCGTGAGGAGCATGACCATAAAAATGGACACGTTCGCAATCGGCGGCGACATGACAGTCCGCCGCCTCGGCTTCGGCTCGATGCGGTTGGCCGGGCCGGGCGTCTGGGGCCCGCCCCGTGACCGGGAAGGCGCGCTGGAGACCCTGCGCCGCGTACCGGAGCTTGGGATCAATCTGATCGACACTGCCGACAGTTACGGGCCGGACGTGACAGAACCGCTGATCCGCGAGGCACTGTTCCCTTACGCGGCCGGACTCCATATTGCGACCAAGGCCGGCTTACGCCGCGCTGGACCCGACCAATGGCGGCCGTATGGCGATCCCGAGTATCTGATCGCTCAGGCACATCGCAGCCGTGAATTGCTCGAGGTCGATCGCATCGATTTGTGGCAGTTGCATCGGATAGATCCCGCAGTCCCAGCCGGCGAGCAGTTTGCCGCGATCCGCCAACTCCTCGACACGGGCGTGATCCGTCACGCCGGATTGAGCGAAGTCGGCGTCGCGCAAATCCGGGCGGCACAGCGGATCTTCCCCGTCGCGACTGTCCAGAACCGCTACAATCTTGCGGACCGCGCCAGCGAGGACGTGCTCGACCATTGTGAGGAGAGAGGCATCGGGTTCATTCCGTGGTTCCCGCTTGCGGCCGGTCGATTGACGGAGTCTGGTTCGGTCATCGATCGTATCGCTCACGCGCATGGCGCGACTTCGGGGCAGATCGCGATCGCGTGGCTGTTGCGCCGGAGCCCCGTGATCCTCCCCATTCCCGGGACCTCGAAGGCGACCCATCTCGAAGAGAATGCCGCCGCCTCGAACATCACGCTGTCAGACTTGGAATTCGAGCAACTCGATCAAGCGGGCCGCTCAGCCGCCTGAGCTGAATGACCATGAGCGCGGACAGGTGCGACGATGGCATATCGCGAGCTTGCGGTTCCGCCGCACATCTCGGAAAATTGGTCGCTTTGTCGTTCCTTTTCGACCGGCACCTTATCCAGAGCGGGTCCGCGCAACGCAAGCTCGCGATATGCCATCGTCGGGAGAAGGCCGCATCCGCCGCGCAGGCGGCGACCACCGGTCATAAAGACGCAGCTGAAACTCCTATGCCGCTGACGACTCCCGATGCCGAAACTGTCGGACACCATACCGGAGTAGGGGCCATCTGAGGCGAGCGTAGGATAGCATCAAAGCGGCGGCGGCGGCACCCTCTGATCGCCGCTGAATGTGCGGTGGACGCGGGAGCATACCATGCCGGCACAAGCCGAAGAACCCCTCATGGGGTCGTGTGCGAGCACCGAGCGCGAAAGTTTCACCAGCCTCGAATGGTTGGTCATAGCTATTGGTGCGCGCGACGAAAGCGTCCCTCTGCAATGGTCGCCGTTCGGCCGGCCGCTGCTGGCGCTGATGGGCGGTGGCCCGCGACCGCTCGCCTCGCAATGCCTGGAGACGCTTCGCCGCACGGCCAGCATTGCGCGTCATTATGGTTGGGCGATGCCATCGGCCGATGTCGGCGCGTTTCTGCTCAGCGGCTGGAGCGAGGCGCAACTCGAGCTCGTCATCGAGAGCGTAGGTCCGAACGGACCGTCGATGGACCCGTGGCAACCCGTTATCGAAACCAATAGCAATACGACGGCCCTGCCTCCCTCCAACGTAAGAACGCCGATGGATATCTACGCCTGAGCGCGATCGGCTTCCCAGCGTGCGGATGGCTTCGTCTGATTTCCTTGGCGCTCTCACCTGACATCTCCCGCTTACCTCAGAGCCCGCTACACCCCCATGGTATCGAAACGCTGACAGACGATACTATGGTGTGGGATGCAGATTCCACGCGTGCCGCTAGGGAACCAGTCCGGTCCATCACGCGCTTCATATCGTGAACCCAGTGATTCCTTTCGTACCGCTTGTCGGCGCTTTCTAATCCGATCATGAATCGCAAGTTAGCTGGAGAGCCAGAGTTCGTGCCAGCAAGGTCCCGAGAAACGTTGAAGCCCGATGTGATTGCTGTCGTCGATGATGATGAAGACGTCCGGGCTGCCTTGGGGGGACTCTTGGAGAGCCTGGGGTATCGCTCGAAGCTCTTCGACAGCGCCGACAGCTTTCTTGCTGCGCACGTGCTTGAGGATATCGACTGCATCATCAGCGACATCCAGATGCCTGGGACGAGTGGCCTGCAGTTAGCCGAGCGAGTTCAGTGCCACGCCAAACCCGTCATTCTCATAACAGCATTCCCGATAGCTGACGTTCAGCAGCGTGCCTCTGCCGCCGGTGTACGCTGCGTCCTGATCAAGCCATTTGATTCGGGAGAATTGATCGAACAGTTGTCGGCTCAGTTCGGCTGACGAAGCGCTGACACGACCCATTACAGTCGGTATGACAGCCGCACGCCGAGTGTCCGGGGCCGGCCGGCAAGCCGGACGATGGTATCGGGCGAAACCGCGCTGACGAACGTCGCGTACCGAGCACCGCCGAGGTTCTGAACAAACATCTGCCCAGTCCAACGCGCCCAGGACACACCGGCCCGCGCGTCCGCAAGTGCATAACCCGGCATGTCGAGCAGAGGCTGGTTTCCGAGACCTGCGTTTGTCCTCGACTGGTAAGAAACGTCGGCTCCGACAAAGGGCTTCCATGCCTCGCCCATCCCCCACCGATACTCGGCATCGCCCGTGAGATGCCAACCCGGGGTGAGCGGAAACCGCTGCCCGGACAAATTTGCTCGGTGTCCAAGACCATCGTAATTGATGAAATTGCCGTCGATACGCGAGTAGGTCCGACTGCCCGCAGTCTTAAGGGCGAGGCCATCGATAGGTCGCCATGAGAGATCAACCTCAGCACCAACCACATGCGACTTGGGCACGTTTATGAGCCCGGACAAGGGACCCAGGCGCGGGTCGATCGCCTTCCCCTTCAACTGCTTGTCATCATAGTCATAATAGAAGCCGGCGGCACTGACCGTGATCCGGTGCGCAGCGTCGCTGAACTTGACGCCAGCCTCATATGCCAGAACGGACTCCGGTTTAGCCGGAGCGAATTGGCCCGCCGACGTCGCTCCGGCTGTGATGAAGGCGCCGCTTTTGTGACCGCGACTGATGTTGGCGTAAATCAGGAGTGCATCCGCCGCCTGCCACCTCAAGCCTGCTCGCCAGGACCAGTTCCGGTCTTTGAGCGCATCATGAACGACGGCGGGCCGAAGGTCCGCTCCAAGGGTGGCGCAGCCACCGCGGGCGATCGTTACCGTGCTGCCAGACAGTAGGCTGGCCGCTCTTGAGACATAAGCCGCGCCCGTGCCGTCGCCATCGTCATAGGAACACCCTTCGAAGCGCCGGATCTCGTCCGTGTACCGGACGCCGCCCTCCAGCGAGAGCGCTCGTGTCAATGCATAGTCGCCGTTGGCAAAGAGTGCCCAGGTGCTCACATTCTGGCGGGTCCGTACATTCGTTCCGTCGAACGGGAAATTGCCATCCGCGAACCGAGCATCGAGTCCGTCCCGGATCCATTCACGCTGGTAGTTGCCGCCGAGTATCCACTGGAGAGAGCCCCGCCTGCCCGACGCGCGCAACTCCTGCGCCAAAATCGTCGCCTGACCAGGCAGGCCAACCTCAAACAGCTGGAGATTTGTCCCGTCGCTGTCACTCCTATCGTCGCGCCGCAGGTGTTGCGCGCTCGAGATCGATGTCACCGTACCAAAAGACATCCTGGTATCGACCCTAAGCACAGCCTGCCCATAATCGGTATCGCGTCCATAGGTTCGGCCCGGGCCCCAGTCCGCAGCGCGATTGTCTCGCACGCCGATTGGGTGATTTGCCAGCGACGCGGCGACTGCGGGACTGGTGGTGTAGATGCCGACTAGCTGTCCGGCCTGATTGTCCGAACGATCTCGAAAACCGTTGAGGCTCAACGAAATCGTTGTTTTAGCTGACGGTGTCCAACGGGTCAGCAGTCGAGCCGTCAGGAAGTCACGCATGCCAAGGCTGTCATCCCGCGTGTCGCTACGCTGCCACGCGCCACCACCTTCATAGCGTGCCGCCAAGCGCATCCCGACGTTTTCCGCGACGGGTCCACTGACGAATGCTTCTGTGTCCAACTCTCCGAAACGCGAAATCGACTCCTCGACGCCAAACGAGAGCTGGTCAGTGGGTTTGGCGACAACGAAGTTGATCGTCCCGCCGGTGGAATTCTGCCCGTAAAGCGTTCCTTGCGGCCCCTTCAGAACCTCCACTCGTTCCAGGTCGAGCATCGCGCCGGCCGCCAGCGTCGGATAGGGCAGTGGCGCCTCGTCGATCGACATGCTCAC
>Ga0307412_10001654_pt1 | contig 12313 bp, 6 predicted proteins | sample DK1Cmetagenome_3_FD_203823 | JGI IMG/M metagenome (GOLD analysis project Ga0307412, IMG submission 203823) | Maize rhizosphere microbial communities from greenhouse at UC Davis, California, United States - DK15-C-1 | ecosystem: Host-associated > Plants > Roots > Rhizosphere > Soil | place: USA...
TGACTTAAAGACTTCGTCAGAACCCATTAGCCTTGTATTGATAATTTCCCATCCGGATGGAAAGAGTTGGGTAAGTGCTAGATTCTCATAGGCTCCGCGATGTCCCGGGTTAGTTATATTTACCTGCGCAACGAAATCTGTTCCTTGTGGTAGTCTCGCCGGGTCTAAAAGCTGTCCTCCCAGGGTGAAATAACCAATGCGTAAACCAAGGGTTTTATCGTCATTAGCCGGGAAATATTCCTGCCCTATGGCTGGCTTTCCGTGTTGTACAATCCGCACAAATAACCTTTTATTACTTCTGTTGCTTATTGAGGCGGTATTTTTTGCGGTTGATAAGTGGGTAGGCAACTGCCATAAAAAGGCTTCCTGGTTAATTTTTCCGGAAGACTTGTTAAAGGTATAATTGAATTCCAGCTTTTTATTGGGAGAGGTATTGCCTGCGTATTTAGCTATTGCGATAAGTGCATAGGCCGTAGATTGTGTGCTGTACCATTCATCTCTGGATAACTGTGCGGAAATATTTCGGGCAAGGTTATCGGCAGCCCCCCGGAGATTGAGTAAGGTTAGAGTTTCAAGTATCATCGCCTTGTCTCGCAGGTCAGAACCGAATGTCCCGTATGATTGCTTGTAAGGCTTAATTACTAAAGGCAAGCCTCTAACCAATTGCCCAGCTACCTCAGCTTGTCCCGCTAGCCGGTAGGCGGCAGCTAAGCGCCATTTTGCTGCAGGCGATAAATATTTAAATTCTTTCAAACGGTTCATGGCACCTAATTCTGGCGACTTGGCCAGTGCAAGTAAATACAGGCGGTAAGCCTGAACTAAATCTCCTCCATAAAAATTAAGGGTTGTAGGCGTCCATGAAACAGCTTTGGATTTCTGGAATTTCTTCCATTGAGATATAAATGCCTGTGGAAGGGCAAATCCTGCGGCTTCTGCTTCGAGCATAAAATGGCCGGTATAATTTGTACACCATTCATCAGCTTCGCCAGCGCCTGGCCAGTAATTTATTCCTCCGTCAACACCCTGATATCCGTTGAGCCTTGCTATGGCAGCTTTGATATTATGCTCGGTTAAGGCTTTTTGCTTAGGCGACAGTTGCAGCAACCGAGCCAGATACAATTGCGGAAAAGCCCCCGAAGTAATTTGCTCAACGCAGCCATGAGGATATTGTATCAGGTAGGTTAGGCGTTTGTCCAGGTTAATAGGAGGGATGGCTGAAACCTCCAGCGTAGCTTTATTGGTTCCGGCAGTGCCGAATGCGGTAACCGGAATATTTAGGGAGCGTCCCGGTTCCAGTGTTTTCTCAATCACCTTTGTGATAACCGGATTTGGGTTGCGTATATCCAGCTCAATATCAAATACCGATGTTTCGCGGCCGCTTCGCGCTATAACTTTCAGCCGGCCTACCCCTGCAACATTTTTGGTTGCCAGGTTTAGGTATATCAATTGGTCGCCTGGTTTGCTAAACGATAAGGCTTTTCGGTTGCCGTCCAGATAATTAAAGGCATTCGACTGCACTTCCACGCTCACGTTCTTTACCGAATTGTCCATGGCAAATATATTAATCGGTAACCGAACTTGCTCGCCAGGACTTAACACACGCGGCAAAGTAGCTAAAACCATTAAAGGCTTTTTCACCTTAACCGCCTTTTCTGTATGTCCGTAAGCTCCGTTTTCGCCGGCAATTACCATCACCCTTACCGAGCCAACGTATTGTGGCAGCTTGAATTGGTGCGTTCTTTTACTGCCGTCGGATGTAAACGGCCCCATAAATTTAACCACAGGCTTAAAGCGGTTTGCTGTTGGATTCTTACCGCCCTTGCCTGATTGCCTGTCACCGCCGATGCTTAAAATTCTTTGCAAGTCACCGCCGTATGCACCAATAACATAGTCGAACAGATCCCAGGTTTTTACACCTAAGCCTTCGCGGGCATAAAATGCCGCATGCGGGTTTGGTGTATCGAAATTGGTAATGTCCAGCAAACCTTCATCGACCAAAGCAATAGTATAAACCATTGGCTTGCCCGAAGCTTCAGAAACAGTTACCGACGAATTAGTTTCGGGCCCAATTTCATCAGGCATGGAAATTATTGGTTTTAAAACCGTATTAGGGTCTTCCACTTCCATTGGGATAACTCCATACATCCGTATAGGCAAGTCATTTACGGTTTGAGAATGAGGCTGCAGCAAGCTAACATTAACAAATACGTTGGGCGCCATATCCTTATCGACTTTAAACCTGAATTGAGTTTGCCCTTTTTTGGCTTCAAACCAAAATGTTTTAAGAACCCGGCTGCCATTTTCTACGCTTACCAAGCCACGTCCTGCATTTCCGCTAGGAATGGTTAAAACAGCTTCATCTCCAACTTTATATTTTTCTTTGTTAGAAGTGAATGAAAGCATCGCTGCTTCAGTTGGGTTTTCGCTTTGCATGCGTTCTGCCCAATTCGGCCAATCGATATAAATGAATTTTCCTGTAGTGTGCCCGGTTCTCGGATCTCTCACACGAATGAGGAAGCGGCCCCATTCAGGTTGGTTAATGCGAAGCTTCCAGTTTCCACGGCCATTATTTAGGGTAACTGTTGCGGTACTTACAAGCTTGTTGTATTCATCCTGGGTAAAATTGCTCACCTCGCTTTCGTCTTCGTCCCACCACCATTGCCATTTGGTTTTATAAAGCTCCACTTCAACCTCACGGCTACCAGCTTGTAGCCTTCCATCCGCATCTACTGCCGCAATTTCAATGGCATGGTCCATATCGGTAACCAGCATGTCATTAAAGCCCTGGCCTTCCGGTGTTTTGATACCTACATAGCCACTATAAACGTTGTACGGCATAGAAACCTGGCTTATACTGAAATTGCCCCCCGGCTCAAATACCTTAACCATAAAATTGGCATTGAGCCTGCCGGGTGCCTGTTCCTCTACATTAATATCGGCATTAATAGCAGCTTGTCCGTTTTCATCCAGCTTTCCATCAAACACACTTTGCAACTGAGAACTGAATGACCTTACCGGATCGTCAAAAATGAATTTCTCAAAGCCTTTGAATTCGGTTTTATCAGCAGAAACATAGGCGTCTATTTTAGCATTCAGATTTTTTGCAGCGCCTCCAAATAGCCATTCGGCTTTTAATATGCCTTTTGCATTTTGCCCTTTAGTAAGCTGTTGTTGCCCCCCAAACGACAAGTTCAACTTAAGGCGGTTAGGCATTATCGTTTCTATGCGAATGCGTTTCTCGAAAACAGCGCCGCCTGCTTTTACCTTGGCTGACCAGTTGCCGGTAGGAGATGCCTGGTCGGTTGCAGTTTTGAAGGTATAAAATCCTTTAACAGATTGTGTTTGAGTGATGCGCTTATAAAGCTGCCCCTGCGGATTGTAAAGTTCAAATTCAACAGGATGCCCCGCTGGCAGTTTATTTTGCTTATCGTCAAGAATAAAGGTTAAGAACAGAGAATCGCCCGGGCGCCAAACACCACGTTCTCCATAAATAAATCCTTTTAATCCTTTTTGCACTTGCTCTCCGCCAATATTGAAACGGCTTAAGGGCAAAGAACTGCCATCATCTAATTTTAGGTAGCCGCGCTCTTCTCCTTTTTTGGCTACAAGCAGGTAGGGTTTGCGTTTTAACTGAATTTGAGCTAATCCGTTGTCAGCCGAAGTTACCTTACCGATAACCTGTTGCTGATAATCCAGTAATTCAAGTTCTACTCCAGCCATAGGCTCGGCTGATAAAATATCGGTTACTGCAATGGTTAGGTTATTGCTATTTCCCTGTTTGGCAATTAAGCCGATGTTTGACGCTAAAACATTTCTGGAAGCCCAACGCTCTTTATTGTAATAGGAATCACTGCACGGGTTATCGCGTTCATCCCAATTATAGCCGTAAGGGTAATAGCTGTCGTAGCGGTTCCAAAACTCATCATCTTCGTCAATGCCACTTGAATAGCCGGACTCTTCTTCGCCTTCTCCTTCATAGCCGCTATCCTCACCTTCAGCGTTGCTTATTCTTTCCTTGCAGGAATAGACACTGTAAGTTGGCCGGTAACCAATGGTGATGCGGTAAATTGCTCCAGGTTCCGTGCGGATCAGTTTGTCAATATCCAGCATGAAACGGTTCTTTTTATGAAGGTTGAGGCTTCTGTCTTCGTCAAGCCGAATGGTTGTTTGCTTAACGGGCCTGGCAACTTGCCTTAACTGATTTTTCCCGTTGATTGTATTTTGTTGCAGGTATTGAGGGATGTTATTGCCATAAATCTTAATAATGGTTACATCCACTGCATTGAGGTTTACAGCTTCAAAGGGCATCATCAGTTTACCCGAATGTGGTAGTATAACCCCCTGCCCGGGGATAGTTACAGCTGGATCTGTGTTTTGGAAAACTACGTTTGCTGAAAAGGATCTGCTAAGTTTTTTTTCATCGAAATTTTCAATGCCCTCGTTTACAAAAACTGTATAATCGCCATCCAGCCGTTCAGCAGCGTAAAGCCTTACTTCACTGCCATTGATAGTATAAGCCGGCATGGCCTGATTACCGATGCCTAAAAGCCCGGTTAGCTCTTGCCCGATTCTTATAGGATCTGAAAATTGCACAGCTACATATTGCTCTTTGTCTTGAACGGTTTTTACATTCAATACTTTAAAATCACCATATGCAGGCACTTCTGCCTGCTCCTTTCCTGCACCACTTACATTAATGGCTTCCCCATCATAGTTTACAGTAAGTGTCTTTTCTGTTTTGTATCGGGTGATATTTTGAATGGTAAAGGTGTGCATCCTACTGTCGGCATTATGCTCCCATTTTACTTTAGTATTGTCATCGTAATTTACCCGAATAAGTTTCTCGACGGCTGCACTTTCTTCCACGTCGGCGGTGGTAAGTATCCCGGTAAAATTCATTTTATCAGCCGAGTTATTACTGGAAGAAGTTAAGCCAAGTGTTTCAATAGAAAAGTCTGGCTTAATAGTTTGAAAATCAAAACGGAATTTATGAAGCTTAGGTGGCACATCCATGATTTGCGCTAAGTCTAGCGAGGCGCTATATTCTCTGTCTGCCTCAAACTCTTGATCCGGCCGGAATTCGATAGTTCGGGAATCAATCCAATAAGCTTTTCCTTCGACCTCAGGCGAGAACTCAAAAAGTTCTTCCTTGACTGGTTCGTTTGCTGCATGAAGAGTTGGCACATCCATAGCCAGCCTTATCCTAACGGTACTTGCCCGAGATATTACACCGGTTGTATAACTTTCTACATAGCCACTAAAAGCCTCGTAATTATTTTTGTCAATTTTAGGTTTGTTAGACTTATGTATTGTAATAGCTATTATCGCTAAGACAAATAATAAAGGAATAGCAAAGTTCTTCTGGTTATGAAAGAAAGATTGTTTTTTTTTAGCAGTCATGGGTTTGGTGGAAATCAGAGATCGAAGATTAGTGATTAGTGATTAGTGATTAGGCTGGTGTACAATCAACCTTTACGTGGATGATTCCAGTTTGGATCTTAGATAATTAATAAACCCATTAATAAGCCTTAAGCATTCTTCCGTTTGAGAATTATGGGTTTCAAACTGATTCTGATTTATAAAACCCTCATCCAGAGCTATTATCAGATGATCGAGTGTTTCGCAGGCAGAGCCACGCGCATTAAGCAAGAACTTAGAAGCGTCTCTAAAATGAAATCTTCCATGACCTTCGGCAATATTATTTCCAATGGACCGGGAAGAACGAATTATTTGATCACATAAGCGATATTTTTCTTCGGGAGGAAAGGACTTGCATAGTTTCGAAATTTCGATACGAAGTAAGCGGGATTTTTTCCAGGCTTCAAGTTCAGTAAAAGAGTGCATAAGGATTAAGATTGTATAGGTTGATGTTAGTGAAAAATTCTCAATTTCCAAATTAAGAATTTAAAGCGCTAATCTCTACTTACTCTCTAATTTTTAAGCAACTAGCCTCTAATCGCCAATCACTAACTTTTAAGCAGCTAGCACCCTAATCACAAATCACTAATCTCAAAAACTTTATCCAATCATCACACCGGGCTTATTCACCACCGGTATGCGGATTAAGTTAGACTCGACGATACTTTCCGGGAGGAATATGAATTTTTTATCGTAGAGGTGGCCGTCAATGTAGTAGCTAAGCCAGTATTCGTTGGTAAGGCCGAATACTTGTTCGTCTATTGCTTCTATTTTAGCATAATCTTTACTACCTAGATCGCCAATAGAATGCCTTAAAATGGAGGTTTTGACATCTTCACCGTCTTTAAGTCCGTAGCCTTTTGAGGTAATTAAGACCGTTTCGATAGGCTGATCTTTGAGATTGATCAGGTAAACATTCCAAGTTTTAGCTTCAGGTGTTTCGCTTTCCAGGACAACCGCTACCGCGATGTCCTCAACAACTTTTATAGGAATGTCTTTTTTCATGGCATTAAGATAGGTTAAGTGAATAAGGCATTATACGGTGCCTTATTCACTTTGTTAGTCATCACTTCTATTTTTTCTTTGCAAATTTCCTGCCTGTTTTTTTAGGCTCTTTCTCTGCTGCATCAGCCAATGCTTTTACCTCTTCAAAAGTCAGGTCTTTTGCTTCTTTTCCTTTAGGGATTTTTACATTCAGCTTGCCGTACTCAATGTATGGGCCCCAACGTCCGTTTAATATTTTAACGTCAGGATTTTCGTCAAACGATTTGATCAGTTTTTCCGAATCCTTCTTACGTTTCTCTTCAATAATCTGAATTGCCTCAGCTTCGGTTACACTATGCGGGTCAACTCCTTTTGGTAAAGAATAAAACGCACTTGCGTGGCGAACGTAAGGGCCGAAGCGTCCGATTGCAACCGTCATGTCCTTATCTTCAAAAACACCTACTTTTTTCGGAAGTTTGAATAGTTCAAGCGCTTCTTCTAATGTAATGGTTTCAATCATTTGTCCGGTGCGAAGGCTTGCATAACGAGGTTTTTCATCGCCCTCATTTTCTGCATTTTCGCCGATTTGCACAAACGGCCCAAATCTGCCAATACGCACAGACATCCTTTTACCGGTTTCAGGGTCAACACCTAAGTCGCGTTCACCACGTGCTTTTTCGGCAGTTTGTATTGTTGTTTCAACTTCCTGGTGGAATGGGTTGTAAAACGATTTGATCATTTCTGTCCATTCCTTTAAGCCGTGGGCAATTTCGTCGAATTGCTTTTCTACACTGGCGGTAAAATGAAAATCGACAATGCCGTTAAAGTGCTGTACTAAGAAGTCGTTTACCACAGCGCCTATGTCTGTTGGGAATAACTTGCCTTTCTCAGCACCGGTTATTTCTGTTTTTACTTCTTTATTAAGTTCGCCTTTGGCTAAAGTAAGTACATTGAACTGCCTCGATTTTCCTTCGCGTTCTTCCTTTACCACATAGCCGCGGTTTTGAACCGTAGATATGGTTGGCGCATAAGTAGACGGCCGGCCGATACCCAGCTCTTCTAGTTTTTTTACAAGGCTAGCCTCTGTATATCTTGCCGGCGGACGGCTAAAGCGCTCAGTTGCTTTTACTTCCTGTGCCTGAAGTTCCTGGCCTTTTGATAAAGGAGGCAGAATTGCATTTGCGTTTTCCTCATCCAGGTTAGTTTCCTGTTCTTCATCCGTTGATTCCATGTACACTTTCAGGAAACCATCGAATTTCATTACCTCTCCGTTAGCAACAAATTGTTCGCTGCGGGTAGAGATTGAAATTTTGGCTGTAGTTTTTTCAAACTGCGCCTCGCTCATTTGTGAAGCGATAGCACGTTTCCAGATTAATTCATACAGGCGTTTTTCTGAATTGTCACCTTCTATGGTATGTTGTTCAAAATAGGTAGGGCGGATAGCTTCGTGGGCTTCTTGTGCGCCTGCCGATTTGGTTTTGAATTTTCTGTGCTGGTAATATTTATCCCCATACGCCGAATGGATTTCCGCAGAAGCTGCATTTAAAGCCGTGTCTGATAAATTTACCGAGTCGGTACGCATATAGGTAATAAATCCATGTTCGTAAAGCTTTTGGGCGATAGACATGGTTCTGGAAACCGAATATCCTAATTTACGGCTGGCTTCCTGTTGCAAGGTCGAAGTTGTAAAAGGAGGCGCCGGGCTACGTTTAGTTGGGCGAGTTTCAAGGCTAGTAATAGAATATATGGCGCTCTTGCATGCTTCAAGAAACTTTTGGGCTTCAGCCTCTGCTTCGAACCTTTCAGATAGTTCGGCACGGAACAGCTCTTTTTGCTTGCCTGTAGAAAAGATAGCGGTTACTTTAAAAGCAGCCGTAGCTTTAAATTTATTGATCTCGCGCTCGCGTTCAACTATAAGCCTTACAGCCACAGATTGCACACGGCCTGCAGATAATGAAGGCTTCACTTTGCGCCATAGTACCGGCGAAAGCTCGAAACCTACCAGCCTGTCTAATACCCGTCTTGCCTGCTGGGCATTTACCAGGTTGTAGTCAATCTTTCTTGGGTTTTCAATTGCCTTTAATATTGCAGGTTTGGTTATCTCATGAAAAACGATCCGCTTGGTTTTATCTTCTTTCAAGCCCAATGTTTCAAACAGGTGCCATGAAATAGCTTCTCCCTCGCGGTCCTCATCGGAAGCAAGCCATACAGTTTCTGCTTCCTTTGCTAATTTCTTTAATTCGCTTACCACGGCTTTTTTATCAGCCGGTACTTCATATTTCTGAACAAAGTTGTTGTTTACATCTATAGCATCATCGGTTTTCACCAAATCGCGGATATGCCCATAACTTGACTTAACCAGAAAGTCCTTTCCAAGATAACCTTCTATAGTTTTTGCTTTCGCAGGAGACTCTACAATCAATAAATTTTTTGCCATCAAAAAACTCTATTTTTTGCAAATAAAGTCATTAATAGTTCTAATGCCAAATTGAAAAAAATAATAAGACCGGGGAAGAGTAGGAGGGGAAATCAAAAAATCGGTTTACTTAAACGATATAAGCTTCATCGTATAGCGGTATCCTTCTTTTATTATTGTATCGGTAATTTCAGTTTGTCCGTTTACTTCGTAACGCTGTACAAGCCCTATGTTTTTAGCATAAATGGCTGTGGCATAATACTGGCGGATAAGGTTATCTTCTTGTACTTCCTCTACCGTCAGGGTTGAATCAAGTACGTGGGAGTTGATCTCAATCTTCCGATCCAGGCCAGTAATGCTGAAGGTAGCATAATCGTTCAAATTATTATACGTATTGCCTTTCCAGTATTTGTCTATTTGCGGAGGGAACACCAGGCGGACAAATTTAATATTGTCGATAAATTCTTCAGCCCGCAAGCCTGTTAAGCTACGTGTTATAACTTTTTGAAACGCCCAGGCCCCGTTTAAAGGCCTTTTGTAGCGGTGGATAACAAATGTTTTGCTGTTGCCCTCAGAAATGTCGCTTACAACCGAATCTTTCAATTCAAAATTGTAGGTGGTTTTGCTGTTGCTGAACTGGAAATATTGAGTTGAGTCTACACGATAAACAATAACACTGTTCAGTTTTAATGGGTAATATGCCCATTTAAAATCCACTGGGGGCAGCGTTTCATGTTTTTTGCAGGCAAAGAAAACAGATATGCTTAGAGCAGCTACTAAAAGAAATTTGAATTTACTTGTCGCTTTAAACATACCGTGCTATTTGTCAGCGAATATAAAGAATCCGATTTAGAGTAAAAATCCTCCTCCAAGCAAATCATTGCCTTCATAGAAAACCGCTGATTGCCCCGGAGCGATACCTGATACCTGGTGGTGGAAATCAACTTTCATGATATCGCCTTCCTGCACAATAGTACTGATTGTACCTGCATCTTTGTAGCGTATTTTTGTTACAGCTTCCAGAGGCTCGTTAATGCTTTCATATTTAATGAGATTGACATTCCTAACCAGTGCCGTTGATTTGCTAAGTTCGTCGGCGGTGCCAAGCATTACCGTATTGCTTTCAGGCATAATTTTAGTAACAAACATAGGCTGGCCTAAAGCAATGCCTAAGCCCTTACGTTGCCCAATGGTATAGAAAGGGTAGCCTTCATGCTTGCCTACCACAGTTCCGTCTGACAATATATAATTGCCTTTGCCGATTTTTTCATCAAGCCCTTCCACCTGGTGGCGTAGGAATGAACGGTAATCGTTATCGGGCACGAAGCATATCTCATAGCTTTCGCTTTTTTTAGCCAGCTCTTCCTGCCCCATGTCTAAAGCCATTTGGCGGATTTCTGCTTTAGTAAAACTACCTAAAGGGAATTTGGTACGGGCAAGGTTTTGTTGCGAAACACCCCAAAGCACGTACGATTGATCTTTGTTTTCGTCTTTACCTTTGGAGATTACATGCCGCCCATTGTCTTGCAAGCGGATATTGGCGTAATGCCCTGTGGCGATAAATTCGCAATCTAACTTATCTGCACGTTTAAGCAAAGCCTCCCATTTAATGTAGGTATTGCATAAAACGCAAGGGTTAGGAGTGCGGCCGGCAAGGTATTCATCCACAAAATTATCGATAACGAAACCACCGAATTCGCTGCGGATATCAAGAATGTAATGAGGAAAGCCATATGAAACAGCAAGCGCACGGGCATCGTTTATAGAATCAAGGCTACAGCAGCCGGTTTCCTTAGATGAACTTCCGGAAGAGGCGTAATCCCATGTTTTCATGGTTAAGCCAATAACTTCATACCCTTGCTCGTGTAACATCACAGCCGCAACAGAGCTGTCAACTCCGCCACTCATTGCCACTAAAATTCTTCCGTGCTTGCTCATAATAAAGCTGCAAAGATACTTTTTTACTGTGGCATTTCTAATTGTTAGGTAGTCAGTAACTTGTCAAATAAGCTCTTGCCAAAATAGTCTCCTATATGTTTTCTTTAATTGAAATGATGTTTATAATCAGATATTTGATAGTTATTATCTTAAGGGATAGTTTGACTTTTTTACGGTTCTTTAATAAAGACTGTTTTAATATTGACAAACTCTTTAATGCCATAAACACCCAGTTCTCGTCCGTAGCCCGATTGGTTTATTCCGCCAAAGGGAAGCCTTGGGTCTGATTTTACTAATTCATTTATAAAGCAAGAACCGGCATTCAAGAGATTAGCAGCAATATGTTCTGCCGTGGGTAGGTCCCGGCTAAACACGGCTGCCCCCAAGCCAAAAATAGTGTCGTTGGCAATTTCAATTGCCTTTTCTTCCGAGTCTGCCGTGATTACTGCGGCGACTGGCCCAAACAGTTCCTCATCATAGGCTGGCATTCCTTTTTTTACATTCGTTAAAATAGTGGGGGGATAGAATGCTCCATCGCCTTCAGGAATTTCTCCTCCCAAAACGCATTTTGCTCCCATCTCTATACTTTTTAACACTTGCTGGTGAAGTTCATCCCTTAAATCATGTCGAGCTTGCGGGCCAATGGTGTTTTTTTCATCCAGAGGATTACCCATGTTTTTGGACGACATGTTCTCCTTGAAGCGATTAATGAACTCATCTTCAATTTCTTTTGCCACAATAAACCTTTTGGCGGCAATGCAGCTTTGCCCGCTGTTAATTAAGCGGCTTTCGGTACATACTTTTGCCGCCAATTCAAGGTCTGCATCTTTTAAAATCAGATAAGGGTCGCTGCCTCCAAGCTCCAGCACGGATTTCTTTAAAAGTGACGCTGCCTTTTGGGCTACCTTTTTACCGGCTGAAGTGCTTCCAGTTAAAGTAACTGCTTTAATAAAAGTATTTTCAATAACCTTATCTACAGCATCGCTTCCAATAAGAAGAGTTTGAAAAACGTTTCCTGGAAAACCTGCTTCACGTATGATTTCCTCAATAGCAATTGCGCAGCCGGCAACGTTCGAAGAATGTTTTAACACACCACAGTTGCCTGCCATTAAAGCAGGTGCTATGAATCGGAACGCTTGCCAGAAAGGGAAATTCCAGGGCATAATTGCCAATACCACGCCCAGGGGCTGAAAAACCACGTAGCTTTTATCTGCATCTGTTTCTATCAGTTCAGGCGCAAGAAACTTAGCTCCGTTTTCTGCATAATATTCACAGCAAACTGCACATTTTTCAATCTCGGCTTCGCCGGCTTTTAAAGGCTTTCCCATTTCTAAAGCCATTAAATGGGCTAATTCGGCTTTCCTTTTACGAAGCACTTCGGCAGTATTTTTAATATATCTTGCCCTCTCCTGGAACGAAATTGTTTTCCATATAAGCCAGGAATTGTGCGTTTCACTTATTCTTTGTTCAACTTCCTGTTGAGATAGTGCCTGATAGCTTTTAATAAGTTTGCCTGTTGCCGGATTGATTGATTCGATAGCCATTATGTTATTTAGG
>Ga0307412_10001655_pt1 | contig 12301 bp, 8 predicted proteins | sample DK1Cmetagenome_3_FD_203823 | JGI IMG/M metagenome (GOLD analysis project Ga0307412, IMG submission 203823) | Maize rhizosphere microbial communities from greenhouse at UC Davis, California, United States - DK15-C-1 | ecosystem: Host-associated > Plants > Roots > Rhizosphere > Soil | place: USA...
GCTGGCGATGGCGCATGGCTGTGTCTCCACCTGGTGGCAGCATGCGTGGCCGGGCGTTCCGCTGGATGCGAGTTTCCGCTGGCACCGCGCGTTGACGAAGGAAGGGTTGCGCGCCGCCGACCGCGTAGCGGCACCTTCCGCCGGCTCTGCCCGCTGTGTCGGGCGCCACTACGGCCTGCCCCGCATGCCCAATGTGGTCCACAACGGACGTGCGCCGCTGGTAACCCCCAAAAACGTACCGCTGCACGATTGCGTGCTCACGGTCGGGCGCTTGTGGGATTCGGTGAAGGGCGCCGAATTGCTCGACAAGGTTGCCGGTGCGCTGTCGGTGCCGTTCCACGCGGCCGGTGCCGCACGCGGACCGCATGGTGAAGCGGCGCAACTGGAAAACCTCCATCTGCTCGGCCAGATCGGCCCGGCTGCGCTGGCAGCACAACTCAGCACACGACCGATCTTCGTATCCGCCGCCTGTTTCGAGCCGTTCGGCCTAGCGGTGCTGGAGGCGGCCGCCGCCGGATGCGCGCTGGTGCTGGCCGACATCCCGGTGTTCCGCGAGCTGTGGGACGGTACAGCCCTGTTCGTACCCCCGCGCGACGCACTCGCCTATCGCGACGCGATCGAGCGGCTGATCGGTGACCTGCCGCTGCGCCGCCAGCTGGGCGACGACGCCGCCGAACGCGCCCAGCGCTACACGCCCGCCCGCATGGCCGACGCCATGCTCGCCCTCTACCGCCAGCTCCTGATCGAGCGCGCGCCCGCCGGAAAGGTCGCCGCATGAAGATCGTCTATTTCACCCACTCGCTTGCCTCGTGCTGGAACCATGGCAACGCCCATTTCCTGCGCGGTGTACTGCGCGAACTGATCGCCCGCGGGCATGACGTAAAGGTGTGGGAGCCGGAGGACAGTTGGAGCCTCACCAACCTGCTCGCCGATCACGGCGAAGCGGGGCTCGAACCCTATCGTACCGCCTACCCCGAACTGAAATCCTGCACCTACACGGCCAAATGCAGTCCGGCCCAGATGATCGGGGACGCCGATCTGGTGATCGTGCACGAATGGAACGATGCCAAACTGGTTGCCCGCATCGGCCAGGCGCGGGCGGTGGGCGGTCGCTTCACACTGTTGTTCCACGACACCCATCACCGCGCGGTCAGCGAACCCTCCGCCATGCAGGCCTATGACCTGAACGACTATGACGGCGTGCTCGCATTCGGTGAGACCTTGGCCGAAGTCTATCGGGGCTGGGGCTGGGGCAATCGCGTCTGGGTGTGGCACGAGGCCGCCGATCTGCGCCGCTTTCAGCCACCCGCCGAAGCGGGCGCCCGCGACGGGCTCGTCTGGATCGGCAATTGGGGCGATGGCGAGCGGACCGAGGAACTGGAAAGCTTTCTGTTCCAGCCCGCCGCCGAAGCCTGCCTGCCGCTCGACATTTACGGCGTGCGCTACCCCGAAGAAGCCAAGGCGATGCTCGCCCGCTACGGCGCCCGCTATCATGGCTGGGCCCCCAATGCGAGCGCGCCGGAGATCTTCGCCCGCCACCTCGCCACCGTGCATGTGCCGCGGCACTATTACGCAACGATCCTGCCAGGCATTCCGACGATCCGCGTGTTCGAAGCGCTGGCCTGCGGCATCCCGCTCGTCTCCGCTCCCTGGGACGATGCCGAACAGCTGTTCCGCCCCGGCACCGACTATCTGGTCGCCCATGGCGGTGCGGAGATGACGCGCCACCTGAACGCGATCCGCGACGACGCCGATCTGCGCGCATCCCTTGTCGCGCACGGCCTGGAAACGATCCGCACCCGCCACAGCTGCGCGCACCGCGTCGACGAGCTGCTCGCCATCGTCGCCGGTCTCGCTAGCCCACAACTTTCCGAGGACGCCGCATGAAGATCGCCTTTTACGGATCCAGCCTGCTTTCCTCCTACTGGAATGGCGCCGCCACCTATTATCGCGGCATCCTCAAGGCGCTGGCCGCGCGCGGTTACGACATTACCTTCTACGAACCCGACGCCTTTGATCGCCAGCAGCACCGCGACATCGATCCGCCCCCATGGGCGAAGGTGGTCGTCTATCCGGCGACCGACGAAGGGCTGCGCAGCGTGCTCGCCGAAGCGCACAAGGCGGATGTGGTGGTGAAGGCCAGCGGCGTCGGCGTCTTCGACCGCGAGCTGATCGAAGCGCTGCGAACGGCTCCGCGCGCCGATGCGCTGCGCATCTTCTGGGATGTCGACGCCGCCGCCACGCTGGAGGAAATGCGCCCCGATCCCGATCACCCGGTACGCGCTACGCTGCCCGACGTGGATCTGGTGCTAACCTATGGCGGCGGCCCGCCCGTGATCGACGCCTATACCGCGATGGGTGCGCGCGAATGCGTTCCGGTCTACAATGCGCTCGATCCGGAGACGCACCACCCAGCCCCCGCCGATCCGCGCTTACATGCCGATCTCGCGTTGCTCGCCAACCGGCTGCCCGATCGCGAGGCGCGGATCGAGGAGTTCTTCCTGCGCGCTGCGTCTCTGGCGCCCGATCGCCGCTTCCTGCTCGGCGGCAATGGCTGGCACGACAAGGGGATGCCGGCCAATGTCCGCGCGATCGGCCATGTCGGCACCGCAGACCACAACGCCTTCAACTGCACGCCGCAAGCTGTGCTCAACGTCGCCCGCGATTCCATGGCGGCCATCGGCTTCTCCCCCGCCACCCGCGTATTCGAAGCCGCCGGCGCCGCCGCCTGCCTGATCACCGACGCCTGGGAGGGGGTCGAACTGTTCCTGAAGCCCGACAGCGAAGTGCTGGTCGCGCGCGATGGGCAGGACGTGGCGGAGCATCTCGCCGCCCTCACGCCGGAGCGGGCCCGCGCCATCGGCGAAGCGGCCCGGGCACGGGTGCTGGCCGAACACAGCTATGATCTGCGCGGCGAACAGGTCGATGCCATCCTGAAATCCCGAAGCGCACGCGAAAGGAAAGCCGCATGAAGCTGATCGTCCTCGGCCTCAGCCTGGGTTCCTCCTGGGGCAATGGCCACGCCACCACCTTCCGCGCGTTGCTACGGGCATTCGCCGCCCGGGGACATGACGTGTTGTTCCTCGAACGCGAAGTCCCCTGGTATGCCGGAGCGCACCGCGATCTGATCGACCCCGATTTTTGCGGCCTGGAATATTACCGGACGCTCGGCGATCTGGACCGGTGGCGCGGCGCGATCGCGGATGCCGATGCGGTCATCGTCGGCTCCTATGTGCCGGACGGCATCGCAGTGGGCGAATTCATCCAGCAAACGGCAAAGGGGGTCACTGCCTTCTACGACATCGATACGCCGGTCACGCTCGCCAAGCTGGTCCGCGGCGACTGCGACTATCTGAACCCCAAACTGATCCCCGGCTATGATGTCTATCTCAGCTTCACCGGCGGCCCGACGCTAAAAAGGATCGAACGCGACTTCGGCAGCCCTGCCGCCCGCGCGCTTTACTGCTCGGTCGATACGGATGCCTATCGCCCGCTTGCCGTGCCGAAGCGCTGGGATCTCAGCTATCTGGGTACCTACAGCCCCGATCGTCAGCCGACGCTGGAGAAGCTGCTGCTGGAACCGGCCCGCCGCTGCCCCGACAAGCGCTTCGCCGTAGCCGGCCCGCAATATCCGGCGGACATCGACTGGCCTGTCAATGTGGAGCGAATCGAGCATCTGCCCCCTGCCGAACACGCCGCCTTCTACAGCGCATCCCGGATGACGCTGAACGTCACGCGCGCGGACATGATCGCGGCCGGCTGGTCGCCTTCCGTGCGACTGTTCGAGGCGGCGGCGTGCGGCACCCTGATCCTGTCAGATCGCTGGGAAGGGATCGAGAGCCTGTTCGTGCCCGGTGACGAGATTCTGCTCGCCGACACCACCAAGGACGCGATGAACGCGCTTGACCGCGGCTCCCCGGCGATCGGGACGGCTGCGCGGCGACGCCTGTTCGAAGGCCATGACGCCGCGCATCGCGCCGCTGAACTCGAAGCCCATTTCATCAAAGCAAAGGCGCGGGACCGACGCACGCGCCAGGAGAGGACTGCCCCCATGAAGACCAACGACGAGAAGTCCCTGATCTTGGTCGCGGGGGGCGCCGGGTTCATCGGCTCGCACCTTTGTGCGGAACTACTCGATCGCGGCGAGCACGTGGTGTGCCTGGACAATCTCCAGACATCCAACCTTTCAAACCTGCGCGGTCTGCAGGAACGTCCAGGCTTCGAGTTCATCCGCGGAGATGTCGTCGAGGAACTGCCGAAGTCGATCCTCGGTCGGGCGCACCGCTTCAAGCAGATCTACAACCTCGCCTGCCCCGCCTCGCCGCCACAATATCAGGTGGATCCCGAACATACGATGTTGACCAATGTGGTCGGGACCGACCGTCTACTACGGCTCGCATCCGAAGCTGGGGCGCGGTTCCTGCTCGCCTCGACGTCGGAGGTTTATGGCGATCCCGAAGCGCATCCCCAGCGCGAGGACTATCGCGGTTGGGTAAGCTGCACCGGGCCACGCGCCTGCTATGATGAAGGCAAACGCGCCGCCGAAGCACTAACCTATGATTTCTGCCGCAGCGGACGCGCCGACGTGCGGGTTGCGCGAATATTCAACACGTACGGCCCAAACATGCACTTCGATGATGGACGGGTAGTGTCCAACCTGATCGTCCAGGCCCTGTCCGACAAACCGCTCACCCTCTACGGCGACGGCAGCCAAACCCGCAGCTTCTGCTACGTCTCCGATCTTGTGCGGGGACTTGTCTTGCTGATGGGGAGCGAGTTGAGCGGCTTGGAGCCCATTAACCTGGGAAACCCCTATGAGATTACGGTGGGCGAGCTTGCGCGGCATGTAGCTTCTATGACCAGCGTACCAACTGTCATTGAATATCGACCTCTGCCTACCGACGACCCACGACGTCGCCGGCCTGACATAACCCGAGCGCGCGAACTTCTGGCCTGGGAGCCGCAGATATCGCTCACAGACGGGTTGGAGAAGACCTATGCGTGGTTCGCGCGGGCGATGGATAAGTCGGCGGTACAGTCCACGCAGCTAGAAGTGGCTGCCGAGTAAGGGATTGTTGACAAATCACGCTGCTGGAATTTTGCCAAGGGGAAGCACCCGTCATCCACGGCCTCCTTACCGTGGAGACCTATTGATTCAGAGTTCATCACGAGTTGCCGCGTCGGCGAACCTGTTCCTGGATGGGTTGCTGCGTGACGAGCGGCGCAAGACCGGTTGGATGCGCGAGGAGGCGGCGGGTGATCCGGGGCCATGGCGGCAGCAGGCCATTTTGGGCCGAGGGCGCTGGGAAGCGGACGGGCTGCGCGACAACGTGCGGGATTATGTTGTCGATCATCTCGCCACAGATGCAGCGGTTCTGGTGATCGATGAGACAGGTTTCTCAAACAGGGCAAGGCGTCGTGCGGCGTCGCCCGTCAATACACGGGTTCGGCCGGCAAGATAACGAACTGTCAGATCGGTGTATTCGCTGCCTATGCATCCGCTCCCGGCCACGCCTTTATCGATCGAGCTTTGTACTTGCCCAAGAGCTGGACCAGTGATCCCGCGCGGCTTGTCCGGCCCATGTCCCTCCAGCTGTAGCCTTCGCGACAAGCCGGCGCTCGCGGTTCAAATGATCCGGCGTGCGCTGGCAGCCGAAGTGCCGTTCTCCTGGGTCGCGCCGGACGCGGTGTGTGGCGTGGGCGATGTCGAACAGGCGCTACGCCGCTATGTTCTCGGCGTTAAATCGGACCACCACGTCGGCTCCTGGAGCAAAAAGCCGCCGGTCGCCGGCACCGCCGGGGAGATCGCACGAGACATTGAACCAGAGGTCTGGCAACGTCTTTCCGCTGGGGACGGCACCAAAGGCGCCCGGCTCCAGGACTGGGCTTACTGCGAATTCGCCGATCTCGACGCGGACGAATATGATGAGACCCTATCAGGACGTTGGACCCGCGGCCTTCTGATCCGCCGTAATATCAGCGACGGGGATCTAGCCTTCTTCACGACCTGATGTCCGGCCGGGACAGGCATTGAGGCCGTCGTCGCCGTCGAAGGCCATCGCTGGGCGATCGAAGACAGCTTCGAGACCGCCAAGAACGAGTTCGGCCTCGACCATAACGAAACCCGGTCGTGGCATGGCTGGCATCGCCACGTCTCCCTCGTCATGCTCGCCTTCGCGATGATGGCGGTAATCCGATACCGCGCCAATAACATGGCGCCCCAAAAAAGACCGAGCATACGGATCACCAGGATCTGATCCGCTGGTCCATGCAGGAAGTCCGACGCATCGCTGACAGGCTCGCCCAGCGCCGTATCAAGCCCGCCTACATCATCGCATGGTCATGCTGGCGACGCGCGCATCAAGCCGCCGCCAGACGCGCTCATCTCAAGTCTAAAATGCAACTGCAATGATAGTACGGCGATCGCCACGGCGAGCAGGGCCGGGCCAAGCCCCAGTCGCGCAGCGACAGCGATCACTGGGAAAAGGAACAGCAGATCGAGCGTGCGAAGCCCGACAAGGGCCTGCAACAGAACGGCCACCACCAGGTTTAGCGCTACAGCGCCAGCCGAAAGCAAGTAATGGCGGAAGGGTATCGAAGTGGCCGGCCGCCCGGCGCTGTTCGTCCGCGAGAAGGCGGTCGGCGATGCCGGGGCTGCGGAACCAGCTGCGGCGACCTTCAGCGGTGTGGCCCAATACGAGATGCCGGACCGGCATGGTTCGAAGATGCGCCTGGATTCCGTCCGCGGCCGATGTGGCGGGCACCCGCGCAATGGTGGCTCCCAGCCTTGCCGCCGTGGCAAGCGCCGCCGCCGCCCGAAGCCCGCGAGGCGAATCGCGGTCGGCGGCAGGCGTCTCGACATGTAGCGCTTCCCAGGGAACGCCCAGCCGCGCTGCAAGCGAACGTGCCTGCTGTACGAGCCATTCGGAATGCGGCGAGCCGCTGACGGCGACGGTGAGCATCCCCATCCCATCCGAATGATGGGAACCGGCGCCGGAGGCGGAGGGACCCGTTGTCATGCCGCAGCCTTCCCATACAGCCCGCCGCTAATGGGGTAGCGTAGCGGTCCTCTGCTTGGGGCGCGCAGCGTCAGGACGGCAAGATGGGCGTGTCGCCGAGCCGCTCCGCGCCCGAAAACAGGCCTTCGAGCCTGCGCCGGAGATGCGCCGCGAAGGCCGCGTCGTGCCGGCGCGCAGGGGCGGTCTGCTCCATCAACTCGTTGAACATGGAGTCGCGCACGCGATCGATCGCATCGGGAGATAGAAGCTTGGCCGCTTCGAGCTCCCTGCAAAGCTGCAACAGGCCGGCGGCGGTCGCCAGCGCGCGGAAGCCCGCCAGATTGAGCGAGTGGTGCAATTCGGTCTTTGATTCCTCTGCCATGGGTCTTCCCGGTTCTATGCCGTGAATGATCGTGTAGCCCGCTGCTCGCGAAAGGCTCGCTCTTCTCTAGTCGGCCTGGACCAAGGATACGCCCAGCAACCCGTTGGTACCATTGCAGTAAGGACAATCGCGGGTGCGCCTCCCGGAAGGCGGTACAGGTCTCCATCAACGCCCTAGGACGGCAGCGCATAGGCCACCATTTCATCGCCGATCGGCGTCTTCATGAAATGATGGCCGCCCGCATAGATCACCAGATACTGCCTGCCGCCGATCTCGTAGGTGATCGGCGTCGCCTGACCGCCGGCCGGCAGCACGTCCTTCCACAGCGTCTTGCCGGTGCGCAGATCGATCGCGCGGATCAGGTTGTCGGTGGCGGCCGCGACGAAGATGAGCCCGCCTGCGGTCACCACCGATCCGCCATTGTTGGGCGTACCGATGGTGATGGGCAGCATCGAGGGGATACCGAACGGGCCGTTGGTGCGCGCCTCGCCCAGCGGGCGATCCCAAATCGTCTTGCCCGTCGCCATGTCGATCGCGCGGATGCCGCCATAGGGAGGCTGCTTGCACAGCATGCCGGTAAAAGGCAGCTGCCAGCCGGCGTTGACGTCAATCGCATAGGGGGTGTGCGCCTGTGGATCCCCTGCCCCTTCCGCCCCGCCGATCTTGCCGCGGGCCTGGTCGCGCGGTTGCCATCCACGCTTGTTCGCCTCGGCGCGCGGCACCAGCCGGACATAGTTGGGCATGTCGTTATAGTTGGCGACGATCACGCCGCGCTGCGGGTCGACCGCGATGCCGCCCCAGTCGGTGCCGCCATTGTACCCAGGATATTCGATCGAGTGTCGGTCCGCCTCGGGGGGCGTAAAGAAGCCCTTGTAGCTCGCCCGGCGGAACTGGATGCGGCACACCATCTGGTCGATCGGCGACATGCCCCACATGTCGCGCTCGGTCAGGTCGGGCTTGCGCAGCGTATGCCAGAGCGACACCGGCTGGGTGGCCGCGCGCTGTTGCGGCTCGACGCCGATCTGAGGCGCCTTGATTTCGCCGACGGGCGTCAGCGGGCGACCGGTGCGGCGGTCGAGGATGTAGATGTCGCCCTGTTTTGACGGCAGCACCATCGCCGGGACGCCCTTGTAATCGACCAGCGTCGCCTGGGCGCCAAAGTCGTAATCCCAAACATCCTTGCGCACCGCCTGGAAGCGCCAGCGCGGCTTGCCGGTGGTCACGTCCAACGCGACCAGCGAGGTGGCGAACTGGTTCTCCTCCGGGCGACGCAGGCTCGAATAATAGTCCGCCGCCGCATTGCCCATCGGCAGGTAGACCAGACCGAGCTGCTCGTCGCCGCTCGCCATCGTCCACATGTTCGGCGTGCCGCGCGCCCATTCCTGCCCCGCGGGCGGATAGCCGTTCCACTCCGGGTGCATCATGTCCCACGCCCAGCGCAGCTTGCCGGTGCGCGCGTCGAAGCCCTGAATCACGCCCGAGGGCGCCCAGCGGTCCTGCCCGTCGAGCACCTGATGGCCAACGACGAGCACGCCGCGCACCAACGTCGGCGGCGAATTGATCGAGACATAGCCCGCCGGTACCTGCCCCATGCCCTGCTTGATATCCGCCTGGCCGTTGCTGGCGAAATCGGCACAGGGCCGGCCGCTGCGCGCATCCACCGCGACCAGCCGCGCATCGAGCGTGCCTTCAATCACGCGCGTCGCGCAGGGCTGGTCGGCCGCCATGCCGGGCACGGCATAATAGACCACGCCCCGGCACGCGGCCGTGTATGGGATGGCCTTGTCGGGCACGTTGGGGTCGTAGCGCCAGCGCTGCTCGCCCGTGGCGGCATTGAGCGCAATTAGGATGTTCTTCGGCGTGCAGAGGTACAGGCTGTCGCCGATCTTCAGCGGCGTGTTCTCGGCACCATAGGTCTTGGCGATCCTGGGCGAGCTCGGCATGTCGCCGGTGTGGATCAGCCAAGCGCGCTTGAGGCTGCCGACGTTGGACGCGTTGATCTGCGCGAGCGGGGAATAGCGCCGGGCGCTACCCGTACCGCCATAGCTCGGCCAGTCGGCGCCGGTCTGCTGGCCCGACGGATCGGCCATGCCCTGGGTGCCCGGCGTGGGCAGCGCACCCTGCACCCAGTCGGGCTGACCGTTGGCGGCCACCGCAAGGTCCACGCCGGTGATCGCCACCGCGGCCAGCACGCCGGCCAATGCGAACCGCCACCGCTCACGTCGGACGCTCATCGTCGCCATCGCCGCGAGCACCGCCACCAGCAGCACGACCGGCGCGATGATCCGCGGCACCTGCGCCCAGGCATTGGCGCCAACTTCCCACCAGGCCCAGAGGAAAGTGAGGACGACGATCGCGAGATAGAGCCAGCCGCCAAGCGTCCGCCCGCGCACCAGCAACACCCCCGCCCCCACCATCGCGACGCCGACGACGAGATAGTAGAGCGACCCGCCGAGCACCGCCAACCAGATGCCGCCGATCGCCAGCACCAGCCCGATCAACGCCAGCACCGCACCGACCACGCGCCCGGTCCAAGTCGGATGGGGCGGTCCGCCAAAGAGACCGCGGCTGCTTGCTGGGACGTCGGACATCATGGGCTCTCCCGAGAGCGCAGGACGGCCACGGCGCAACCGTTCGGCCTGCGGAGGCAACAGGTTCAGACCCCAAGCGAATCCTTGGCAGCAATGTTCCGTAACAGTCGAAAAAGCACCGCAGCGCTGCGGTTGCTTCCGCGTCCGGCATCACGCTAAACCCCCGAACGATGGCCCGGCGCAATCCTCGTCGATGGATCGGAGAAGCGCCCGTCCTGCGCCATCGTGGGCGTACGCCCGCCTGGGTGTCGCTGGGCTGGCGGATGGCGCTGGCACTTGCGCTGATCGGGGTCGCACTTGCCGGCCACTGGGTGGATCGGGACGGGCTGCGCGACAACACCGACGGCAAGGTCAGTTTCGTCGACGTCGTCTATTTCACGATGATCACCGTGACGACGGTGGGCTATGGCGACATCGTGCCGGTGACCGACCGGGCGCGGATGTTCGATACGTTCGTCGTCACCCCCGTGCGGCTGTTCGTCTGGCTGATTTTTCTCGGCACGGCCTATGATTTCGTGCTGCGCGGGGTCTGGGAGAAGTGGCGGATGCGAAACCTGCAGCGTGATCTGAACGGCCATGTCATCGTCGCGGGCCATGGGACGAGCGGCACGGAGGCGGTGGCCGAGCTGCTTCGCCGGGGCAAACCGCACGACGCCATCGTGGTGATCGATCCGCACGCCGATGCGGTGGCCCGTGCTGAAGCGGAAGGGGTGATGGTGCTGGAGGGCGATGCCAGCCGCAACGCCACACTCGATGCCGTGAAGGTGGCCAAGGCCAGCGCGATGATCGTGGCTGCCGGTCGGGACGACACCTCGATCCTGATCGTGCTGACCGCGCGGCGCCTGGCGCCGAACCTTCCGATCAGCGTCGTGATCCGATCGGAAGACAATGAAGCCCTGGCCGTGCAGGCCGGCGCCACCACGGTGATCAATCCGGCGAGCTTCGCCGGCCTGCTGCTGGCGGGATCGACGACCGGCCCGCATCTCGCCGAATACATGATGGACCTGGCCGGGCTCCACGGCGCCGTCTCCCTCCGCGAACGCGCGGTGGCACCCGGGGAGATCGGGTCGCCGCTGTCCGCTATCACCACAGGCACGGGCCTGCGCCTCTACCGCGGTGGCCAGCGCTACGGATTCTGGCAAGCCGAGGCACGGTCGCTCCAGCCCGGCGACACGATCATCGAGGTCGTCCCTTCAGACGAAGGCTAGCTGGCGACGCCTACTCACGCCTGATAAAAAAGTGGTTTGAGTAATGATGGTACTTTTGATGGTGCCGAGCGCCCATTTGAACGAAATTGTTATTTGTATTCAATCAGGTAGAGATCCTTATTGGCGTCCGTAGGGGTCACCATTTTCAAGCAGAAAATGGCGCAACTTCGTCTTTTTGGGCGATTTGGTTTGATGGTACCACACAATTGCTCCCACACATTCTAGTCGCTTTAGCGGCATGATGTGATGCGTCTTGAGCAGTTAGAATGATCCTCACCTAGAGATTCGCGTGCTCGGCTCTTCAAATGGGTGGCGCTTGGAAAGCGGCCATTGCTGAGGTCCAACCTGATTGCGAGGTCGACCGGCCATGGGACGAAGCCGCCGTTCGTGAGCACGACCTACCGAGGCGGCTTTCGGCTGAACCTGACGTTCGTAACTGCGGGCGGTATGATCAAGGGACGACCGAGGCTGAGCCGTGAACTGCCGGCAGTTTTCGAGAGCGTCAGACCCAGATAAGGACGGTCATGCGGTTTGCTCGAGCCTTAAAAGCCGGCGTCCGCCCATGCTCGGACATGGCTGCCGCCAAAGATCTGCTGTCGCGGCAGTCGGAAGATGAAGTAAGGATTGAGTGTCGGTGGTTGCCCCGCGGCATCCAACTGAGCCAGCTGATCCGGCGAGAGCACGATGTCGAGCGAGGCCGCGTTCTCCGTTACCTGCTCAGGCCGGCTTGCCCCCATCAGCACCGATGACACGCCTGGGCGCGACGTGATCCAGGCCAACGCGACTTGCGCCATCGGCCTGCCGAGCGCGCGGGCGACGGCACGCAGCGCATCGACGATGTGGAAGTTTCCTTCCGTGAACAGCATGCCGCCATACGGGTTGTCGCCGTTCAGGCGGCCGTCGCTGCCGTTGGCGGCCGTATCGCCGCTTTTGTTCGGCACGCTGCCGGCAGGACCGAAGTCGGCGAGCTTTTCGCGGCCATACTTGCCGGTCAGCATGCCGAAGCCGAGTGGACTCCATGCCACCAGCCCCATGCCGAGCGCCTGCCCGGCGGGCAGAACATCCAGTTCCACGCCCCGATCGATGAGCGAATAGCTGTATTGAAGGCCGATCGGCTCCGGC
>Ga0307412_10001657_pt1 | contig 12301 bp, 13 predicted proteins | sample DK1Cmetagenome_3_FD_203823 | JGI IMG/M metagenome (GOLD analysis project Ga0307412, IMG submission 203823) | Maize rhizosphere microbial communities from greenhouse at UC Davis, California, United States - DK15-C-1 | ecosystem: Host-associated > Plants > Roots > Rhizosphere > Soil | place: USA...
CTGAAGACCCATATGGATGAGAATCGCGCCGCTCTCGAACAGTTTCACCTCACCGTCGGTGAACGCGGGCACCTGTCCGAACGGCTGCTCGCAGAAATATTCGGCCGGTCGCGGATTCATCGCGTCGAGCAAGCGGATCCGGTAAGGTCGCTCGATCTCCTCGAGCGCCCAGCGAATGCGCAGATCGCGAACCAGGCCAGCGGCGAAGTCCGGAACCCAACGGAAGGCCGTTACCTCGGTTGAGGCTGTCGAATCGACCGGCATGGCGTCCTCCTTAACTTAAGTCAGTCCTGATCGGCAGCGGCGGATTCGACGGGATGAGCCCCATCTTCGGCCATCCGCGCGTCCATCCACATCGGCTCCCAATGGTGACCGTCGGGATCTTCGAAACTGCGGCCGTACATCATGCCGCCCATGTCCTGCTTGGGTCCCGGATCGGCCTTGCCGCCGTTGCGCTCGGCCGCATCGACCAGTTTGTCGACGTCGGCGGGGCTCTCGCATGAGATCGCCAGCAGCACCGCGCTGCTCTGGTGAGCGTCCGCGATCGGCTTCCTGGTGAAGCCGGCATAGAAAGGCTTGGTCAGAAGCATCACGTGGATCGTGTCCGACAGCACCATCATCGCCGCCGTTTCATTGCTGAACTTGGGCTCGTTGCGCGCCCCCAGCGCCTCGTAAAATCGCTTGGACTTCTCGAGGTCCTCGACCGGCAGGTTCACGAAGATCGACCGCGACATCTTTCTCTCCTTTGGCGCTCCGAGTCGCTTGCTTTCTGCCGCGTCGAGTCATAAATTGCAATCGAGGAGTTAGAAAAACTAACTTAATGCGCTCAGACGAGGAAAAACGTCGTTATGATGATGCCTGTGCGGCGGCGCACGGGATGGATCTGATTGGCGATCGCTGGGCGATGCCGGTAGTTCGAGAGCTTCTTCTTGGCCCGCGGCGCTTCGGGGATATCAAGGCGAGCCTGCGCGGAATCAGCGCGAACGTGCTTACCCAGCGTCTCGGCGAACTCGAGCAGGCCGGCCTGGTGACGAAGCGCAAGCTTCCGCCTCCCGCCTCGGTTCAGGTCTACGAGCTTACGTCCTGGGGTTACGAGTCCGCGCCGGTCTTCCAGGCCATGGGCCGCTGGGCGGTGCGCTCGCCGCGACACGACCCGACGAAGCCATTTTCGCCCGTGTCGCTGATGCTTTCCCTGCGGACGATGTTCAGCCCGCGGGCGGCCGGGGACTTTGCCGCCCGGATTCAGCTCCTCTTGGGCGACGAAGACTTCTTTTGGATTCGTGAAGGTCAGGACATCCGCATCGGCCGCGGTGCAATCGAGCGGCCAGACCTGGTGTTACGTGGAGAGTCCGCCTCGGACATCGCTGCCGTGATGTACGGCGGTGCGCCGCCCGAATCGATCCTCGCTGAAGGTGACGTTGGGTCGCTGCGCCGATTCGCGACCTTCTTCCCCATGCCTGAAAAGGCAGCGGCGTCGCCCTCAAAGGCATGACCCATCTTATTGAGACGCCTGCGCGCTTGCCGTAAGGCCCGTCGGGATGACCGAATTATCCAACGTGAAGCCAGAGAGCCGAAGCGAGACAGTGCTCGCGACGCCCGACAAGATGGTGAAGATCCGTGAGCTGTTCGGGATCGACAGCGAGATGGAGGTGCCCGCGTTCAGCGAAGCCGACGAACGCGTGCCGGATCTCGACCCTGCTTATGTCTTTGATCCGGACACGACTCTCGCCATCTGCGCAGGCTTTTCCAAGAACCGTCGCGTCATGGTCCAGGGCTATCACGGCACCGGCAAGTCCACGCACATCGAGCAGGTCGCGGCGCGCCTGAACTGGCCGCTGATCCGCATCAACCTGGACGCCCATATCAGCCGCATCGACCTCGTCGGCCGTGACGCGATCGTCCTGAAGGAAGGTCAGCAGGTCACCGAATTCCGCGAGGGCCTGCTCCCTTGGGCGCTGCAGCACCCGGTCGCGCTCGTGTTCGACGAATATGACGCCGGCCGTCCGGACGTGATGTTCGTCATTCAGCGCGTTCTGGAGACCGAGGGCAAGCTGACTCTGCTCGACCAGAATCGCGTCATTCGCCCGAACCCGTTCTTCCGGCTTTTCGCGACGACGAACACGATCGGCCTTGGCGACACGACGGGCCTCTATCACGGCACGCAGGCGATTAATCAGGGGCAGATGGACCGCTGGAACATCGTCACGACGCTCAACTATCTGCCCGCCGCGGTGGAGGCGCAGATCGTGCTCGCCAAGTCGGGAGAGTACGACAATCCCGACGGCAAGTCTCAGGTCGAAAAGATGATCAAGGTCGCCGACCTGTCGCGGCAGGGCTTCATCAATGGCGACATTTCGACCGTCATGAGCCCGCGTACGGTGATCAGCTGGGCGCAGAACACGCTCATATTCGGCGACGTGGGCTTCGCCTTCCGCGTCACCTTCCTCAACAAATGTGACGAGGCCGAACGGCCGCTGATCGCCGAATATTACCAGCGCGTCTTCGGACAGGATCTCCCCGAGAGCGTCGCCTCGAAGGCCAGCTGAGGCAGGCCTTGGCGGAACCGATCGACCTCTTCCGGCGAGCGCTTGCAGGCGCTGCCCGGGCCATCGCGCGAGACCCCGAGGTTGAAGTCGCCTTTGCGTCGGAAGCGGTGCCGACTTCGGGAAAGACGGCCCGCGTCCCGTCGCCCGGGCCGAACCTCCAGCCGAAGCTCGTGGCCGAGGCGAGAGGAGCGGCTGATTCCGTGGCTCTCCGTCTTCGATATCATGACGACCGGTTGCACATGTCGGGGGCTCCGCTCGATCCAGACGCGCGAGCGGTGTTCGACTCATTGGAAACGGCGCGGGTCGAAGCGCTCGGTGCCCGGACGATGGCCGGAGTCCGTGGCAACCTTGCGGAACTGACCGAAGCCCGGGTGCGCGGCGACGCAATCATTCGCGCGCGCAGCGCCGACGAAGTGCCGCTCTCGACTGCAATCGGCCTTCTCGCCCGCGAGCGCCTGACCGGCGACGCTCCGCCGACGAGCGCAAAGCCCGGGCTCGACCTCGTTGCGTCATGGATCGAAGAGAAGGCGGGCGTCGAGCTCGACGCACTCTCGCTGACCATCGACGATCAGGCGGCCTTCGCGAAGGTTGCGCGACGCCTGCTGGAAGACCTCGACCTTTCGGCAACGCCCGAGGAAAGCGACGAGCCGCCGGAAGAAGGCGGCGACGATGAGGAAGGCGATCAGGGCGGCGCGGACGACGGCGACGACGACACCGAGACCGGTCCGTCCGCCGGCGAGGCGGAGATGCGCGCCGAGCAGGTCGACGAGGAAGGCGACCCGGAGACCACGCCGCAGGACATGGAGCTCGGCGAAGATGAAATGTCGGACGGCGACGACGCTTCCGAAAGCGCGCTCAATGCTCCCGCTCGCCGCAATTGGGACCTTTCACCCGAGACGGACTACAAGCCATACACGACCCGCTTCGACGAAATGGTCGAATCCGCGGATCTGTGCGACGAAGAGGAACTGACGCGGCTTCGCGCCTATCTCGATCAGCAGATGGGCGGGCTGCACAATGTGGTGACCAAGCTCGCCAACCGCCTGCAGCGGCGTCTGATGGCGCAGCAGGCGCGAAGCTGGGACTTCGATCAGGAAGAGGGATTGCTCGACGCTGCCCGGCTGGCGCGGGTGGTGGTCAATCCGATGCACTCGCTCAGCTACAAGATCGAGCGAGACACGGAGTTTCGCGACACGATCGTCAGCCTGCTGATCGACAATTCAGGATCGATGCGCGGCCGGCCGATCGCGATCGCCGCAATCTGCGCCGACATATTGGCGAGGACGCTCGAGCGCGTCGGCGTGCAGAGCGAGGTGCTCGGCTTCACGACGCGGGCCTGGAAGGGCGGGCAGAGCCGCGAGCAATGGCTGGCCGACGGACGTCCGCCCGCCCCGGGGCGCCTGAACGACCTTAGGCACATCGTCTACAAGCGTGCCGACGAACCTTACCGGCACGCCAAGCGCAGCCTAGGCCTGATGATGCGCGAAGGCTTGCTTAAGGAGAATATCGACGGCGAGGCGCTGCTGTGGGCGCACAATCGCCTGATCGCCCGCCCCGAAGAGCGGCGGATACTGATGGTGATCTCGGACGGCGCGCCGGTCGACGATTCGACCGCGTCGGCCAATGGCGGCGCCTACCTGGAGCGGCATCTGCGGCAGGTGATCGACTGGATCGAGAAGCGCTCGACGGTCGAACTGGTGGCGATCGGCATCGGGCACGACGTGACGCGCTATTACAGCCGCGCAGTGACGATCATGGATGCCGAGCAGCTTGGCGGAGTGATGATCGAGCAGCTCGCCCGGCTGTTCGAAACGCCCTGAGCTGATAAAAATTGGGCCCGGTGCAACTACGCGCACCGGGCCCCCCTCGATACGCGACGCGAGGGAAGTTATGGCGACACGGAAAAGGGGAAAACCGTGTCACTTGAGTAGCTTAATAGCGATTCGGGCTTCACTGGACCTGAACGAAACCCGCAGCCGAAGTTCAGGAAACGAGCGGTTGTTACCGAACCATATTGCGAATAGTTCGCAACTAGCTAATGGGCGAACCATGAGCCCAGCAATGATCCGCCTCCGCAGCGCATGGTTTCAGATCCACAAATGGCTGGGCATCGTCCTCGCCATCCTGATCATCCCAATCTCGCTGACCGGATCGGCGTTGGTCTGGCACGACTGGCTGGACGAACAGATCAATCCGCAGCGCTACGCGATTTCGGGTCCGGCAGCACTTGCGCCTTCGGCTTATGCCGAGGCCGCAAACAGGCTCGCACAGCCCGGCGAGCGATTGGCCTCCATCAGCTTTCCTGACGGGAAGGGCAGCGTCCAGACGACGCTGACCAAAGAGACCACGGGCGGTGGGCGGCCGCAGCGTGCGTGGGTGTTCATGAACCCGCAGACCGGCGACCCGATTGAGCGGGCGAGTACTGGCGAAGGCCTCGTCCGCGTACTTCACGGTCTTCACGGCAGCCTGTTGGTCCCGGGCATGGGCAGGCAGATCGTCGGCTGGGTCGGCCTCGCGATGCTGATTTCGGCGCTGACCGGCATCTGGCTCTGGTGGCCGATCAAGGGCAGCTTCACGCGCGGGCTGCGGTGGAAGCGCCGGCCGGACTTCAAATCGAACCTCCATCACACGGGCGGGTTCTGGATCGCCTTGCCGCTGGCGGTGCTTTCACTGACCGGAGTATGGATCTCCTTCCCGGCGGTGTTCGCCCAGTTCAATGGCCCGCAGGCTTCAGCGCCGGGCGGCGGACCCGGCGGCCCCGCGATGCCGTTGGCTCAGCCCAGGTTGAGGGCGGACGAGGCGCTGTCCGCGGCGAGGAAGGTTGCGCCCGGTCAGGTCGCGTCGTTGGCATGGCCGACGGAAAAGAAGGCCGAATGGACCGTCATGCTAAAAGGCCAAGGCGCGCCCACCGAAGTGAAGGTGAAGGAATCGAACGCAAGCGCGTCGATCAGTCCGAAAAAGCCCGAGACCCTTGCACGGACGATGCGCCGAATCCACGACGGCACCGGAATGCCCCTGGTCTGGCAGATCATCATCTTCGTTGGAGGGATTTTGCCCGCGGCTCTGGCGGTGACGGGCATTCTGATGTGGCTGCGGATGCGCAGGCGGCGTCAGCGGCACCGGCGGAATGCCGGGCTGGTAGAAGCTGGAGCTTTAGCGAACTAGGCGGCCCCGAGAGACCGCCGGCGGATCAGGCCGCTTCTTTCGCCTTCTTGACGAGGTCGCGCTTCAGCTTGCGAGCCTTGGTCGAAAGCTTCTCGTCGCTGGTCTTCAGAAGCCAGTTGTCGAGGCCGCCGACATGCTCGACCGAACGCAGGCCGTGCGTCGAAACGCGCAGCTTCACGCTCTGACCGAGAGCATCGGAGATCAAGGTCACGTTCTGCAGGTTCGGCAGAAACGTCCGCTTGGTCTTGTTATTGGCGTGGGAAACATTGTGTCCCACCTGCCGGCCCTTGCCGGTCAGCTCGCAAACGCGCGACATAAGGTTCAATCCTGATTCTTTGGGACGGGCCATCGAAGAGGGCCCGGAAAGCCGCCGCCCGATACCCAAGAGGGGAGTTTACGTCAACACTTGTGGGAAACCGACAGAACGGCAATTGCGTTATGTCGGGAACGTCACTTTTAGATCGGATACACGAATGCGGGCCATTCTCCTTGTTCTGATCCTGGCCGTAGTCGGCCTCATCATCCTCATTGCGACCGGACTCCTGGACATCAATCAGACCAAGCCCGCCGAAGCGCCGCAGCTCTCCGTCACGGAGAACGGCGTTGTCGCAGAAGGAGGACAGGCGCCTGCTTTCGACGTCGAAACCGGTACCGTCAGCGTCGGATCCGAGGCAACGAACGTCACGGTCGCAGTCCCGACCGTCCAGGTGAACCGCGCGGACGGCAACCAGGCACAGCCCGCGACCAATACCGCTCAGTAGAGGCGAATCGACACGATACCGACGCTGGGCTAGCGGCGCGGCGTGACCCTTGGACAAGGCTCAGGACAGGGCTTTCCCCTCCCGCCGCCCATGCGCCGCGCGCTCGACCTCGCCCGCGAAGCGGCCGAGCACGGCGAAGTGCCGGTCGGCGCCGTCGTCACGAAGGGTGGGGAAATCATTGCCGAAGCGCGCAACGCGATGCGCGGGAGCCTCGATCCCACCGCGCACGCGGAAATCGTTGCGATCAGGGGGGCGGCGCTGAAGCTCGGCCAACCGCGGCTCGACGGATGCACGGTCTGGGTCACCCTTGAACCCTGCGCCATGTGTGCCGGAGCGATGGCGTTGGCGCGCGTCGAAGCGCTGCGATTCGCTGCCGACGATCCGAAGGGCGGAGGCGTCGTCCACGGCGCTCGCGTGTTCAGTCAGCCGACCTGTCATCATCGTCCCGACGTCTTGGGGGGCATCGGCGAGAGCGAGTCGGCGGACCTGCTTCAGCGATTCTTCGAGGCACGGCGCTAGGCTGATTCGATAGCGGCTTGTGAACAAAAGCGCGCGCGGGCATTTAAACAGCCACGCCCATGAGCGATCCTTCCCCCATTCCCTGGTTTGACGTCGTCATCATCCTTGCTCTGGTGTTGCTCAACGGCGTCCTGTCGATGAGCGAGCTGGCCATCGTCTCGAGCCGCGAGGCGCGCCTGAAGGCAATGGCGAAAAGCGGCAGCAGCGGCGCAACTTGCGCCCTTCATCTGGCGGCAAATCCCGGACGCTTCCTTTCGACCGTGCAAATCGGGATCACGCTGGTTGGAATCATCGCCGGCGCTTATTCCGGCGCGACCCTAGGGAAGCCGGTCGGCGAGCATATCGCTGCGTTCGGCGTCGACCCGGAGACCGCGCAGACCATCGGATTCACGATCGTGATCGCGCTTACGACCTTCGCCTCGCTGGTAATCGGTGAGATCGTGCCGAAGCAATTCGCGCTTCGATCGCCGGAACCGATCGCCGCCGTCGTTGCACGACCGATGCGCTGGCTGTCGGCTGCAACCGCCCCGATCGTGTGGCTGCTCGACCGTACGAGCGCCCTCATCTTCAGGATTATCGGATTAAATCGAGAGTCCGAGAACACGGTCACGGCGGAAGAATTGCACCTTGTTGTCGCCGAGGCGCAGACCGCTGGCGTTCTCGAGGAAAGCGAGCGGGCGATCATTTCAGGCATCGTCCGCCTGGCCGATCGGCCCGTACGCGAGGTCATGACGCCGCGGACGGACGTGGATTGGGTGGACGTAAATGCCACGCCGGAGGAAATCCGGACGGCGGTCAAGGAAACGCCTCACAGCCGCATTCCCGTCGCTGACGGTTCGGTGGAAAGTATAGTCGGCGTCATCAAGACGCGCGACTTGCTGGAGGCGCTCATGGACGGGCGCGAGCTCAACCTGCGCGAGCTCGCGCGGTCGGCACCGGTCATTCCGGACCTGATGGACGCGATGGACGCGCTTGCGGTCCTGCGCTCTGCCGACGTTCCCCTTGCGCTGGTCCACGACGAATATGGCCATTTCGACGGGATCGTGACGCCAGGAAGCATTCTCGCGGCGCTTGCCGGCGCGTTCGCGCACGACGTCGAGGACGAGGAACCACCGCTGGTCGAGCGCGAGGACGGAAGCTGGCTCGTGTCAGGAGCGGCAAGCGCGGGCCTGCTTGCCGATCGGCTGGGCATGCACATGGCGCATGACCGGGATTTCTCGACCGTCGCGGGCTTCGCGCTCTCCGTTCTGAAGCACTTGCCGCAGACGGGCGAGACCTTCAGTCACGACGGCTGGAAGTTCGAGGTCGTCGACATGGACGGGCGGAAGATCGACAAGCTTCTCGTGTCCCGGTCGAAGAAGAGATCGCGAGAGCCGGAGCCGGCGACCGTGGAGCAGGGCTGAATTTGCAGCGGAGCGGCTGGTCGAGCCGATCCGCAAAGCAGTAGTCGCTAGAGCTTGCCGAAGCGACTTTCGAAGCCGTCCATATCGCCGCGGGCGAGATAGTCTGCCTGCTCGATGACGCGGTCGCGCTGCAAGCGGCCCCTGAACGGACCAAGCTGCGGGTCGACGCGCTCAAGCTCAGCCGGGGTCAATCTCGCCAGCTGGTCGAAGCGATTGAAGCCGAGGCGATGCAGCGCCTCGGCGAACTTGGGGCCGACGCCTTTCAACCGAGTGAATTCGTCGCGCGACTCATTGCCCGCAAGCGCCTGGTGCACAGGGGCGCCGAGGATTTCACCGGCGACATCGCTGGTCGCGGCGGCGGCTTCCCCGGTGAGGCCGCGGCCCTCCGCCTCCGGCTTGGGATTCATCATGTGCGGACGAAGCGGCGCGGTATCGGTCAGCTGCACACGCTGCCGCGGTCGAAGCAGCAGGTAGGCCAGAACCGCGATCACGACGACCGCGACGACGATCAGCCAGAGATTATTTCCGTCAAAGTTCATCACCAACTCCACTGCGCATTCGATCGGCGCCGAAGCTCAAGCAAATAGGCCATCAGCAACCCAAGGCCAAAGCCGAGCAGCGCGGCAAGTTCCACCTCCAGGAGCAGGGGGAGCATGAAGGGCGCGGGCTCATTGGCCCAGTGCACGCTGCCGATCCCGCGAACATCGTTGAGGATCCTGACGAGCTCGGCTCGCTGGAAGTCGTCGGCCGGACCGTTCAGGACGAGAGTCCGGCTGAGGGGCGCGCGCTCCACGACGGCTCGAACCGGCGTCATCTCGAAATCCACAAGCACCTGGCGCGTCTGCTGTTCGGCCGCGTTGACGAAGCGACTCCCCGCACCGAGCGGGCCGTGCCAGATCCAAGCGAGGCCGACCACCGCCGCAACGCCGGCTGCAACCGCCAAACGCCCCTTTTTCTTCCGGCGGAATCCGAACGCACCCGCAATCACGCCCGCAACGGCGGCAGCCACGATGACAGGCCAGTAGAGGTCCCAGAGAAGGTTCATTCGTTCGCCATGGCCCCGGCGCGCTCCAGCTCGCGCCAGCCTATATCGGTCCGGTGAAAGCCGTCGGCGAAGTCGATCTGGTCGATTGCACGATAGGCCCGGGCGCGGGCGTTTGCGAAAGTGTCGGCGACTGCGGTGACGGCAAGGACGCGCCCGCCCTTCGCAACGAGTCTGTCACCCGAAAGCGCAGTGCCTGCGTGGAAGACGGTCACGCCCGGGACCTGCTCGGCCGCCTCGATCTCGCGAATGAGCCCACCGCCCTTTGGCGTGCCCGGATAGCCGTGCGCGGCCATGATCACGGTCACCGCCGACTGCGGGGACAACTCCGGGCGAACGTTCGCGAGGCGCCCGGTCGCCACCGAGTGCAGCAATTCGGCGAAATCGCCCTCGATGCGCGGCATGATCGCCTCGCACTCCGGATCGCCGAAGCGGACGTTGTACTCGATGAGCTCTGGCCCATCGGCGGTGAGCATGAGTCCGGCGTAGAGAACGCCGGAAAATGGCGTGCCGGCGGCGGCCATGGCCCGAGCGGTGGGGATGACGATCTCATCCATCGCGCGTCGCTCGAGCTCGGGGGTCAGGACCGGGGCCGGCGTGTAGGCCCCCATGCCACCCGTGTTGGGGCCAGTGTCGCCCTCGCCAACGCGCTTGTGGTCCTGGGCGGAGGCGAGCGCGATTGCGGTTTCGCCGTCGACCAAAGCGAACAGGCTCGCTTCCTCTCCCTCGAGAAACTCCTCAATGACCATCGCACCGTCGCCAGCGTCGTCGATCGCCGCTTCTGCCTCCTCGCGGCTCATGGCGACCGTGACCCCTTTGCCGGCAGCGAGGCCGTCGGCTTTGATCACGACCGGGATGCTGAATTGTCTCAGCGCATCATGCGCTGCAGCGGCGCTCTCGACGCGCACGTAGGCGGCAGTCGGAATGCCGTTCGCGGCGCACAAATCCTTGGTGAAGCCCTTCGAACCTTCCAGCTTTGCCGCCGCGGCGTTCGGACCGAAGACCGCGAAGCCTGCTTCCCGTAGTGCATCGGCAACGCCGGCAACCAGCGGAGCCTCGGGTCCGACGACAACGAGGTCGATGTCCCGCTGTCGGGCAAGATCCGTCACGGCCGTCGGATCGCAAGCGTCGAGAGCAACGCATTCGGCCCAGCGCGCGATGCCCGGATTTCCGGGAGCGGCGAGCAAGGTTTCGCAGCTCGGCGATTGTCTTAGCCGCCACGCGAGGGCATCTTCACGGCCACCCGAACCCAACAGCAGGATGTTCATGGATCTCCCCGAAGACAGCGGCAGCGGCCTGTTAGCCGACGCCAAGGCTGGCGACAACGCGCCTGCGTTGACCGTGACCGAGCTGTCCAATTCACTCAAGCGGACGATCGAGACGTCCTACGGCCGAGTGCGGCTTCGCGGCGAAATTTCCGGCTTCAAGCGACACGCTTCGGGCCACTGTTATTTCTCGCTGAAGGACGAGGGCGCGTGCATGGATGCGGTCGTCTGGCGCAGCAGTGCGCAGGGCCTGGCGTTCCGGCCCGAGGATGGCGCGGAAGTCATCGCGACCGGCAAGCTGACAACTTATCCGGGTCGTTCGAAATACCAGATCATGGTCGAGCGGATGGAGCTTGCCGGCGAAGGCGCGCTCATGGCCCTGCTGGACAAAAGACGTCGAGCGCTGGCGGCGGAGGGATTGTTCGACGTCGGGCGCAAGCGGAAGCTTCCGTATCTTCCTCGGGTGATCGGCGTCGTGACGTCACCGACCGGCGCAGTCATTCGCGACATCCTCCATCGGCTGGAAGATCGCTGCCCGACCCACGTCATCGTCTGGCCCGTGCCCGTGCAGGGAGAGGGAGCGGCTGCGAAGGTCGCTCAGGCGATCCGGGGTTTCGGGGCGCTTCCACCCGGCGGTGCGGTGCCGCGCCCCGATCTGCTGATCGTTGCCCGTGGCGGCGGCTCGATCGAAGACCTGTGGGCGTTCAATGAGGAGGAGGTGGTTCGCGCCGCGGCGGAATCGCCAATTCCGCTAATCTCTGCCGTTGGACACGAGACCGACACGACTTTGATCGATTTCGCCTCGGACATGCGTGCGCCCACGCCGACGGCCGCCGCAGAGCTGGCGGTGCCGGTACGTGCCGAACTCATGGCGCTGGTCGACGACCTCGGCCGGAGGTCGGCGTCCTGCCTGACCGTCCATGCTCGCCGGGCGCGCGAACGGCTCGATCTCACCCTCCACCGCTGGCCGCAGCCCGAAGGTTTGTTCGCGCCGCGCGCACAGCAGATCGACGAACTCGTGGGCAGGTTACCGAGGGCGTTGGGCGCCAGGGCGGCGCATGCCCGGGCGGATCTCAGCTCGGTCGCGCCTCGCCTCCGAGGCGAGTTGCTATCCGACAGGATAATTCGTGCACACGAACGGCTTGCATCGCTGTGGAGGCTTGCGGAACTCGCGCATCCCGATCGGCCGCTGAAGCGAGGCTTCGCGCGCGTGACCGATCGTGACGGAAAGACGCTGACCCATGCGGCCGATGCCGAGGCGGCCCGCGAACTAAGACTTCACTTCGGTGATGGCACGGTCGACGCGACGGCTGGACCCCCTGGAGAAGCGCCACCTCGGACGCGGGTTGAGCGGTCACGCCGCGCACCCTATGTCGCTCCGCAACGGGGGCTGTTCGATGAGCCTGAGGACTGATCAATGCTGATGAGCGGAGCCGGACGCGCAGCGCGCCTGCACTATCTTCCGGGGACGTTCCGCGTCCTCTCGAACGGCGACCATGTCATCTGCGCCGTCACGGGCGCCCGCATTCCTCTGCACGAACTGCGTTACTGGAGCGTCGAGCGCCAGGAAGCCTATGTGGACTCCGAAACCAGTGTCGAA
>Ga0307412_10001658_pt1 | contig 12298 bp, 11 predicted proteins | sample DK1Cmetagenome_3_FD_203823 | JGI IMG/M metagenome (GOLD analysis project Ga0307412, IMG submission 203823) | Maize rhizosphere microbial communities from greenhouse at UC Davis, California, United States - DK15-C-1 | ecosystem: Host-associated > Plants > Roots > Rhizosphere > Soil | place: USA...
TGAAGGGGAGGGGCTTTTCCTTCACCTCGACTTTTCGCGCCTTCCCCGCCATAGGCGCGCGCCATGACCGACAGATTCACCTTTTCGATCGCCGCGACCGACGGCGCCGCGCGCACGGGCGTGGTTCGGATGCGGCGTGGCGAGATTCGCACCCCCGCCTTCATGCCCGTCGGCACCGCGGCGACGGTGAAGGCGATGCGCCCCGCCGAGGTTCGCGCGACCGGCGCCGACATCATCCTGGGCAATACCTATCATCTGATGCTGCGCCCCGGCGCCGAACGCATGGCGCGGCTGGGCGGGCTTCACAATTTCATGGGCTGGGACCGGCCGATCCTCACCGACAGCGGTGGGTATCAGGTGATGAGCCTGTCGGCGCTCACCAAGCAGAGCGAGGAAGGCGTTGCGTTCCAAAGCCATCTCGACGGCTCGCGCCATATGCTGACCCCCGAACGCTCGATGGAAATCCAGCGCCTGCTCGGCAGCGACATCGTGATGGCGTTCGACGAATGCCCGCCGAACGGGGTCGATGCAAAGCGCGCCGAGGCGAGCATGGAGCGATCGATGCGCTGGGCGGCGCGCAGTCGCGCGGGCTTCGACGCCGGCGGCGAGCATGCTGCGCGATCGGCGCTGTTCGGGATCCAGCAGGGCTCGCTCGATGAAAAGCTGCGCAAACGCTCGGCCGACGCGCTGACCGACATCGATTTCGACGGCTATGCGATCGGCGGATTGGCGGTGGGCGAGGGGCAGGAAGCGATGTTCGGGGTTCTCGATTTCGCCCCCGCACAGCTTCCCGCCGACAAACCGCGTTATTTGATGGGGGTGGGCAAACCCGACGACCTGGTCGGCGCGGTTGCGCGCGGGATCGACATGTTCGATTGCGTGCTGCCGACGCGCTCGGGGCGCAACGGTCAGGCGTTCACCCGGGACGGGCCGGTCAACATCCGCAACGCCAGGCATGCCGAAGATCAGGCGCCGCTCGATGCGTCGTGCGATTGCCCGGTTTGCACGACCTGGTCGCGCGCCTATCTGCACCACCTCGTCCGCGCCGGCGAGATGCTTGGCGCGATGCTGATGACGCAGCATAATCTGCATTTCTATCAGGCGCTGATGCAGCGCATGCGCGACGCGATCGCAGCGGGTGCGTTCGCGGCGTTCCAGCGCGATTTCGAATCGCGCTACAGGAAATAACCGCGCAAAAAATAACCTCATCATTCCGGCGGAGGCCGGAATCTCAACGCCGGGTAGAAGTCGATGGTGGGATCCCGGCCTTCGCCGGGATGACGAACAAATTAGACCGAGCTCAGTTCAATTTGCTGAGAAGATCGAGCATCGACTGCGGGATCGATTCATCGACCGCAGAATCATAAGCCCGGCGCAGCGCGACGTTTACGTCCTGCGCCTTGCGGGTTTTTTTCTTTTCGGCATCTTTTCCGGCCGGCGTTTGAGGCGACGACCCGGTCTTAGATGGCATTATCGGAGCATCCGCTGGACATGGGGGCTTGTGCTAACCGCGTGACGGACAAACTGCAATGGCGCGTTTGTTCCTTTCGCATGAAACTATTTTCCGGCTAAATCGTTCCGCTACCGCGCGATTTATCGTAGGCGAGAGGTGCTGCCGCGGAGTTTCGCTTGGTTTCGCGCCGGTTTCGGGGCAGGCCTGTGCCTGTATCAGGAGGTTTACTATGTCATTGGGTCAGGCGATCGCGCCGCATCTTCCCTATCTGCGGCGCTATGGCCGCGCGATTTCGGGGAGCCAGCAGAGCGGCGATGCGCTCGTCGCGCGCCTGCTCGAAACGCTGGTCGCCAACCCCGGGTCGGTCGATACCGGCAGCGACCTTCGAATCCAGCTTTACCGCATGGTCCACGACAATTTCGGCCTGATGACCGAACGGGCGGCGAACGATGTCGAGGCCGTGCCCGCCGACATCGCGATCGCCGACGCGCGGCTGAGCCGCATCCCGTCGCTCGCGCGGCAAGCGCTGTTGCTCACCGCGGTCGAAGGCTTCAATGCCGAGGACACCGGCCGCATCATCGGCCGCGATGCGGGCACTGTCGGCGCGTTGATCGCCGAGGCGACCGAGGAGATCGATCGCCAGACACGCGCGCGCATCCTGATCATCGAGGATGAGCCGATCATCGCCATGGACATCGAGATGATCGTCCGCGAACTCGGCCATGACGTGGTCGCCGTCGCCACCACCCATCGCGAGGCGGTCGACGAGGCGCAAAAGCATCAGCCGGGCCTTGTGCTCGCCGACATCCAGCTCGCCGACAACAGCTCGGGGATCGAGGCGGTGCAGGAAATCCTGACCGAAGTGAAGGTGCCCGTGATCTTCATCACCGCCTTCCCCGAACGGCTGCTGACCGGCGACCGGCCCGAACCCGCGTTCCTGCTCACCAAGCCGTACCAGCCGGCGACGCTGCGCGCCGCGATCTCGCAAGTGCTGTTCTTCGACGAAAGCACGGTTCCGGCCTGATATCTCCTTCGGCGTCATTGCGAGGAGCGTCAGCAACGAAGCAATCTCCAGCTATAGGCCTTGCGCAAGGCCGATGGCTGGAGATTGCTTCGCTGCGCTCGCAATGACGAGGTAGGGGTTGCGACCTTGCGGACGGCAAGCGATAGCGGCGAGCGATGACTCTTCTGGATGCTTCCGCCCGCCAGTCTGCACTCGACCGGCTCACCGCCCATGCGCCCTTCCTCGCGCGGCTTGCCGAGCTCAACCCCGACGATGTCGCGCGGTTTCTGAACGACGGCACCGACGCTGCGCTCGCGCTGGTGACCCCGCCGATGGTCGACGACGACATCATGCGGACGCTCCGCCAGTGGCGCGGGCGTTTGGCGCTGCTCCTCGCGCTCGGCGATCTGTCGGGCGAGCATGATGTGGCGACGACGACGCGGCTGCTTTCGGACTTCGCCGATCAGGCATGCGACGCCGCGCTCGCCGCCGCCTTTGCCGAACGCGTGCCGGGCGAGGAGCCGCGCGGGCTGGCGGTGATCGCGCTCGGAAAGCTCGGCAGCCACGAGCTGAATTATTCGTCGGACATCGACCCGATCCTGATCTTCGATCCCGACACGCTGCCGCGCCGCCCACGCGACGATCCCGACGAGGCCGCGGTGCGGATCGCGCGGCGGATGGTCGAGATTTTGTCGGCGCGCACCGGCGACGGCCATGTGCTGCGCGTCGACCTGCGCCTTCGCCCGCATCCCGAGGTGACGCCGATCGTGCTGCCGGTGAACGCCGCGATCTCCTATTATGAATCCGAAGCATTGGCGTGGGAGCAGGCGGCGTTCATCCGCAGCCGCGCGTCGGCGGGCGACCGGATGCTGGGCGAGCGGTTCCTGTCGGCGATCGACCCCTTCATCTGGCGCCGCAGCCTCGATTTCCGCCAGCTCAAGGAAATCGGCGCGATGAGCGACCGCATCCGCGACCATTTCGCGCAGGGGCAGGCGTTCGGGCCGGGCTATGATCTGAAGCGCGGGCGCGGGGGCATCCGCGAGATCGAATTTTTCGCGCAGGTGCATCAGCTGATCTATGGCGGCCGCGATCCGTCGCTGCGCGTCCCTGCGACGGTCGATGCGCTTGCGGCGCTGGCGGCGGCAGGGCGGATCGAGCCCGAGGTCGCGGACCGCCTGTCGGGTCATTATGCGACGCTGCGGCGGATCGAGCACCGGTTGCAGATGATCGAAGATCAGCAGACGCATTGCCTGCCGACCCAGCCCGCGGCGCTCGACTGCGTCGCGCGGCTCGATGGCCATGCCGACGGCGCGGCGCTGCTCGCGGCGCTCGAACCCGTCGCGGTCGATGTCGGCGCCTGCTACGACCGGCTCGTCGCCGAGCGCGCGGTGACGACGGGGCTGCCGCGCGACGAGGGCGAACTGGCGGTGCAGTTGATGGCGGCGGGATTCGACCCGCCCGATGCGGCGCTGCGCACGATCGCCGAATGGCGCGGTGGAAAACAGCGCGCGCTGCGCAGCCCGGCGGCGCTCGATGCGCTTGAAACGATGCTCCCCGAATTGATGAAGGCGCTGGGTGCGGCGCCCGATCCGGGAGGCGCGCTGCTGCGCTTCGACAAGCTCGTTTCGGGGCTGCCGAGCGCGGTCAATTTCTTTCACCTGCTCGCGGCGCAGCCGGCGCTCGCGAAGATCGCGACGCGCGTGCTCTCGCTGGCACCGGCGCTGTCCGACGCGCTCGCGACGCGCGTCGAGCTGATCGAGGGCCTGATCGACAGCCGCGCTTTCGACGCGCCGGCCGATACCGACCAGCTTGGCGCCGAATGGGCGCCGGGGCTCGCCGGTCTCGATTACGAGCGGCTGCTCGACCGCGTGCGCGACCGGGTGGGCGAGCGGCGTTTCGCTTATGGGGTGCAGCTGATTGCGGGATCGACCGATCCGCTCGTCATCGCGCGCGGCTATGCCGATCTGGCCGAGGCCGCGCTCGGCGTGCTCGCCGATGCCGCGGTCGCCGAATTCGTCGCGGCGCATGGACGGATCGCGGACAGCGAACTTGTCGTGCTCGCGCTCGGGCGGCTCGGTGGGCGCGCGCTGACGCACGCCTCCGACCTCGACCTCATCTATCTGTTCACCGGCGATCATCTCGCCGAATCGGACGGACCGCGCCCGCTCGGTGCAACGACCTATTACAACCGGCTTGCGCAGCGCGTGACCGCGGCGATGTCGGTCCCGACCGCCGCGGGCAAGCTTTACGATGTCGATACGCGGTTGCGTCCGTCGGGGGCGCAGGGGCCGCTCGTCGTCACGCTCGACAGCTTCGAACGCTACCAGCGCGAGGAAGCATGGACGTGGGAGCATATGGCGCTGCTCCGCGCGCGGCCGGTCTATGGGTCGGACGCGGCGCGCGCCGAGGTCGGGCGGATCATCGCCGAGCTGCTGGCGATGCCGCGCGATCCCGCGAAGCTCGCGGCCGACGCCGCCGAGATGCGGGGCAAGATCGCCGCGCACAAGCCCGCCAAGGGCGCGCTCGATATCAAGGGCGGGCCGGGCGGGCTCGTCGACCTCGAATTTGCGATGCAGGTGACCCAGCTCGCGAGCGGGAAATGCCACGACCCCACTATCGCCGCCGCGCTCGCATGTTTGAAGGCTGCGGGCCTCGCGCCGCCCGGGGTTTGCGAGGCGCATGGCCTGCTCGCGCGGATGCTCGTGATGCTGCGGCTGACCGCGCCCGAGGGCGAACCGGCGACCGCCGCCGCGCGGCAGCTTGTCGCGAGCCAATGCGGCGAGCCTGGATGGCCGCAACTGCTTGCCGCGCACGACGCGGCGCGGCAGGAGATTGCGAACTGGTGGGCGTCGATTCGCCCGGCGCAACAGGAGACCAAGCCATGACCCTTGCAATCGGCGATGCGATTCCCGCCGTGACGCTTCTCGACGCCGACGGTGCGGCGATCGACCTCAAGGCGATGAAGGGCGCGCCGTTGGTTGTCTATTTCTATCCCAAGGCCGACACGCCGGGCTGTACGGTCGAAGCGCAGGATTTCACCCGCCTCGCGCCCGAATTCGCGAAGCTGAACGCGCAGGTCCTCGCGGTGTCGCGCGATGCGCCGGCGAAACTCTGCAAGTTCCGCGACAAATATGGCCTGACCGTCCGGCTTGCCTCCGACGAGGACGGCGTGGTGTGCGAAGCGTTCGGCACCTGGGTCGAAAAGCAGAATTACGGCCGCACCTATATGGGGATCGAGCGCTCGACCTTCCTGTTCGGCGCCGACGGCAAGCTCGTAAAAGAGTGGCGCAAGGTGCGCGTCAAGGGCCATGCCGACGCGGTGCTGGAGGCGGCAAAGGCGCTCTGATTGGTGCGATCCATGCCCTCCGTTTGTTCTGGGGAGCCATTGAGCGAAGTCGAAATGGCGTCTCGAAGGACGGGTTTTCGCCAAGCGCAGCCCCTGCTCAGGACAAACGGATATGAACAAATGACCACGCTCGGCGAAGCGGCGCGCGCGGTGCTGCTGACGCCGGACCCGCACGACAAGCGCCGCGGAGCGCGAAGTTTCGCGCGGGCGTGGCGGCAGGGGCGGCTCGCGCATCGCTGCGATGTCGCCATGCCCGACCAGCCGGCGTGGCCCGCGGCGCCCGAGCTGCTGGCGCCGAACCAGATGCCCAAGCGCGGCAAGGGCGGATCCGAACGGGGCCGGATCGCCTTGCTTCATGCCCTCGCGCATATCGAATTTGTCGCAATCGACCTCGCAGTCGATCTGATCGGGCGCTTCGGCGGCGAATTTCCGCGGCAATTCGTCGACGATTGGATCGGTGTCGCTGCCGACGAGGCGATGCATTTCGCGCTGCTCGACCGCCGACTGCGCAGCCTTGGCAGCCATTATGGCGCGCTGCCCGCGCATGCCGGATTATGGGAGGCAGCAGAGGCGACCGCCGACGACGCGTTGGCGCGGCTCGCAATCGTGCCGATGGTGCTCGAAGCGCGCGGGCTCGACGTCACCCCCCCCACGATCGACCGCTTTCGCGGCGCCGGCGACGAAGTTTCGGCCCGGATATTGGCGCGAATCTACACCGACGAAATCCGGCATGTGAGCGCGGGCACTACCTGGTTCGGGTGGATGTGCGACGAACGGGGATTCAACGCCGTCGAAACGTGGCAAAGCCTCGTAAAATTGCGATTTCGCGGCTCCCTGAAGCCGCCGTTCAACGACTCGGCGCGCCACGACGCCGGTTTAACGCAAGAATTCTACGCTGTTATTGCTTCGTAAGGATTGGGACAGCACACAGGCTTCGCGGGGGATGAGCAATCATCCAAACCATAAAACACCGGCGCCAAGGCCTTTTACAGACTTTGGCGACATGGCAAATGCGGGGTCGTCGCTTTGATTAACACTCTTCTGGCGCAGAAGTTGCACCAAGTCGCAATCCTCTGCGCGGCAGCATGTTTCGGGCTGGCCACTCCCGCCGCCCACGCCGCCGAAACCAGCGCGGATGCCAGCATCAACGTCCCCGACGAACCCGATGACGACAGCTTTACCGCCGGCGTCCCGACGCCCAGCGAAGACAGCGAAGCACGTGCGATCTTCCAGGCCTGGAAGCGTCTCGACACCGGCCTGACCGCCTCGATCGGCGTTGCGGTGCCCTCGCGCCGCCCGATCGAGCAAATGTCGCTTTCTTCCTCCTATGGTATGCGCACCCATCCGATCACGGGCAAGGTCGCGCGCCACAACGGCATCGACATCCCAGCGCCGCGCGGCACCCCGATCTACGCGACCGCCGACGGCATCGTCGGCCGCGCCCAGCGCCTCGGCGGTTACGGCAATTATGTCGAGGTCGAGCATGGCAATGCGATCCAGACGCGCTACGGCCATATGTCGTCGTACATCGTGACCCCCGGCCAGTCGGTGAAGAAGGGCCAGGTCCTCGGCTATGTCGGTTCGACCGGCCGTTCGACGGGCAATCATCTTCATTATGAAGTCCGCATCGAAGGCGCGCCGGTCAATCCGATGCCCTTCGTCCGTTCGGACACGATGGCGATCGCCGCGCTGACGGGCGACAAGCTCGCGATGGGCGGTCCCGAGTAACCGAAGTTTCAGGGTCGGAGAGGAGGGGGCGTCCGCCGGCCTGAGGTCGGGGCGCCCTTTTCATTTGGGCGAAAGCGCCTATCTAATGCCCATGGCCACACAGCTTTCCGACATCACCCTCTCACCCGCCGCCGCGGCGCGCGTCCGCTGGATTGCCGAGCGCAAGGGCGGCACCGAAGCCGCGCTGCGGCTTGCCGTCGATGGCGGCGGCTGTTCGGGCTTCACCTATCGTTTCGGGCTCGCCGAAAGCATCGACGCCGATGACATCGTCAGCGAAACCGACGGGGTGAAGCTGGTCGTCGATCCGGTCAGCATCGATCTGGTCCGCGGCTGCGTCGTCGATTTCGTCGATTCGCTGGGCGGATCGTCGTTCAAGGTCGAAAATCCCAATGCCGCTTCGGGCTGCGGCTGCGGGTCGAGCTTCTCGATCTGAACAATCCACTCCTCGTCATTGCGAGCGTAGCGAAGCAATCCAGAGTGGCGTAAACCGCTCTGGATTGCTTCGCTACGCTCGCAATGACGAAATTAGGGATGGCAAAGCAACGGTCGCTAAACAAGGTTCGGGTGACGAAGGGGCTGGGATCGGCCCCGGCTTGCTGCCATAGAAGCGACCATGAAAATCGCGACCTTCAATATCAACGGGATCAAAGCCCGCCTGCCGCGCCTCGTCGAATGGCTCGAGGAAACGCAGCCCGATGTCGCCTGCCTGCAGGAGTTGAAATCGAGCGACGAAACCATGCCGACGAAGGAGATCGAGGCGGCGGGTTACGGCTTTCTCTATCATGGGCAAAAGGGGTTCAACGGCGTCGCGATCCTCGCAAAGGGCACGCAGCCGATCGAAACCCAGCGCGGCCTCGCCGGCGAGGATGAGGACGAGCAGTCACGCTACCTCGAAGCCGATGTCCATGGCCTGCGTGTCGCGTCGATCTACCTTCCCAACGGCAACCCGCAGCCGGGCCCGAAATTCGATTACAAGCTGCGCTGGATGGCGCGGCTGCGCGAGCGGGCCAGGATGCTGCTTGCCTCTGAAATCCCGACGATCCTGACCGGCGACTATAACGTCATCCCGCACGACGACGATGTATGGGACCCGCGCGCGATGTCGACCGATGCGCTGATGCAGCCCGATTCACGCGACGCGTGGTTCCGCCTGCTCGGCGACGGCTGGACCGACGCGATCCGCAGCCGCCATCCGGCGGGCGGCGTCTGGACCTTCTGGGACTATCAGGCGGGCGGCTGGCAGCGCGACCATGGCTTTCGCATCGACCATTTGCTGCTCAGCCCCGCGCTCGCCGACCGGCTGGTCGATGCCGGGGTCGACAAGGATCACCGCGGGCGCGAGAAGGCGAGCGACCATGCCCCGACCTGGGTCGTCCTCGCCGACGATCAGGCGTCGGGATAGAGCGTCGCCATCACCTTCGCGGGATCGAGCGCATAATGACGCGCGACCGCGGCCGAAATCACGCTTTCGACGCTGCGGGTCGGCTTGAGGTCGCGGCCCTCATAGCGCGCCGCCGCCGCCAGCCCGGGCCAGTCGGCCGACACCTTCCCGCCGGCTTCGAGGCTCCCCCCGAGCAGCATCGCCGCCGAGGCGGTGCCATGGTCGGTGCCGCCGGTGCCGTTGACCTCGACCGTGCGGCCGAATTCGGTTGCGACGATCACCAGCGTATCGTTCCATGCGGGGCCGAGCCCCGTCTGGAGTGCGCCGACGAGCTGGTCGAGGCCGCGAAGCTGCGCCGCCAGCCGCCCGCGCTGCCCGCTGTGCGTGTCCCACCCGCCGGTTTCGAGCATCATCACCCGCGCGCCGTCGGTCGGCAGCATCAGCGACGCCGCGAGCTTGCCGAGATCGGCGCCGTTGCGGCCGTTGTTGCCGCCGATGTCGCTCGCCAGTTCCTGCGTCTTCACGGCGCTGTCCCACAGCGGATGGAGCAGCGTGTCGTCGGCATAGAGCGCCGACAAGCGCGCGATCAGGTCGGCGTCGGCCTGCGGCAGCCGGCTTGGCGCATAGGTGCCGACGGGAAGCGTCCCGCGTAGCGCGAGCGGCACTGCGGGTGCGATCGCGAGCGCTTCGCGCTCGGCGGCGGGCAGCAATGTCAGCAGCCGCCCAATCCAGCCATCGTCGCGCCCATAGGGCCGCGATCCGCCGCCCTCGAGTAGGTTTTGCCCATCGAAATGCGACCGGTCGCGATAGGCGGTCGCGACCGCATGCGCGAAATGGGCCTGCTTTGCTGCATAGAGTCCGGCGGTCGATGTCAGTGCCGGGTGCAGGGCGAACATGCCGTCGAGCTTGGTGCCGGTCGCCGCCTCTTCGGCGAGCGCGCGGCGCGCGCCGGCATAGGCGGGATCGCCGACCGGCGCGACGATCGCGAGCCCGTCGGCGGCGCCGCGCTGGATGATGAAAACCAGGCGCTTCGCTGTCCCCGCGGCGGCATAGGCAAGGCCGGGGAGGGCGCCGGCGGCGGCGATGCCGATTCCCGACAGGATGATCGAACGGCGCGAGAACATCATCGTCTATCTCCGCAAGAAGGTCGGGCTGGCGAACAGCATCGCGAGGCCCTGGCCGGGGCTGTCGGCGCGGCCGATCGCCTGCGCGGTGGCGGGCGGCAGCGCATCGGCGAGCAGCGCGGGCGCGAGTTGCCGCGCATCGGCGCGGTCGCCGATGCGTCCGGCGATCCGGCTCGCCAGCTCGACGCGCTGCATCAGCCCGGCCGACCCGGCCCAGGTCGCGACGATGTCGTCATAGCCCGCGGGCGATCCGGGGCGCCATATCGGCTGGCCGAGCTGGGTGAACATCGCGGCGACATTCTGCCGCTGCCCCAGCGCCTCGCCCGGCAGCCCGCGCAGCATCGATACCGTCCAGTCCCACGGCGATTTGAACATTGCGGGCTGGCCCTGCCACGGTTCGGGCGAGGCGATGAGCGTGCGGTAGAGCGAGGGAAGGTCGCCGCCGCTTTCCTCGAAATTCGCCGCGAGGCGATCGACGAGCGGCGCCGGCGGGGTGTCGGCGGTGAAGTGGCGCGCCAGCTTGGTCGCGATATGGCGCGCGGTCGCGGGATGGACGGCAAGGTCGCGCAAGACCGCTTCGGCCTGCTTCTCGCCGTCATCGGCGTAGCGTTTCCCGAGGATCAGCTGCTCGCCGGGCTGGTGCAGCGGCGCGACGAACATCGTCGAACCGGGACGGGCGTTGGCGGGCATGAGGCGCTTTCCCAGACCGCGGCCCAGCTCGGCGACGGTCAGCCCGGTCAAGCTTTTGGCAAAAGAGGTAACGTCGGTTTGCGTATAGCCCGAGCGAACGCCGAGCGTGTGCAATTCCAGTATCTCGCGCGCCAGATTCTCGTTGAGGCCCGGCGCCTGCCGGTTGCCGCGATTGCGGATACGCGTGGCAATCGGGCTGTCCGGGCCAAAGCTTTGCGCCTGGTCGAGATAGAGCAGCATCGCCGGATGACGGACCGCGGCGAGCAGGAGGTCGGCGAACGTGCCCATGATGTTCGGGCGGATCGCCTCATTTTCGTAATTGCCGACAAAGCCGACCACCGTCTGCTTGTCGGCCGACACCGCGAAATGATTGGCCCAGAAATGCGTCAGCCGTTCGGGGAAGGGGGTAGGCGACGCGACCGCGGCGGCCAGGCGCGCGGCCACCGCGTCATTATAATGGCGCCGGAATGCCTGACGCGTTTCGCGGCGCATCGCGGGCTCGGCTTGCGGCATGTCACCCGCCATCGCCGCATCATCGTCCGCGGCGGCGCGTCGCATCGCCTGTCGATCCTCGCGATATTCGATATAGGCGGCGGCAATCGCCTCGCGCCCGGCCAGGCCGGAAATCGCGGCGGGCGCAGGGTCGTAATCGCCGAGCTGGCGTGTCAGCCAGGCCTTGGCGTCGCCGATGGCGGGATCATCGAACCGACGGCCGAGCCCGAAGCGATTAGCGGCAAGATATTGCGTCGCCATGATAAAGCCTTTCCAGACGGAAACGCATGATGGCGTCGATTTGTCGCAAAGCTGTCCCAGCGAACGTCGCTTTTGTCGCTTTAACAGGAAGATGCCGGGCTTATCCGAGCGGCTTGTCGTAAATCTGGTAGACGCGGTTGATCTTCGCCTCGATCACCTCGGCGACGGCGTTCATCCCCTGGTTGTCGTCGAGGACCCAGCCGATGTCGCCGTGCGTGGTGCCATAGTCGCGCACCGCATCGCGGCGGATGAACTCGATCATCATGAAGGCGAGCGTGCTTGCCATGCGGCTGTTCTGCAGCTTCTTGGCGACCCCCATCAGCGGCACGCGCAGGATGCGGCTCTTGGGCCTCCGCAGCCACCACAGCAGCCGCGCCCAATTGAAGGGGAGCAGCGATCCATCCATGTCGATGAGCAATTGGTTGATGTTCGGCAGGACGATCATGAAGGCCACGGGCTCGCCATCGACTTCGGCAACGCGGATCAGATCCTCGAATACGATCGACTTCAGCTTCTTGCCGACGAAGGCGATTTCGCTGTCGGTCAGCGGGACGAAGCCCCAATTGTCCGACCAGGCGTCGTTGAGCAGCCCCATGATCAACGCCGCCTCGGCATCGAAGCGGCGCTTGTCGACCTTGCGGATGCGGATGCGCGCATTCTTCTCGCCTGCCGCGACGATGCGGTTCGTCAAAGGCGGGAAGCCACCGTCGATCCGGACCCCATAGTTGAGCAGCTGTTTGGCCGGCCGATAGCCCGCCGCTTCGATCCACGCGCGATAGAGCGGGCTGTTGTGCCCCAGCATGATCGTCGGCGGCGTGTC
>Ga0307412_10001659_pt1 | contig 12292 bp, 9 predicted proteins | sample DK1Cmetagenome_3_FD_203823 | JGI IMG/M metagenome (GOLD analysis project Ga0307412, IMG submission 203823) | Maize rhizosphere microbial communities from greenhouse at UC Davis, California, United States - DK15-C-1 | ecosystem: Host-associated > Plants > Roots > Rhizosphere > Soil | place: USA...
TCCACCGTGTCTGCGGCCGTGTCAGGGTTCAATCCGCTCGCGTACGCCGGAACCGATCCCTGCGCACAGTCAGGATTCAGCAGCGATCGCAGCGGAAGGTCCCGCCGCCGCGAGTCCAAGTCCCACAGCGCAAGATCCAGGCCCGCCAGACACGCCGCGATCGGCCCGGTTTCACCAGTCTGCAGCACCCACCGATGCGTTTTGCGCGTCAGTTCACGCCATACCTCGTCCGGACGGCCGCACGGCATTCCCAGGGCTGCAGGGGCGATGATCGTCTCGATCAACCGCTGCTTGTTATCGGCCGAGTACGGCGGGAAATTGCACCAGACCTCGCCCCACCCCTCGGCGCCGTCGGAATCCTCCACGCGCAGCAGCAGTACAGACCGCCAAGGGATGCTGCCAAAGGACGTCTTCACCGGTTCGCCCACCTCGCTTCTGAACAAAAAGGTCTCGATGCGAGCGATGTGAGTAGTCATAGGCAGGCGCCCTCTCGGAGTGTTGAGTCCTCTGCGGCAGTTTCCAGTCTCGAGCATCGCGTAGCAAGACGGCCGGAGGACTCGCCCGATAGTGTGGACAGAACCGACGAACCCGCGGAGCCTGAGCGGGATCGCCCGTACCTTCTCATACGCCTCGTTCTCACCAAGGAGACGCCGATGCGCACCGATTCTGCTGCTGATTCGCGCCCTGTCGAGCGCAAATGGCTGTTCGAGCTCCCCGGTATACGGTGGGACGAGTCTGATGCGCACAAAGCGCGGCAGCAGTTCCCTGATCTGGGCCTCGATGTCTTAACAGCGGTTTCGGAAGAGGAAACATGGATCTACGCACCTGCGCAGCACAAACGCGTATCGGACGAATCCGATGAGACAAGGGTGTTCTTGGCGACGATACTCGGCGTGGACAACGACGCTCTGCCCGAGTTTCGGCACCGTAGCCTGGACGGACTACTCGGGCTCGGAGACGTCATCGCCGGAAGGCAGCAGCGTTGGCACTACACCTCGCAGGCCGATATCCCGGAATGGGCAGAAGACGATTTCAACCGGTGGTTTGATGAAGAGCATTTGCCCCAACTGGCCGGCGTTGACGGAACCGTGCACGCGGCCCGCTACCGGACCGACGGATCTCCGCGCTACCTCGCGTGCTACGACCTCGAACAGCGCGAAATCCAAGGCGGTGCCGCATGGCGGACTGCGATCGCAACCCCGTGGCGCGACCGCATCCACAAGGAATTCCTCAGACCCCGGCGGCTCATGCTTATGCGACTCGGATAGGTTCAGCAGCGGAGCACGAATGCCGGAGGAATGAGGCGCAGGACATTTTCTTACCGGGACAGACCCGAGAGGCGGAGCTGCTGCATCCACTCCCTTCTACTCCCTTTGTGCAGACGCCGATAATAAGCCGTCAACCTGACTGACTGGGCTCGGACAAGCTCGCTCCGGCGACTCTGGTCCGTCCACAGCTGGGGTCCATTTCGGTTATCCACGGGTATTGAGGAAGCCGTTGGAGTATCTCCCTGGCTAGCAGTAGCGGCGGATAAACCCATCCTGTCAGGTTGAGGTCCAAGAGCTGTCCCGGAAGAAAGTAAAGGCATCAGGGCACCATCCGTCAGGTATGGGTGTAATCCAACTCGGCAACAACCTGCCGTCGAGCAGCTCTTCCGCTGACTGCTGCGTCCCGTTCTCACAACCGCGTGATAGGGAAGCCATGTGTTCAGGTTGCAACACGGCTGAGCTATGCGAGCTAGAGTCGGGGACGCTCTCTTCATAATGGCCAACGGCAGGTTCTCCTGCCAGTGGATAGACGCCCAAGGCATGCGCGGCTAGCCATTCGACGCGATGGGCGCGTGTCTTCGCTCATTTAGAACTGAGGCACGAAGCGAAGCCTTCAACGCCGCTAAGACAACGCGAATCGGCAGGGCAGCGATCCGTGTGGCGCAATCAGGCCTTGGCTTCTTGCTCTTGCGGGGGTCCCCTCCCGGCTTTGCCATGAGGACAACTTTTTTGGCAATATTTGGCAACAGCTTGCCGAGTGCTCTTACTTTTACCTAAACTCGTTCAAGGCGCCTGCAGCGATGTCCGTAATTTGCGGGTGTCTACCGGCACTTATTGCTTTCTTGGCAGTGTGAGCGATGTCCTGTTCGCATCATCCATGACATGGCCGGAAAGTGGGATGAGGCCGGAGCACTGCAGGTTCATAGTGCTTGACAGGAGAGCGGGTCATACCGTTCTCCGACAGAGGACGGCTCGGTACTGGACTGTTCCGCTTCCTTAAACACATATCGCCAAAGGGGCGACCACCATCGAGGAGGATGTAAGTGGCTAAGAAAAGTCGAATAGCAGCAGGTCTGCTTGTCGCAATTTCCGCAGTTGCCATGCTTGGCGCTTGTGCGCCGGGACAGGTCGAGGGACAAGGTTCCGGGGCAGCCCCATCGGCTGTCCAGAGCGTAGACCCTGCAGAGTTTGCTGGTAAGACAATGAACTACGTGTACTTCACCGACGGCCCGGACGCGGAGGCGACAGCCCAGCTCATCTCGGCTTTCGAAGAGAAGTACAAGGTCACGGTTAACCTCGAGACCCTGCCGTACAAGGACCTTGTGACCTCTGTTCAGGCCCGACTCTCAGGTGGGAATGCTCCTGACGTGGTCAGGCTGACAGGTTTGACTGACTTCCGTGCAGACCTCTTGGATCTTCGCGGCTACCTTGGCGAAGGCTATGCTGAAGAGTTCCTTCCCGGTCCTGTAGTCGGGGCAACGGGCAGTGACGGCAAGATGCTTGCCGTCCCATCTGACCTGACTCTCAACGGACCGTTCGTCAACGTCGATATGTTCAAGAAGGCCGGCGTCAGCCTTCCCGACCCCGAAAAGCCGTGGACTTGGGACGAGATGATCGAGGCTGCTACTGAGGTGCAGAAGGCCACTGGTTCACAGTACGCCTTTGCTATGGATAAGTCCGGTCATCGTCTCTCTACCGTCCTGAACCAGTACGGCACGGCATTGGTTGCAGAGGGGAAATCCGCGCTGGATGCTGAAAAAGCCAAGCAGGCGCTGACGCCTCTTATCGAGATGATGGGTGATAACCGGATGCCCCGGGATTTCTGGCTCGGCTCGGGATCCCGTTATTCTGGCGCGAACGAAATTTTCATCGCTCAGGATGCACCGGTTTACCTGTCCGGTAACTGGCAGGTTGGCCAGTTCGCCAAGAACGCCACGTTCGAGTGGGCCGCGGCGCCTAACCCGTGTGCGGACAACTGCGGTGGCTTCCCGGGTGGCAAGTACATGGCTGCCCTTCAGGAAGGCAAGAATCCTGCGCTGGCAGCAGAGTTCATCCGGTTCATGAACACGGCCGAAAACCAGGAAACGTTCATCAAAGCTGGCGGTTTCCTGCCCACCCGTAAAGACCTAGCTGAAAAGGGTGTCACTTATCCTGCGCGCCAGGCCGACATGGACGTCTTCCTGAAAGACCTGGAGCGCACTCCTGAATTGGGATACGCGGCGAACTCCGATCCCGCCTTCGTCGGTTCTGCTACTGAGCTTGTCAACGCCGTCTCCGACGTCGTAGCTGGTAAGAAGGACCTATCCACAGCGGTCTCTGATCTGCAGGAGAGCACGCAAGCCCTTGTGGAGGAACTGCAGCAATGACAGCAGTCCAAACCGCCCCGCATCTTCAGCAGCGCAAGGCGCCGCTGAAGATGCGGCTGGTTCCCTATCTGTTCCTGCTGCCGAATATGGCGATCTTTGGCCTTTTCACCATTTGGCCCGCCATCAACGGATTCAACATCTCGATGTACTCCTCGTCCAACGGCCGGACGTTCCGGTGGGAGGGCGCAGGGAACTACCAGCGCATCCTCACTGATGCTGATTTTTGGGGCATTGTCGGGAATACGGTCGTTTACGCGTTGTCATTCGTCCTTTTGTCGGTGGTGCTGGGCGTGATGCTCGCTGTGCTTGTTGATCAGCAGCGCCGTGGGCGGACCTTTTTCCGGTCTGTGTTCTTCATCCCCGTCCTGATCTCCCCCGTGGTGGCCGGTTTGGTGTGGAACTGGATGCTTGAGCGGCAGAATGGCGTGGTTAACAGCTTTTTGGGATCGTTCGGGATAGCGGAGATCCCGTGGTTGGTGGACAACACCCTGGCCATGCTCGTCGTTATTGGGGTCGGCACGTGGATGCAGGTCGGTTTCTACATGCTCATCCTTCTGGCGGGTCTGCAAAGTATCGACCCGTCGGTCTATGAGGCGGCCAAAATCGATGGCGCCTCACGGTGGCAGCAGTTCATCAGCCTCACCTTTCCGTTGCTGCAGCCCAGCATCCTGGTCGTTGTAGTACTTGCCACGATTCACGGTTTCCAGGCATTTGACTTTATTTACACCCTGACCGGCGGCGGTCCCGTGGGTGCCACGACGCTCATCGTTCAGTTCATTTATGAGAATGGCTTCGTGTCCCCAATCAGGTACGGCGTGGCCTCAGCGGGCAGCGTCCTGCTGTTCTGCGCAATATTCGGCCTGACGATCGTCAACTGGATGATCGGCCGCAAAAGGGAGGCAGCATGAGCCACAGCACTGTAACCAAAAGCCCTCCCGAGACCGGTCCGTCGAAAACGTGGACGTCCACGGGGCGTAACAAAGTAACCTCGACAGATGCGCTGAGGGTAGTCATCTTGGTGACGTCGGCACTACTGGCCCTCATCCCCATCGTGTGGCTCGTCCTAGGGTCGTTCAAAACGCCGGCAGAGCTCTCTGAGCGGCCGCCAACACTGTTGCCTGAGTCCTGGGGACTTTCCAATTACACCGAGGCCATGACGCGGTTCGATTTCGCCTCGTACCTGGCCAACAGTGTCATCGTGACGCTGGCTGCGACTTTGCTCACCCTGGCGATCAACTCGATGGCCGCCTATGCCTTGGCGAAGTACAACTTCCGCGGGAAAAACGCGCTGTTCCTGTTGACCCTAGCCACGATCATGATTCCGCTGCAGGTTATCTTGCTGCCGGTGTATCAGGTGGTGGCGTCCCTGGGAATGGTCAATACCCTGTGGGGTCTCATCATCCCGGCAGCAGCCACTCCCACCGGAGTGTTCATATTGCGGCAGTACATGCTTTCGATTCCCGATGAGCTGATAGAGGCTGCACGGGTGGACGGGGCAGGGGAGTTCCGCATATTTTTCCGGATCGTGCTTCCGATGTGCCGGCCGGCTCTTGCCGTTGTGGCCATCCTGTCCATCATGTGGCGGTGGAATGATTTCCTGTGGCCTCTGGTGGTCGCTCAAAGCGAGGCTGTCTACACCCTGCCGGTTGCTCTTGCGCGGTTCACGGCCGAGGAGACCGTTCCTTTCAACCTCATCATCGCGATGAGCGTGGTCACCGTTCTGCCCGTGATCATTCTGTTCCTCTTCTTCCAACGGCAAATCGTCACCGGCATTGCCAACACGGGCATCAAGTAACTGACACCGCTCCTCGCACAACCAAACCCGAAAAAGGAAAATCAGTTAGCCATCATGAGTGAACTTGCTGGACCAACAAACAGGACCGTTCATGCCACAGCTGCGGATGGGACCATTCGGGACTGGTTGGTCTCGCCGGTGTGGGCCGCGCCTTGCCAGGACTTGGAGGAATTCCTTCCAGCCGAAGGCGATCCTTGGGCCGGCGGCAGATGGGTGCTAACCAATGGACCGGATGTGGGCCTGCTCAAGGAAAGGCTTGCGCAGGCCCACCCGCTCGATCGATCCGCCCCCTTGGACGAGCCTTTCGAAGGAGGCAGTGTTCGTTGGAGCTTTGAAGGGTCCGCTTTTGAAGGGGCTTGGCGGCGGGTGCGCACGGGAAGTGACGGACTGCTGGACTGGTCCGCGTTTTGCTTCACCCCTGAGTACAGGTACTCGGTGTCCACCACCGTGCTGGAAGTGGACCAGAGTGACTGGCGGACACTTGAGCTGCACACCACGGGGCCATTCGTGCTGTGGCTTGACGGGCACGTCGTACTGCAGGGCAACAAGGTTTCTTATATGGAGCCTGAGGTTCATAGCGTGAGGGTGCGCCTTAGTTCTCGCACTACGACGGTCCATTTGGCGACCTGGCAGGTCGCCTTCCGCGAGTGCCGTCAAATCGCTCGATTACGGGTCCTGGGGCTGCCCGTGCGCGTTGTTATCCCCTCGCCGGGTGCGGACGAAAGTGCAGCCCGGCTGGCTGAAACCGTTCTCGCTAACATTGGTTCGCCATCGTGGGCCCAGGAGGGTGCCGAAGGCACTCTCCTGGCACCGGCGGGGCTGGCTCTGCGGGTGCGCGTGGGGGAGCACTCGCGGTGGCAGCGGGTGCAGGCCGATACGGCCGGCAAAGCCAGATACCGGTTCAGTGTCACCCCTGAAGAAGTGGACGAAGGCGGAGAGGTTGGCGGCTCGGCCGGTGCCTCAATACTCTCCAGTGGAGAAAGTATCGTCGAGGTCGGAGTCGATGATCTGCGCTGCCCGCAGACCATTCGGATGCGCGTCGCCGTGGTGCCGCCCCTGAGCGTTGAGCGCCCCTCAGGGGACAAGAGCCAGTGGCGTGAGGACGTTCTCAGGCACGTCGCTGGATATGGCGAGCACGCCGTTCGTGAGTCGGGTGTCGCTGGCCTGCTCGCCCGCCACGCTCTGGATTCCGAGACTGCCGTCAGGGCAGAGGACCTCGAAGCATCTCTGTACCGCATACTGACCCGCGGTGACTGCGCTGACTTCGAAATTGTGGCCCTTTTGCTTGCCTGGCACTGGATTCCGGAGGACCGCTGGTCAGCGGAAATCCGGCAGGAGGTAGCCTCGGCCATTACCGGTATGAAGTACTGGATCACCCAGCCCGGTCTTGACGCCATGTGCTATTTCACCGAGAACCATCAATTCGTGTGGCATGTAGCCGAAACACTGGCGGGGGAGACCTTTCCTGATTCAATTTTTTCGGTGGACGGGCGAACAGGGTCCGAGCATGCCGCCGAGGCGCGGGCATTGGCAGCAGGTTGGCTTACACGAAAACTGCGGGGTGGCTTCAGTGAATTCGACTCGAATGCTTATCTTGCAATCGACAGCTACGCCCTGTGCGCTCTTATCGAGCTTGGTGAAGACGAGACGTTGTTAGCTGCTGCCCGCACACTGCTGGACAAGGTTTTGGTGACACTCGCCTCGAATTCATGGCGGGGTACCCACGGCGCCGCCCACGGCCGCTCCTACGTCCACACCCTGCGCAGCTCACGCTTCGAGGAAACCTCCCCAATCCTGCGGCTGATTGCAGGTGTAGGGACTTTGAACGACGCCGTTCTCCCGGTGACGACGTTAGCGCTGGCGCACAGCTACGTGATACCGGACGTAGTCCGCGAACTTGCCGGCAAGGAACCCGAAGAATGGTGGGGCAGGCAGGTTTACCGAGGCGACCTTGCCTTCGAACGTGACCTTCTTGACCGGCCCTACCGTTCTGACCTGCGCATCTGGCGGACCCCGGACGTGATGCTTTCAAGTGTCCAGGACTACCGCGCGGGGCTCCCTGGTCTTCAGGAGCATATCTGGGGTGCCACGTTGGGACGTGAGTTCCAGGTGTTCGTTACCCATCCAGCTAACTCCGACACCGGCTCCTCAGCCCGGCCAAACGCTTGGGCAGGGCACCGTATCCTACCCCGCGTGCATCAGCACCGAAACGCCCTCATTCATCTGCAGCGGTTCACCACGACCGACCCGGTCCGTACCACGCACCTGTGGCTCCCTATCGCGCAAACAGACGACTACATCCGGCAGGGGGACTGGATCGCTGCCCGCCGCGGAGACGGCTACGTGGCCGTCGCAACTCCTGGCGGCGTGCGTCCAGTCCTGGAGGGAGAAACGGCATGGCAGGAGTGGCTCCCAACCGAAGGAGGCTCGGCCTGGGTCACGGTCGTAGGACGAAAATCCATTGACGGAGACTTCCGGGACTGGGCCGCCCAACTGGCCGCCAAACAGATCCGCTGGCACCCCCGCGGCTCCGAGGACCCCGGCGTCCGCTTCGAAAGAGCCGGTGAGCCAACCATGGAAGTGACCTTCGAAACCGCCTTCCTGCTCGACGGCGCCCCGGTGGGTTTCGAGCGCGGCGTCCCCGAACACGAGCCGCACCTGGACAACCCCGCAGTACACCTCGGGTTCGGGGACGAACGGGCGGAAGTTATATGGAATGGAAAGACCCATGAACTAGCTATCGCAGGTCCCCTAAGTGCTCTGGAGGAGCGGTATCCACTAGTTGCCTCCGAACCAGTTGCCAGATAGTTTCGCGGCCGCCCAACTTCACCAGCCAACTAGTTTTGCCCATCAACATTGAAAGGAACACAGTGAACAACGCAACTATGGTCGAGAAGACCCTCGTTATCCACGTGCCTGAAAATCAGCAAACTGTTTCGGTCCGCCTGGAAATTGAAACCTCCTGCACCTGTGCGCAACAACGCGTTCAGATGGCCGGTTCCTATATCGACGCAGAACCGTCTGCCCGCTCCTTAACCACTTAGCCGTATGACCCAGGCAGCATAAGCCCGGGTCATACGAGCAATGGCTTCACAATCCTCGTGCTGCCAGTCTTGCAGATCCACAAGCTCGTAGTCGGTAACCCAGAATAGGTCCCAAGACCTACGATCATCACAGATCGGCAGCCCAAAAGCGGCCTCTTGCGACCGACGCCGGGCCAAAGCGGGCCCTCGCCTTACTCGGTCCTCACCCACGCAGTTTCTTGACAAAAGGCGCTACGAACTGGGGGAAGGCCCCGCGATGGGATCGCGATGCGGGTTGGGCGGGCCCAACAGCTGGCACCGCCCTGGGTCCTAGGAGTGCGCTTACGCCTTACGCCCTACTCATGCATGTCACCGCGTGGTTCAACTGTCTTTGTTGTCCGGGGCAGGGCCGGTAGAGGCCCTGATGGATAGATGAGTGGGCATGACCGCACGCTGGCGACTCGTTGCCCCGGGAACGGGGTTCAGCTGGGAGAGGAGCATGGTCACCGCTACCCGCCCGGCCTGTTCAATTGGGCTCGCAATGGTCGTAAGCGGAGGGTTGCAAAAGTCAGCTCCGAAGATGTCGTCGCAGCCGATGACGCTGATATCTTCGGGTACGCGGATGCCCCGCTCTCGAAGCCTTTGGAGCATTCCGATGGCCAGCAGATCGTTGAAAACAATGCAGGCGCTGGCGCCCGTGCGAGTTGCCGCATCGGCCGCCGCGGCCCCTGATGTGGTTTTCGGTGCGTAGGGGCCAATGCGGTATGTTTCCATGCCACGAAGCGTGGATTCCTCCTCGAAGACCTCCCAGCGCTTTTGGTTGGACCAAGACGTCGGTGGGCCACTGACATAGCAGACGCGATGGTGGCCCAGTGAAGCAAGGTGTTCAAGGGCTTGAACGATGGCGGAAGGCGTGTCTATGACCACTGTGGGGGTGGAAGCCCGGTTTATGGTCACCAGCGGCTGCGTTTTGGACGCTTCGGCCAACTGCGCATCCGTCAGGCGTGAGGCTGCAAGGATAAAGCCGTCGGCGGACCTCATCCTGTGAAGCGCTTCCAGTTCCATCTCACTTGACTCTTCCGTGTCCACCAGGAGCTGGGTGTATCCCGCGGCCTTGAGCTGGTGCTGTGCACCGCGGATGATGTCAAAGTAAAACGGATTGGTGATATCCGGCACCAGGACCGCGACGGCATTCGTGCGCCCATTGCTGAGTCCCTGGGCCTGCGAGCTCGGCACGTAGTTGAGCTGAGCGGCAGCTTCTACGATTCTTTCCCTCGTGTAGCGATTAACGCGGTCCGGATTAGAAAGTGCTCGTGAAACAGTGGACGTTGCCACTCCAGCGAGCTTAGCGACGTCCCGAATAGTCGGCATCTTCTCAACGCCCCCTCGAGATTCTGGGGACCCTTCATCTCCTGGCCCCGATGTCGCTGTCGCCATTGCAGTCCTTTCACAGTAAGAGGCGGCGCCTCGGCTTCTACAGCGGAGTTACCCTTGCCATAAAGCACAACATATTTGGCAATTTTTGGCAACAGCTTGCCGTGCTCCCTTTTTCCTACCTAAACTCGATGCATAGGCGCCTGCAGTAAAGACGGTATGGGGCATTGTCCTAGACGCAATACCTGCTTCCTGCCAAGTTGGAGCTATGCCCGCTCGCATATTTTCTGACAAGGCCCGGATGGTGTGACTGCGGCCGTGGCACTGCAGGTTTGCGGTGCTACATAGGATTGCGGGCCATCCCGTTCATAGCCCGGATGAGGGCGGCGGCACTGGTGGTGCCGCACGCGTGATCATTCTCTACGTGATTTTCCAGTGTTATCTAGTTGGCGGTCGTACCGCCGGAGGAGTTAAGTAACCATGGTTCCAGCTACCCCTGTTTCATGGGCTCTGTCAGGATTTGGCGATGAGATCGACGACGATCCTGCCGTGCAGATCGCTGTGTTGCAGGCCCTGGGCGCCAATCACATCGAAGTGCGAAGCGCGTGGGGCACAAACATTGTGGACCTGTCCGATGACCAGCTCTCGGCCCTTGCCGGCCTGCTTAAAGACAAGGGCATGCAGGTTTCCGCTATCGCCTCACCAATTGGCAAGGTGGATGTCAGCCTGCCAGTGGAACATGAAGTTGAGCGCCTTCGCAGGGCTGTCAAGGCCGCCAAAGTCCTCGGCGCGAAATACATCCGCGTTTTTTCTTTCTACTACGGCGAAACCGTGGCCGTAGACAGCATCCGGGACGCCGTAGTTGAACGGATGGCCGCCCTCGCTGAGGTAGCTGAGGAAGAAAACGTCATCCTTTTGCATGAGAACGAAAAGGATATTTTCGGAGACGTGCCGGACCGCGTACTGGACATCATCAAGACCGTGAATTCACCGGCATTGAAGGTGGCCTGGGATGCGGCAAACTTTGTCCAGGTCGGCGTGAAGCCGTTCGACGAAGGATACGCAAAGCTTCGCCCCTATCTTGAGTACCTCCAGGTCAAGGACGCCCTTTTCTCCAACGGTCATGTCGTTCCCGCGGGGGAGGGCGACGGGGATGTGCTGCGCACAGTTGAAGCGCTGAAGGCTGACGGTTACACCGGCTTCGCCTCCCTTGAACCGCACCTTGCCGGAGCACATGGCTTGGGTGGGTTCTCCGGTCCCACAGCATTTGGAATCGCTGCCCGCGCCTTCGCTAAAGTCACGGCCGAAGCAGGGGTACAAACGGTATGAGCACGGCAATAAACGTAGCCATCACCGGCTGCGGCGTTATCGGGCGGACCCACGCAATTGCCCTGCAGCAATTCCCTGAGGCAAATATCGTCGCGCTAATAGACGCAATCCCCACCGCGGCCGAATCCCTCGCGGACTTCATCGAGAAAAGTGGTCGGCCCAAGCCCTCGACCCACATGAGTATCGGTGATGCATTGGCTGCCGACGACATCGATCTGGTGGTGTTGGCAACCCCCAGCGGACTGCACATTCAGCAGGCACTTGAAGTCCTGGACGCAGACAAGCACGTCGTCATCGAAAAACCGCTGGACGTGGATCTTAACCGTGCCCAGGAAATTGAGGCGGCCGCCAAAGAAGCTGCTGGCCGCGGTGTCATTGCCTCGGTCATCAGTCAGCACCGTTTCGACCGCGCGAGCGTCGCGATCGCCAACGCCGTGGCACAGGGACGCTTCGGCCGGCTTACGTCCGCCATAGCGTCTGTGGCATGGTGGCGGGGCCAAGGCTACTACGACTCGGGTGACTGGCGCGGCACATGGTCGATGGACGGGGGCGGGGCCCTTATGAACCAGGGCGTTCATACCGTGGACCTGCTCCTGTGGTTCATGGGCCGTCCAGTGGAAATCCACGCCCACACCGCTTGTCTGGCACATGAACGGATAGAGGTCGAAGATACCGCGGTGGCCACCGTTACCTTCGAAAACGGCGGCCTCGCCGTGCTGCACGCCACCACGGCTGCATACCCGGGCCTGACCGTCCGGGTTCAACTCATGGGCTCCGAAGGGTCCGCCGTTGTGGACAACGACCAACTGCAGTACTTCCACACCAAGGAAGCGGGGACAGGGTCTGCCGACATGGGACTTCAAGGCGGTGGCGACCAGACCGCGGAGGAGCTGGCGAAGTACCCGGACGAGGACTACGAGGCCAAAGACCCGACGGTTTACCCGGCAGGGCACATCCGGCAGTACCGCGACATCCTCGATGCCATCGACGAGGGCCGCCAGCCCGGAGTAACAGTCAGCGACGCCGTCAATGCCCTGGCAACAGTGCGTGCTGTCTACGTCTCAGCCACGCTGAACCAGACTGTCCTCTTTGATGATGTCCTGGCCGGAAAATACAACGACCTCGAAGTCCGCACGG
>Ga0307412_10001660_pt1 | contig 12292 bp, 9 predicted proteins | sample DK1Cmetagenome_3_FD_203823 | JGI IMG/M metagenome (GOLD analysis project Ga0307412, IMG submission 203823) | Maize rhizosphere microbial communities from greenhouse at UC Davis, California, United States - DK15-C-1 | ecosystem: Host-associated > Plants > Roots > Rhizosphere > Soil | place: USA...
ACAGGAAGTTATTAACAACATTGGAAATATCTCTTTGAGCCTTGCAGAATTACCAATGCATGCGCATCCGATCCTTTCCCAATTCAACAGAAGTATCCGTGTACTGGATATGGACGCCAAATCTGAACAGCAGTTTATCTATTTCAGATATGAGCAGGTTTTGAAAGATAAGGAAACTGGTGAAGAGGTTAAAATCTCTTTACCGGCTCCGGAATGGGTCATCTATAAAGAAACGGCGAGTTATTTACTTGATGATTCCAACAATCCAATCGAGCTTCCTTTGAGAGAACCTCAGGATGAGCAGACAACTGATAAAGTAAAAGTGCCGAGCTATAAATACATGCTGTGGCTTTTGAAAAACAATAAGATAAGGTTCTTGGAACTTTTGACCTATTATCTACAGCAATTTGTGGATGCCCACAAAGATGAACTGGATAAACTCTCATAATTAACTAAAGGCAGAGCCTGAAAACTCTGCCTTTTAACCTTAAAAATCACAATATGAGTTGAGAGAGATATTTTGTAATTAATTTTTCATTTTATTTCTTTAGATCAATTCCTCAACTATAAGAATAGAATTATTAAAGTCTAAGTGACACGTCAAGTTTTGACGTATTATTGATTTAGCAAAAACCAAAACAATTCATAAATATGAAACAATTTAATGATGAATGGAGTGATGACCTCTCAGGATTTAAAGTCATTTCTATAGAAGATTTAAACAAAGAGCTGTTAGGTAGCGAGAAAAATTCTTTTGAAGGGATAAGAACCAACAAAACATTTGATGAAATCTCCAATGAGTATGCATTGAGTACATCCTTTGGAAAGAATAGTACTTTTTATAAGCCTACTACAGAAGATTATGATGCTTTATCTGAAGATTTTTATACTGGTGGGATTAATTATGAGCTTCTTGCAGAAGATTTAAAAGGAAAATTAGGTTTGATAAATGGCTTTTTATTTGATCCTGAAATTTATTTCTTAGGAGACAGAACTATTTATTCAGGTTCTTCTTCTCTTAATACTCCCGTATTCAGCAGTATTATAAATAATAAGCCCTTTTTGTATAAAAAGAACGATACAGAAATTCAGGCTACTTTTGATTTAGCCAAATTGAATACCAGAAAAAATTTACTGAGTAACTCTTACAATTTTGGAATTTATTTTGATAATGATAAGGTAACTTATAATCTGAATTTCATCTATAAAGATGGTGAAGACAAAAAATTTCAAGATTCAGAAACTAATCTGACATCTAATCTGACAGACTTTAAACTGAATGATGAATATGTGGCAATTAAACTATACACATCAAACGTTGATACCTTTATAGAATTTATAAGAATTGTTGAGGGAAATTCTGATGCAGAATCAATTAAAAAATCGATTATTCGTTATTATCAAGGTTTTTTTGCAACAGCTAAAAACAATCCTGATATTATTGATGCTTTATATGAAAATATTCCTGGCTTTGTTTTGGAAACTCTTACAGATGAAATGCTTTGGAAAGATTTTGTTGCTCTTTCTGATAAAGCGATTGATGCGTCAGGTACAAATGAAAATATTTCAATTATAAATTTACTGAAAGGAGTAAAAAATGCGAATTGGTGGTATAATCAAATCAATCAAAATCCTGAACCAGTCCGTAAAGTATTTGAAAAAATTAGCAATAAATATATTGAGGAATTAATTAAATCTTTTTCAAGAATTGGTTTGAAAAACTGGACAAATAAAGAATTAGAACAAGCATGGAAGTTTGATCTTGACTATGAAGAATATAGGCTTTCTAACGAGCTTAACGCTCCATACATAAGATACACTGGTTTTGCTTATTATTTGGAAAAAGAAAAAAAATACAGAATAGGTACTGCATTGTTTGCATTTGACCAATATAATATTGGTACTAATGACAAAGAGATTGGAAATAAGATTGAACTACCATTTAGTCCTATGAAAATGGTATTAGATGGAAAAGATTTATATATCCCTTGCTTTGTTGCTGAATATTTTACCAATAAAAAAATAGATGAGGAATGGTGGATTGTCCTTAATAACATTGCTGCGGGATTGCTACCAGAAGTAGGAGCAGGAATTGCAAGAGGAGTAGCTATTTTATCAAGGATTTTTAGTGGTAGAAAAATAAAAACGGTAGAAGAACTTATAGAATTTTTAGGAAAAGTAGATCAAAATGTAATGGCAGAGGATTTGGAGAAAGTAGGAATACAAGCACTTTTCAGAGGAACAACAAGAACTGTAAATGGTGAACTCTTTACAGGAAATATTAATTCAATGGAGTATGGAGCTTCAACGTCTACAGACCCGATAAGAGCTGTTATTTTTGGAATAGAATCATCAGCTAAGCCTGGAACAAAAGGTGTTTTACAAGTGTATTTACCTAAAAATTTAAAAGGACTAAATTTACAATCAGCTAATTATAGGTATGAAAAAGAACTTGAAGTTATTATAAATACTTCGCCAGAAAATTTATCTAATTTTGCTGTAAAAGAAGTTCCAATTGAAGATGCAAGAAAATTAATAGAAGAAGTCTATGGAATTAGTTTAGACACTAAAATGGATATGGACAATGCAAGATATTGGTTAGAAAGCACAAAAAAATTGACACCAAAAGAAGCATTTGAATTTTATAAAAAAACAATTAAATAAAATAAGCAATGAGTATAGATTTAAAAGAATTCTTTATGAATTTAAGTATAGATGGTTTTTTCAATAATAAAATTAATTTAGGAGCAGATGCAATGCTTTCAAATAAGGATATTTCTTTTTATCAACTTTCCCCAGTAGACAGAAGCAAATATGTATATATAAAAAATATTGGTAGAGATAACGACATTATTTTAGGTGAAAAATATGGTATATTATATAGTAGAAAAGATCCAAAAAATTATAAAAAAATAGATTGTGAAATAGATTTTGTTTCTTTGAAAAAAAGCGATAATATTGGGGTCATCCCAAGAGGATATAGTGGGATCGTTCGTTTGAAATTTAAAGATAAAGTTCCTGAAATAATGAATTTATTAATGCAAGATAATGATGAAGTATTTAATCAAGAAAAACATCAATATTTATATTTTACAACACAAGAAATAATGAATGAAATCTTAGAAGAATTGGGAAAAGCAGAAAATGCTTAAACGAAAAATAAAAGAGATTCCAATTTCTACAAATGAATTTTTTAATGAATACTGGCTACCCTTATTTGAAAAGCATAAAATGGCTAATTTATCTAATTGGAAATTTCCTCACGATTTTGAAAAAAAAGAATTAAAGAAAATTATAGAAGAATGGGAAAAACTTTTACCCTATATAAAGGGAGATTGGGAAAATGAAAGAGCAAATTTTATTATCAATCAGTTAAAATTAATAATATTCGAAGATTATGAATATATAAATTTTGGATAATTTTAAGAAGTTGTCTCAAAAGTACCCCCTCTCTCGAATAGTAGCAAATCTATTGTTATAGCACACATTATCACTGGAATTTACAGATTAAACAATTTTTTCTCTTTTAGTTAATATACTTTTTAGAGCCGACATATCCTGACCGATTTTTTTATCCTGAATCTTAGCATAATGCTGGGTCATTCTAATATTGGTATGCCCAAGCATTTTGCTGACAGTTTCCAATGGGACACCATTGTTAAGGGTAACTGTTGTGGCAAATGTATGTCTTGCGGTGTGAAAAGTGATATCGAAATCAATATTACATAATATCCCAATTTCCTTTAAATATTCATTCATTTTTTGATTGCTCAATACTGGTAAAACCATACTTTCGTTGATGCATTTTGGATGATTTTCGTATTTGTTTAAAATTTCCTGTGCATCCTGCAAAATTGGAATGCTTGCTTCAACTTTTGTTTTGGTTCTCTTGATTTTTATCCATAATCCTCCGTCAATTCCTCTGGTTATTTTATGCTTTGTAAGATTCTTAACATCGATATAAGCTAAACCTGTGAAGCAACAGAATACAAAAATATCACGTACGATACTCAACCGTTCAGAGATGAATTTTTTAGATTGAATATTCTTTAATTGTAAATCGGTTAAAAATCTTACATCAACAGTTTCTATTTTAGATTTATAGTTTGCAAAAGGATTTTTGTTCATCCATTCATTGTTAAGACAGATATTAATAATTTTTTGAAAATTCTTGATGTACTTTACAGCAGAATTATTGGAACAGTCTCTTACGGTTCTCAAATAAAATTCATAATCGGCAACGAATCCGGAATTAATATGGCAGACATCAATATCAGTAATATTATATTTCCACTTCATAAATGCCTGTGTATGTCGTAATGAAGTTTCATATCTTTCCCAGGTTCCCTTAGAAAATTCTTTTTCTATAAGTTCCTTCATTTTTGAATTATGGTCTTTAAAAACCTCAATAAGCGTAAATTTTCTTTCCTCAATTCCTAAATATTTATTCCGTAGACTTTCACAGGTTATTTCTTTTCCTTCATTAAGTAAACTATTGTAGCATTCAAATAATTTTGACCTTATCCCTTCCAAAAATGAATTTAATTGTTTTACATTGGGATTATTACCTGATACTTTGCCTGATTTGATACTCCATTGTGAGGTTTTAATCATCTGTCCTGTCGAGATTTCTGTTCTTTTCCCCGAAATAGTAATTCGTAAGTAAATGATAGAACTTCTAGGATTGTTTTTAACTTTTTTTGCATAGAAAAGCACATTGTAAGTTTCCATAACTTTAGATTTTTAAGATTAGTAATTTATTTGCGAATCTTAAAACCTACAAGATGTTCAATCGATGAACAGGCTGTTTAATGAGAATTCGGTGAGTCAAAATATTATCCGAAAACGACTCACCGAATGACTCACTTTCATTTTGTAATTCTTTGATCTGTTTTGATAACTCCAAACAACAAAAAAGCCTTTAAACACTAAGATTTAAAGGCTTTTGATTTTATTTGTTTCTCCAACTTGCGGAGAGTGAGGGATTCGAACCCCCGGACCTGTTACAGTCAACAGTTTTCAAGACTGCCGCAATCGACCACTCTGCCAACTCTCCCGAGCTTCGACGTACTGTCGTTTTCGGTGGTGCAAATATAGAAAGTTTTTTGTTTCTGACAAAATAATTTTACGACTCGGTCTATATTTTTTATTTATTTAAATTTTACACTGCTAAAAAACATTAAATAATTAACTCTGCGATTTTAAAAGAGCTTTTCGGGAATCCCACACTGCATTGTTCACAATTCCTTAAAACAATCGTAACCTTCATTTCAACCTATTTTCTTCTCAAGCCTTTAATTTTGTTCGAATTTAAATCTAAGAAAAGAAAGTGAAGAAAATTTTTACATCCGTTTTGTTTTGTGCATCAATTTATTTTTATGCTCAATCAGGTACCGTTTCGGGAAATATCAATGATGATTCTAAAATTGCATTGCCCGGAGCGAAAATCTCTCTGACACCGGGAAATATCTATACCACTTCCGATGAACACGGAAATTTTGTTTTTCTGAATGTTCCCGCAGGAAATTACACCATGAAAATAGACTATCTAGGCTATGGAACTCATGAATACGCCGTTTCTGTAGAATCTGATAAAAATACCAAACAAAATATCGTTTTTGCAAGAAAAGAGACTACAATTGAAGAAGTTGTGGTTGCCGGAGCAACGCTTAGAAATCAGGCAAGAGCTTTAAATAAACAAAAAAATAACGCGAATATTACCAACGTTATTTCATCCGACCAGATCGGGCGTTTTCCGGATGCCAATATCGGTGATGCCTTGAAGCGTGTTCCGGGAATTACCATTCAAAATGATCAGGGTGAAGCGAGAAATTTAATCATTCGTGGACTTGCTCCAAACTTAAATTCTGTAACATTGAACGGCGACAGAATTCCATCCGCTGAAGGTGATAACCGTAATGTTCAGATGGATTTGATTCCTTCCGATATGATCTCTACGATTGAGGTGAATAAAACCTTGACTCCAGACATGGATGCCGATGCCATCGGAGGTTCCGTGAATTTGATCACAAGAGCTTCCCCTAACGGACAAAGAATTTCTGCGACATTGGCGGGAGGTTACAGTCCGATTCGTGAAAAAGGAAATTATACTGCCGGATTGGTCTATGGAGATCGTTTTTTAAACAAAAAATTAGGCGCTGTATTCAGTTTTTCTTATAATAACAACAATTTTGGTTCGGATAATATTGAACCGACATGGGAAATTGCCGATGATGCCGCAAAAACCGCTTATATCAGCAAAATGGGAGCTCGTTATTACAATGAGCACCGTATCAGACACAGTTTTGACTTGAATTTGGATTATGAATTTAATTCTAAAAACAAAATTTACGCCTCTGCGATGTACAATTTCAGAAATGATAAGGAAAATCGTTATGCTTTAGGCTATAAAATCGATCCTATTTATAATGATGACGAAACTCAGATCACCGGTTGGGAAGGCAGCATCACAAGACAAAACAAAGGTGGAGATTTTAACAATGACAACACCCGTCTTGAAAAACAGAAAGTTCAGAATTATGCTTTGAGAGGAGAACATCTTCTGGGAACTAAGATTGATTTGGACTGGTCAATGAACTACGCAACGGCAAGCGAAAAGAAGCCTCACGAACGATATATCGAATTTGAAAGTGAAGACATGACTTTTTCTTCCAATTTCAGTGATCCGAGAAGACCGATGATCACGCCACTTACTCCCGACAATCTGGGAAATTATGAGCTAAGTGATCTTTCCGATGCCAATAGTTTTACTCAGGAAAAGGAATTTGGAGCTAAAGTTAATTTACGTTTCCCATTTTCTGTAATTGACGATCAGAAAGGGAGAATCCGTGTGGGTGCGCGTTTGCGTTTGAAGGAAAAAGAAAGAGAAAATGATTATTTTGCTTTCGAACCGATCAATGATATGGGAAGTTTGCTGTCTGTTCCGACAACTTATTTTGACGGACACAATTTTCAGCCGGGAAATTATGTTCCGGGAACTTTCGCAGCAGCACCTTATCTAGGCGGATTAGACTTATTCAATCCAAATTTATTTAATTCAGAATCAAAACCTGAAGAATTTCTTTCCGGAAATTACAAGGCAAAAGAAAATATTTACGCAGGATATATCCGTTGGGATCAGGATTTCAGTGATAAATTTTCAATGATCGTCGGAGCCCGTATCGAAAGCACAAAAATCGATTACACAGGAAATTATGTGATGGACGAAGAAGATTTGGTAGGAAAAATCAACAATACCAATACGTATACGAATATCCTTCCGAATTTATCATTTAAATATGTTCCGGTTCAGAATTTGGTGCTTCGTGCAGCATTTACAACCGCTTTAGCACGTCCGAATTATTATGCGTTAGTTCCTTATTTAAATGTAATTTCAGGTGATGAAGCCATTTCTGCAGGAAATCCGAATTTGAAGGCAACGTACGCTTACAATTTCGATTTTATGGCGGAAAAATATTTTAAATCTGTCGGAATCCTTTCCGGAGGTGTATTTTACAAGAACTTAAAGGATTTTATTTATACTTACTCAAGAAGAAATTATTCGGCTAATGATTTTGCCAATGACTTTGCAGGACAGAACAATCCGATTCCTGCAGGTGAAAATAACTGGAGTTTTACCCAACAAAGAAATGGAGACAATGTAGATATTTACGGTTTTGAAGTTGCTTTACAAAGACAATTAGACTTTATTCCGGGAGCGTTTTGGAAAGGTTTGGGAGTATATGTAAATTATACTTACACGCATTCAAAAGCTAAAGGAATCACCAATGAAGACGGTGTTGAAAGAACTGATGTAGGACTTCCGGGAACGGCTCCGCATATGTTCAACGGATCTCTTTCTTGGGAAAACAAACGTTTTTCGGCAAGAATTTCTATGAATTATGCTTCTCATTATATTGATGAACTGGGTGGAAATTCATTTGAAGACCGCTATTACGACAATCAATTATTCCTTGATGCAAATGCTTCTTATAAAATTACAAGTCAGTTGAGAATTTTTGCCGAAGCGAATAATTTGACGAATCAGCCGTTGAGATATTATCAGGGAATTTCGGATAGAACCGCTCAGGTTGAATATTACAGACCCAAGTTTAACCTGGGGGTGAAGTTTGATTTTTAATTAAACTTAAAAAAATATTAACCATTATTTAAATGAAAAAAATAAATTACATCATAGCTCTTTCCATTTTACCGTTTGTGGTAAACTGTACCGGGCAACATCAATTAGGAAAAAAATTACAACCGGCAGCGATTACAGAAACGGTTTTGTATGATACCGATGATCCCGCAATCTGGATCAATCCTCAGGACGCTTCAAAAAGTATCATTATCGGAACAGATAAAGATACGAATGGCGGTCTGTACGCTTTCGATTTGGACGGAAAAATTATCAATAAAGTTTTAGGCCTAAAACGTCCAAATAATGTTGATCTGGAATACGGATTTACCATAAACGGTAAAAAAACCGACTTTGCGGCCGTGACAGAAAGAGAAACAAACAAAGTAAAAATATACACTCTTCCTGATTTAAAAGAAATTGGGGAATTTTCTGTTTTTGACGGCGAAACAGAACGCGGACCAATGGGAATTTCAATCTATAAAAACCCGCAAACAGAAGAAATTTTCGTGATTGCAGGAAGAAAATCCGGACCAAGTGACGGCTATCTTTGGCAATATAAATTATCAGAAAAAGATGGAAAAATAAGCGCGGAGGTTGTTCGTAAGTTCGGGAAATACAGTGGTTTGAAAGAAATTGAAAGCATCGCTGTAGATGATGAAATGGGCTACATTTATTATTCTGATGAAATGTTTGGCATTCATCAATATTATGCAGATCCGGCAAAAGGAAATGATGAACTCTTGGTTTTCGGAAAAGGAGATTTCAAATCTGATGTGGAGGGAATTTCCATCTACCCTACTTCTGTAAACACCGGGTATATCTTGGTTTCCAATCAGCAGAAAGATACTTTTAATGTATATTTAAGAGAAAATCCATCGAAAGGAAAAATATCGGAAATTCCTGTTTCTACAAAGGAAAGTGATGGTTCAGAAGTTACCAATGTAAATCTTGGACCGAAATTCCCAAAAGGAATGTTTGTAGCCATGAGCAACGGCAGAGTTTTCCATATTTATGATTGGAGAACAATTGAGGAAAGAATTAAAGCAAATATGAAATAACAAAAAACAGGATGCAGTGACATCCTGTTTTTATTTATAGTTTAATTATTAAGGATTATATTATTTAGTTAATAAAATATCTTCTTTATCCTGAATTTCTATCATTGTATCTTGTGAGTTGATTTTCTTTTATTAATTTTTTCGACTATAAAATTAATTTAGTAGAAAAAATATGTTGATATTTTTTACTCCTGTACAATTAAAGTTTTCAAACAAAATATTTTTCTACAAATACCAGTCTTTATACCTCTTTAGTGCTTCTAAAAAATAATAATCTGCGTAGATCAGCGGAACATCAATCTCAGAATGTAAAGGCAATCCGCCAGTGCTGTGCATTAACAGGAAACCGCCGTTTTCACCTAATTTTGCATGATATTTTTCTCCTGACAGATTGATCAGTATTCGCCTGGCAGTTTCCACGTAATCTTTCTTTTCGTCATCTTTTGTGTACTGCCCTAGTTCCAGTAAAGCGGAAGAGATAATTGCCGCCGCTGAAGCATCTCGCGGAACATTCGGAATTTTAGGATCATTGAAATCCCAATACGGAATCTTATCTTCCGGCAAAGAGGGATTATTGAGAATAAATTTCGCAATATTTCGAGCCTGATTTAAATATTTTCCGTATTTCGTCAACCGATACATCATTGTGTAACCGTACAAAGCCCAACCCTGACCTCTCGCCCAAGCCGAAGAATCAGCATATCCCTGAAAAGTTTTTTTACCTAAAACTTCGCCTGTATTTACATCATAATCAATCACATGATACGAACTGTAATCGGGCCGAAAATGATTTTTAATCGTTGTATTGGCATGAGCTATGGCGATTTCTTCTGGCTTTTTGTTTCCTCCGTTTTGTGAAGCCCAAACCAGCATTTCAAGATTCATCATGTTATCAATAATGACCGGGCCTTTAAAATCCGCCATTTTATCCCAGGACAAAATAGCCTGCATTCCGGGACGAAATCTTGTAGAAAGTGATTCCGCCGAAGTCAAAATTACTTCTTTATATTTCGGATCTTTTGTAATTCTGTACGCATTTCCGAAACTGCAAAACATCATAAAACCCAAGTCGTGATCTTTTGTAAAAGTCTTGTTGGGTTCGATCAGATGTAAAGTTCGTTCCGCTTCTTTTCTGATCTCCGAATCTTTGGTCTGTTCATAAATCATCCACAGCGAGCCCGGATAAAAACCGGAGCACCACCAGCCGATATCTTTCGTGATAACCTTCCCTTCCGAAGCGTTATATGACTGTGGCATTTTGTCGTTCGGAATGGCTTTCATTAAATATTTATATTGATTTTCAGCAAATTGAAACTCGTTCTGAATTAATTTTGACATCTCTCTTTTGTTGCCTTGTGCATGAAGCCCAATACTGAAAATTGTAAAAAATGCAATAGTGATACTTTGTAATGTCATTTGTTATGAAATTAAAAACAATATACTAAAATTTTATAAAATATTAATTTCATAAACATTTATTTAGATTAAAAATAAAAAACAATAATTTATCATTAATTTATCCCGCAATAGTGAAAATTATGTAATTTTATTCTGAAAAATAAATAAAAAAACCTTATCTAGACTCATTTTAAATAACATTGAAGATATATAATTAAGTAGAAATACTGAAATTAAAACAATTCTGTCTGACTACTTTTGAATAAACAAAAACTGATAATTATGGGCAATAAACAACGTGCCAGAACGTAGAATGATACAAATCATTTAAAAATTTTAACCATCAAAACTTAAACGATATGATTATTAACAAAATCCTCAACGTCGATGATTATTATTACGACGTGTTTATGTCGATCTCAGAATCTCTCACCGGATTTTCTGTGAACGAACTACAATCCACCGGCTTGGCAGAGATCTATTACAAACACATTTTAGGTCAGATAGAAGTCGCAACTTTCATTGAATTTCTGAATACTTCAAAAACAATCCTTGAAAATTCTTACAGTCAGGATCAACTTAATAATGCTATCAATGCTGAAATCATAGCAGATCCGGGAATGCAGGACATGTCAAATAACATCATCACGATGTGGTATTTGGGAACTTGGGAAGGCGCTTATGTAAACGATTTATCATACAAAGAAGGTCTTGTCTGGAACATCATGCACGCTCACCCACCGGGAGCAAAACAGCCGGGGTTCAAATCTTGGGGCGTTAAACCAGTAAACAGTAACTCATGAGCCAGCAAAACAACAGTCTACCAAAAAAAGACGTGATTATTGTAGGAACGGGGATCGCAGGATCATTGATCGCCAAACTTTTGACCGATCACGTATTTGATACGAAAAAAGGTAAAATGGTTTATCGTACAGAAGTCGAACAACCGGAAGATGCCAGAGAATTATCTGTTTTAATGTTTGAAGCTGGGCTGGAAGCCGGGCTGGAACTGGATTCAGCCTCATCGCTGACGACTTATAATGAATACATTCGTAAATTTTATATGGAGGAAGCTAAAGTTCCAAATTCTCCTTACCCGAATCTTTAACAAGCTCCATCACCCGATGTTTTGGATATGACTCCGATCACTCCCCCGTTTCCGGATAAAAATGGATATCTGGTACAGTTTGGTCCGATGCCGTTTGCAAGTGATGCCATCAGAGTGGGTGGCGGAACAACGCTTCACTGGCTGGGAACAACGCCAAGAATGCTTCCAAACGATTTTTATTTAAAGGAAAAATACGGAAGAGCGATGGATTGGCCTATAAATTATGACACTTTAAAACCGTATTATGAAATGGCTGAATTTGAAATCGGCGTTTCAGGAAATGTTGCAGCACAGGAATATCCGATTTCCGAAAGCATGGAAGAGTATTATGGTAAAGATTATGTTTTTCCGATGGAAGAAATTCCGCAAAGTTACATGGATCAAAGGATTATTGACGGACTTGCGGGAACCAGTGTTCAATTAAATTTTGAAAACTTCCCGTTAACGATGGTTCCGTCTCCTCAGGGAAGAAATTCTACACCAAATCCGGCTTATGGAAAATCAAAAGTGATCAAAGCAGAAACTTCGGATTCCGGGTATAAATTGATATTAGACAGTTCAGACAAAGAAGAATATAAAGCGCTGGGT